>WLWD01005997.1_pt1 | contig 185555 bp, 78 predicted proteins | sample 6712731 | NCBI WGS metagenome assembly WLWD01 (sample SAMN12718690, study PRJNA576275) | sponge metagenome | isolation source: marine sponge | host: Mycale hentscheli | place: New Zealand: South Island, Marlborough, Capsize Point | collected 2014-11-01 | reverse complement strand
TTCATCAAACTTTAGAAAATTCCATATGATGTCTAACATTATGGGATGAATATGTATTGTAAGTTGTCCCTAAAATCTTTTCAAAAGTTATCAGGACTGGGATAAATTTAGCTCTAGCCTAATTAAATATCCAGGAATGTTCTTAGTACTCCCACACTTTGTTCTGCGTAATTTAGAAGCAATTGTTGAAGATACAAAGCCAAATTCTTTTCTACTGCAAGCGTTTCTACATGAAATTACAACATGATTTTTTTTAAATATCTGTATTTAGATTCTATTTTCGAAAATAATATCTATCAAAAATTAAATTGAAACTAAATACAGATATAAAAATCATATTGTAATTCGGTGAAGAAGCATGTTAACTCAAGTCAGACAAAAAAAAATCAGTATCATATCTCTCACCATGTGGGACATCCCGGGACGTCCCTAGTAGTCCCAGGACCAGGATGTCCCTAGTAGTCCCAGGACTTCTTGGGACTTTTGGGACTTATGTGGGAAATCCTGGGACGTCCCTAGTAGTCCCAGAACTTCTTGGGACTTTTGGGACTGGGATTTTTAGCTCTCATCTTGTGGGACATCCCGGAACGTCCCTAGTAGTCCCAGGACTTCTTGGGACTTTTGGGACTTATGTGGGACATCCAGGGATGTCCCTAGTAGTCCCAGGACTTCTTGGGACTGGGATTTTTAGCTCTTACCTTGTGGGACATCCCGGGACATCCTAGTAGTCCCAGGACTTCTTGGGACTTTTGGGACTGGGATTTTTAGCTCTCATCTTGTGTGACATCCCGGGATGTCTAGTAGTCCCAGGACTTCTTGGGACTTTTGGGACTTATGTGGGACATCCAGGGATGTCCCTAGCAGTCCCAGGACTTCTTGGGACTGGGAATTTTAGCTCTTACCTTGTGAGACATCCAGGGACGTCCCTAGTAGAAGATCCAAGGACATCCCTAGTAGTCCCAGCTACTTGGGACTTTTGGGACTGGGATTTTTAGCTCTCATCTTGTGGGACATCCCGGGATGGCCCTAATAGTCCCAGGACTTCTTGGGATTTCCTGGGACTTCTGAGACTGAAGTCCCTAGACGTTGAGATCAATGGAATATCTTGGATTTCCCTAATTGTCCTAAGAATTTGGAGATTTATCCTTACCGCTTCAGGATATCTTAAAAATTCTGAGGAAGTCCTAAGAAATTTATAAAGGACTGGGACTGTCCGTGGCAGTCCTAGGCATGTATGCAGTTCAGGTAAGAATATTAATGCTTACCATTACCATTTACCATGCATAACTGTGTTCAAATAGATGAAGAAAAAAAGATGAACATGACAATAGAGAAAATGGAGAAAATCTTTCTTTCTTTTTCTTCTTTTTTTCTCTCGCAATTTAGTTAATTTTAATTCTGGCTTCAAATTTGGTATGGAGATTCATTAGGATCTCAAAAACAATCCCTGTATTTGTTATCGATACACTGTTAAAATGGGGTGCTTAAACAACACCTCGCGAGGTGTTTACCAGGAGGTGCTGTCTGGACACCCCACTTTAAGCCCTTATAACTTCTACACCAATGCATATTTTACCAGTTGAACTTATAATAATAGCTTATATCCATTAGTCACTTGTGTATTTGTTGTATATACATGGCAATATTCTGGGTCATGTTTAGTATTGTGCCATGGTAAGGGGGCGGTCAAGCATACATAGAGAGTGCTATCGTACTTTCTGAAGTCAATTGTGATTTGGAAGAGTTAGGTATATATACTTAAAATATCATATAAGAAAGGTTAGAGTATACTAAATATGATGGTAATAGTAAGTAAATGCCAGATAATAACATTCCATCTGAAAGCAATGTTTCATGTGATATGACACTGGTAAATTCCTAATTATGATGGAGCTGTTTAGGTTAATTTTAATTCAATGAAAATAATGTAGTCAGCAGTGAATTATGACCAAAACTATGATCACAGTAATATATACCACTTAGTAACACCAGGAATTTACATTAATTCACAACTTTTTTGAGTTGGTAGAGAAACAACTGACAGGAAAATCAGATTTCAACCACAATTAAAAAACAACAACTACCCTGATTGTTCCACTGCCCAAAAGGTAAATGACAGCACAGACGGGTCTGAGGAAGATGTGCAGTATTTCATACACATCAAAGATGCATCTGTATCCAAGTAGGCTAAGCTTAAGCCCTCAATTGTCTACTACCTTATTTATAATCAGTGTACTGGACGTACTGTTGCAGATATTGCTCCCAAGTAACAGCGTCAGACCTCACCCTTTCATCTTCAAGTTACTGGCCACCGCCGAGGAAGAAAAACATACTACAGTCGCAATAGTCGACCGGGCGTACGTTTCGTCGTCCCGCGAATGCCACCAATGCTTCTATTGTAGACCACCACCGTACATATTGTGTTGTAATTTATTTTATTATTTTAATTCCTGTGCTAATATTCTTTTGACATCGTTTATACATTGCTATCATAACTCCATGGGAGTAACTAGCTACTATAGTAAATTTCATAAAAATAAATTAAATAAATTGAAATTATTAACTAACCTTATTATATCCCTATCATTAAATAAGAGTTTCCCTAAATGTCTTGACTTGAGACTTCGTAACTTTTATGATATTAGCTCATTTTAACTTATATCTAGTTCGCTTGTGGACTATACCCTTTACCAAACAATTAGTCGGTGAAGCGGCGCATGTATGTAAGTGGCTGGAGGCGTCACCACTCTCATTACGATGGGTAATAAGACTTAGTGAACGTGCACTTTTTTGTGGTACTGGAGCTCTGGTAGTCCAGCGTTTAGTGTGTGGCGAGCTAGTTACTTATTGTGTGAGACTGTCTATATTTGAGCTTGCATTAAATTTCTAAAAATTTGTGTATAGTAGAGCCTCAGATTTACGAACTTCAAAGTTACGGAATCTCAGCTTTACAAACTGGCCATATTTCCTAATGTTAGGTAAGTATTGTCACTACAATCACTTTGGTCAATGAATCAAAGGTCCTACTGTAATAGACTTACACTAGCGGTATACTATATTAGCAGTGTGGTGAGTGAGCTGCCTGAGAAGAACATGATGCAATTTATGGCCCAGTCTATCAATATAAAGCAGTATAGATATAGAGAAAAAGAGAGGATGCGTTTGGGGGAATAACATAGTTTATACATAAGTTTATGACTGTGCACATTTGATAATACTGTAGAAATTTGGCTATATAAGTTATAATTTTATTAGAAATAATTCTTTTATTTATATTTAACCCCAATGATGCCAGATGCAAGCCTCTAATTTGCACTTATAACTAAAGTTGTACTTAATAACAGACTGTCACGTTCATTTACTTTTGTTATCTTCATATATTTCCAGTAAAAAATATTTGTACTATTTATTCAGAGAACGTTTCCCTAACATGCCCAATCTCCACTGCTGAAAGATCTTATATAATTGCCTGCAGACAAGTCTGACTCAATAAAGTTCAATAACTGCTTAGTGTATACATGTGCACAAAGAACTCATGGAACTGTTTTTTTCTACTGGAGAACAGTTAAAATAACTCTTTAACTGTGTAATAATATTGCTACTGTCAAATTCACTCTAGAGTTTCTTATATATCAGCTGCTATTAATTTCTGTGTGTTGTGCTTTTTTAATCTAACTGTTGTTCTAGGATGAAGAGGGAAGGACTTAGCATCCAGGACCCCCACCCCTGGCCCCACCCCTTCATTTACATTTATCAAGTTTACTTCCACTTTTGTGTGGGAGTAACTGGCAGATGCAAAAATGTGGGGAGCCAGGAAAATCAGAGTACATAACTATTCTTCATCTAAACTGTTAGCATGTATTTTACAGGCTGTGACAGCAAAGAAAATTGTGCTACATGTACATTCATTGAAAACTCACCCCAACACATGACGGTGATTAACGAGATAGAGTAACAGAGTAAAATGAAGCAAAAGTTGCCTCGTGAACACATTTCACTCCACAGGAGTTGAAATAAAGCAGCACACTGAATGTAGAAGTTATTTAATATTGTGTTAGGCTCAGATTTAGAGGATCTTGTGTTTCATCATTACTTAAAAAAGTACCCTGACTTATTGTTCATTGTCGTCCTCTTTTGACACAAACAATACTTCATTTTCATCTTTGAAAAGCATCCCTGGGACAAAAGTAGTACTTTCAATAGCTCTCCTGAGTGTGGTGGAACCATTGGCAACTGTATGTTACTTAAGAAACCAACCCCTACCTAACACTGTTGCTTTCTGATACAGTCGAGGAATGCAAAGGGTATTGATGAAGCTACTCTAAAAACACCTTTAAAATCCCCAACTATTATTTAGGTTCGTCTATTCTGACAGTATATACCAGAACTACAGTTTGGCAGTCCAGGAGAAGATTCACTACCTCTATGACGCAATACAGGACAGAGCACCCTTAAGTAAACCTAAATAAATGAACCGCCATTAAAGGATACATAAGGTGAAAAGAGTCTATTTACAACCACAACAAAATCCGTAAACTGTCTTGGTAATTGAGTTAAGCAACTGTGGTGGAAAATTATATTTCTGTAAATATCATGATAGTACTCTCATATCATGTTTAAACATGGCCAAAAACCCTGTAACTCAAAAGTGAGTGGTTGCTTCACAATGGCACCATTCTTTGCAGCTATTTTGCTTCCTAAAAATTTACAACCTGTTGTGGGTGGGGCCTCGTAGTGACGCGTAAGGTGGTTACCTGACAAGACTTTTCTATGATTTCTGACAGTACAAAGAGTGATCCAGGCAGCCACAGCAGTAATAAAGTAATTCCAGCAGCGATAGCAGTTCAGAAACCTTGAGTTGGAGCATAAATCACCTTTTGTTAAATCTGGAAGAACTTGTTGGTCTAAAAGTGAGGGAGTTAGCCCTTCTTTCTCTATAATAATGAAAGGCTTGATCTCACCTTTTGTTTTGTAAAGCATAATTTATGCACTGTTTCATACAATTCACTTATCCTCGTGCATTGTGTAATGATTATTTAGACTATAAAACATCAAGATATTTTTGTTGTACCTTGTGTTTTGAATGAATGAATGAAAATGAACTGTTGTGTTGAAAGAATTGCCTTCTTTGGATAGCCAGCTAACTAGGAAGACAGAAAAAATTATACATGAATTTTCACCCATCAGTTCACTACAGTAGCCATTGATTAATGTTCAAAGCTGTCTACTACTACTACTTCTTTACCGATTATGCTTGGCTACCTAAGTTGCTAAAAATTCTGCCGGTAAAATCTGTAAGGCGATAGCTATAGCCAAGTTCAAATATCATACGACCCGCACTTCACCTCAGTAAGAATGTGCACAGATCGTGTCTAGTAACAATTCATGGCAGATCAGGCCAGCAATTAATGCTCGTAGTATATAGCTATTTAGGTGTTTGAACGGATGGACGACGAGCATCACGTGCTATATGTTTATTTAGTCTTACCAAAAAGGGGTGGGGCTGAGTTCGCTGCGCTTACTTTCCTAGAGTTGTGGTTTTCCCGAATTGTCGGACTCTGTCTCAGGTGAGTTTGTGAGTTGACTGAATGAGGTTATGGCACCAATTTATAAAGGTACACATAAGATTTTACTTGAAGCAACTAATGTATAATTGTTTAAACTTTTAAATTCGGAAGATAGTTAGCCCAATTGTATTTATTTTGATCTCTCTGGAGCTAAAGAAGACCAGCTTGAATAGGATCACCACTGGCTATTTGTTGTATGTAAATTTAGTAAAGGAGACTTGTGCCATTGTATAATTTTCATGATTTCTGATATGAACTGCTGGTATTGTTGGCACATTAATACTATGGTAGCCTCAAGAGCCATAGAACATTGATAGCCTGGGCATAACCTGGGGAGTTCTGTATAGGAAAAACAAAACAAGTATGTAATCAGGAGATTATTAGTGACTTAGCAAGTACAGGTAGTTAAGAATGTAGTTATATTCCAGTATTGTAGTTTTTGAATGTGGAAATTCAGAAGTTTTGGTTGTGGAAGTGCTATAAAAATTATCAACATGCCGTATACAATTTCAAGGAAGATTTTACACACTTGAGGTGAGTAGATGACGAATACAATTCCCTTAAATGTAGGTATATTGCTCTTCAGCTTGCTCAGGAATAGTGAATATTACATCTATCATTCCAGAAATACAATTTTTGGCCAGTTAGGAATATTTTATATAATGAATGTGATAATATTAACTGACATGCTGTAGTTAACCTTGCAGTAGCTGGTCCAGTGAAGTAACAGTTTCCATGAGTAGCTAGTCGAGTTATATTGTTGTTTCCATTTTTAATTACTGTGATTTTCTGGTACTTAAAATAGTAGTAAAATATCTAAACCATACACCAAATAAGTACTCAAATATACATGTTTATGGCATGACCAATCAAAATTGTGTCTTTGATAAAGCCAACAGCAAGTGTACCTATCAAGAAATATTCTGAGTTGCAATAGATTGGCTGATATTGTTCATTGCATTATTACTTCAAGTGTGTGGCTCATATTGGAATAAACCAGTAATTACAACATAAAAAATATTAGGCTAATCTCGCCAGTTGAGAAGGAGGAGTAACAAAGTGATAGGATCAGCATGTGTTTTAAGAATTGTTCAAATGGCTATTTTTTCTAGTCTCAGACATGCTGACTGAATATCATTATATTATACATAATTATTTCTTTATTTTTTTTAAATATTATGGAGGAAAAATAACTACTGAGTCGCTACAACTAAAACCTTCATGCAAATGAGAATGGTCATGTTCTTGGAAGATATTGAACATTATAATTTTAATGGTGTAGGGAAATCATCTTCATGGTAGTGGGAGGATAAGGCGGGTGAGAGGGGGGAGGCAAAAGAGGCCTACTGATCGGTCTAAAACATCCCATTATAATACGAAACTATTGGAGTAAGGCTAATAATACATTCTCTTAGGAGTAGCTGCAGCCAGCTCATCCATTATCTGGCCATAATTTGAGACCGTACACACAATTATATGTGAATTGTAGCACACCTTCAAAACAATTCATTGTAAATGCGGCTACTTCGCAAATTTTACAATAGTTAAAAGATATTCACAGCTCAAATTTCTCACAAAAGAAACTTAAGTAAGCTCTCCTAATTGATTTAAACAAGTAAGTCAAAGTAAATTGACATTCTAGCAAAAGCAAACGGAATATCCATGCGGACTTACAGTAGTTCAGGATTAAATACAATCATGGGTCATGGAACATTCTATTGATTTCATTTCAATAGGTTTGGGAAATACAGAGGGTGTAGCCTGACCCTTTTCTCCTCCCCAAAAGTGTTAGTGAGACTGATATAACTATGATAATTCACAAGCTAGACTACAAATTATTTTATCAAGAATAGTTTTCTCCCAGAAAGTTAGTTGGATTGTGATATGGGATTAGTAAAGTAGATTGATTATAAATACTCAATACTTTTAATCTAGTCACATTTATTAGTAGTGCACTTCTAGTATAAAATAATCAGAAAATTTTTTAAGGCTCTTGAACATGAAGTTTAGTTTAGAGTAAGAATCAGATACTTTATCATTTTGTGCCACGTTCAAATAATAAAAATGCTACAACTAATTCTAAGCAACTATAATTAATTTTTATTCATTATTGTGGTGTGTAGAAAAATCAAACTGCAAGTATTCCTATCAAGAAATATTCTGAGTAGCAATACAGATTGGTGGGCATTATTAATTGTCTTATCACTTCAAGTGTGGGTGTGTCTCATATTGGAATCAACTGGTAATTACAATACTTAATATACTTGATTACTCTCTATATAGTTAAGGATGGTGTGTAATGAAGTGTATAATATGTTTTAAAAAGTATCAACTTATCAGATGTTTCATGTCTCCACTTATATTTATGTATATTATGTATAATTCACATAATGTATGAGAATTATGAGATGCACAACTATGAACCGTAGATGCCGGTGTTACATGAAATTTTGTCTGTGTGGTTTTCGGTCCAATCTGACAAAACCCGATAGTGGTAAAAGTCCGGGAGACTAAATATGCTAGCAAATTTGGTCCCTCCCAAGCTAAAAGTGATAGCAAATTTGGTCTGCCAAATGTGGACTTAGTCTGCCCTAGTGTTTAGTGTTATTTTAAAGAATTGTATAGGTCAGATATTACTGTCACTTTTTCAGCCAAAAGGAATTTTCTAGCTTCTTGAGGAATGCATGTAGCTAAGTGAACTGTAATAGTTAGAAGACTATCTTAATTAATGGTAGCTCTTGACAACAAGCATGCAAAGCTACTACGTAAATGGCTGAGTTTTTGAATTTATGTCTGATGTAGGGTCTCAGTACCAAAGAAACCTTTTGCCGCCTGAAGAATTACAGTACATGTTTGAATCCAACAGTAAGGTTTACCTAAAAGTATTTTGTGGCATTTAGATAGAACCTAATACAAGGGGGCAACAATTACATTTCCTTGAATGATACGAGATTGCTAAACTGGAAGATTCTGCTTAATGGAGATGTGGGAAGGGTTAGACCACGAAGGAAACACAATAATGCAAGAGTTAAAGTAAAAATTGACATACATACGTCCATACATAATTATGTATATAAGCGTGTGGTACGCTTGAGCACAAATATCAAAGGAGCCCATGCCGAAGTTAGGAACATAAACTAGAATTATGTTACTATATTTTAGTTTAGTTCATACAAAACACTATAGTGGCATATGATCATTAATTTGGGAAACAAATACAAAATTACTCTCTTACCTGAGATGGTAGCTTCTGTAGTATCAAGCTATTCTGAATTTCTCAATTACTAGTAACTCTTGAACAAACTCTCAGCTACAAAATATAATAGGGCCAGTGTTATTTTTCTGATATTAGCCGACAAATATGGAAATACTAGCTACTTGCCATGATTTTCTTAGTATTGGTAACTTCTGCAGATATAAACTTAACCTATTCACTGGTACAAGCACCTATAGGAGCTCAAGGATGTCGTAATGCGGGGAAAAATATTTCCCCCTAAACAATAAGCACTAAAGCTTGGCTGCAGCATTTAGAGCACGGCTAATGTGTTGTTCTATTACATGTATATTAAGAATAAAAATAACTAATGCGTAACTATGGTAGTCTGGCTAAAAATAAACTTGACGTTAGTTTAAAAAGTGGCAAGAAATATTTCTGCAACTGAGGCAGTGCATTTCTGTGATGATTTTTTTCGATGATTAAAATGAGAGGGAAGGTTTAAGGGAGTTATATAGCAACTGTGAGGTAATACTGCCAAAGATAGAGAGTTAGACTTGCTCGCTAAAGCTGTCATTTCAGGGCTGGTTGAGGATACTACTAGTTTTTCAATGTGAGATCTACTAGAGCACTGTAGGTAGCGAAGATACAAACAGATATGCTGAAGCAGAAATGGAAGCTTATATTCTAGGTAAGACAAACAGCTGAATAAAAAGCTAAGGGACATTTGTATCACCTCACCGATAGTTTTTATTCTGTGACTATTTCACCGGTGATATGGTGTGACAATAAGGGGACGCTACTGCCACTAGATAAAAAAAAATTACTAAAAAAAAGAAGTTGAAACAATAAATCTGGTCCCACCCAACCCAATCTTCAGAGGCTCCCCATCTCTGAGATTCACTACCATTGTAACAACAGAATGACTGATTCGACTGATAAACTCTATACTGCTATCGTGCATGGGTAAAGAGTTTATTTGAATTGTATCACGTGTTATACGCTTGCTTTGGCCCAGATGGTGGGGCTGAGTTACTGCTGAGCCACATTGGATGGTCCTCCGATTCCATTCTCTCTATAGTTTCTTTGCGTGTTGTCTAACTCCAGCTCAATTGAGTTTGTCCAGTTAGGTATAGTTGGGTTAGAACTTGCATTGGAAGCGGTGTATGCATAGTTTTAAACTTTCATATTGGGAACATAATAGTGAGTCCAATTTTTTTTATAGCTTGTGAGCTTAAGTAGTGATACACTTGATTAGGGGCATGGAGGGTTGTTTAGATGCAAATAAAAGAGACGTGTGCAGTGTTAGAATTTGTAATCTTGTGAACCATACCTTTCATTTAATCATATAGTTTTATCATACTGCTTGCCTGGAAATGATCTGGGGACAGCCATAAAGTTTTCAGGTGCGCTACAGGAATGTCTGTAGGTTGTACCAGTCACATGACTAATCTCAAACTGACTATATAAAATGTTTGAGCATTAAAATTTCATTCCACTGGAAGTGGTAGTGACTGAAATCTGAAATAAGCCCTACAAACTGATTCATATGGACTATAAAAATGCACATACAACATGAAAGCAGCAGAAGGATATCCTATACGTTTATTTGCACTCTCAGAATTCACAAGCAGCAAACTCACATGCTCCTCTCAGAAGAAAGCGTTAAGTTCTGCACTCACAGCTCAAAGTCCTTTCATAACAGTGTTCAAACAAAGATCTTCACAATAGTTTTTAGCAAATTTCCCTAAGCAAAGACCTTCCTAGCTGACAGTTCATGTAGACATCCATTAGTTCATGATTATAATACACTACTGATCCATGCTTCACTCGTTGCATTCCAATGGAACTGGGAAACATTGTAGGTGTTCACAGACCCATTTTCTTGCTGTAAGTGGCAGGAAGAGGAAAGAATGTATGGCATGCAAGACTAAGGCAAAATTCAAGGTTTTGTTGATAATGTTCTAGCAAGACAATGAGCTTAAAAGATTAATATACACTAATCCTGTGTCTCATGACATAGGTTTATAAGAGCTTCCAGGATGCGGGCTGTCCATGCTGCATGTAAATCACCCTCCAGGATATAATAAACAGTGAGCATGCCCTCCAGAAATTTTGCTGTCTACTTTGTGTTAATATATCACCACAGAGAGTTCGACATGAAGAGGACTTTGGCAAGAAAACGTCGAGTTAAGTTATAATTAAAAACTATTGGCTGTTAAAAAGAGGAAAATTTCCTATAAGTATAATTATTTCAGCCGAGAATGACTGAATCATTGAAAGACTAAGTTTAAATTCAAGATTTGGGTGAGCTAGACTATGAGCTTTTTCTGAGTATTAGTTTTCACTAGAAAGTTTCATATAGACTTTGAGTCATTCAAGTTTAATAATTAATCACACACACTTATCACTTATCCACAGTCCGTAGCAGAATTGTACTGTTTCCATCATTTGTCTTGGAAATTGAACCTCATCCGTTTACTTTGCATAATCTTCAAAGATTTTACTTAGCTAATCCACCAATAGTTGTTGATTGCATAAAGCTCACTAATGTGCTCATATTCAAAATATACACTGTTAAAAATGAAGTGTTCCAGTAACACTGCTAGGAGCGTTCCCAGGAGAGGGAGGAATTTATGCCCCACCCATGTTTCCTGAACACTGCACGAGGGTTATAATATAACACTCTGAGAGGTGTTTGGACAACATCTTTAGCAGAGTTGTATTAACACCTTCTGCAAGCTTATTACAACACTAAGTAACATGTTTCAATGGCACTGCTAATAAATAATGACCACACCTCATTCACATAACCTCAAAATTGTTAGATAAAAATGATTGACAATGAATATATAAAAATAGATTGAATGAAGTAGCTAAACAGTTTTAAAGCTGTCCTTTCAACATGAGTAGATGAAATATCATGATATGCACTCCATTTATGATCGATCATGTTCAAGATAAATGTACCTGCATTGACACATAAAAATATAACATAAATCAATAAGCAATATACAAACACATTCATAAATGCTAGTAAACACATATTCTAAACACACACCCAGACTCAGCTAAACACTCAATTCTAAACACGCTCATAAATGCAACTAAACAAACTATCCAAAATATGTGACCCTCTACGGGAAAATCGGGCACAGCGCGGCAAGTGGCCCAATCCGCTGTAAATGCCGCCGTCAAAATACAGCTCTCAGTTTAGTAGTAAGTACAGTGGCTATCATGAGTGAAGCCAAGAATCTTGCTAGAGCATTAAACCTCAGCCACCGTGATGGTCTGGACATGATGGGTGGAGCTGACGCTGAAGCCATGGCTCCAGGAAGTGAGGACCCGCTTTCTGACTGTAAGTCACTTATTACAGTTAACTATAACCCTCATCAGTTCATCATCTTTTTTTCCCTTTTTTTTTTAGGTGATGAAGAATTTGATGGCCATTTTACCAACTATTATGAAGGTAAAAATTTAAATTTAAATTTTTTTTGATAAAAAAAACAAACAAAACAACTTCTTATAAAGCTTCTAGGGATGTCTCATCAGCAGAGTTGAAGACGAAGATGACCTCTATGATCCTCTGGATTCTTTGGACTGCTCTGTACCAGACATCGAGCCTTCATCATTGCATCCTGACCACTCATCTGTTTTCTTGTCACCACCCCATTCCGACCCCACTTTTCTTTCCCCTTCCGATACTGTGTCCGTTGCCTGCCGACGGAACAGCATCATCTGTGTTAAGGAAAGGAAGAGGTCAAGAAAGCCATCACCAGCAAGGACGAAACGACTTACCTCAACTGAGCAGTTAGACCAGTTTTTAGCCAGTCACAGTCACCAACTCCTTCACCATCACCAGTTTCGTCCGCCCTTCTAAAAGAAAAAGAAGTACAGACATCAATTATTAATTATTATTTTTTTTATTTTCAGTCATCTCTTTTAAATTATGTATCATCTATACAAGTAATACACACCTTTACTTTGTTCTTATGTCCAGTGTTATCAAAATCTATCTATTTACATTGAATACGCAATATAATTATCCCAACTCAGCTAAAACCACAAAAAAAATACTCTAGTGGACAATAGTAAAAACAGACATTACCAAGATAAATAAAACTATTAGTGCAAACACCAATAAAAATGACTCTAGTGCATGTGGGCACTAATAAGAATGACTCTAGTACATGCGAGCACTAAAAAGAATAACTCTAGTACATGCGGGCACTAAAAAGAATGACTCTAGTACGTGTACACACTAATGAAAAACCACAAGCCCACCTCAGAACCACTCAGATAGCCTCGAAGGACAAAATTTAACGACAGGAAGTGAAACTGGAAGTGACATCATGTGACACGCCCACCAGTGAAGAAATAATTTGGCCTCAAGGACTTCGCCCGTACCTCCAAAGATCACCTGATCAGTAAATTATTTCATCGGGTATCGTAATATCCTTACAACAACAGCTACTACAATCAAACTAGCAATAACTAACTTAATCGAACATACTACAACTGACAGACACTAGCATGTGCTGACACTAATACGAATAAATCTAGTACGTGATAACACTAATAAGGATGACTCTAGTACTTGATAACACTAACAAGAATGACTCTAGTATAGTGTAATTACTATGTGCATGCATGGTGTTAGCACTATGTGCGTGCACCGTAATAGTACTAGTGTGTGCACAGTGTTTGGTGTTAGCACTATGTGTGTGCACCGTAATAGCACTGTGCGTGCATTGTTAGCACTATGTGTGTGCACAGTAATAGTACTATGTGCAGTGTTAGCACTATGTGCGTGCACAGTAATAGTACTACGTGCATGCACAGTGTTAGCACTATGTGCGTGCACAGTGTTAGTACTACGTGCATGCACAGTGTTAGTACTATGTGCGTGCACAGTAATACGTGCATGCAGTGTTAGTACTATGTATATGCACAGTGCTAGCACTATGTGCGTGCACAGTAATAGTACTATGTGCGTGCACAGTAATACGTGCATGCAGTGTTAGTACTATGTATATGCACAGTGCTAGCACTATGTGCGTGCACAGTAATAGTACTACGTGCGTGCACAGTGCTAGCACTATGTGTGTGCGCATTGTTAGTACTACGTGCGTGCACAGTAATAGTACTACGTGCATGCACAGTATTAGCACTATGTGCGTGCACAGTGTTAGTACTATGTGTGTGCACAGTAATAGCACTATGTGCGTGCACAGAAATAGTACTACGTGCATTCACAGTGCTAGCACTATGTGCGTGCACAGAAATAGTACTACGTGCATGCACAGTGTTTGTACTATGTGCGTGCACAGTAATACGTGCATGCACAGTGTTAGCACTATGTGCGTGCACAGTGTTAGCACTATATGCGTACACAGTAATACGTGCATGCAGTGTTAGTACTATGTGTGTGCAGTGCTAGCACTATGTGCGTGCACAGTAATAGTACTACGTGCATGCACAGTGTTAGTACTATGTGCGTGCACAGTGTTAGCACTATGTGTGTGCACAGTAATAGTACTACGTGCATGCACAGTATTAGCACTATGTGCGTGCACAGTGCTAGTACTATGTATGTGCACAGTAATAGTACTACGTGCGTGCACAGTGTTAGTACTATGTGCGTACACAGTGCTAGCACTATGTGCATGCACAGTAGTAGTACTACGTGCATTCACAGTGTTCGCACTATGTGCGTGCACAGTGTTAGTACTACGTGCATGCACGGTGTTAGTACTATGTGTGTGCACAGTGCTAGCACTATGTGCGTGCACAGTGTTAGCACTATGTGCGTGCACAGTAATAGTACTACGTGCATGCACAGTGTTAGTACTATGTGCGTGCACAGTAATAGTACTACGTGCATGCACAGTGCTAGCACTATGTGTGTGCACAGTGTTAGTACTATGTGCGTGCACAGTGTTAGCACTATGTATGTGTGCACAGTGTTAGCACTTCGTGTGCAGTACTACTTTGTGAATGCAGTGTTAGTATTAGTACGTGTATGTACAATGATAACAGTAGTGCATGCCTAGAGACTTACCATTATTCTCTTCTTCAATCAAGAACACCAGAACCTCAGTACAGATAGTAGCAGCCCAAGCACCATGAAATCTAGGAAATGAAAAAAAAAAAAGGTTACTAGCAACTACAGCAACAAAAAGTAGACAATCTAACTAGTTAACAATTACCTTTCTTCACATTTCAGGAACACCAGATCCCCAGTTGTCATAGCATATTGCAGCACTAGCATCATCGAAGCTAAAAAGAAAGAGAGGAAAAAAAAGAAAAAAGAACAAGTATTATAAGGGCTACCTACAACTACAACGAGAATAGGAAACTAGCTAGCTAAAAAATCACCACCCAGTCTTCAGCATAGCAAGATACTAACTATCCTCTTAGAACAAGAAAGACAAGCTCGCTAACCTTTTTTCCACCAGCAGTGTTGTTGAGAGAATAACTCCTTGTTGATGTTTCTACACAATGCGTGCGGTAAAAACCTATAGTATGCGGAGAGTGCGGTAGAATACGGAATCATTGCTGCCACGCCTTAGTGCCCGATTTTCCCATAGACGGTCACATATACACAAACATAACACAACTAAACACGCTATTCTAAACACACGAAAATACATAGAAATAGAAAAAGAAGCAAAACAAATGTGTTTGTCTACAAATACATTTTTTACTATTATCACTCTATATAGCATGATAATGCTTTTGAATAGTCTGGACAGCATGAGAACACAAACTATAACAGGAACTAATCTTGTGGCATGTTTAATTTGGGGGAAATATTTGGGGAAAGAAGAAAAAAGAGCAAACTAAGGGTAAATGAATGGTTTATAATCAACTGCTGAACTAACAACTGTAATAATTTTGTGTTAACCTGTATATTCTTACTTTGTTAGTCTCCAAAAGCATCTCTAGATTTTTACAGCAGCACTTTTTTGTAGCCTAAAATTACATATGAAAAAAATAAATAAAAAGAGTGCAGTAAATAATTTTTGAGATAACTCTCAGATATAGTCGGAAAAAGTACTGAACTAGCTACCTGCTAAATTCATTAATCATAAAGAAGAAATTACCTCTTCCGTGCTCAAACTCAACTTAAACGGCTAACTCTATTCAAATGCGTCACTTACATTAGCCAAAACACTCTATTGTTTCCAATAATAAACATATATTTAAACTTACCATTTCTCCGAAAGATCCAAGGCACGATCTGCACTTAAAAACACCATATCCATAAAACTCTTCTATGGGATAAGGAGGGCCTGGAATATTCTAATAAACGCTCTCCGGTAAAAAGCGGGTGCTTGTGCGCATCGCAATAAAAACCATACCGCGCATTCAGTAAGCACTCGATCGAATAGTAAACAAATTCTCAGAATTTTTTTGCCAAAGTTTATACAGCAAGACGGTCTTCTGCGGGGATTTAAATAATGCATTAAATTAGACATTGCGTGGAGCAATGGCTAGATTTCTTCTATTTCCTGCCCTAGCTTAGCTATATACAAATAAGTAGCCAACAAAGTTACTGTCAATTGTAGAATTTAGATAGATAGCTATTGCAGCTAAGTTCCCTTACTGCTTGTTTATAAACTTCTATGAATGTATCAGTATATTGATAATGGCTTGAATGTTATCAGGTAAATAAATGCTAAAGAAACAAAAAATGTGGTCATATACACCAATTTTCACAATTACACTTATTTCAGTGTTACTGGAATGCTGCAGTGTTTACACTTAGAATTAACACTGGCCTCAGTGTTACTATAACACTGCAAGGTTTTACACTCTTGATTTACACTTCAAAAGTGTTATTATAACGCTTCATTTTTAACAGTGTAGTGTTCGTTTCTCTCAAAAAATTTCATGAAGTATATATAAATTCAATTGGAAGTAAAGTTATATCACAATTTTTAATCAGCCATCAGCAACCAAATTGCTATTGTTGCCGGTTCATTACATGTATGCTATACTTTGAATACTGCAAAATATCACGAGTCTGTCGGATGTATTGGGACGAGTGCCGCAGGCACGAGTGCCAATACCCCAATCAGACGAGTGATATTTCGCATGTTCAAGTATAACATATTTATCATGTACACATGCGCAAACTTAATCTTAGCAACGACAATTTTTCTGGAGCTAAACCAGTAAGCTAACGTTGTTAGCTGAAGATATTTCATTACAGGATTTTTTTGATGACGAAGTTCTTGAAATGATTGAGAAACAATCTGAATATCTACAGAAACTCCATATACAACCAACTGTTGCTAATCCAGTCTATACTAACTGACAAACGGAGTAAACTAAGCACGTAGAAGAAGAATCTTCTTCTGTGTGTTTAGACGATGAAGAGTTGGAAATGTTTGTGGACCACCCCCAACAATATCTCTCCGTGTCCCTTACGTATTTTTGAAAAGTTTTTTCAAAAGAGTCCAGTTGAAATGTGCAAATCGGATCCCCATTTTATGGCTGTGAACTAAAATTACTCCAATGATGACATTTGCTACATAAAACAGAAAATGTGGAAGAATAGAATTATTACAATAATGAAAAGGATGGCTGCAAGTGCTGGATTGTCTGGGGAAAAAACAAATCATTCAGCTCGAAAAACAATGGTTACATGTCTTACCAAGAATTGTGTACCAGAAACACAGATAATCCAACTAACTGGGCATAAAAATCTACAAAGTCTAAATAGCTATAAAAAAGCATCATTACAACAGTAAAAGGAAATGTTTCATGTCTTGAGATCATACAAAATGCCTGAAACTAATCCATCTTCTTCATACCCTACAACACCATCGAGTGATACTATGAACTAAGATTTAAGTGCTCAGTCCTTCTTTGCTGGAGCAACAATAACCAATTGTACAATAAATATTGGTTTTCCTACAGCAACACAAACACAAAGTTTCACCACAATGTTTGCTGTACCTAATGACACACAACCACAAATGAAGTGATTTACAATTCATACATACCTACATAGCAATAGACAGATATATCAAATTAATTTATTATTATTAAGATTTAACAAAAAACCTAAAAATAAAAAATTAGCCTAAGGGGACGCAATAACACTTGTTAGAATGCCCAAGGGGACGCAATATGGGAAAATATTGGGGTAGTTTCATTTGTATTAATCTCTATGGGAGTAGTTGAGTTCAGTACATGATAAATTAAATTATTATTATTATTTGTTCACTAATACAGGGTTGTGAAGTTCAGTCTAAAATTAGCATTGAATAAATAAAAGGAACAGTAAATGTTTGAACTGATTTGTTTTTTATAGTTAAAGATACACTTCAATTTTTTACACACGTTGATTAAGATAAATCATATACAAATTAGACATCAATGGAATTACAACTATGTTAACATAGATAGTGGTTGATATAAACAACACAAATTTTTTTCCTAACATTATAGGATGAGTTATAATTTCTTATAATATAAATATGTTATCAAATTTACAGATACAGCATGGGTCGCCATCGTTATCCAGCTCCACACTGGGAAAGTAGCAACAGAAGACTATACAGATCAACGCTCTGGGAGACTCGTTGTTCATATATCAATCAACCTCAATGTTTCTCTAACACTCAATATCTGTTAATAGCCATCACAATGATCTGGATTTTCAGAAGGAAAACTAAATCTCAATATTCCAAACTCTGTACTGTAATAAAGCCACGAAAGACAAATAATAAAGTAGAATTGTTATCTCTACCATTGATCTGGTCCATTTGGAATGGTTCAATAAATATCTTAAAAAAAATTCATTCCAGAACTACTTCACTAAAACAGAAACTATTATTACTATGTGGAGATGTAGAAGCCAATCCTGGTCCCTATAATAAAGGTAAATTAACCTCTATACAGTGTGATGTTAAAATGTAGTCAACCATTACTGCAGCTACTTGTAAGGGATTCAATATATTGGGTGAAGATAAATTTCAGATTTTCTTTATTATGAAGTGTAAATTAGAAAGATGGCTGAGAGAAAGAAATTATGAAATGTAAATGTTCATCAGAGCTTTAATTAGAATTATGAAACTATTCATACTTGACATGTACAGCATTGGTGCAGATTAGTAACCTAGACATTGGAACATGTAGTTACCTAGACATTGGAACATGTAGTAACACAATTTTAGCTGCAATATTGTCCACTTTAAATCGCATATTTCTGACTAAATTCAGTTAAACAATAAGATATTAATCATTAACTGTTATTTTACTTATTAATATGCAACATATTCCCTTAATTTTTTCCAACAACCTATCTGGAGCATAATTAACCTGATGTGTATTTAATATTTTATGGAGTACAAGTGTAATCCAGCAGCTGCCTGAGATGACTTAAAAATTGGCAGTTAAACAATATTTTCCATTATGGTATTATGTGACCGGTTTTGGGAAAATCGGCCTAAACACGGCATCTAAAGTTTTCTAATTTATTCTACCAGTAGGCAGGGCCTTGGGATGCCGTCTACCTAATTTGGAAGCTGTAGCACAAGCCGTCTCGCCCTACGCACTACAACACTTCAGTATTTTTGCTAAACTTATTATTGCTGATTTCGAAAAAACGCCAGGTAAAGGCATTGCTAAGGTCAGGGAGCGTGCCTTGTGTCCGTATACTATTACTGCGTGTCTCCGGGACACTATGGAATAAACCGGTTACAGGCGGATTGAAAGAAGTCTAAAAGGCTTAATGCAAAACTATGATGGCGAGAATTGCGTGAGTACGTGGATTATGTAGAATAGTAAGTGAATTAGTTAGTTACAGTTTTTTCCCCGCTTTTAGTAAAAAGTCCGCCAATAATTTCTTAGCAACTCTCCGTACACGAGTCCAACCGGCTAGTGTTTCTAGCCTCCTAGTGTGAGTTCTAGAGCACACCAGAGCTTACAACTGCGTCATAAGCTAGAGCTAAAAGGTGTCTATCCATTTCTGCCATGAAAATATTTTGAAAAAAATCGACCCATAAGGCTTTACCCGGGGATACTGAAAAAAATTGTTTGCCGCGTTTAGGCCGATTTTCCCAAAACCGGTCACATATACTGTCTTATAATTAAAACAGCTAACTACCAACATCAGCTAGAAACATTCTAAACAAATTATAATTACATAAGAAACCGCTACAATTAATAAAAAATTATTTCAGTGAATTAACATCACATTTACATTAAATCTGCAGTGAAATAATATTACTTTGTATATCTGTAAAATTATATTTTATTTGTACAATTTACACTATAATTTTATTGTAGATCAGCCTCTCAGTAACTATGAACCTTCACCTCGAGCACTTACTTCTGCCCCGGCAAGTTCTGAACAACTGTATGTTTATGGAGGTTATGTTGACAACCTTGTTGAGAATATAAGTCAACTGAGAACCGTAATTCAAATCTATGAGTGCTCTACAGAATCCTGGAAAGAACTTCCAACATCTGATACTCCACCTCCTGGAATATATGGCTGTGCAACATCTTATTCAGGTCATATTCTCTACTTTTTTGGTGGTCGAGATGGTACACCATTCCATGCTTCACTACATCAGCTAGACACCAGATCTATGACATGGAAGCAACTCTCACCAGAACATGATAGTGGACCCATGAGGAAATATGAGTGTCAAATGATATATTATAAATATTCACTAATCGTCATTGGAGGCTATGGCATACCATCAGGTGTACTGCAATCTGGATCACAATTTACTAAGAATAAACATTATCAAGATGGTCGTGGTTATACAAATGAGATTCATAAGTACAATATTTCCCAAGGTAAGTATTTACAAATTGTATTTTAATTTATTGGTCATAATTTAGTTTATAAATATTATTAAAATACAGTGTATATTAATAAAGTATTACAGATATACTTTCTTTAGAGTTATTTGCAGACTTAAAGTAAACTATTATCGAAATTATGATGGAATAATTATAACACAATGGTTTTATATATTTGTGTTATAGCTACTGAATTTTGTAGTGTAGATGTGAATTAAATTTAATGGTTGCAGACATAGAGGAACTATTACGCTTTTACATTGTAAATATTTATCAGGAATAATTATAAAGATATAATCAGACGTGATAAATTCAAAGTTACAGTGCTAATATCTATCTTTAGCAATGAACTTTAATGCGCCCTCGATTAGACCGCGCCCTCAAATAGGCCGTGCATCGTTTGTCTTACTGAAAGTAATAGTACGCGCCCTTGAATAGACCGCGCAATTGACTAAATGTTTGACGACCATTACCAAATTAATTAAATTGACGATATTTACCCGATCGCATACTAAGAATTGAAATACCATCATTGCATTGTAATTTGTACTGTAGTAACTGGTGTGTGCATTTTAGTTTTCGATGGACGAGGTCTGAGCTCCTGATAAGAGTCTTTGGTTGGATTGGGTGAAGCAAGCTTGGAGTTTGTAACTATAGAAGTGTTGTAAACTCCTTCTTAGTCTGTGGCATATCTTCCAACACAAATGGCTCTCAGGATGGACAAATTCACTCCCTCAAACCTGGTCAAGTTGCGCACTCTGCTGCTGACACTATAGAGAAGGAAACCGCCCGTCTCAATCTTGCTACCGATGTTGAAGCAGATGACCCTTTTGCCGACCTTGATGCTGGAGTTCATGATGAGGAAGAGGATGAAGAGTGCATGATAGACGATGAGTGACTGAGACATTTTACTAGCTTTAGCTGAACTAGGTAGCTGTTAATTCATAGTATTTCTTGTTAATGTTTTGACAAATTGATAAACAAAGACTGGGTGGGGCACAATGAGCGGCGCAGCGGCAACCGCATGCACTCTATTTAAACAGAAAGTTGCAAAACTGTCGGTGAAGGAAATAGACCACGCCCTCGAATAGACCGCGCCCTCGAGTAGTCCGCGCACGGCTTGTAGGGGCTTGAAAAGAATAGACCGCGCGCGGTATATTCGTGGAAATGCGGTATAAAATTTTTTATAAAATGCACAGCTAAATACTTAATTTATGTTTGTGATTTATTATAAACGTATTATCAGATAAAGTATTTGAAGTAAATAAGATTAACATTTTTTGGCTTTATAAAGTGTTCATATAAAATGAGGCATTCATTATTTGTACTCATGCTAACATAATGTAAGTCATTCTTATTATTCCATCAATATCAACCCCAAAATTGGATTATTGGTAAATTACTAGTAACAATCAATACGATAGTTTTGAATTATAACTTGTATAATAATTACTACGTATAAGGAAGCTCTAGGTTACGTAAATGACATTTGAAGTCTTCATAAAATAGATATCTTAAAATAACTTACCGAATAAATATTACATTGCTATTTTTATTAGGTACATGGTCTTCTCCCTTGATCACTGGAAGTAGACCTTCTCCTAGATGTGGTTTTACAGTCTCCTGCATTAGTCCTACACATGCTGTCTTGTTTGGTGGATGGAATGGTACCAGTGACCTCAATGACACTTACCTCTTAGACTTGGCACAGATGGTAAGAATTGTTATAATTTCTCAATCATTGTAATTGTATTGATAATATAAGGTTAGTCAAGATGTATATGTGCAGAAATTAAGCAATAAAATACAAATGATAGCATTCATCTGCCAGTACATATGTAAAATGTAAACTATTTAAGTATGTAAAATAAATACATTCGAAAAGAATTAGCACATGGCTGTATATATGTAAAAGCTTAAAATTGTTTGTGTTGCAGACTCAGCGTTTATATGAATTGCATACTGAGGGAGGACTAGAAATAATAATTATTTAGTGTTCACACTATCTTAGTTTAGACTAAAGATAGTTGCAGCATGGGCTGTCAAAAGTATTTTTATTCCTTTATTGCAAGTTTCTATCTAGTGAGTTTGTTTAATATGGATGTGATTTCATGGAACATAGGAACAAGGCAAATCAGCCACTTATTTAAAATAACAAGTAATTTAGTGGAGTGTCCATTTATTAAAACTTTCTATATTGAACTAAATGTGACAGTCTACGGGAAAAGGGGGCACTTCACGCAAAAATTGAAATTGAGATATAGGCTCCAGAAGTAAGTCATACGAAAAATTCTTTCTTTCTCCTATTTTTGTTTTTTGCAGAATTAGTCTTAGTGACCTTTACTCTAAGTCTACGCCAAATTTCAAATGCTGAAACAACTTAAAAGACCCCAAGCGTGCCGTGGAAAGACAAGCTACTTTTTATTCTCTCTCGTTCTCGAAGTACAATAAACGGGGAATGGGCGGAGTTTCGAACAAGCAGCTAAAACAAACGGCATAGCTTTGAGAATAGTGCATGCAATCTACATCTTACCTCTGGTTGAAAGTTTACCACTACATGGAGTAGAGTAGCCAAGGATTCCGACAAAACAGGCTGTGAGACGCTCTGAAAGCTAAAAAGAACTGTACGCAAACTTGGTTAGTCGCCGTTAAAAAGCGGCTGTACGATTTAATTGCGTATGCGGAGTACGCCGTTAAGTATACGGAAACATTAATTATACCGGAAGTGGAAATTCAATTTATGTTTTCTCGATTTCTAGTTCAATTGCTTTGCTGAATACAGCCCAGTTCAACTGCCAGTTTCTCTGCGCGTCGAAGGTTTTACCCTCCAGTATTTTAGCACTAAGTTGAGATAAATTGTAGCTTTTTATTAGCATAAAAAACTCAATTTTTTTGGTTTAAGTGAAGTGCCCCCTTTTCCCATAGACTGTCACAAATAATATAGCAAATTTTTTTATAATTCTGTGTATAAATTCTCATTGATCAGGATGAGTTCTCATTGAAGAGACTAGTAAGTTGCAACTGGCCATTGCTAAGCAGCAAAAGAATTAAAAAACAGGGAGGGAGAGAGTACACTTTACAAAGTACAAAGACATGTAGTGGTATTTATATAAAGGTCTCTAGGCAGCTGCACTTGCAGAGGATATTTGTTGTACTTGGGCTCAAACAATTATTTTTAGCTTAAGCTGCTTACATGGGGTAATCGATTTATGTTTATGTAGAAAAAAGGCATAAAAGACTTGAGAAAAATATATTAGTGCACGCATGTTGTAGTAGCTGCCTGAGATGACTGAAGGATTGGCAGTTAAACAATATTTTCCATTATGGTATATATTGTCATATAATTTATAAAACAGCTAACTACTAACAACAGCTAAACTAACTAAAATATTTATTGGAATATTCAAGTACAGGACAAGTGATGACTTTGAAAGTAAATTTGAAACATTTTATACAAATTCCAATTAATAAAAATTTATTTCAGTGAATTAATGGCCACTTAGCTGCAGGTTAGGTGGGGTTTATCCCAGGCGGGAATTCCTACACATTGGTAAAGGGGTGCTGGGTTTTGGTGGCCCAGCATCACATGGGAGCACAGAGCGGGTGCGCATTAGTCTGTCAGTCAGTTTAAAATGCAGCTGATACTTTTGGATATTGTTATTATATTTAATTAGGCATAAAGAAGTGTTTCAGTTCTTTTATAATAAATATATTGTGAAGTATTAATTGTTGATTGTACATTATATTCTCGTACTAATAGAGTTTTACAAAACTTGTACATGGAGCACTACAACCATCTCCAAGATGTAATCATGCTGCTGTTTGTCTTGATTATAACAACAACAATCCACAGTTGTTAATAGCTGGTGGATCTGATGGCAAGGCTTTAAGTGATGTTTGGTGTCTTAATGTACGAGCACAGAGTTGGCTACAAGTAAGATCATGCTATAGTACAGCTCAAATAAGAATAGCTATGTAGAAGTAAATAAACTTAACTGATGCACATAAGGAATATTCTTCAAAAGAAAAAATAATGTTTATTGTTTAAACTAAAATTACTTTAGTAGTTCCTAATAATTATTATTATTGGTGGATCATGAACGATTCCCTGATAATTGGTGGCTAAAAGTTTATTTTTAGAACTAATTAAAAGTTTAAGTTAAGTTATACTTTTCATAGATCTAATTAAGTATATTAAGTAGTTTGTCTAATCTCTTTTTAATTATCACACAATTTCATGCATGAAATCAAACTATTTCGTTCAGTCCACAATTCAGCAGTTCAAAAACAATAGATTTAATGCACATACATGAAGTACTACATAAGTACATTCCATTATACACTTTTAACAACAATTTTTCTTTGTCTTTTGCAAGGTGTAAGTTAAATTCTGAGCACTTTGAGATTTTATATTTACACTGTCTAGATAGAGTAGCTCTTCTTCTTTCTAAAAATATAAGTCTGTCGTCTGGGAAACTTTCCAGAAGCTCGTGGTAAAAGTGTTTCTTGAGATCTCCTACAATGGCTTTAGAAATAATGGCTGTGTTAAATTTGGGTAGAATATTTTTTCCCACAGAGATAACTGTGATATTTATATCATTTTTTAGCATTATAAATACTCTATAACATTATACTACAGTCTAAATTTACTATCAGAGGGTCTTGCTGCTACATTCAAAACCTGCCCAATGTAGACTAAAGTTTTGATGAAAATAAGTGAGTATTGCATGAATACTTGTGAGGATACATATCAGTGAATGTTAAGGAGCTATAGAAGTATTGAATGAGAAAATGTCAAGAACAGTCATCATTACAGTTATCTAAAGATAAACCATGATGTCTGATTTGAAGAATACATGTCCTATGGTGCTCATCCTCAACCATCATATTTTGACATGTCTGTCTCTTCAAGCTTATAATTGTTAGGTGGTTTTAGAGTGTAGTGGCAAGCTGGTCTGATAGTAAATATTTTAGTATTTTTTGTACAGCATTTACAATAGTACAGACTGGTATAAAAATCACAGCTGTCTGTGTAGATGAAAACAATTCTGCTCAAATTTACTACAGTCATTATTCTAAAGCCATTGAAGAATCCTCTGGATCACTTCTACTGCGAGGTTCAGGAAAGAGACACAATATTTATCTTGTTAGAAAGAAGAAGAGCTACACTATACAGTCAATGTAGTTACAAAACCTTAAAGTGCTCAGAGCTGTGGTTGAAAAGTGTTCAATGGAACTTCCTGTATCTGTATTGATAGGACTGCATAGTTGGACTGCTGGCTTGTGTACTTCATTATGTATTATTAGCAAACAATTTGTTAGCAGCTTGTTGATGTTTGTTAAAATAAACTTTTTATTGCCACGTTTCGGAACTGGTAATCTATTATTTTAACTTAAATTATCTGTTGTTTAATTTACAAATTTTGTACATTTATGTGGTGTTATATAACTTTTAACTTGATTAAGTATGTTTTAGTAATAAAAACATTTGTGTTGATAAATTTGTTTGAATAATTACATATATTTATTCCGTATATAAATGAATTAAGATTGTAATTACATTATAATTTAATTACTAATTGATTTACTTTTTTCATTTCAGTTAACTTTATTTTTTGTTAGCTATCACTTGTAGCTTAATTGCCATGAAGCATAAGCTCAGCACTTTACCTAGAAAAAATGGCATGTACATGTAGAGACACTGTCTATTAATAGTGAGATGTTATCAGTGACGGTATATATTTAGGAATAGTAACATGTACATGTAGAGATACACATACGTCATTAACAGTGAGGTGTTATCAGTGATTGGACATGTTCTAGAATTATTTTTCCATATTTGATACTAAACTGTATGAAGCTAATTTGGAGTTCAGTATAACTACTTCTGTTCGGGAGGCGTAAATTCCCGAGCGGGGTCTTGGTTACTTCTTCTAAGTTTTAAGAAAGAAGCAAAGGGTAAGGTAAGTTCGAAGGACCAGGCAGATGAGACCCAAGGCCAGGATGAATACGCAACGCAGCCGCTGTCACTTGCGCAATTGCAGCCTTGCAACGTAATCCAAAAGAGGCTATACTCCCAGATCTCAGAGAGGTTTGGGTTTGAAACTCATCAACAATTTACATACATTTACAAGACATATAAGCGGAATAGATGATATAGAATACTATGGGTTGTGTGGTTATGACATTGCATAGAAGTAAATTAATTGTAATTGGTAATGAATATGGTTATGGCATAATTGATAAAGTTCATACAGTTCATGACTCTGTGACTTCCGTGTTCAGTCCTTGCAGACCTGAACAACTTCTTCATGTAGATCTTCATAACTGCGTTGTCTCTTAAAGCTGTAGACAAACTCCTACATTTCTTCTTTCTATTTGTTGTTGAATGGTTTCTGTAGTCATAAACATCTTCTGCATCTTCTGGTATACTAGATTCACCATCTATAATAACTAGTTCCGGCTAGAAAGACAGATTTTTTGGCCAAATTTGTTTTTGAATTTAAAGTAATTTTTTAAACTAATTTAGGTCAATTTATACCTGTTGAATCCAAATCTGATGAGTGCCATTTGTAAAAACTTGAGCATTTCTCGATGATTATATTATAAAATACACCTTTTAATTTTTAGTATTTTAAAATCAAATAAATCATCTCAGCTACCATTTACTCAAGTATTAACCAACAGTAGCTTCTCAATGTACAGTAATTAGTTCTTCTCTGACATGTAGTTATAATGACATCAAATATATATCAGCTGAGTTCCTGTTTGTGCACATTACTTCCTTATATGGTAATTTCCGTCACTCTGTTTGTGCTGCGTGCTGCTTGCTTATGCTCAAACTGATTGTATAGTCTAGTTGAACATGGTACTTCCTTCAAGAAAGAGAAAGTTCGTAATTCATAGCCATGCTCTAATTTATTCTGAAAGTTAAATAGGTAGCAATAAAGTCTTGTGTACAAGGGAGAACAGAAAAATAACCAGCAAAGCTTATCCAGAACAAGAATCTAGAGTTTCTATGCAGAAAGTAAGCTTCATAAGCTACCAGATGGTGAATTGCACTTCACAAGTATGTATTAGCTAGTACATATAGTTTGAATAGTCATATTGAGTGATACTTTAGAAGTGCAAGATAGAAACAAGTGACTAGCTGAGTTTTACAAAACTACAAAAAAACTTTGCATTCGATTATCTTAAGACTTCATGTTCTGTTGTCAAAAATGCACAGTAAAACGTCCCCAAAAATTCCAGTAGAACACGCATGACAGACATGTGTGTAGAACTGGATGGAAGGCAACTTCCGATAGTCTAGTGAGTAGTCCTGTTGGCATAATACACAGAGTAATCTGGAGTCCTATGAAGTATTTTTACAGATAAATGATTGCCAATTTGGCAACTTTGGGAAACTCGGGGAAATTGTGAAAATTCAAAATGGTCACCATTGAATTGTTCAGTTCCAAAAAATTTTTAAGGTGTTATATTTAGTATAGAATTCCTGGTTGTGTAAAAAATTATTTCTGATCCAAGTTGAGGCTAGATATAGCTACATTGCAATAATTCCACATGAATGCAGATAAACTACTGACTATGAAGGAAATATAATTACATAGTAGAATTATTTTCTGATTGTATTTTTCAGCTCACACACTGCAAAATTTAAATTGTGCCGCTTCTGCTTAAATTAAATATATGACTTAGTCAGAGTTCTTGTATATGTGTTGTATTACAGTAGGTTGTTAATGAGTGAAGTTCTCATGCAAGAAATTAAAATGTGTTATTAGCTATATTTGATTGATAATTAACTACAGAGCTTTAGGACTGTTTATAAATCTTTTTTTCAGAGTTGAAACGAAACACATGCAGACTGGACTACTTTTAGAAAGTTGCTCAAGAAATTACTAAATATGTTGCTTATTATTTTCCTGCTGTCACTAAAGGCTTCTTGTCTAGGATTATATTTAATTATTCAGCTACGCACTACATGTGACATATTTAACAATTCTGAAAACAGTGTAATGCTTCTCATTGCCTATCTTGATGCCATTGATTCTCCAAATTGGTCAACAGAGACAGCTTTTTAGTTCCCTGGATGGTCAACTAATAAGACCAACCTTAGCCTCTGTATTGAGAGTATGCATTTTGAGCTGATAATGAGAGATGGAGAACATATCATACACGTCCTCTCGATTTCATGGAACAGGCTTGGCTAGTTCCAAGATAGCTGTTTTGACAGCTGCTAAAGCTGCCAGTTTTTCGTGTGGTGAATGTGCTTCATCTGGTTATTGTCAAAAGATAGCTATATTTGTTACGTGTTGTTAGAATGGTATTATTGTAGATATGAGGCAATAATAAGAGGACTAAACAAGTAGGTGGTAGATTAGAATACACTCAAATCCTTGCAAAAAGCTATTGCTTCATTGCTCATACTCTTCAACCAAAATGCATCCACCTGCCTTCTCATTCAAGTGTCCACCATGTGCACCAGTGCATATCCTTCCCATTTGACACTAGCATGTCAAAGTTTCATACTATTGAAATATTTTACCGGCTGTTATAATGAGTCCCATCATTTGTAATGTAGCATTATTAGTTTAAGAAACAGTATATCCATGTCATAAATATGTAACTCTATCATGGGCAAAATCAGCTGTCACAATTGTATTTTCAAGGCTTGAGGTTTTGCAGTGTCCAAGACCTTAACTGGAAACAATAATATTTAAACAACCATAAACTCTATACCAGAAGTATTCATATAGTTTCTTAGAGTTGACCATATTTTTGGCAGCTAATTTGCAATTTTCGCAGTGTCTGAGGCCTCAGATTGAAAAAATACCATCAGAAATGAATTTTGTACACCAAATAACCATATGCTAGACATATAACTAGAAAAAAAAATTTTGAACCAAGAATATTCATTGTGAACAATTAAAATTTCACTATTTTCCCGGAGTCTTACTACTTTGGCAAACCAAGTTAAACTTATTCTAGAACTACTTGGGGATGTAAATCTGTAAAAATAACTTTCATATAGGTGTTTGTAGACTCAAAGTAGCAAATCCAATAATATTTGAGAAAAAATTTTCATTTTATTAATTTAAAACAAAATGCTCAATGTTTCATCACTGGCACTCACCAGATCTGAATTCAGCACAAAATTGGCTCTAGAAAAGTCAATCAAACTAAGGTTGTTTGTGCTCTAGCCTGGACTATACCGAAATGGCTGTTAATTCAAGTCTACTTACACTGCACTAATACAAATATTTCAATATTTTCAAATTATTGATCACCCAGTCACTATTTTGAAGTAAGTCAAAACTCGAACTGTGAAAACTACCTCAATGTTAGTGTTGTAGCCTTAGAGATACCACCACAAGCAGTTTGACAATCATAAATAGCTTACTTTTTCAGGTTAAACAGCATTCAAGTGGAGGCAACACAGACGAGAATAAACACGATTTTCGTAAGGTGATACTTCAAATCTCTGTGCAGCAGTTACTGCAATGAAAGGGTTAAGTAATTTTCTGGCTGTTTAAATTACAAATTCATAATTAATTGTTGTTCAATAGATTAACAATAAACTATTTGCTTAACACACTAGTATTTGAAACATTAGATTATACCACAATATTGCAACAAAATGCTAAGTTGTGTATTTATACTGTTCAGGGATACTGTTATGAATATTGTCATTTTTAACATACTTCATATTTTCTATATTTTGAAATTGTGAGAATTTTTTACTCTACCAATTTATCAATAATTAATAATTGTTTTCTTAGTCTTCTTTTATTCATTTTATGAGCCACACAAGTTGCTCAATGTGTGATTGAACTCAGTCATTGAATAGTGTGCTAACAGTGAACACTTGCATCTTGAAAATATAGGAAAATATTTGTATAGAAATCGTCTTCAGCATTAAGATTGATTAGATTGATATGTAATATTAGACAGCAATTCACTTGTGATACAATAATTGAATTAATGCTCTAAAGCTATTTTTATTATAACTTAATCTACTCCTACCATGTTAGGAAAATTTGATGTGTTGTTTATTTCAGACCACTATCTAATTTAACATATGGTTGTAAATCAGTAAATGTCTTATTAGTAAATGATAAATCTTAATCAGCATGTGTAAAATATTGAAGTGCAATTTTACCTATACTAAACAAATAAGTTCATACATTTACTATTCATTTTATTTGTTCAATATTTGCCACTTCAGATAGCCGAATTGCCACAGCCTAGATATTTTCACTGTTTAGCTGCTTTCGTTATTTCTTCTGAACTCACTGAAGTAGTGCTATTTGGAGGAAGGGTTCAGAACTATCATCACCTCTCAGACACTACAATAATAAGAATTGGTGAGTTTACTGATTTTTATAAAATAATTACTTTTTAGCTGAAGTATGTTGATATATTTGAAGTTCAGTCTTATAAACATTGTCTCATTGTTATTTAGCCTTTATTGTTTTCCAGCACAATATTGTTTGCACTAATAATAATAATATTTTGGTCATTACATGAAGAATATACAATTTCATTCTCATATTTCATTACATTTTATATATTTTTGAAGAGTTTATGTTACCAAATTAGAAAAAATAGCTGATGTCATATAATTGGGTAGTAACATTTGTTCAAGCATACTTGACTGTAACAGTTTCTCAAGAAAAGGCAATCTTTTAATATCTTTACAATTTAAGACCACAACTGTTTATGTCTCCCACTCACAAAACTTTGTAAAAAAACACAACATGTTATTTATACTTTTTATGGAAATCAAGCAAGGTACTGTCAATCATCAAACAAAATATCAGCTACAAATACATGATTATTTAATTAATATTTTCATACTATAGTCTGATGACATGTGTGTTATTTTATTCACTAAATCATTTCAGTTCATGAGAAAATAATTCACATAATTTACTTGTGTTACTTTATTTATTATTCCACACAGTTGAATAATTTCTAGCCTAATACATTATTTTTACTGTTGTTAACATGAGAAGCTTAAACTGTGACTAATTTTATAACTTAGAATTCTAACATGTAATGTATAGATTTAATTTATTGGATGAATCATTTGAAAGTACTTTTGCGTATTATTAATTTGAGTATTTAATTACTTTAGAATGTGGAAATAGAATATATAGTGCTATAGAGAAGTGATAGCTATAACTAATAAATAATTAGTTCATGTTTATGCCTAACATTCTTTATTAAATTGCAGAATGAAATTTAACTAAGGCATAATTACATTTTATATTACAGAAAAATTAACCTCCTCCACTAAATGGAAAGTATCTGAAATTATACATTCTTCAGAGTTGAGAAATAAAGATAGACTAATAGCAAAGAAACTACTAAAAGGTAATATTATTACAAGTTTTTTAAATGATTTAATGTATCAGGCATTATAAAGGTGTAAGTAGAATAATACATTTATAACTATACATTATACCTCAGCTTGATCTTTGAAACATAATGAAATGTTTTTGATTCTGTGTAATGCCATTGGTAAACTGGTGAAGCAAGCGAGTCACCATTGATAGCTAACGATATTATGTGAACATATGAATTAATTATACTTAAAATTTTAAGAAACTGTCAAATTAGTTCATGTAGTGTCGAAAAATACAAATTAATTGGGTCTAGGTTGATGCACTGATGCCATTTAATAATCAATGGCTTACTTGATGTTTGCTTCATCTGCACTTGAACTACATTAAAAATGTTACCGCTCCATATTAAAGTATTGCTGCTAGAATATGTTAAGTGCTCTATAATTATCATCTTTCATTGACGTTTGTTAAATTACTATGATATTTGCCTTTTCCAAAGTAGCATTTTTAGATTTAATTTCTTATGAATGTAGCATTTAATTATAGTATTGTAGTAAAAAGTTGAGGTTATTTGAGATTTATCCCCAAAATTTTCTTTGTTATAATAGATTCAGTTGCATATCTACTTGATTATTCCTCTATTCTTACTCTTTGGCTGTTGTTGTTTTTCAAAAAAAAAAACACCAAAACTTCAAAGTCTAGTAATTACTGCATGCAAACTTTATATATATTATAATGTGTTATACAGTGCAAATAATATGCACAAACAACAGAAGAATAAACATGTGACAATAAAAAGAAATTATGAGCCTTAATCTTTGCACTGTATTGAGGATATTAGATTTAATTTAACATACTATGTAATAGTTTGAGCATAATCGTATATCTACTGGTATATCTAGAGTACTGAACCCATGGGGCCTGTGGTCCTTGGGCTTGCATGGACAAAATTTACCAGTAGCTACACACATGCTCTAACTATTTTATATCGTGTTTACGCAACTATGATTACCAGCATTTTCGCTGAGATTGCAGTGTCAGGCAACTTTTGTCAGTCAGAATTTTGTGGATATCGCTTAGATTCTGATCATCCTTCCCAAGTCAATGAAGCACATTACTCTAGTTTAAGTCATTTTGAAGGGGTAAAATAACTCCATGCCGCTGGTGCCCCAAAACTGACTTATCTCTTAGCTCTGAACAATAAATAAGAACGCTATCTCTCAAGAACATTCCTAAGAATACTAAATAGGTCATTACGCTTGGATGGAAAGCGAAACCCTGAGTTGCAAGTACAAAAATAATATAACGCAATAACTGAGTATCAGACCAAGAAAACCTTTCCCTTGTACACAGAGTAATTCTATCACAATAATTGCCATAATTATTTTCATAATAGGTCTTTGCAACTGAAAATCTTTTCAATTCTTGATATTGGTACTAAAATGATTCACCAACAATAGTGCATTTATCGAGTGTTGCTGCAAATACTGGCCATTGTGTTAAAGGTTTATCTAACTCTGGACAGAATTGAGGAGACCAGTAAGAGCTGCCGGTATATCAAGGTCATCTTTCTGCATTAGCTTTGTTAAAATAACAACTGGACTGTTGAGGTCTACAAACAAAGCACAACCCAACAAATACTTTCCATCAATCCTATTGGTCATAGTAACATTTCATCTTCGCTCTATCAATATATTTCAAAGTATTATCCAGACATAGAGCAGCCTAATGGCTAGTATATGCACCATAATTCGAGAGAATAGGTTTCATTGCGTTCCATGTATGTGCTATCCAGTGAAAGACACTAGCTCTAACAGGTCTCGTACCAAAATCATTAAAGGCAAGACACTCCATCAAATCATTGATGATATCCAGCAGTTGGCAGCATTTCTTGGGAGATTTATCATACATATGGTTGAAAGCTGTATTATTAAATGCATCCTTCACTGCCAGTTCTAAGCGATGAGCCAAACACCCCATCCAAAATATCCATGGCAATTCCCTCTCAACCAAGCCTTTCAATCCTGCATGTGCTATGTCAGCAGAAGCCCCATCAGTACCAAACCCAGCAAGTTTATAACATGTTGCAAGCTAAGCAATGCCCATTTTTTTAGAACAGAGATCAATCCTTCCCATGTGGTGGAATAACGATATGCTCGTTCTTTACTGCTGAGCCATAAATGTATGACTTCTTTGCTACGATTTTGTACTCTGTTGTAGTTGAGTTCTATTTGTTGGGTGAGAGCAGGACTGAATCCAAGTAGGTCACTGATGTCACTCCATTTAGGACTAAGTTCTGAGATTATTTGAATTCTTTGTTTCTTGTTATTAGAGTCAGTCCACTTTAGAAGAACAAGATTGCTCATAGTAAATGGATAATCTAAATTACATTGGAAGTAAAAATAGTGACATTATTGTACAAGCTTCAGTTTAGGCCTGGGAACAATTCATTTATTTTATATCATACAAATAGATGTTCTGCAGCTCGGGATAGCTCCCCTTTATATCTTAGTTCTTGGCTACTTTGTGTTTGTTAAACATAATATTATAAAGTTACAATAATTCTGTGACTCAAGGAAACTTTATATTAGTAAATTTTTTTATTTATAACTTCAGGAAGAACAATTACCATAATTGTAATCAATTATACTATCTTACATTGCATACATATTTACAATACTCATAATTGTGTACGCCTTCTGATTAGAACTGGCATTGTGGATCTTGCAATTTTTCAATCACCAGGAAACTTATCTGGTTGCTTTGTACCAACTAGCTTTAGTAGCTTACAACACGAAATGGACACAAGTTCGGCAAAATAATTTTAGCAGTACAGAGGTCATTCTTGTCAGCACCCTATCCTGGCCCAGATCCAGTGTTGTGGTACTGTTTGTTGTCCATTGTCTACTATATATCCAGGGCATAGGAAAAGGTATCTCCTCTCCCCACACAATATTAATTTGTTTCAGTCCAAAAATGCAGTAATTTGTCCATTCTATCCCCTCAATTTACAAAATTATTTATATTACTACATCAACATTTTCGTAGTTTAAGTGTATTTAGTAGTTAAAATGTGCTTTAGTTATTAAACTTCCAATTTTATATTAGATTTAATGCATAACTTTGGTAAATACATTAGCAATACTGATTTTGGTGTTCCGGTATGTGTAGTTGCCGTTAAAACAATGTTTTGGTCTAAAAATACTAAAGTGACATTTATTCAACAATGTGAATTGAATTTGTTATATTGAAGATTATGCGTGTTCCTAAACATTGCCTGGTGTGAAGTCTCTATCTCATATAGATGAGTTACAAATTTTATGTTGGGTTTTTTATATTGTTTTTATTGATATAAATTTTTTGTATTTATTGTGGTCCACAATCTGGTAAGTAAGAGATGGTGTATGCAGCACACAGAGCATGAAGCTTAATAATTGTATAGGTTATTGTACATTGGAGGCCAGCAAACTGGTGGAAAGCCAAGTTGTTGTTAGTTCATGCTATATTTAGCTCCTTCCTCAAGCTCTTAGAAAGCGATCAATATTTACCTTTACTTTATGTTGTTTGTGTAAAGATGACGAAGAATAATGTGGATAATTTTAGTACATGTACTCAGGAGAGTTGTGGTTGACACAAAAACTCCAATCAATCTAGATTAGATATATTATATTGGATATAATAATTATTTAGTATTCTAGTTAATAATTTCTATCATAACCAATTTGTTGATGTTTGTAGATTTTGAGGATCCCACGTATTCTTTAGAAAAAGAAACTGATTTGGTATCAGCACATAAGCCAGGCTTTGCACGCCCTCTCACAGATTTTATGACTTACATGGAAAAAATTGAGTTCATTATATCTGTAATCGGTGAAAAAGAATACAGGGCAGCTATTTGCAATATGAAAAATCCTATAGGTGAAGAATTTCAAGAAATTAAAGTTACGTTATTGAAGGATAACAGCAACATGGTAGTTGGGTCTTTTGCTAACTCACCAATAGTGGTTGTGAAATCTACTGATGATAAACAATTAAGAAATGATTTGGAAGCAGCGCTGGTTATCTGCTCAAAAGCTAAATATATTATATGTATTGGCACAGGTTATGCATTTCAAAAGAAGGATGTACAGCTTGGTGAGGTTTTTATATCATCTGGTATTTCACTGATTGAACATTATGATGTAACGAAACTGGGAGATTCTGCCAATATTGATATTCAAAAAGCAAAGTCAGTTGACATCAGTGATTTGCTTAAAAGAATATTTTGCAGCAATATTAATTCAGTGGAGGACTTTTCTCTTAGTGAAAAGCGTATTGCTAGATATCACTGTTCCAAGATCATTTCAGGAATTGATTTTGGTGATGCCAACATTCAAAATGCTGACAAAGTCACTATTAATCCTCAAGCAATAGGAGGAGATTATTCTCTTAATGAAATATTTCAATTACAAGAAAGTGGCAAAATTAGTGGTTTTATTGTGATAAAGTCAGTCACCAAGTATGCTGATGGCAGTTGTTATGAAAATTGGGACTTCACCGGAGCAATGGCTGCATTTCACTTTGCAAAGGAGAAGATGATACCTTACATACGTAAGTGCAAATGTCACAATATTCTAGCTACATTCTACTATAATAATGACTTTGACAAACAATATAGTTTATGTAGTAAACAGTAGAGTAAATTGTAGTATTCAGCTTTTGCCTAATATGTCATCAGCTAAATTTATATTTTTTATTTCTTATTTAGATCATAAGAATGCAGTAGAAAATTATCTTGAGTCGATTAAGTCTCCTGAAAATACTATAAAAGTTGCTGTCACAAAGCTAATTTTTATCGGTCCATCACTACAAGGAAAGACAGTGACACGAAAGCGACTAACAAAAATGATCAGAAATCTTTCATCAGACCCATCTGATGACAAGTCCAATACTGGAATGTGCGAGCAAAGTACTGTTATTACATGCAAAAACTTATATCGAGGTGTCATTTTAGCTGAAGAAGAAGGAGACGATTGGAAAGTCGTTGAAGACATTGAACAAGAAGTGGAGGCATTCATTAATACTCAATCAATACCAAAAGACAAATTTGATTCTAGTGTTGAGAGCCCTCAACAATATATTCCAAATGAAACATTAAAAACTAAAGAGAGTCCTGAGCAAAAATGTTTAGATTCATCAGTTGAAGAAATTTCAAGCTCACCTCCTTCATCAGTACATCCAGAAACGGAAACACATGAAAAAACACATGTTAATTTACCTAGTAGCGAATTGTCAGCTGAGGATATCCAAATAAGTCCTCAATATATTTCTCAGTGTCTTCAAATGAAAAAGACATACAGCCTCAGTGAAATTAAGATGCATTTGAACAATGGGTGCATGATATATCTTCAAGACACTGGAGGTCAACCTGAGCTAATGGACTGTCTACCAGCACTAACCATAGGGCCTGCAATATATTTGCTATTTTGCAAGCTTAATACCAACCTTGATGATCATTACACTGTAGGCTATCGAGGCACAGATGGAAAGACTTCATCACTATTGTCACATTTTACTATAAAGGAAACATTGCTTTCAGCTTTAGTAAGCATATCCTCCATGCTGTATTCATCATCTGATGATTGCGCTGACATAGAACAGCAATTTGAAAATCGACAACAATGTGTGTACATTATTGGAACACATCGAGATAAAGTAAAAGATGATTCCTCCATTGATGAATTTGAGAAAAATTTAAAGAAAGTTATTGATTCTACATTTTTCTACGAAAAAGGTTTGATTAAGGAATGGTATCAAGATGATTTTCCTGCTAACAGTATGCTAAGAGATTCTTTGATGCGACTTGTATACCCATTGGACAATCAAAATGGAGGGAGTGACGAAATACAGTGCTTGAGAAGAGCCCTGTCACAAAAAATAAACCAGTATGCTAAAAAGGTTATTCCTAGTCAATGGTTAATACTTGGTATTGTGTTACGCGGAAGACCTGAAGTTATGTTAACTTTGGAAACTTGTTTCGCATATGGAAGACATTTAAACATGAATAAAAGCCAGACTGAAGCTGCTCTCCATTTTTTTCACTACAATTTGGGTATTTGCATGTATTTTTCTAATGTTAAAGGACTAAAAGATGTCGTAATAACTAACACGCAAGCAATCTATCAGAGTTTAACTAAAATCATTGAGGCCGCATTTAAACCAGGAATAGTACATGAATCAGCTGCTTCTGAATTTAAAAACAAAGGACAATTTACATTAGAATATTTTTCTCGTAAGAAAGTAAAGACTCCTCTACCACTGGAGGTATTAGTTATTGTGTTAGAACATCTAAACATAATTGCTCCCATTCCATCAGCAAATAAAGAGGAAACTACATTTTTTATGCCTTGTATTTTGCCAAATGCATCTGATGCAGAAATCATGAGGTATGAAGAAGAGAATAAAATACCACATGAAGTTTCACCCTTATATATTCGGTATGATTGTGGATTTGTACCTATGGGTGTATTTTCTGCTACAGTTGCTAATCTTATTCAACAAAGCTCAAAAAAAGTAAGTCTTAAAATTTAAGCCATATTATTTCTTTGTTCACTTTCTTTATTTTTTTTAATTCTTACTGCAAATAAATTAAGCATTAATAACATCATTAAAATTGTACTTGAATATTATAGATTAGTCTCCTACTCTTTGATAACAGACCACCTTTTGATATGTACCTAATTAATGACACTTTCAATTGTGAATCTGAATTCATCTAAAATTTTTTTTCCGGAGCCTGCAATCTTCAATGGTTTATTTCAGTAATTTTGCATTTTGGTATCTGTTTCAGCTACTAATAATTGGCTTATCTCCCCTCCAACCTGCATGCTAAACTTACTGAATTTGCTATCTAAAATATTGAGCAGTAATATTCAAATGACAAGGTGAAACTAAAATTATACATAGTCTAGGATAATATTGGAATATCTGATTACTGTGTAACTGTTCTTCTTGGTAGACTCACATAACCAAATGCTTTACCATTTTATAACCACTATGATGGAGAGAGTAAGAGTCTTGCTTTGAAAATTAAATATTTGTAATTTTGCAGACTTCCTCACTAATCACAGTTTTTAAGCAAATGATTTTATATTACTTGCAGTATGCTCAATATCTTCAACCATAAGAATACTTATAATTGATTGCAATTAATAATCCTGATCTATTCATTTTAAATCAGTGTACAATCTTTAGCATGCTATGATACATTTTCCAATAATCGCCATGGGCCTTAGTCCTTTAAGATGGTACTGATGACCTGAATTAAGGGATATGGCTCGTGGCCTATGGAATCTGGTGTGCACAAAACTATAACCATGCATTTAAAGACTACAAAATAATAAGTCATGTAGCTCCTTATGATTTATAGCTTCTTTTGATAACTAAGACTTAATTGTTACATTCAGTAAATAAATTCTTGTATTATAATAAATATATATATATTTTTTAGAGCGGAGTATATATCCAATTGGGGTCCGTTCAAATGCGAAGGAATTACATAGAATTTGTATATGGTAAAGATCATGATCTTTTAATTTTGATTCACAAACCGGAGTATATAAAGGTTCAAATCCACAGAACCAGTGATTATGAGCAAAAGTTGCATGAGTTATGTCCCAGAATCATGGAACTGGTAGCTACTACAATAAGGAATGTTTCGGGATCCATGTTGCACTCTCTCTACACAGATAAATCAAAGGATCAGTATAAACATTTTTTTGAGAGTTATTGCTTTGCTTTTGAATGTTATGAACATGAACAATCAGACCATCTCTGTACTGTGCGCAAGAGTGACCTGAACCCAAAAAATATGACATGTGTAAAAGAAAAAACATCATCAAAAATGAAGCCTGAACACCAAGTTTGGTATGGCAAGGTAAGCACTTGTTATTACCCATGATTTTTAGCTAATAACTGTTTGTATTAACTGTGTTATAGGAAATTGACACTTCTCCTAGCAGAATTGGCACAGGTAAATGACAATAAGGATTGTGTATCGGATAGTTTCTGCTATGTTAAGTTAAAGTTTGTTAACCCTCAGTGCTCATGCACGAGAGGGTTACAGTACTCAGTTTGTATGTCGGTCAGTCAGTCATTCTGTCACACAGCTAAAGCGGAGATGGCATCCTCCCAAGAATTGAAATCATCATCAAAATGTTTCAATGGATATATTAAGTCCCTATAATGTGTCAGAAATTTTAGTATTGACTTATTTTTTCAGCAAAAGCTAGTTTTTTAGGCCGTATGATTCATGCCATACTCATGTGAGCAAGTAATTTCTTTGCTGACTGCGGTAGTTTTACATTACAGTATTTCTCAGCGGTTTACCAGAGTGCTTGGAGTTTCCCATTGAAACTACTGGTGAGGTGAGTGCCACATGTATGTTAAGCTTCTCTTAACAAGACAGCATTAACGTCTACCGTTTCATTGCATGAGTTGCATATCGACTTGCTTAGCTGTACTTACACTTGAATAAGCTACACATTAGCACATTCATATAGATACTAGCGACTTGAACAATATCATTCTTTCGGCGTTTGTAATAGCTAGCTAGTGTATAGTATCAGTGAGGGTTCACGCCCTCGGTGCTTCATTTGTTTAGAGTCTGTTGGTTTTCTCTATTGACTCTTTTACTCAATTGCACTAATTGTTCTTAAAAATTTCTATTAATTATTATTAACTGATGAATGACATGGCTAGTTATTGTGGTTGAAATTTTAATTTATTAACGCAATTTAAAAGCAATCAATAGCTTTAGCAGATATAACTGTTAATAGCTATTGACTGCTGTAGACATTTATTAAACTAATGATCTACAAAAATAAAGGAAAAAAATGAATTGTGCGCTAAAGAAACTCATGAATTTTAGTAACAATATTGCGACTTATGTTGTTTGCAAAGTCTAAAAGTGGTACGGTGAACTTTCAACTACAAAATTACCTAATGTAAAATTTCATGAGGCCAAACAAATAAGTGCTATTTTAAAAGTTCAAATTTAACAACAACAAATTTGCTAAGACTTAAACTACATCGTAGCTGCTAGATAAAATATATATTATATATTATATAGGGCCATATCTAGAAAAATTTCCTGGGAGGAGGGGGGGGGGGGCAGCGGCAAATGTATAATTCTCCATAGAGCAGTTGACCATTTTATGCAGAAACGAAGGGACCCGTCTTTCTTTGGCACCAACACTACAGGTGAAGCCCACGGACTGCTTGAAGGCTGTATAACTGATCTGCCAACATGTCATCCAGCAGTTTCTTGGCTTCTTGGCGGCGTAGCTGCAGCATCCGCCGTACAGACTGATGAATTGGGAGACTGTTGGCAGTGTCGATTTTGTGTTGGACTTTTGCCGTAAGTCCAAGGTCATCATCCCCTGTGGCCAGAAGTGTATGATATTCAAGTAGTAGTGCAAACAACTTAGCCTTTTCTTCGTGGCTGAGAGATTGCTTGGCCCCTTCTACCATCTCCCAGAGCTTACGGCGATGTTCAGGTGAGGGTTCAATCTCAAACTCCTGGGAGAGTGCCGAAATAGCATGACCCTCAGGGATACTCTCTAACTCTGCCAGAGTAGTGCCCTTAGAGACTGGAAACTCCACATCTCTTGGATTCAGTAGATGGACAGGGATCTGATTTCCTTCTGGTTCAACCAATGCTCGGCCCACCATAACCGCACACTGTTTGGATTCTTTCCCCTGGAGAATCCAAGTCTTCTGTTTGGCTATATCAGATGTACAATCCATCACTTCAATCTCACTACATGGTGGCACCACTACTGACTCTTGCAAAATCACATTGAAACCACAAGCACTGTCTACAGTCTTGTTTCGAGCAATGGCAACCGACTGGCCATGCGATTGAACATGGAGGATATCACTGGAATCTTTCATTTCAATGTCACACCTTTGGCGACGTAGGAAGTCATGGCCCAGAATCACATCTGCTATGGGTGTGTCAGCACAGAATTTTGTTACCAGTGTGGGCCACTCCCCCACAAGAAGGTGGTGGCCCCCTAGTGAATTGTCCTTCTCAAGATAACTGGAAAGGAAGCTGCGAACATTCTTAACACCTGTCATTCTATCATACCCACTTCTTTGTGCGTTTTCGTTGAACCCACTGGGTTTTTTTTTTGTTTCTTTGTTGGCTGTTGTTGATTTTTTTTTGTTTTGTTTTTTGTTGCTATTTTGTTTTGTTTTGTTTGCTTGTTTTTCATTAATTTAAGTTATACTTATTGATAATTTTGAAATTAAAATTCATTTAAATATGAATGTAACCACTGTTGTAATAGAAATTTATTTCTAATAGTAGTTAACCTCCTCCACAAATTCTCCCACTCCTGTTGTGTGAGGTTCATTTTGGCTGTTGTGCAGAGTCAGATATGAAGTGCATACTAATACCACTAAAAACAGCAAATAGGGCATCGCAGCATAGATATTATAGATACAGAGTAATCAAAATAGTTATTCACAATTTAACAATTTGTTTCTTCTTATCCTAAACTAGAGCACTGAAGTGCAAACCCTCAGCGCTAGTTAGAAAAAAAAGAAAGGAAAAGGTAGGAAAGAAATAATAACAGTAGGAAGAAAGAGGAAAATAAGGCAAGAAGAAAAAAGAAAAAAGAAAAAAAAACAGGATGAAAAAAAAAAAATATTGTCGACGCGGATTCGAACCAGCAACTATTAGGTTAAGTGCTTGCTCACTCAACAACTACCCAACTCAACACCTCACGCTGAATGGATGTAATTGTTAGCTATTTAAAAGTGATTTGCAACCTGCAAGCTGGCTCACGTGACAAGCACGCTTTTTAAGGGGCGGTTCCCGCTGTAAGCCTACGATCGCACGGCTCTGGAAAGACTTGCTTTTTTCTGGAAAATGAAGTCCAAAATCAAAATTCTGGCATATTAAAGGAACTTACTTCGTGAAATACTGCTGTTTGATGCCGCTTTCAGAGCCTGGCTGGTTCCTACCTTCCAGAAGTGCATGTTGACAGACAGAGTGACAGAACGAACGAACGAATGAATGAATGAATGAATGACACTAGGACTACTGTAACCCTCTGGGCGCATGCGCGCTGAGGGTTAATAATATCTGACTCATAGATAGACCAAATCCGTATTTTGTAAGTAACCAACTCGCTTGGCATCACGTTTCAGTACTGAATTAGAAAGAATGCAGAAAGGGTGTGGTCACTCGAAGTCAAATTGCACACTGTAACTGAACCACCCTTTCCGTAAATTTAAAATAACAATACGACTTCAGTATTCTAATTGCGCGCTGAGCGGGACCTCATCCAGTTGTCCTATAGTTCCCCAGGAATACTTTATGAGCGGAGCTACTGGTGTATAACTGGATATTTGAATGTGGTGAGCTATAAACATTGATATACATTGTATTGATGAGTAAATGATACACATTTAGTTATTTCTTGATGTAGAATAATCAATAGTATGCATATCGATAGAGCTTAAAAGTTCTGAAACATAGAGATATTAATTGATGCCACTTTAATGAAAATATTATCGGCTCCTACAAATTTTGACATATCATAGCTACTTCTAGTCTTACATAGCTCGACTCTTTATCTACCACTGTGCACTGTGAAGAAGTCTGGTGGATAAATAAGTGGTACAAGCTTAAAAATCCTCCAGATCTCAGTGGGATAGTATGGTTCTGGTTGTGGCTGACAATGCACTTAGCTAACCACATCCACTTTCATAGGTTTTAGTTGTGAAGCCAGCAATGGAGGAATGGTTGCAGTGGCAATTTTAGTGAGCTGACTTCAATGCAACTACAATTACTGAAAATCTGGTTTATAAACGGAGACCAAACACTCAAAATTGAAACCATAGCCTTATCTAGGTGCAACATTGATGCTCTTTTAGTCAAGTTCCATAGTGTGGCATCGTTAAAATTACTTAGGTTTTATCTGCAGAGCATCCTGGTGGTACTTTTGAACAGGTAGAATGTACCAGAACTCTTCCCAGCACAGAGTGGTGGATACACAAGATCAATTCACCACATCAAGAGTTAGAGTACATAGTAGAAGGCTTAGATTAACACTTTAAATTTTCAAGTAGTTGAAGTACACTGGTATGCTACAGCTGTGGCTGCTTAAAAACATAATTGTTCAAAATATGTTTGCTTATCTTTAAATACTACATATTGGTTTGACTTGGACTGAAGTCATACATCCTTATAATGTGATATGTATTACTCTGGCATAGTATACATTGATGAATGTATCATATATTACAATGGCTTAAGAAAACCACATATCCATATAAGTGATATGTAGCACTATGCATGAGAGGTTTGATAAATGTATCATAATATCAGCGTACACTATAACAAATCTGGAATTCCACTACATGCTTTAGGGGTGCAATACAACACCTCTGTTTAACCGAGTCTTGTGCTACACAGGGTTAATACAGTCAGTGAAAATGTGTTTAAGAGTTTTGACTTTTGACTAAAATTTTTTTGATAACTTGTTTGTATGAAGTTTAACTCTAACGTCTAATACAGTATTTTGTTCATGGTGGTTGGTATGATCTCTGGAGGCTGAATTTGAGAAACATTGCATTCCATTTCTTATTGTCTAGAACAGCAAGCAACAAATACCTATCAAGTATCAAGGACTATTCAGAAATATAATACACTTAGTTGACCTTCATCGCAAGTTTGGGTGTGTCTCTGATTTGTATCAACAGGTAAGTGTAATTAAGAATTATATAGATAAACTATAATTAGCATTCAGCTGCAGATTTGTATGTATCTATAGCATGTCTGTGAGATACATTGCTAATTCAATAAATAGGTTTGCTATACGGCTAGAAATGCTCACTTTTTAACCCTCAGCGTGCATGCGCGTGAGCGGTAGCAGTAGTCTGTTTGTCACTCATTCATTCTGTCTGTCTGTCAGTCTGTCTGTCAATAGTGTTTCTCGAACTTCACGTCGATTTAAGCAGCAATAGCGATATCAAACTGCAGCACTACTCAAAATAATTCCCTTTAAAATTCCAAAAATGTTTATTAGGCTTAGTTTTTCAGAAAAAGCGAGTGAAATTCGGGGCCAATGCTTTTCTCTATGCGTGATATCCTTTACCATACAATTTGCACTTGAATGGTAAATACTTAGCAGGCAGTACCTTTGCCGTAGTTGGAGGAGCCAGGCAGTTGGAAAGAGGTTGCTGCATAAGACTGTAACAGTATTTATACCTTTGTACTGTGACATAGCTTAAGGTTCTGGTGTAGTGTTACACCCACTCATTCAAAGGAGCTAGATTACAACCGTGAATATCATTAACACTTGGTTTTGTGATGTCAGGCTTAAGTGGCTTGGGGCTGAAGTTCATGTAGAGGTTTCTAATGAATGGTTGGGCAATAAGAACTTGTTTCTTCACATGTATTAGTTTGTCATAAAATACTGCAAATGCAAATGCAAGAAAAAATTAACACATACTTAATTAGATTAACTTGAATACAGAAAAATAGTAAGATTGATATTACATATGATTAATAAATAATAATAAGTGATTTTTAGTGAGTAATAACAAAACTATGATTTGCATGTGGGATGTTCTATGGCTCTCGGATGCCTCCATATCTGAACCTGGGGCATGCTAGTTCTGGAAGCAATGCAGTAAAGTGAAACTTCCTCAACTTCGCTAATTGAGTTCCCCACCATTTTCTGTCTCGATGTATACGTTCGACATGCATGTCCTTTCTTGTGCAAACAACAAAGTCACACCACATCTTGTCTGTGCAATATAACTGGCACTGGACTTGAAAGTAATAATCATGTTTTCGCTTCAACCGTCGTTGTTGCGTATCTTTGTCCAGTTCCAGGTGAAAGGCGGAATTCTTGCACGCTTCATCTAAAGGTTAGTCTTTGAAAGAAAAAGGATTTTTGATTTCTAGCAGTCCTAAATGTTGAGCAGTGTTACTTGGGTCATAAACGATACCATCCGGAGTGGCAGCTAGCCAGTTGTTGGTTTCAGAAATAAACAGCCCACACTTGTCAACACGAAACTCAGGATATATCTTCTGGTAGTACAATTTATATCTGTCAATGGATATAGCTTCCATAGAAGTGCCATAGCGGGTCGCTTGATTACCTCTAAAAGTGCTATACAGTAGTGCTTGTACTTTCTTGCTTTTTTTTTATTTTTCTTTCATTTTCGCGATTCCCCCAACCACAGAAGCTGTGAGCCTTTTCCTCCTCTCTTGCTGCCACTGATCACTGTTGTCTTGATCTCTTGTCTGTTCTTCAATCTGCTTTCTTTCTTCTTGTGTGACAAACACTCTCGTTGCATAAAAACTAGAATTTAGTTCTTGTAGATGCTTTGGAGATAGGTCTTCCGTAACTTGGTCAGGCAAAATACCTCTGTCATGTCTACTGTAAGCACTGCGAGCTGCAGGCGTGTCACATTTGGTAGCATATTTACTTTTTCTTCGTCGTTCTTTTACTGCTTCTGTAGCCTTCCTCTTCTTATCAGCAGCTAAAATTTTAGCTGATCGTTCTGCTGTATTGCTGTACACTTTGTTTGGGGAAGAGATTGTCATATATTTCCAAGTGTGAGGACCCCACTCCCTGCCTATGTTTTGACGTAATCCTGCCCCCATGCATTGATGTTCCCATGCTCCACTCTGACACCTGTTCATAACTTTTCCCCCGTCAAACTTTGTTGTGATATGCATCCAGGATTCAGCCAAATTTGTTGTCACATTTCCAATAAGTTGTTCTGCCTTTCCTATTAACCCTTTCGTTCCCAATCCCGCTTAAAAGCGGGTGAAGACCGGTTGGCTTCTCCGAATTTTAAAAAATAGTTACTTTATAGCTAGAACCTTCAGATTGCATACACAGGTACCCAATGCATTGGAGAAGCATCTAAAATAGCTTTCAGCCAGGACTGCTTCGACAGTACCTCACAGCAGTTGCGTTTATTTCTTCCTCGGCAAAAAAAAAAAAACATCGGTTCTCCGTCGAATTTTAAAAAAAGTTACCTTCTTCACAGCAGCTTCATTTATGGATCCAGTCATCTCCAGAGCTTTGTAAAAGCAGCGAAAAATTGCTTGAGCTCAGTAGCCGTCCATAACACATTGAAACAACCGCTTCTTTGCCGACCAAGACTTTGCGGTTTGACTTACTGTCTTCTCCATTTTTTATAAAATCGTCAGTTCAACTGGGGACCTCCCTATTACGTACAGTCTTAGGTAATGCTTATTACATCATAGGAAAAAAGTGAGCGTGTCGTGTGACCCCGGTAACTATGCAAAAAAAAATTTTTTTCAAAGTCATTTTTTGGAAGATGGCGTCTACAAGATACAATGCGGTGCAAGTTTTAGACTTGCTTGATGCTGACTCTAGCGACTCAGGATCAAGCGAAGAGAAGGGAGATGACATCTAGGGCTATAGGAGGCCCTGTATCAGGGTTGGTGGACCAGACCCCGTCAACTCTGATACTGAAAATGGGAGTCAAGAAGATGATCGAGGTAAGCTTGTCTTTCTCTTGTCTTTCTCTTGAAAAATAGCAAGCTTCTGTTGTGGAAAGGACTTATTTATAGCTATATTGAGATAGAGTAAGCTGATATTGAGATAGAGTAAGCTGTTTAGCTATAATATATATATATATTTCATTGAGTTTTGAGATTTGAAAGTGGCTTGTGGTTTTTTGAACAAATTCAAATTTTCAAAAAAAATTAAAAAAGTTTTTACCACATATACTACTAGGACCAGATGTGAATGCAGTCACTGACCCCGATTACGCAGATGAGGCGACAGGAGCAGAGTCTTCCAGTCATGAAGGAGAGGATACCGGACCTGAGTCTTCCAATGATGAAACACGAATAGGCAGCAGGTTCCAGTGATGAAGAAGAGGAAATGGCTCCTCCTGCTCCGAGTTCTGGACGTCCTCGCGGTCGGAGAAGGCGGGAATCGAAGAACAAGAGTCGGGTGGATGAGGTAGGGGGAGAGTGGCACACCCATTGATATTCCATAATCTTTTGTGTGAAGGACCACAGACTTTGATATTTGTGGCTGCTCCCCCCCCCCCCTCCCCCTCCCTGAACATCCCAAAAGTTGTAATATGTATTGTTATTGTCGTTGTCGTTGTCTGTGTTTTTGTGGTGTTGTAGTGGAGCTTCACACTCGATGTATATGTGTGTGTGGAGTTGAAATGTTATTCTGGCGCTTCCAGATCTAACCGGTGAGGGAACGAACTCGGGGTGGGGGGGGGGGGTCTTTTCCAATCGGGGCTACTATGCCCATGTAAGTGGAATTTCATGTGTGTGTACACCAGTCAATTTATGTATAATACATTATACATTTATTTTTATGATCTTTATTCACCTGTATCTTCTTTTTTCTAGTGTGTGTGTGTGTGTATGTGTGTGTGTGCATTTGTGGAATGAGAGAGAGCAACCGTGGACAAACAGTATGTAGCGCTTCCGTATACAACCTAGGAGGGAACTCTGGATCTTTTTGGATCGTGACTACTATGCCCATGTAAGTTGAATTTCATGTGTGTGTGTGTGTGTGTGTGTGTGCACCAGTCAATTTATGTATAATAAATTATACATTTATTTTTATGATATGTATTCACCTGTAGCTTCTTTTTTCTTGTGTGTGTGTGTGTGTGTGTGTGTGTGTGTGTGTGTATGTGTGTGCGTGCATTTGTGGAAAGAGAGTAAGTTGAATTTCATTTCAACTTACTGATATTTGGGTGTCCAGCTAGGGCTGGGGTTATGGTACAAGAATGTCAGTGAAAAGTAATGACGGGGGAGGGGGGGGGGTTATGGTACAAGAATGTCAGTGAAAAGTAATGACGGGGGAGGGGGGGGGCAATTCAGCGAGGCCAGCTGTTATGTTACAAATATCATTGTTGTCTTGTGTTTTTTTGGTATTGTATGGAGGTTCCGGATCCTATGGGAGCGATCGTTCAGTCTGTGCCACCATCCATGCCGGGTAAGTTGAATTCCACGTGTGTGCTTGTACTGCTTTTCATTTTCAAATTACACTTTCTCAATACAACGATTGTTTCTCTCATGTACAGTGTGGAGTATACATACCAGGGTTCATACAGTGGGAGGCTAGCGCTGGGTTCCCCCCTAGAATTTTGGGAGTTGAATAGAAATGAACATTTAGGAAGCATTTATTTTTAGTCTGATATTGTATCCCATTATGTTCCTATCATAACTGAGCCATTTAGTGCATAGGACCGAACACTGATCATCAGTGTGAAGTATAGACTCGTATGCAAAGATGTGCATCAAAGTAGTGTAGGTTCCAAAAAATGGGTGTGGCGAAGTACACTCGGAGCCCCACCCCAAACAAAAATCCTGTATGAAGCCGCATACAATACATCATAAGTTGCAATTATATAGGATCATGAATAATTTGTTGTTTGTATTACAAATATCTTTGTTGTTTGTGTTTTTGTGTATATGAAATTGTTTTGTAGTAGAGCTCGACGTCCGATGGCATACGTTCCTTGTGGACACTCATAGATGTCTCCTACATGATCACAATCAGCACCACACACAACAAACAACATATTTTATTGTTGAACTAATATAATATTGGTATATAATGCATCAAACAATATTATTTCTATTTTATTTTATTTTTTTATTGATGGGAAAAGTGGATTTTTTGGGGGGAAAATTTTTTTTTTTTTTGAAATATTAGTAGATGGCTTAAATATTATTCAATTTTCTCAATCAAAAAATGAGGGGAATCCCAAACTCTTGGTCTATTTAGTGATATATGGTTGCTATGGGGTTTTCCCAGCCAGCATCGAGTTAAAAAAATAAAACGGTAATGCTCTATTCCGCGGTAGAAGATTAGATTTTTCCGCGCGCGTCCAAACAATTTGGGAACGAGAGGGTTAATCTACTTAGCTGTACCTGGATGTCGTGGTAGAGCTTGGGATCAATATTAGTTGGCGTACGTCCACCCCATTCTACATCTTCTTCTGTTGCAGGATCCTCCACTAGTGTTTCAACCCACAGCTGCTCTTGATCAGTGACAATATCTGAATAAAACAAATTAATTATTACATTTATTGCTATTAAACATAATAATTATTACATACTTGTTCTCTTATTCAGGTTATTTCAATAATACAGAATTGAAAGAAAATAATTAAATATGGCAGTATCCCTAGGCTATTTCAGTAATACAGAATTGAAGAAAAAATATTTTGTAATTTCGAATACAAACAATAGACTTATTAATTATATACTATTATTAAGATTAAATATTGTTAGTGATATCAAGTGTTATGATATTGTAGCTATTAGCTATTATCAGTCACTTGTATTTTTTATTTACCTATGATGTCATTCTGTACATCTTCACTATCAGGACCTGCCTCATCCCTGTTCTCAGGTGTAATCAAGGAGGAAGATGAAGCTGATGTTGTAGACTGCTGTTGATTCTTCCTTGCAGTCTTGCAAAAATCAGTACTGCAGTGCTCATGAATTCCGAAGCAATGTCGTGGTCCATTCTGCAGATCATGTTTGAGTGCAGCCAATGCCTTCTTCACATCACTTTCTTTACTTCTCATCCTGATTGCAGCTCTAGCAGATGACACCAGCCTCTTTCGCATCTTCAGAGTTAGTCTTCCACTTCCTTTGTTGGAGGGGTTGTCCTGGACCAGTTTCTCAAGTGCACCTCTGTAGCACTTGCATGCATGATTGGCACACTCAAATTTCTGGATGGCATAACCCCAACCAGGAACATTCTGGAGGAGAGTTGGGTACACTGAGCTATCACCGTCACCAATAAACTTCCTATATCGAACTCCATGTACCCTCTCAGCCTCCAAAAAGCCCTCCAAAATGATATCAATTTCCATCTCAGAAGACGAGGCCGACCAGTTGAGAAAACAGTGGTGCTTGTCACGAGAAATGCCTTGGGCACACGAAGAGCAATATTTGTTGCGAACACCGAGGTAGAGCAGTTTTCCTGTAGCCTTACCCAAGATAATACCCACACCAGAGTTAGCATTATACGAATGCTTGTGGGACCTCTTACTCCAGCCACCATCTACTACCACAGTGATTGCAGGAACCCCCTCATGATATTCTCCACGTTGAATTGCTAGCTGCCTTTCCTCTCGCCCTGCTTCAGCCATGGATTGCAGCAACTCCTGCTTCCACATCTCTCCAATTGCCCTCTCCGTGTCAATGAAGCTGTTCTTTGTCATGACAGGTACTCCCATGACGCTCATGGTTTCCTCTAGGGCACTGTGTCCACCACCAGTTGACATTTGGCCCCATATGGCTGCCAGATTAGCTTCCCACCTGCAGTTAAATCATGCAACCAGTATAGCAGAAGAACAGGGTAATTAAGTATAATTACAATTAATTAATTAAATTACTATATACTTTTCATTGAAGACCCCTTGTAATTTTGTGCTTGCAGTGCAGGTCTTTACTTGAGTAATATCAATGAAGAAAGAAGTAACAATAAAATCAAGCTCAACTTTTTGAGGTAGAAAGAGAGGCACGAAAAAAAAAGTCATACCAGATATTGCGTATTAGGAAAAATAAAAAAAGAGGGCAGAAAAAAGAACAAAAAAGAACTAAAAGTATAGGATCATGTGGAAAGTGCCACTATATAAAGGGTTGTGGGCAATAATGATAATGGTATAATGCAATAAGAGTGACTGATACAGTAAATACTCATTAATTTGAATCTTGTTAACCTTGTCATGTGGGATGACCCACCCCACCTCCTCCCCTCCCTACCCAGATAAACCGCCGTAACCATTAATGGAAGGAGGGGGATTGGTAATGCGCAGGAGCCTCCCTCCCAGCCAATACTTGGAACCAGGTCCTGCACCCCCCAGCTAGATCCTGCTAGTGCACCACTGCTAGATCCTGCTAGCACACCACCGCTAGACCCTGCTAGCTCACCCCTGCTAGATCCTGCTAGCTCACCATTAAACCCCCCTACTAGCCCGTGATAGCACCCCCATGCTAGCACCAGTTAGCACCCCCGCGCTAGCCCCTGCTAGCCCTTATTGGCCTCCTCCCGGCTTACTCTATGGCCCATTCCGCTAAGCCAGGTGCCCTGATAAGCCTTTCCCCTGCTGCGGTCTTGCCCCTTCCATTATTAGTTTCCTGAGATTCTTGGGGAGTGTATGTTGGTACAACATCCTCCAGTGGCTGAAAGTCACACTCCCCAAATCCATATACTAAGATACCCCCTTTAGTTCCCTCTTAACTATAGTATCCCCCACTAACAAATATTTAGGCATGAACAATACCGGTCTGTTATTAATATATAAACCTCTCTTATCCCAACTATTCATTCTTCATATATCCTATCCCAGCAAAACCTTATCTCCCTGGAGTACTGGCGTGATCCCCATCACAATCAACTGACATCTCATTTATTGACATCCAACACAACAAGTATAGACAACACGCTAGTTTGATAACCTGGAAGCAGTGCGGGTGAGGGTTGCGACATCAGTTCTGATATAATCTAAAAATGCTGATGACTTCCAACGTCCCAGAGTTTGAATGAATGAATCGCTGAGGCCCTTCTGCGCCGCCACTGTCGTCGCACCTATACGGAAGCTGTGACCACTATAACTCCTCGTGTCCATCCCAATAGACTCCAGAACCCGCTTAAGCTCCCTTCCCAGGCGATCTCGTGTCAAGAGAGTCCGATCCTCAAATTTGAAGAGGAACCCAGGCCCAGGAGGTCTACATGCCAAATAGCCAAGCATGGCGGCCACAGGACACAAAATATCACCGGTGGTACCCAAATGCAGAGTGAAACCTGCCCCGAACGGATCAGTCTTGGACGAATTCAATCTCACTTGCCGGTGGGATGGCTGATCATGAGAGTCAACTGAGATGTCCTGGACAGTAAGCTGCCTGTCACCCAAAGTCGACTGAGCAGTGTACGTAAATTCTCCAGCTCGCAAGAAACCGAAAAATCCAAGACAGAAGGCCGCCCATAACATCACCTTGTCACTACAAGGGGGTGACTGTGACCACAGACTATGAATTTGCCGTAAAATATGTGGCGTGATGGGGAGCCTCTTGGCTCTTGGCTTAACCGAACCAAGACGACGCATGCCAGTAAGGACATAACTAAGACGGGGAAATGGCATTGAAGAGGGGTTGGGCCATCCATTAGTGATGTGGAGGTATCGAATTGCAGCTAAATATGATCGTACTGCTCCATATGACAGGTTCTCCATTGCCAATGAGGCTACAAAACGACACAAGGTCACCTCCGATGCTGGCAAAGGAATTAAGGTTGACTGCTGGCAGAAGGCGAGGTAACGTCTTTGCCCTGACTCGTAGACTCTTCTAGTTGACTGCGCAATACCGTGCTCAAAGAGCTGGCAAACAACGTCGTCCAGGCCTCGGAGCCCCAGTTCGGCCTTTCTACTATGGGGAGATGATGCACCTGCGGTGGAATTGGAGTCTCTGGAATCTGTGATATAATAGGGGAAACCAGATCAGCTCTGTCTCTAGATAAAGCATCTGCTACCACATTGACCACTCCTGGCACATGCTCGGCGGATATTTGAAAGCCATAATATGCACCATATAGTGATATACACCTCAATAACTGGACAAGAGGGGGAGATTTCGCTGACCGCTTCTGCACACAGGCAACCACAGCTGCATTGTCAGAGTGGAAACGCACATGTTTACCCCCCCAGCTAGGCCCCCATACAGCCGCTGCTACAGCAATTGGAACTAATTCCTTTGTAGAGATGTCAACTTTATCCCAGTGTGGAAGCCAACTAAACTGGAACCACCCTAGCCCCTCAGCCACAGCGCCACACCCCCATGACCCTGATGCGTCGGTATGGATGTGACAGGAAATAGGGACAGATGCAAAAACTGAGCTGCCCGACCAGTGACCCAACAAGCACCTCCACCACAAGATATCAGCACGTGCACCCGCTGTCAAACGAATGAAATGATGTGGCTGCTTCGCCTGCTGAAGCAAGGCGAATAACGCCCTCAGAAAGGATCTGCCTGAGCGCACCACCGTTGCTGCATGGCAGAGATGACCCAAAAAAGATTCCAAATCTTTCCGGGTCGTCGACCTTCGACCAACCCAACTACGTATCATCTCCTGTAGCCTATGCAATTTGACTTCTGGAAGACGCAACCGACCAGCGTTCGTGTCAATCTCAATTCCCAGGAATGTGATGACTCTATCGAGACCCGCCGTCTTATGTGCTGAAACTGGCACCCCCAGGTGAGCAAATGTGCTCAATGCCAATGCTCGTAGCTCCACCCCATCACCTGATACCGGGGGAACAAGAATGAGGAAATCATCCAGATAATGTGAAACCAAAGTGATAAAGTGCCCAGGTCATCATGTCTGCAACCGCTGAGAAAATTTTCGGAGCTGACCTTAGCCCAAACGGAAGTGCTCTGTCTATATATGTCTGTCCCTCCCAGTCGATTCCAAGCCGATGATGATCGCTAGGGTGCACTGGGATCTGCCTGTACGCACTCTCCAGGTCAATCTTCACCATCAGTATGCTAGATCCCAGAGTCTGAATGCACTCAACCACGTCGTCCATATGCATGTACGAGATTGATGCGAGCTCCTCTGAAATTCCCGCATTCACACTGCTACCTCTCGGATAGGAGAGATCGACAATCAGTCTCCACTTGCCTTCCTGATGGGGCTTAGGTATGAGGCCTATGGGGCTGACGTGCACCTGTGAAACCACCTCCCTGGAGAGGGGGCCAATTAACCTACCTAGCCTCCACTCGGACTGGATATACTCAGAGACTACCCCCCGTTGGGAAGCTGCTGACGGGTGATTATGACTGGTTGACTTCACCCGGCTCACCTTGCGGCACCCCAACCGAAATCCGTGACACAAACCATTCCACACGTACTGCAAAAAACGCTTGTCCGGGTGAGAGTCGAACACCGGTGCCCAATTCTGCAAGCAGAAGGGTGAGAACAAAACTTGCCACTGAGGTGCATCCTTCCGGTACTCCCCACTCTCGAAGGCCAGTAGATCCTCTACATAGATGTGACGACCCTGGTAGAGTCCCAGACCTCTAGCTGTGAACGGCGGCAGCCCAGCCAGCTCTCCGACTACTGCACCTGCATAAACCATGTCCTGACAACTGACCGCCAGTTCAACACTCAGACACCTCTACCCCACCAATTATTCTACCCGCCCCCTTAATGACAAGTAAACAATACTCTAGCTATGTCAGGTGTACAATCCCCAAATGAGACTAAGATCCTGCCGTGTCTAGCCATTTAAATTAACCTATCAATGACTACGCCAAACTATATCAATATTAAATCTCCCCTTCTTTCACTGAAACGACTATTGGTCTATTAATTCATATATACATACCTATTAATACCCAAACACCTTAATTCCAAACCTACCTAACCACCCTCTATCAACCACCCAACTTGGACAATGATTATATTTGTTTGAATATATGACTATAATGTGGCAACAAATCAGAGGCAAGAATAGATAGTTATAGCGTTCGTAGGCAAACTGACACCCACTAGCGACTCGGGACAAATGGGCGAGGCTGGCCTGGAGGTGGACCCTGCGGCAACCCCTGGGTACTCTTGCTGGGGCAGTGAATCTCTGGGTGAGGTTGACAGCATACACGACACACATGCCTGAATGTGCAACCCCCTGGAAATCTGCAGCTTCCACGATTCCCCGATTGACAGATCCGGTTTGAAGTCCCCAAACCTCGGCCACCAAATGATCTTGTGTCAGAGTGGTGCAGATAACTTAATGCACACTGGTCTGCTCGATGATCCACACCCTGACAGAGAGAGCAAAAAGTACCAGCACGCCCCTGAGGCACCTGCGCTGATGGCAGCGGGCTCACCAGCATAGTTGAAGCCAGAATAGCCGGATGCAGCTCGTTCCATCTAAGCGAGCCATCTAGCGCTGCCTGTTGACGAAACACCTTGTCGTACGTCAACCAGCTCTTGCCCCCGTGACGCAGTGACTCCCTAACAATCAGCTGGGCATATACCAAGCGCTCCCTCGTCTCATCGTCGGGGCATCGTAACGCCAAGTATGCCAAGAAACAGTAAATCCAGGAGGACAGTGACGCAACTTCTTGCAGCCGTGGTTTATTAACCCCTGGGATGCCAACGAGGTGGTGAGGACAATTAAAAGATTCCAACTCACTAAGCAGAGCTATATTATCGCCCAATAGCTCTTTCATCTCAATGTAAACTCCCGAGCGTGCCTTAGCCACCAATCTGGCAGGGAATGGCACTGATCCAGGAGACAAACACGCTCCAGTCAGAACGGATGCCGGGGGCGAGGTCGGTAGACTTGACATAGCCCCCACCCGGTGTGGACCGAGCCTGCAAGCAACGAATATAAGTCAATGCCCTACTGAAGTCCTCAGAAACTCCAACTCCCAGTCACACTCAGTCAACCTCAACAGTGCTGTGCCATGCACATTTCCTACTCTCAAACTGCCAGAAATCCAGGGACCATAATGTACTTCCCCCATCTAAAAACCTGACCTAAAGAAGCCTACCCTTTACCCCCTCCCCCCCATAACCCCCCCTCTTCTCCTATCACCCCCTCTCCCACTTCACCCCTTAACAAGATTACAAATGCATCCCACCCGGTACGGCGTCCAGCTCCAGCTGTAAGCAGCCAGGCAATGTTGGGGCCTCGGATGTCATCATCGCTGAGACAACTGGCCTGAATCCGCTACTGATGTGGACCTACACTGGCTTGACACTTGGATAGGCTGTGACGTGGCACCAACTGGCGAAATGACGACTGATGCAATGGAGGCCGGAGGTGGCAACCTCCCAAGCCCCCACCCGGTGTGGACCGAGCCTGCAAGCAACGAATATAAGTCAATGCCCTACTGAAGTCCTCAGAAACTCCAACTCCCAGTCACACTCAGTCAACCTCAACAGTGCTGTGCCATGCACATTTCCTACTCTCAAACTGCCAGAAATCCAGGGACCATAATGTACTTCCCCCATCTAAAAACCTGACCTAAAGAAGCCTACCCTTTACCCCCTCCCCCCCATAACCCCCCCTCTTCTCCTATCACCCCCTCTCCCACTTCACCCCTTTACAAGATTACAAATGCATCCCACCCGGTACGGCGTCGTTAAAATTCCGCGCCGTTCGTTGGCCTGGTAAGCATCGCTACAACAACGCGTCATCTGACACGCCCCTGAAATAGAGCCCGAAGCCTAGCCCTAAGCTACTCTACCAAAACAGCTAACATACCTTCGCTACTTGGACGCTGAAAGTCTGCCTGGCCTCCGCTAACCGACGATGCTCCACCCGCCGTCCCAGCGCGCGACATGCTGTTGAGAGATTCCTGGCGGACCCGCTCGCCCACGGCATCCAGCAACTGTTGAAGAGATAAAGACGCAACTGAGATGTCGGCGGAACCTCCCGCTGCTTCGTTCCCAGGTGATCCACTATTCGCCAACTCTGAGACAGGGGGGCCTGCCGCTCTCCTCCCCTTTCCTCTCGTTGCCTTTCGCTTCACTTTCGGCATAGATACCTTCCCGGCCAACTCCGTATAAACACAGCACTCGAAGTAACACCTCCGGTAGCGTAGCAAACTTGGAGCACAGATTTCCCACTCTAACTCTTACTATGGCTTTAGCTCACCTCGTTGCAAACTTGGAGCACAGATTTCCCACTCTAACTCTTACTATGGCTTTAGCTCACCTCGTTGCTGGCAATCTTGCTCACGTGCCACTGTAACATGTCATCCCCGGCCGCGCCCTCCATCCGGTTCACAACCCCGTACCTTCCGCTGCAGCGATACTTACCCGATTGCCATTCCAACGTTAACCTCATTTAAACTCATTTAAATTACAATTAAAATACAGTCTATATTATTAGTAAAGTATTACAGATATAATTTCTTTAGAGTTATTTGTAGATTTAGTGTAAACTATTATCAAAATTATCATGGAATAATTACAACACAATCGTTATATAATATTTGTGCTATACTTAATTTTGTCGTGTAGATGTGAATAAAATTTAATGGTTTCAGACATAGAGGAACTATTACCCTTTTACATTGTAAATATTTATCAGGAATAATTATAAAGATATAATCAGACGTGATAAATTCAAAGTTACAGTGCTACTATCTGTCTTTAGCTATGAACTTTAATGACTTTTCAATCATTTATTTCCAAACATAATGTAAGTCATTCTTATTACTCCAATAATTCCAATAATATAACCCAAAAATTTGATTATTGGTAAATTACTAGTAACAACAAATAAGAAACTTTAGAATTATAACTTGTGTAATAATTACTACATATAAAGCAGCTCTAAGTTATGTAAATGACATTTGAAATCTTCATAAAATAGATATCTTAAAATAACTTACCAAATAAATATTACATTGCTATTTTTATTTAGTACATGGTCTTCTCCCTTGATCACTGGAAGTAGACCTTCTTTTAGAGCTGGTTTTACAGTCACCTGCATTAGTCCTACACATGCAGTCTTGTTTGGTGGATGGGATGGTACTAGTGACCTCAATGACACTTACCTCATAGACTTGGCACAGATGGTAAGAATTGTTGTAATCTCTCAATCATTGTAATTGTATTGATAATGAGGTTAGTCAAGATGTATATGTGCAGAAATTAAGCAATAAAATACAAATGATAGCATTCATCTGCCAATACATATGTACAATGTAAACTATTTATGTATGTAAAATAAATACATTCGAAAAGGATTAGCACATGGCTGTAAATGTAAAAGCTATAAATTTTTTGTGCTGTAGACTCAGTGTTTATATGAATGGCATACTGAGAGAGGACTCTTTTGTACATAAACATAAATGTTATGTTTATGTAGAAAAGAGGCATAAAAGACTTGAGAAAATATATTAGTGCATGTTGTACTACATTATCTAGTATATAGTACTTATTACATGAGTCAGAGTATGATATGGTGAAATATTTCATGACCTGGCTAATTTCTTTTCAAGAGCCAGAGGGAATGAAATACTTTAGCTAGTAAAACTACAAGAAATAAAAATCTCTTCTAAGCACTGCATATACTGTGATTGGACTTACTCAGATGGGAGCAAAATACAGTACATGTTATTAATTGATAGGCTTTTATAATGCAGCTGGTACTTTTGGATATTGTTATTATATTTCATTAGGTGTTTCAGTTCATCTAATAATATATATTGTCAAGTAATTGTTTGATTGTACATTATATTCTCGTACTAATAGTGTTTTACAAAACTTGTACATGGAGCACCACAACCATCTCCAAGATTTTATCATGCCACTGTTTGTCTTGATTATAACAACAACAATACACAGTTGTTAGTAGCTGGTGGATATGATGGCAAGGCATCAAGTGATGTTTGGTGTCTTGACGTACGAGCACAGAGTTGGCAACAGGTAAGATCTAATTATTGGCGAGCGAGCGTAGCGAGCGAGACACTTACAGGGGTAACACAATCGAAAATCGGGGATGTTTATTTATTTATTTATTTGTATATATGTTTGGACGTACGTATGTCATTTTGTACCTTGACCCTCGCATTTTTGTGTTAGTTATGTGGTCGACCCCGTCCCAAATTGCACTAAACAGAATCCTTTGGTTTATCGATCAGTACCCGTATCACCCTAGAAATGGAATTGTTTTGCCGTTTTGAATTCTTTTGCGGGTGCAGTTCAAACTTGAAAACTTAAGGGACTTCCATTTCTATTCGAGTTAGTGGCGGTGGTAAGTCAATGCGCTCTTTGTCATGGTTATAGGCCGTGCGCAACAGTATTTACTTGAAAATACATTGTCCACTAGACTACCACGAAGGTAAGTCTGTGTAGGTGCATGTCCAGTTGTGTCAAAGCATTGTGTGTTACAACCACTACTTAGCTAAAGAATATTACAAAGAAAACTTTTAAATAACGTGTATTGTTTTGTTGTTGTTTTTTCCTTCAATTCAAGCAGTTGCAGAGAGTTGTTACTATGTCACTGAAATCCCTTTACCGTGTATGTGAAATTTAAAAACTGGACCTTATTTTCAGTAGCTTCAGTGTTAGAAGTCAAAATCATTCATATAAAAATAGTATAGTCTTTAGGCTCGCTCGCCATTTGTGCTCAAGCACATCACTAGTGTATTTGTATATATGTTTGGACGTACGTATGTCATTTTGTAATTTAACCCTCGCGTTTATGTGCTAGTTATGTGGTCGACCCCGTCCCAAATTGCACTAAACAGAATCCTCTGGTTTATCGATCAGTACCCGTATCACCCTAGAAATTGAATTGTTTACCGTTTCGAATTCTTTTGCGGGTGCAGTTAAAACTTGAAAACTTAAGGGACTTCCATTTCTATTCGCTCTCTTTGTCATGGTTATAAGCTGTGCGCAACAGTATTTACTTGAAAATACATTGTCCACTTACTGCGAAGGTAAGTCTGTATAGGTGCATGTCCAGTTGTGTCAAAGCATTGTATGTTACAACCACTACTTAGCTAAACAATGTCACAAACAAAACTTTTTAATAACGTGTATTGTTTTGTTGTTGTTTTTTACCTTCAATTCAAGCAGCAGAGAGTTGTTACTATGGCACTGAAATCCCTTTACCGTGTATGCTAAATTTAAAAACTGGACCTTATTCAGTAGCTTCAGTGTTAGAAGTCAAAATCATTCATATAAAAATAGTATAGTCTTTAGGCTCGCTCGCCATTTGTGCTCAAGCACACCACTAGTAGTATAGCTCAAATAATAATAGCTATGTAGAAGTAAATAAACTTAACTGGTGAAACATAAGGAATAATCTTTAAAAGAAAAAATAATGTTTATTGTTTAAACTAAAATTACTTTAGTAGTTCCTAATTATTACTATTGGATCATGTACGATTCCCTGATAATTGGCGGGGCTAAAAGTTCACCTGTAAAGAACTTTGACTGCTTCAGTCAATTCTATTTTTAGAACTAATTAATAGTTTAAGTTAAGTTATACTTTCATAGATCAAATTAAGTATATTAAGCAGTTTGTCTAATCTCTTTATGATTATTACACAATTTCATGCATGAAATCAAATTATTTCATTCAGTACACAATCCAGCAGTTCAAAAACAATACATTTAATGCACATACATGAAGTACTACATGAGTACATTCCATTGTACAATTTTAAACAACAACTTTTCTTTATATTAGAATATTTTTCCCCACAGAGATAGCTGTGATATTTATATCATTCTGTAGCATTATAAATACTCTATAACATTATACTAAAATCAAAATTTACTATCAGAGGGTCTTGCTGCTACATTCAAAACCTGCCTAATGTAGCCTAAAATTTTGATGAAAATAAGTGAGTACTGAATGAATACTTGTGAGGATACATATCAGTGAATGTTAGAGCTATAGAAGTAATGAATGAGAAAATGTCAAGAAGACTCAACATTAGAGTTATCTACAGCAAAACAATGATGTCTGATTCTTTATCATTTGAAGAATACATATCCTATGCTGCTCATCCTCAACCATCAATTTTGACATTTCTGTTTCTTCAAGCTTATAATTGTTAGGTTTCTAGAGTGTAGTGGCAAGCTCGTCTGATAGTAAATATTTTAGTATAATTTGTAGAGTATTTACAATGCTACAGAATGGTATAAAAATCACAGCTGTGTGTGTAGGTGAAAACAATTCTGCTCAAATTTTCTAGTCTATTTTTTCAAAAGCCATTTTTGAATTCTCTGGATCACATCTACCGCGAGGTTCAGGAAAGAGACACAAGATTTATCTTGTTAGAAAGAAGAAGAGCTACACTAGACAGTGTAATTACAAAACCTCAAAGTGCTCAGAATTAGATCTACACCTTGCTGTGGTTTAAAAGTGTTCAATGGAATGTACTCTATGTAGCACTTCCTGCATCTGTATTGATAGGACTGCTGGGTTGTGGACTGCATTATGTATCATTAGCAAACAATTTGTTAGCAGCTAGTTGATGTTTGTTAAAATGAACTTTTACTGCCATGTTTTGGAACTGGTAATCAAATTATTAAATTTTTCCTTAAATTAGCTGTTGTTTAATTTACAAGATCTGTACAATTTGTGTGGTCTTATTACAATTTTTAACTTGATTTAGTATGTTTCCACAATAAAAACGTTTGAGTTGATAAATTTGTTTGAATAATTACATATATTTATTTGTATATAAATAAATTAAGATTGTAATTACATTATAGTTTAATTACTAATTGATTTACTTGTTTCATTTCAATTAACATTAGTTTTTGTTAGCTACCACTAGTAGCTTAATTGTCAAGAAGTACAGGCTCAGCACTTTCCCTAGAAAAAATGACATGTACATGTAGAGACACATAGTGAGATGTTATCAGTGACGGTACATATTTAGGAATAGTAACATGTACATGTGGAGATACACATACATCATTAACAGTGAAGTGTTATCAGTGATTGGACATGTTCTAGGATTTTTTCCATATCTGGTACTAAACTGTATGCAGCTAATTTTGAGTTCAGTATAAATACTTCTTCCTCTTCTTCATAACTGTTTTGTCTCCTAAAGCTGTAGTCGAACACCTACATTTCTTCACATAGCATCTATCTCTTTGTTGTTGAATGGTTTCTGTAGGCATAAACATCTTCTGCATCTTCTGGTATACTAGATCACCATCTAGAATACTAGTTCAGGCTAGAAAGACAGATTTTTTGGCCAACCTGTTTTTGTATATAAAGTAATTTGTTAAACTTATTTAGGTCAAATTATACCTGTTGAATCCAAATCTGATGAGTGCCACTTGCAAAAACTTGAGCATTTCTCGATGATTAAATTATAATATTCACCTATTAATTTGTATTTTAAAATCAAATAAATCATCTCAGCTACCATTTACTTAAGTATTAACCCACAGTAGCTTCTGATTATTAAATTATAAAATGCACCTTTTATGTAGAAGACGTGTATGGAAGGCAACATCCGATAATTTAGTGAGTAGTCCTGATGGTATAATACACAGAGTAATCTGGAGTCCTATATGAAGTATTTTTACAGATAAGTGATTGCCAATTTGGCAACTTTGGGAAACTCAGGGAAATTGTGAAAATTAAAAATGGTCACCATGAAATTGATCAGTTCCAACAATTTTTTCAGGTGTTATATCTAGTACAGAAATCCTGGTTATGTAAAAATTATTCCTGATCCAAGTTGAGGCTAGATAGCTACATTGCAATAATTCCAAATGGATGCAGATAAACTACTGGCTATGAAGGAAATGTATTACATAGTAGAATTCTTTTCTAATTGTATTTTTCAGTTCAGACACTGCAAAATTTCAATTGTGCCGCTTCTGCTTAATATAAATATATGACTTAGTCAGAGTTCTTGTATAGTGTGTTGTATTACAGTAGGTTGTTAATGAGTGAAGTTCTCATGCAAGAAATTAAAATGTGTAATAATAGCTATATTTGTTTAATAATTAACTACAGAGCTTTAGGTCTGTCTATAAATCTTTCATTCAGAGTTGAAATGAAAAACATGCAGACTGGTCTACTTTAAGAAGGTTCCTCAAAGAATTACTAAATACGTTGCTTTTTCCTGCTGTCACTAAAGGCTTCTTGTCTAGGATTACACACTTTCATTTAATTATTCAGCTACACACTACATATAACATATATTTAACAATTCTTGAGACAGTGTAATGCTTCTCATTGCCTATCTTGATTGCCATTGGTTCTCCAAATTGGTCAACAGAGACAGCATTTTAGTTCGCTAAATGGTCATCTAATAAGACCTCTGAATCAAGAGTATGCATTTTGAGCAGATAAAGAGAGGTGGAGAACATATCATACATGTCCTATCAATTTCATGGAACAGGCTTGGCTAGTTCCAAGATAGTAGCTGTTTTGACAGCTGCTAAAGCTGCCAGTTTTTAGTATGGTGAATGTACTTCATCTGGTTATTGGCAAAAGATAGCTATATATGTTACGTGTTGTGAGAATGGTATTATTGTAGATATGAGGCAATAGTAAGAGGACTAAACAAGTAGGTGGTAGATTTTAGAATACACTCAAATCCTTGCAAAAAGTTATTGCTTCATTGCTCATATTATTCAACCAAAATGCATCAGCCTGTCATCTCACTCATGTGTCCAGCATGTGCACCAGTGCATATCCTTCCCATTTGACACTAGCATGTCAAAGTTTCATACCATTAAAATATTTTACCAGCTGCTTTAGTGAGTCCATCATTTGTAATGTAGTAGCATTATCCTCAACATATTTGCTACTAACTTTATGAAACAGTAAATCCATGTCATAGCTATGTAACTCTATCATGGGCAAAATCAGCTGTCACAATTGTATTTTCAAGTCTCGATGTTTTGCAGTGTCCAAGACCTTAACTGGAAACTAATATTAAAACAACCAAAAAACTCTATACTAGAGGTATTAATATAATTTCTTAGAATTGACCATATTTTTGGCAGCAAATTTGCAATTTTCGCTGTGTCTGAGGCCTCAGATTGAAAAAAAAATACCATCAGAAATGAATTTTGTACACCAAATAACCATAATATGCTCGACATATAACTTGAAAAAAATTTTTTAACCAAGAATATTCATCGCGAACAATTAAAATTTCAGTATTTCCTGGAGTTTTCCAAAGTTACCACTTTGACAAACCAAGTTAAATTTATTCTAGAACCACTTGGGGATGCAAATCTGTAAAAGTAACTTTCATATAGGAGTTTGTAGACTTAAAGTAGCAATTTCAATATTATTTGAGATACAATTTTTTTTATTTAAAACAAAATGCTCAATGTTTCTTCACTGGCACGCACCAGATCTGAATTCAGCACAAAAATGGGGTCTAGAAAGTCAATCTAACTTACTTTATGTGCTGTTAATTCAAGTCTACTACACTACACTAACACAAATATTGCAATATTTTCAAGTTATTTACCACCCAGTTACTATTATGAAGTAAGTCAAAACTTGAACTGCGAAAGCTACCTCAATTGTAGCTTTAGAGATACCACTGTAAGGAGTTTGACAATCATAATAGCTTACTCTTTGAGATTAAACAGCATTCAAGTGGAGGGAACACTAAACACGATTTTCGATAGGTGATACTTCAAATCTCTGTGCAGCAGTTACTGCAATGAAAGAGTTAAGTAATTTTCTGTTTAAATTACAAATACATTATTAATTATTGTTTAGCTGTCAACAATAAATTAACAATAAACTATTTGCTTAACACACTAGTATTTCAACTATTAGATTACACCACAATAATGCAACAAAATGCTAAGTTGTGTATTTATACGGTTATACTGCTATGAATATTGCCATTTTTAACAGAATTCAAATTTTCTGTATTGAAATATATTTTCAAATTTTGGGAATTTTTTTACTCTGCCAATTTATCAATTAATAATTGTTTTCTTAGTCTTCTTTTATTCATTTTATTCACATGTTTCTCTCTAACAACTCAACAAAAATGGACAATGGTTAACTGCCGGTGACAGCAAAAAAAATATTTTTTAAATCGTTAACAAGTATTATACCTGAATATATAAGTGAAGAGTGAGTCACACAAGTAGCTCACATGTGGGATTGAACTCAGTCATTGAATAGTGTTCTAACAGTGAACACTGGCACCTTGAAAATATAGGAAAATATTTTATAGAAATCGTCTTCAGCTTCATTGAAGATTGATTAGATTGATATGTAATATTAGACTGCAATTCACTTGTGATGCAATAATTGAATTAATGCTCTAAAGCTATTTTATTGTAAGAAATTATAACTACATCTGCTCCTACCATGTTAGGAAAATTCGATGTGTTGTTTATTTTAGACCACTATCTAATTTAACATATGTGACCGTCTACAGGAAAACCGGGCACAACGCGGCGTTCGTAAATATCTAGAAAAGATCGATCGATTTCTTAAAAATGTATTGTTTCAAGCCGACGGAAGGGAACGGTTAGGTCTATTATAGTGGGAACGACTTAAGCTACGACGATAAAACTTATATGGTTGTAAATCAGTAAATGTCTCATTAGTAAATGATTAATCTTAATCAGGATGTGTAAAATATTGAAGTGCATTTTAACTCTATACTGAACAACCAAGTTCATACATTTAATTTTCATTCTATTTGTTCAATATTTGCCACTTCAGATAGCCAAATTGCTGCAGCCTAGATATTGTCACTGTGCAGCTGCTTTTGTTATTTCTTCTGAATGCACTGAAATAGTGCTATTTGGAGGAGGTGAAACGCTCTATAATCACCTCTCAGACACTACAATTTTAAGAATTGGTGAGTTTACTGATTTTTTATAAATAATTTACTTTTTAGCTGAGGTATGTTGATATATTTGAAGTTCTGTTTTATAAACATTGTATCATTGTAATTTATCCTTTATTTTTTTAGCAGACCATTGTTTACACTAATAAAAATGTTTGGGTCATTACATAAAGAATATACAATTCATTATCATATTTCATTACATTTCGCATATTTTTGATGAGTTCATGTTACTAAACTAGTGGTGTGCTTGAGCACAAATGGCGAGCGAGCCTAAAGACTATACTATTTTTATTGACTTCTAACACCGAAGCTACTGAAAATAAGGTCTAGTTTTTTAATTTAGCATAGAGGGTAAAGGGATTTCAGTGCCAGAAACTCTCTGTAACTGACAACAACAACAAAACAATACACGTTATTTAAAAGTTTTCTTTGTGATATTCTTTATCTAAGTAGTGGTTGTAACACACAATGCTTTGACACAGCTGGACATGTTGGCCCTCCACAGACTTATACCTTCCGCAGTAGTCTCTGTGGACATGTTTTTTCAGTAAATACTGTGCGGGGTGAACGGGGCCTATAACCCATGACAAAGAGCGCATTGATTACCACGCCACTAACTCGAATAGAAATGGGGGGAAGTCCCTTAAGTTGTCAAGTTTTAAACTGTCCCCGGCAAAAGAATTCAAAAAGAAACGGTACAATCCAAAGAAACCACTTGTGCAATTTCTGCAGGTGATAACAGGTACTGATGATAAACCAGAGGGATCTGGTTTTATTGCAATTTGTGACTGGGTCACAACCGAACTAACCCAAAAACGCGAGGTTAAGTACAAAAATGCCTTACGTACGTCCATACATATATACAAATAAATAAATAAATAAACTGACATCCCCGATTTTCGATTGTGTTACCCCTGTAAGTGTCTCGCTCGCTACGCTCGCTCGCCAATTAGAAAAAATAGCTGATGTTATATAATTAGGTAGTAACAATTGTTCAAGCATACTTGACTGTAGTTTATCATGAAAAGGCAATCTACTAATATCTTTACAATTTAAGACCACAACTGTTTGTGTATCCCACTCACAAAACTTTGTAAAATCAAACAAACATGCTATTTATACTTAATATGGAAATCAAGCACGGTACTGTCAATCATCAAACACAATATCAGCTACAAATACATGATTATTTAATTAATATTTTCATACTATAGTCTGATGGCATGTGTGTTATTGTATTCACTGCATCATTTCAGTGCATGAGAAAATATTTCACATAATTTACTTGTGTTACTTTATTTATTATTCCACACAGTTGAATAATTTCTAGCCTAATACATTTTTTATACTGCTGCTAACATGAGAAGCTTAAACTGTGACTAATTTTATAATTGCCTTTTCATTCTAAAATGTAATGTTTAGATCTAATTTATTGGATGAATCATTTGAATGTTCTTTTGAGTTTACATTGTTAATTTGAGTCTTGTATTACTTTTGAATGTGGAAATAGAATGTATAGTGCTATAGAGAAGTGATAGCTATAACTAATAAATAATTATGCCTAGCATTCTTTATTAAATTTATGGAATAAAATTTAACTAAGGCATAATTATATTTTATATATAGAAAAAGTAACCTCCTCCACTAAATGGAAAGTATCTGAAATTATACATTCTTCAAAGTTGAGAAATAAAGATAGACTAATAGCAAAGAAACTACTAAAAGGTAATATTATAATTACAAGTTGTTGACATGATTTAATGAATCAGGCATTATAAAAAGTGAAACTGGAATAATACATTTATAACTATACATTGTACCTCATTTTGATCTTAGAAACATAATGAAATGTTTATTATTCTGAGTGATGTCATTGGTGAGCAGGTGAAGCAAGTGAGTCACTATTGATAGCTAACAATATTATGTGAATGCATATAAACTTAAACTTTTCGTGAGGGTGCCTAAATTTGTTCGTATAGAGTCTATAAATACAAATTAATTGGGTCTAGGTTGATGCACTGAAGCCATTTATTAATCAATGGATTATTGTTGATGTTTGCTTCTTCTGCACTTAAACTACAGTAAAAATGTTACTGCACCATATTAAAGTATTGCTGCTAGAATAAGCTAAGTGCTTTATAATTAAATTATGACTCCTCTCCGGATGGGGAGGTGTTTCCAGTTAACACCGAAAAGGTGTTCTGACGGCACATAATTGGTGGTCTGTTGAGTACGAGTCTGCAGCAAGTGGTACTACTCTACAGTATAAATGTAAAATGTGAAGATTTTGGAAGTCGTGGGTTGTCGTATCTCAGTGGTTAAAGCACTGGTGGCTAAAGCCAGTGGTCCTGGGTTCGATTCCCCGGCGACAATTAAGATTGCTTCACATTTTTCCTTTACTTTTTTCCAGACCCCGGAAGTTTCAATGTAATTATCATCTTTCATTGACTTTTTTCAATTACTATTATTTTTGCCTTTGCCAAATAAATGTATCATTTTTACTTGACCACTTTGAATTATAGTATTGTAGTAAAAAGTTGAAGTTATATGAGATTTATCAACAAAATTTTCATTGTTATAATTGAATCAGACGCATATCTAGTTGATTATTCCTCTCTTTTTACCAAAGAAACAAAACTTCAAAGTCTTTAGTAATTACTACATGCTAACTTTGTATGTATTATAATGTATTATACAGTGCAATTATTACACACAAACAGAAGAATAATAAAAAAACATGCAACAATAAAACGCAATTCTGAGCATTTACCTTTGCAATGTATTGAGGATATCAGATTATAATTTAGCATACTTAGAACATAATTGCGTTGCTACTGGTAGATTTAAAGCACTCAACACTTGGACTCTACAGCCCTTAGGTTTGCGTGCAAAAAATTTACCAGTAGCTACACACAAGCTCTAACTATTTTAGATCGCGTTTACGCAACTTTGTTTACCAGCATTTTCGCAGAGATGGCAATGTCAAGCAACGTTTTAGTGAGAATATTGTAGATATCGCTCAAAGCACATGACTCTAGTTTAAGTCATTTTGAAGATGGTAAAATAACTCCATGCCACTGGTCCCCCAAAAGTGATTTAGCTTAGAAGAAATATGAATACTGTTTCTAAGGAACATTCCGTAGAATACTAAATTGGTGGTTTCGCTTTGATAGAAAGCCACATCTCACACCCTAGCTAAAGTGTCAGATAGAGATTATTTATCATCAAGATCCAGAGACAGTAAATCATTGGTTAAAATATTCACTGTGAAAGTGAATGGAGAACAATAATGTCCCTAAATATAACACAACAAGAACACATAAAAACTCATGAAGGATTATTATATCAACTCCTGGGACCTATGGCCCTCGGGCTTGCGTGCACTAAATTTACCAGTAGCTATGCACACACCCTAACTATTTCAGATCCTGTTTACACAACTTAGTTTACCAGCATTTTCACAGAGAAGGCAGTGTCAAGCAACTATTTCAGTGAGAATATTGTTGATGTTGCTCTGGAAACTGAAGGTTCTTGTCATCCTTCAAGTACATGACTTTGGTTTAATAAGTCATTATGAAGGTAGTAAGGTATGTCCATGCTGCTGGGCCCCCAAAACTGACTTATCTTAGCTCTAAAGAAGAAATAAGAACGCTGTCTCTAAAGAACATTCCTAAGAATACTAAATAGGTTGTTATACTTGGATAGAAAGCCACATCCTATACCCTAGCAAAAGTGTCAGATAGACATTATAAACCATCAAGATCCAGAGACATTAAATCATTGGCTTAAAATATTCACTGTGGAAGTGAGAAAAAGTAAATGGAGAACAATATGATCCCTAAATAAACCATAGCAAGAACAGGGAAAACTCATAAACAATTATATTTCACTGTAGCTGTAGCAAACATCTTTATTATAGCTGTAAACCCCATGATCATATAATTAAGAACAAGATAAGCTATACTTTTAAACTAAAACAAAAAAGTAGCTATACCCTTAGTCAAATAGTATGCACATTATAATATATACATAAAGACAATAAATAGTGCAAACTTACCAAGCTAGTACACCTAGTTACAATATAGCAATGGGATTTCATGAATAGATAATGTACAGGATGCAAATTATAATTTGTAATCTTCGTAGTTACAGAAAAAGAAATTGAAATAGCCTGTGAAGAAGCCATAAAGAATCAAGCTTGTGTAGATATGTTTGTAGGACGCTTAAATTTTGTTGGCTTACCTCGTTCCGGAAAAAGTTCCACTCTACGTCGACTACTTGGAGAATTCATTAACTTTATTGAAGCTAAAATAGACCAGGAACTACCAAGTACTGGAGTAGCGGACAGAAAACAACTCTTCATTCAGAGCATTAAAAAATCTGTTGGATTTGTGAATAAAGAACAATGGAACGAGAAGAATCTAGTAGGGGAGACTGCTTTTCTCAATGGTATAATATATCAATCTATCAATGGTAAGATCAGAGATTTACCATAAAAAACTGGTTGAAAAGAGTCCTTTTTCAACCATAACAAAATCCGTAAACTGTCTTGCTAATTAGAGTTAACAAAAAATTTACAAGGCTGTAGAGGTTGACAAACTAGTTATCAACACATTATACACTAATTTACAATTTTGCTTAGGTTGTCAATGGACACTTTTCAGGCAGTGAATATTTACAATAATATTCATACTGTTATTTGTATTAATACAGATGTGACAGTTACTCCACAGGCTGAAAATTCCCAATACGCTGCTGGAGATTCAAATACAAGTATGTTATCTCCAGAAAATGAGAAATTGAATCACTCCACTAATAAGGATATTGGTAAAGATAAATCTTCAACAAATGAGTCGGACAGTTCACCTGCACTCACAAAAACACATGAAGCCAGTAAGAATGATTTTGTTCCTACAAATATTGCTCAAATATGTCCCACATACAAAGAAGCAGTAGTTAATAACGATTATGGGAGAGTACAATGTTCACTTGAAGATGTCATATATTTGATAACTACTGACCACGGAGGACAGACTGAGTTTTTAGATCTTATGTCTCGATTTCTCATGGGGCCTTCACTAAATCTTATATTTAGTCGACTGACTGATCCTTTTCATCAAGTTTACAAAATATACTCTACTGATGAAGAAGGAGTCTGTACAGACAAGGAAGAGTCTGTGATTACTTTAGAAGAGATAACATTTCAAACACTAGCTAGCATAGCTTGTATGGAAGTTCCTAATGAACAACAACATTCTTCTACAGTAAGAGAGGCTGAAAACAATATATCTTGTTCTTCTAAGGCCATGTTTATTGGAACATTTAGAGACCAGGTCACTCCAGAAGAATTTATAAAACGAGATCAGGTTTTGAAACAGGCTTTGGAGCATACTGATTTTTACCACAAAGGTATAATAGAGTATGCAACTGAACGATACATTACACTCCCTATAAACAACAGAAGTGGAACCCAACAAGAGATTGATTATGCTAAAACTATTTTTGAAAGTAGTATAAAGAAAAACTTTAAAAAAGTGCATATTCCATGTACTTGGCTAATGTTTAACATTGTGATGCGATCCAAAGACAAGCAAACTATGACGATTGAAGAATGTAAAGACATAGCTGGAAATCTAGGGATTAGTGACACAGACTTACCCAATGTTCTGTGGTTTTTACATTATCGAGTAGGATCTTTACTCTACTATCCAATGGTGAAAGGATTTGAAGGCATAGTTATATGTGATGTAAAGGTTAGTTGTAGCACACTTATAATGAGTTATTAACTCAACCAAATGTTATGCTTTTATTTTTAGATTATATTTGATGTAGCAACCCAATTAGTAAAGAAAACATTTCTATTTAGTAAAGTGGGAAAATCAGCTGCAGATATTTTTAAGAAGAAAGCTCAGTTTACTAAAGCAGACTTGCAGAAAGTTAGAGAAGAGGACTCAGATACCTTGATTTCTATGGAAATGCTGGTATCACTTTTTGAGCATCACAACATCTTAGCTACTCTCAGTACAACGTCTGACAGAACAGAAACCACCTATTTTATGCCCAGTATTTTAACAAGTGCTACAAAAGAAGAAGTTCAAAAAGTTCCAACTTCTTCTACAATAGCACCACTTATGCTTCGATACACTTGTGGGTACTTGCCACTTGGAGTCTTTTCTTCTCTCATCATTGAACTTGTCCGTAATAGAGAACTCAAATGGAAACTCATTGAAGAAGGTTTTTGTAGAAACAAGATCTAATTCAGAGTTGGTGATGACTATGACAGAGTAACTCTCATTTCTTATCCGTGCTTTATTAAAGTGGTTGTTTGCAGAGAGTCTCACCCAATCTCATCAAATTCTGAAGTCTGTGGAAACATTAGAAATACTCTCACTTCCATCTTGGCTGAAGTTAATAGAAATCTCAGATATCAAAGTACAACTCTAAAGTATGGATTTGAATGTTTGGAACATAAGAACCTATTTCGTAAGAAACCCTTTCACTTGTGCATCATTGAAAGTGAAACATCTAAAAAAATGTTGTGTCTCAATAATCCATCTAATCCTAAAGTAGTGCTCATTAAGCAATCAAGACAATTAGTTTGGTTTGTAAAAGTAAGTGCAAACTAAAATTGATGTAACAAAATTTTAAAATAATATAATATTTATAGATAAACAACACTTCATCTCACCCACATGAACCTTCCGCAGGTAAGCATTTCTTATAACAAGTACTTTTAGCATAGAATACTAGATGTTTGACATGTTCCTTATTTTATATTATATATTTTTATTTGAGATATTTATGATTTTAAACAAAATCTGAGTTTTAATACATTTTGGTATAAAATTTTTGAGCTTTCAGCTTTTAGACATAAGAATTATACATGTAATATTAATTGTGAACTTTTATATATCCCCTATTATAAGGGACTCTCTAATTCTTCATTAATTTGTATCTCGCAGATTAACAACAAAATTTCTATTTTATTGCACATTCTATATTATATAGTATTGCAGGACAAGGATGGACATTGTGCTGAGGACTTCTCTACAACACAGCAGTATACTAATAGTCAAGGTATATCAGTATGGCTATGACGATCAACAATTGTGGTTTCAGATAGTTGTAGTTTAGTCACAGTGCTGACTCATTGTTGCTATTTCATCAACATAATGAAGCATTGATTTTTGAACTTAGCATGTGTGTGTGATTGCAATTATCTAGCTCTGCTATCAAGTTTTTGATTATTTATGTGTAATACTAATAGCCCCCAAACTATCCAATTCTCATATTTGCAGCAACTATTGTAACTATCATTGCCACATGGTTAAATACACACAAAGAGGAAACATAGGAAATCAATATAACCACAAAAATTAGTGTTGAGTCCGACGAGTAATGAATAATATTAATGACAAGGGTACTTGTTGCATGATAACTGTTCGTATATAATAGATATATTTTGCTTGTAATCTAGGCTATCCCTTTACCATGAGCAATCTAGTTCTTCTAAAGTGGACTGATTCCAAAAATGAGAAGCACAGAATTCAAATAATCTCAGAACTTAGTCCCAAATGGAGTGACATCAGTGACCTACTTGGATATTCAGTCCTGCTCTGACCCAACAAATAGAACTCAACTACCACAGAGTACAAGATCGTTGTAAAGAAGTCATGCGTTTATGGCTCAGCAGTGAAGAAGGAGCATATCGTTATCCCACCACATGGGAAGGTCTTATTGAACTATTAGAAGACATTGAATTATCAAGTTTAGCTTCAGACATTCAAGAGGTAGTCTGTCAAAATACATTGTGAAGTGATTTTCCAATAATAACATTTGTACTTACCCAAATTTCTTCTTTCTACATACATTATTTTCTTTTTTATTGTAGGGATTAGATCATTTACTTATAAGTAACTCATTAGTACATTTTTTACACATGTTTAATTTATTTAAAGTTTAGTTTTGTATAACAATTTAAATTCATTACGAAGTGTGCAAAAGTATTTGAATTAAACATGGTGGCAGCAAACTTTCAATACTGATAAGTGAGTAATATTTCCATTAATATTAGCCAACTGCAGTTTTATACAAATATATAATAGCCCATTGCTATCTGAGTGACAACACTTGTAGTAAATGCTATTGATCTGATCACAAACATGAACAGTTCATCATAACTGATAGATCCTGCTAGCTCACCACTGCTTGATCCTGCTAGCTCATAACTGATAGATCCTGCTAGCTCATCACTGCTAGTTCCTGCTAGCTCACTACTGCTAGATCCTGCTAGTTCACTACTGCTAGATCCTGCTAGCTCACCACTGCTAGATCCTGCTAGCTCATCACTGCTAGATCCTGCTGGCTCACCTCTGCTATATCCTGCTAGCTCACCACTGCTAGATCCTGCTAGCTCACCACTGCTAGATCCTGCTGGCTCATTACTACTAGATCCTGATAGCACATCCCATATCAATTTCTGCATGCACATTCTTGCTACCCTTTGCTCTCAAATATTTCACTAGTTTCTGCTATTAATTTTATTTTGTTATAATTATTTTAATTATTTTGTAATTTGGAATTTTAAATAATCAAGAATTGAGCTTATACAGTGTGTTCATGAGAGAAATGTCATATTGCCTAACATGAGTTCGCAATCTACTTGTATTAACACAAAAATTACTACCATATGGAAAAATCTTGTTCATTTGGTAATTTGAGTTATAACTTATAAGGAAGTGAAGAGACTGATGGATGAAATTGAAAAGAGAGAGAGAGATACAGGAACACTGCATATTCATTACAATTTAATGTAATGTGAAAACAAAAACAAAGTTCGTTCAATGAATTCTGTAATACTCTATTCAACACATCTCAAATACATGAACTATATATACTACAATATTTACTGTTGATGAGTACTAAAATTAATTATAGCATATTTATACAATTTATAGCATAGAGTAATTGTACACATGGAAGAATACACTTTGTTAAATTGCACTTAGCATTGAGTTACCAAATTATAGTATACTTGATTTTAGTGTAATAGACCCTAATCATAATTGTTTTTGGGTAATATTAAGTGTATACTTACAGTACGGATTTCCATTGTTGTTTTGGATAAGTGTTAATTCAGAGCATTTCACAATAAAGTAGGCTGTTTAGTACTCCATAAGAAATTGGTAGAATACCATTGAAAATATAATCTGCTTTTTCGGCTCAGCTGCTTCCATGAGGTCTGGTATAGGAAAGATCCATCCTTGCAGCAAAAGCAAAGTATAAACCACATAACCCTGTAGTAATCATCAGCCACTTAGGTGGTTATCTATATGCAACATTGGCTTCAGAGGTATAATGCCATGACTGGTAACTAGCTATTAGCAGTATTTCTCCTGAAGTAAAAATTGAGTGTTTCTTGTTAGTACTTAAGTAAAATAGTGTTATCACAAAAGTACTTCAAGCTAGTCAACATACTTTGCCTGAAGTGGAGACCAGAAACAGCAGCCATAGTCCAACATTGGCCTAACTAGAGTCAAATACAGGTGTTCAAGGCATTTTTTGTCGGCCAGATTGAAATACCTATACAAGAACCCTATGAATCTTTTGGCCTTCCCACAGGCGGTGACAATGTGCTCAAACCACATAAGGTCATTAGAAATGATGACACCCAGCAGCCTGAAGTGTTGAACTCGCTCAATTTGTACCCCATCGATGGTGAGATTTACGTTGGGAAGATTTCGCTTCCTTGAGATTAGCATACATTTCGTTTTGCACGCATTCAGGCTAAGTTTCTTAAACTCCACCAAGCTATAAATCAAATCAACGTCATTCTGAACAGCCAGAATGTCTTCTTGTTGCGAAACAGGCCTGTAGTAGCAGATGTCGTCAGCGAAAAGGCTAAACCTTCCCAGTGTAGATATAGAAACCTTGATGATGGAGTCAATTGTGATAATAAAGAGAAGGGGGACTAGAATGGAGCCCTGAGGTACACCTGACGTGATTGGTACAGCAGGTGACTTAATTCTGTGGAGGACGACTTGTTGGCTTCTATCAGACAGGTAATCCCATATCCACAGCAGAACTTCCCTACCAATACCAACTCTCACCAGAGAGTCTAGAAAAAGGGGGTGTGGAAGTGAGTCGATGGCCTTGGAAAGGTCGAAGAACACACAAGCAACGCTTTCACTTTACTCTAAAGACTAATGCCAGTCTTTGGTAGTGGCCAAGATGGCTTCCTGAGTGGAAGCACCTGGTCAAAATCCAAATTGCACGTCAGACAAAAGGTCATTGTGGGGTTGGGTTTCTTGCGCTGCTCTCACAACGCAGGTCCGCTGCCACCAGAGTTCCCACAGCCCAACTGAAAAAGATTCAGCTTTTGATAAAAGTAAGGCATGCAAGAACTGATACACGTGACATAAAACTTTACTTAAATAAGAACATGAAACTCCACCTATTATAACCCACAATGACGCACACGATCTATACTTCATGCTCTGCAGCATTTAGTTCGCACTGCAGAGCAGGCACACACACGCACCGCTAATTGACACTCAAACACATTACTTACAAAAACTCTCTAAGGGCTGGTACAATTAAATGAAAGGCTGAGGGTTAATTACATGAACAAAATAACATAACATATACAAGTTCTGAGTTCATGTGGGTAGGGCTAGGCTCCACCCACATCTCTGTGCTTCTCTGTCTTCTTCTCTTTATCTCCCTTAGTCTTCTCATCTCTGTCTTTCTCCTTCCTGGACAGACCCACACAGTCATGCTCAAGCAGATGCTGTTGTATAACATCATGAACTTGACGCTCACGGACTTTGGATACCAGAGAGAGAAGCGAGATAGGCCTATTATTCAAAGCTAGGCCAGCATCGCCAGACTTGAAAATTGGAGTGACATTGGAGTTTTTCCAGGCAGACGGAACACGCCCTAGACGAAGAGATGCGTTAAAGATCGTGGTGAGTGACGAGTAAATGGACAAGGACGCTCCGCGTAGCATCCAGCCCATGATTCCATCAGGGCCTGGGGCAACTTGAGGCCTAATGGCACATAGTGCGTGATTGACTTGTCCTCAGTTGCGGTAGCAACCCCTCTTGAGAGTATTGAAGGAATCTGCTGCTGGACACTAGTTTGAATGGTAAATACGCCAAAAGTCCTAGTTGCGATTTTACTTGACGATTTAAAGAAGGCCCTCTTGGCAGCCCTCACAGCTTCCACAGCCTTGTTACGAAGACAATTATTGCTACCATATTGTAATAGCTATTTTACATGTTATGATGGCCACTTGCTATTTTTCCAGTGCATTATTGTTATTTTCAAGTTCCTTGACATAAACTTTCTAATTTTTTTAGGCTTTCATTGCTCGTATAATATATCCATTGTTTCAATATGCTCATCCTACAAAGTCACTTGGATTTCTCACAATTGTTCTTTTGCCATTATCCAGGATATAATTAAATTAAATTTCATTTATCTAATTGAAGTTCTAAAATAAGTAAAAACTTTTCTTGCATTTTCTTTCCTAACTATGCAATGTTACATCCTTTCTTCTACTTCAGTTACCTTTCTGTTTAATGCTAAGTTTTTTCTTTCAAGTCCTCTACATTGATTATTTATAAATTAATCATCATTTACTTGACCATAAGTGCCTGTTCTAGCTTTGAGCAATGATTTTTATCCAGCATCAGCTAGCAGTTTCTATTAGAATAAATAATAAATGTACACGTATAAATAAACTTGTAAGTGTACAGATTATACTACAGAACAATTGACTATACTGATTGCTCGCATGTTCAAGTTTGTGTTATGGAGGTAGAGAATAGCAAAGCCCTAATTTATTTGTTAGGTCAGCCTTCAGTGTCTGAATTTCATCCTAGAATGAATACAATTTGTAAATATAATTTGATGTTCACTATATACTCTTAAGTACAACACACTCCTATATGAAACTTAAATACCTGCTCTTACCTGGGCTTCTTTTGAATTTCAAGTTCTACTTACCTGAAGTCCATAATTTGTGGTGCATTCCCTTATTCCACCCCATGACTAGTTCTAGTTCTAGAGCACGGCGCACTTTGGCCCCACAGAAAGTATTTTTTATCAATAACAACATTAATTTATTTTTAAACCCTTTGCCTATCATCAATGAGTCGTAGCAAGGTTATAGCCTATCATAGTTCAATATTTTGGTTAATGAAGACTATGTAGGTATGAGAGATATTTTTTGTTATAGATTACCTCATTTAGCTGAAGCGCTACAATATCACTTTACATCTCCCGCTTCAACTCCTCCGTTGATTCACGAGCAGAGATCCTGGAACGAGTTACATAGTATTTTTAGAGCTCAGTTGAATACAGAAATTTAACCAATGAAAATTCCTTAAACACACCATTAATAGTTATCAACACTAGACAAATGCTGATAATACACGAGCTGAATTGCAATAGCTTAGCGTCCAGTTTTTTTCGGAATGGTTCCGATAGCGTTTCAGACATGCGCTCTAGCGACTCTACAAAATATATTCAGTATGTGGCATCACATTTTTAAGCTTAGATTTTGTAGTAATAGCTAGTAGTACTTATTAACAATATACAACAAATATATTATATACAATGTTTATAATTGAGGGCCTTATAGCAGCCTAATTATCAAATGTTTTCTGTACAGACCAATGTAATTTTCCTGCAGCATTTATTAATATCTTAGCCTCACAGACTGTTTCAATTGCCTTCAATTCATGCAATCTGTCCTCAAATTTTTTTTTATTCTTTTGTCTGCAATTTATGCATTTATATCTTAGTTACTCAGAATAAGCAATATAAATTCTATGGAATGATGTTCCTTGCATAGAAGTTTGAGAAATTATAAAATAATCTGTATCTACTTCTCAGTCTAGATTCCAGATTTATAATAGTCAAGATCTCCTGGGGCCATATTCTCTTACAATCCTGGTGGGAAATGAAAGAAAGTGGAAATATGTAATGCCTTGAAATGAGCACAGTACAGTTTACTGATGATGATGGTAGCTTTAGAATATGTTAGAAGTGTTTAGAGTTAGAAAACCATTCTAAGGAGATAGTAAGTGTCAAAGATAAAATGTCCAAAGTACTTAGGGCATGCAGAATAGTGTCACAAAGACATCCTTCTAATCCTCCAGCTCATATACATTCAGAAGAGCCAGTGTTTGTACGTAACCAGTCAGATCTAGCACCACCTTCAACTCAAAGATGTACACGAGCGACTATGATAATTTTAGTAATACTGGCACAGTCTATCAATTATAAAGCAGTATAGATATCAGAGAAAAAGAGAGGATGCGTTTGGGGGAATAACATAGTTTATACATATGTTTATGACTATGCACACTTGATAATACTGTAGAAATTTGGCTATATAAGTGATAATTTTATTAGAAATAATTCTTTTATTTATATTTAACCCCAATGATGCCAGATGCAAGTTTCTAATTTGCACTTATAACTAATGTTGTACTTAATAACAGACTGTCACGTTCATTTTTGTTATCTTGATCTATTTCATGATTCAATGATACCAAGTAAAAAAAAAATATTTGTATTATTTACTCAGAGAACGTTTGCCTAACATGCCCATTCTCTACAGCCTATAAAATACATGCTATGTACTCTGATTTTCCTGGCTCCCCACATTTTTGCATCTGCCAGTTACTCCCACACAAAAGTGGAAGTAAACTTGATAGATGTAAATGAGTGGGTGGGGCCTGGGGGAAGGGGGAGGGGTCTTGGAGGCAAAGTCCTTCCCTCTTCATTTCCTAGAACTACAGTTAGATTAAAAAAGCACAACACACAGAAATTAATAGCAGCTAATATAAGAAACTCTGGAGTGAATTTGACAGTAGCAATGTTATTAAACAGTTGAATTATACAATTGTAAAGAGTTATTTTAACTGTTCTCCAGTAGAAAAAACAGTTCCATGAGTTTTTTGTGCACATGTATACACTAAGCAGTTATTGAACTTTATTGAGTCAGACTTGTTTGCAGGCAATTATATAAGATCTTTCAGCAGTGGCAGCAAAGTTGAACAATCAACTTGTACACTGCAGTAAGTAGCATGTGGTGTGTGTCTAGCTAATGATTCATGCTGCTTTGCCACTGTCAAAGAAAATTGTGCTACCGGTATGTACATTAATTGAAAATTCACCCCAACACGATGGTGATTAACGAGTTAGAGTAACAGAATAAAATGAAGCAAAAGTTGCCTTGTGAACACACTTCACTCCACAGGAGTTGAAATAAAGCAACACACAGAATGTAGAAGTGATTTAATATTGTGTTAGGCTCAGATTTAGAGGATCTTGTGTTTCATCATTGATTAAAATAGTACCCTGACCTATTGTTCATTGTTGTCCTCCTTTGACACAAATAATACTTCATTTTCATCTTTGAAAAGCTGCCCTGGGACAAAAGTAGTACTTCAATAGCTTTCCTCAGTGTGGTGGAACTATTGGCAACTGTATGTTACCAAAGAAACCAACCCCTACCTAACACTGCTGCTTTCTGATACAGTCGAGGAATGCAAAGGGTACTCTAAAAACACCAGTAAACTCCCCAACTATTATTTAGGTTCGTCTATTCTGACAGTATATACCAGAACTACAGTTTGGCAGTCCAGGAGAAGATTCACTACCTCTATGACGCAATACAGGATAGAGAACCCTGAAGTAAGCCTAAATAAATGAACCGCCATTAAAGGGTACACAAGGTGAAAAGATTCTATTTACAACCACAACAAAATCCGTAAACTGTCTTGGTAATTGAGTTAACAACTGTGGTGGAAAATTGTATTTCTGTAAATATCATGAAAAGTACTCTCATATCATGTTTAAACATGGCCAAAAACCATATAACTCAAAAGTGAGTGGTTGCTTCACAATAGCAACCATTCTTTGCAGCTATTTTGCTTCCTTAAAATTTACTTCCTGTTGTGGGCGGGACCTCGTAGTGACACGTAAGGTAGTTTCCAGGCCAGGCTTTTTAGACTTGAACTATGATTTCTGACAGTACAAAGAATGACCTGGCTGCCACAGCAGTAATGGAGTAATTCCAGCAGCGATAGCTGTTCAGAAACCTTGAGTTGGAGCATAAATCACCTTGTTTTTTTAATCTGGAAGAACTTGTTGGTCTAAAAGTGGGGGACTTAGCCCATCTTTAGATAATAATGAAAGGCTTGATCTCACCTTTTGTATTTGTAAAGCATAATAATTTATGCACTGTTTCATACAATTCACTTATCCTCATGCATTGTGCAATGCTTATTATTACTTGACCTTTATCAAGATAATTTTTGTTATGCCTTGTGTTTTGAATGAATCTATTAAAATGAACTGTTTGTGTTGAAAGAATTGTCTTCTTTGGATCTAGCTAACTAAAATCCGACAGGCGACAGCTATAGCCAAGGTCAATAATATCATACGACCGGACTTCACCTCAGTAAGAATAAGTACAGAGCCTAACGATTCATGGCAGATTAGGCGAGCAAATTAATGCTCGTAGTATATAGCTGTTGAGGTGTTTGAACGGATGGACGACGAGCATCACGTGCTATATTATGTTTATTTGGTCTTACTAAAAAGGGGTGGGGCTGGGTTCGCTGCGCTTTTTTTCCTCGAGTTTTGGTTTTCTTCCCGCATTGTCGGACTCTGTCTCAGGTGAGATTGTGAGTTAACTGAATGAGGTTATGGCCCTAATTTATAAAGATATACATAAGATTTTACTTGAAGCAATTAATGTATAATAGTTTAAACTTTAAAATCCGTAAGATAGTTGGCCCACTTCATTTATTGTGATCTCTCTGGAGCTAAAGAAGACCAGCTTGAATAGGATCACCACTGGCTAGTTGTTGTGTACAAATTTAATAAAGGAGACTTGTGTCTTTGTTTAATTTTCATGTGGTAGCCTCAAGAGCCATAAAACATTGACAGCCTGGGCATAACCTGGGGAGTTCTGTATAGGAAAAACAAAACGAGTATGTAATCAGGAGATTATTAGTGGCTTAGCAAGTAAAAGTAGTTAAGAATGTGGTTATATTCCAGTATTGTAGTTTTTGAATGTGGAAATTCAGAAGTTTTGGTTGTGGAAGTGCTATAAAATATATCAACAAGCCATATGCAATTGAAGGAAGATCTTATACACATGAGATGAGATGACGAATACAATTCCCCTAAATGTAGGTATATTGTTCTTCAGCTTGCTCAGGAATAGTAAATATTACATCTATCATTCCAGAAATACAATTATTGGCCAGGTAGGGGTATTTTATAACGAAGGTGATAAAGCCAACAGTAATTGCACCTATCAAGAAATATTCTGAGTTGCAATAGTTTGGCTGACATTGTTCATTGCATTATTACTTCAAGTGTGTGGCTCATATTGGAATAAACCAGCAACAACATAAAATATATTAGCCTAATCTCGCCAGTTGAGAAGGAGGAATAACAAAGTAATAGGATCAGCATGTGTTTTAAAAATTGTTCAAAATGGCAATTTTTTTCTAGTCTCAGACATGCTGACTGAATATCATTATATTATACATAATGCTTTATTTAAAAAAAAAATTATATAACTACTGAGTCGCTACAACTAAAACCTTTATGCAAATGAGAAAATAGTTGGTTGATTTCTTGGAATAATTGAACATTATAATCTTAATGGTGTAGGGAAATCATCTTCAGGGTGATGGGAGGATAAGGTGGGTGAGTGGGGTGAGGCAAAAAAAAGGCCTACTGGTCGGTCTAAAACATCCCATTATAATATGAAACTATTGGAGTAATGCTAATAGTACATACTTTTAAGAGTAGCTGCAGCCAGCTCGTCCATTATCTGGCCTTTATTTGAGACCATACCCACAATTTTATGTGAATTGTAGCACATCTTCAAAACAATTCATAAATGCGGCTACTTCGTGAATTTTACAAGAGTTAAAAGATATTCACAGCTCGAATTTCTCACAAAAAAAACGTAAGTAAGCTCTCCTAATTGATTTAAACAAGTAAGTCAAAGTAAATTGACATTCTAGCAAAAGCAAACGGAAAATCCATGCAGACTTACAGTAGTTCAGGATTAAATACAATCATGGGTCATGGAACATTCTATTGATTTCATTTCAATAGGTTTGGGAAGTACAGAGCCTGACCCTTTTCTCCTCCCCAAAAGTGTTAGTGAGACTGAGATAACTATGATAATTCACAAGCTATACTACAAATTATTTTATCAATAATAGTTTTCTCCAGAAAGTTCGTTGGATGGTGATATGGGATTAGTAAAGTAGATTGATTATAAATACTCAATACTTTTAATCTAGTCACATTTATTAGTAGTGCACTTCTAGTATTAAATAATCAGAAAATTTTTGAAGGCTTGTTAGCATGGAATTTAGTTTAGAGTAAGATCCAGCTACTTTATCATTCCGTGCCACGTTCAAATAATAAAATATGCTGTAAGTATTTATGCAAACAACTAACTCTAAGAAAATATAATTAAATTTTATTCACTATTGTGGTGTGTAGAAAAACCCAACAGCAAGTATACCTATCAAGAAATACTCTGAGTTGCAATACAGTTTGGTAGGCATTGTTCATTGTCTTATCACTTCAAGTGTGGGTGTGTCTCATATTGGAATCAACTGGTAATTACAATACTTAATATACTTGCTTACTCTCTATCTAGTTAAGGATGGTGTGTAACGAAGTGATGGCAATAACATATGTTTTAAAAAGTATTCAACTGATCAGATATTTCATGTCTCCACTTATATTTATGTATACATGTATAATTCACATAATATATGAGAATTATGAGCAAGCACAACTATGAACCGTAGATGCCGGTGTTACATGAAATTTATTAGGTCCATGTGGTTTTCGGTGCAATCAAACCAAATCTGATAGTGGTAAAAGTCCGGGAGACTAAATGTGTCCGGTTTTGGGAAAATCGGCCTAAACGCGGCAAACAATTTTTTTCAGTATCCCCGGGTAAAGCCTTATGGGTCGATTGTTTTGAAAAAAATTTATGGCAGAAATGGATAGACACCAGTTAGCTCTAGCTTATGACGCAGTTGTAAGCTCTGGCGTGCTCTAGAACTCACACTAGGAGGCTAGAAACACTAGTCAGTTGGACTCGTGTACGGAGAGTTGCTAAGAAATTATTGGCGGGCTTTTCACTAACAGCGGGGAAAAAACTGTAGCTAACTAATTCACTTACTATTCTACATAATTCACGTACTCATGCAATTGTCACCATCATAGTTTCTTAAGGAGCTCTGCATTAAGCCTTTTAGACTTCTTTCAATCCGCCTGTAACTGGTTTATACCATTGTGTCCCGGAGACACGCAGTAATAGTATATGGACACAAGGCACGCCCCCAGACCTTAGCAACGCCTTTACCTGGCATTTTTTCGAAATCAGCAATAATAAGTTTAACAAAAATACTGAAGTGTTGTAGCGCATAGGGCGAAGACGGCTTGTGCTACAGCTTCCAAATTAGGAGGAAGGCATCCCAAGGCCCCGTGCAGCCCACTGGTAGAGTAAATTAGAAAACTTTAGATGCCGCATTTAGCCGGGTTTTCATAAATCTGGTCACAAATATGCTAGCAAATTTGGTCCCCCCCCCAAGCCAAAAGTGATAGCAAATTTGGTTCGCCAAATGTTGACTTAGTCTGCCCTAGTGCTTAGTGTGATCTTAAAGAAGTGTAATAGGTCAGATATTATTGTTACTTTCTCTATTTTCAGACAAAAAGAAATTTCTATTCTTGAGGAATACGTGTAGCTAAGTCAACTGTAATAGTTAGAAGACTGTCTTAATTAATGGTAGCTCTTGACAACAAGCATGCAAAGCTACTATATAAACGGCTGAAAAAGTTTTGAAGAATTACTGTACATGTTTGAGTCCAATAGTAAGGTTTACCTAAAAGTGTTTTGTGGCATTAGATAGAACCTAATACAAGGGGGCAACATTTACATTTCCTTGAATGATACGAGTTTGCTAAACTGAAAGATTCTGTTTAGTGGAGATATTGGAAGGGTTAGACCATGAAGCAAACACAATAATGCAAGAGTCAAAGTAAAAATTGACATACATACGTCCACACATATATAAGCGAGTGGTGTGCTTGAACACAAATCGAAGGAGCCTGCCGAAGTTAGGTAGCATAAACTAGAGTTATGATACTATATTATAGTTTAATTCATACAAAACACTATATGATCGTTAATTTGAAGAAACTATTACAAAATTACTTTCTTACCTGAGTTATGGTAACTTCTGTAATATCTCAAATTCTAGTAATTCTTGAACAAACTCAGCTAACACAAAATAAAATAGGCCAGTGTTATTTTTCTAATATTACCCGACACATATGGAAATACTAGCTACTTGCCATGATTTTCTTAGTATTGGTAGCTTCAGTAGATATAAATTTAACCTATTCACTGGTACAAGAACCTATAGGAGCTCAAGGATGTTTTAATGCGGGAAAAAATATTTCCCCCCTAAATAATAAGCACTGACGCTTAGCTGCAGCATTCAGAGCACGGCTAATGTGTTGTTCTATTACATGTATAGAATAGAAATAGCTACTATGTAACTAAGGTAGTTGGGCTAAAAATAAACTTGACTTTAGTTCGAAAAATGGCAAGAAATATTTCTGCAACTGAGGCAGTGGATTTCTGTGATGACTTTTACGACGATTAAAATGAGAGGGAAGGTGTACAGGAGTTATATAGCAACTGTGAGGTAATACTGTCAAGGATAGTGAGTTGGATTTGCTCGCTAAAGCTGTCATTTCATGGCTGGTTGAGGATACTACTAAGTTTTTCAACATGAGAGATACTAGAGCACTGTAGGTAGCGAAGATTCCAGCAGATGTTGAAGAGAAAATGGAAGCATATACTCTAGGTAAGACAAACAGCTGAATAAAAAGCTAAGGGACATTTGTCTCACCTCACTGGTAGTTTTTATTCTGTGACCATTCCACCGGTGATATGGTGTGACAATAAGGGGGCGCTACCACCACTAGATCACAAAAATTACTAAAAAAAACGAAGTTGAAACAACAAATCTAGTCCCACCCAACCCAATCTTCAGTGGCCCCTCATCTCCGAGATTCACTACCATTGTAACAACAGGATGACTGATTAGACTGATAAACTCTATACTACTATCGTGTGTGGGTAAAGGGTTTATTTGAATTGTATCACGTGTTGTGCGCTTGTTTTGGTCCTGGAGATGGGGCTGAGTTACTGCTGAGCCACATCGGACGGTCCTCAGATTCCATTCTCTCTATAGTTTCTTTGCGTGTTGTCTGCTTCCAGCTCAATTGAGTTTGTCCAGTTAGGTATAGTTGGGTTAGAACTTGCATTAGAAGTGGCGTATGCATAGTTTTAAACTTTCATATTGGGAAGATAGTAAGTCCAATTTATTATAGCTTGTGAGCTTAAGTAATGACACACTTGATTAGGGGCATGGAGGGTTGTTTACAAAAACAAAAGAGATGTGTGCAGTCTTTTAATATGTAATCTTGTGAACCATACCTTTCATTTAATCATATAGCTTTATCATACTGCTTGCATGGAAATGATCTGGGGACAGCCATAGAGTTTTCAGGTGTACTACAGGGACGTCTGTAGGTTATACCAGTCACATGACTAACCTCAAACTGACTATATAAAATGATTGAGCATTAAAATTTCACTCCACTGGAAATGGTAGTGACTGAAATCTGAAATAAGCTCTACAAACTGATTCATATGGAGTATAAAGATGCACATAAAACATGAAAGAGCAGCAGAAGGCTATCCTATACTTTTATTTGCACTCTCAGAATTCACAAGCAGCAAACTCACACGCTCTTCTCAGAAGAAAGCTTTAAGTTCTCGACTCACAGCTCAAAGTCCCTTGATAACAGTGTTCAAACAAGTTTCACAATTGTTTTAAGCAAATTTCCCTAAGCAAAGACCTTCCTAACTGACATTTAATGAAGACATCCATTAGTTCATGATTAAAATACACTACTGATCCATGCTTCACTTGTTGCATTCCAATGGAACTGGGAAATACTGTAGGTGTTCACAGACCCATTTTCTTGCTGTAATTGGCAGGAAGAGGGAAGAATGTATGGCATGCAAGACTAAGGCTAAATTCAAGATTTCGTTGATAATGTTCTAGCAAGACAATGAGCTTAAAGGCTTATATAAACTAATCCTATGTCTCATGACATAGGTTTAGACCTTCCAGAATGCTGGCTGTCTATGCTGCATGTAAATCATTCTCCAGGATATAATAAACAGTGAGCGCGCCCTCCAGAAATCTTGCTGTCTACTTTGTGTTAATATATCACCACGGAGAGTTCGACCTGAAGAGGACTTCGGCAAGAAGTCGAAACGTCGGGTTAGTTATACTTAAAAAATATTGGCTGTTAAAAAGAGGAAAATTTCCTATCAGTATAATTATTTCAGCCGAGAATGACTGAATCATTGAAAAATTAAGTTTAATTTCAAGGTTTGGGTGAGCTAGACAATGAGCTTTTTCTGAGTATTAGTTTTCACTAGAAAGTTTCATAGAGACTTTGAGTCATTATTAAAGTTTAATAATTAATCACATACACAGTCCGCAACGGAATTGTACTCTTTCCATCATTTGTCTTGGAAATTGAACCTCTTATCTAATTACTTAGCTAATCCACCAATAGTTCTTGATTGCATAAAGCTCACTAATACTTCCACTTTCTTTAAAACTTGGTTCAAATTACAGTGTTCGTTTCTCTCAAAAAATGTTCATGAAACATACATAAATTCAATTGAAAGTACAGTAACATAACAATTATTAATCAGCCATCAGCAGTCAATAGCTATTGTTGCCGGTTCATTGCATTAAATCATTATTATTATTTTTCACTAATAGTCTAGAATTAAAATTGAATAAATAAAAGGAATAGTGAATGTTTGAACTGATTTGTTTAGTAGAGTTAAGAATACACTTCAATATTTTACACATGTTGATTAAGATAAATCATTTATAAATAAGACATTTACGGAATTACAACTACATGTTAAAATAAATAGAGGTCTGATATAAACAACACATGATACGATGTAGTTATAATTTCTTATAATGTAAATATGTTATCAAATATACAGATATAGCATGGGTCGCCATCGTTATCCAGCTCCACATTGGGAAAGTAGCAACAGAAGACTATACAGATCAACGCTCTGGGAGACTCGTTGTTCATATATCAATCAACCTCAATGTTTCTCTAACACTCAATATCTGTTAATAGCCATCACAATGATCTGGATTTTCAGAAGGAAAACTAAATCTCAATATTCCAAACTCTGTACTGTAATAAAGCCACTAAAGACAAATAATAAAGTAGAGTTGCTATCTCTACCATTGATCTGGTCCATTTGGAATAGTTCAATAAATATCGTAAAAGAAATTCATTCCAGAACTACTTCACTAAAACAGAAACTACTATTATTATGTGGAGATGTAGAAGCCAATCCTGGCCCCTATAATAAAGGTAAATTAACCTCTATCCAGTGTGATGTTAAAATGTAGTCAACCATAACTACAACCACTTGTAAGGCAATCCATATATTAGGTGAAGATAAACTTCTGTTTTCTTTATTATAATATTTCAATTGAAATAATAAAAATTTGTAGTATTCCCTTAATTTTTTCCAACAACCTATCTGAAGCATTATTAACCTGATGTATATTTATTATTATTTATTTTTAATGAATTACTATGATCATTTTTTTAGCATTGCATTATTATGAGTACAAGTATATTCCACTTAAGAGCATTATGTTGACAGCTGCTTTTGGACTTTAATGTTAGCAGCTGCCTGAGATGACTGAAGGATTGGCAGTTAACCCTTTCGTTCCCAATCCCGCTTTAAAGCGGGTGAAGACCGATTGACTTCTCCGAATTTTTAAAAATAGTTACTTTATAGCTAGAACCTTCAGATTGCATACACAGGTGCCCAATGCATTGGAGAAGCATCTAAAATAGCTTTCAGCCAGGACTGCTTCGACAGTACCTCACAGCACTTGCGTTTATTTCTTCTTCGGCAAAAAAAAAAACATCGGTTCTCCGTCGAATTTTAAAAAAAGTTACCTTCTTCACAGCAGCTTCATTTATGAATCCAGTCATCTCCACAGCTTTGTAGAAGCAGCAAAAAATTGCTTGAGCTCAGTAGCCTTCCATAACACATTGAAACAACCGCTTCTTTGCCGACCAAGACTTTGCGGTTTGACTTACTGTCTTCTCCATTTTTTATAAAATCGCCAGTTCAACTGGGGACCTCCCTATTACGTATGGTCTTAGGTAATGCTTATTACATCATAGAAAAAAAGTGAGCGTGTCGTGTGACCCCGGTAACTATGCAAAAAATTTTTTTTTTCAAAGTCATTTTTTGGAAGATGGCGTCTAGAAATTACAATGCGGTGCAAGTTTTAGACTTGCTTGATGCTGACTCTAGCGACTCAGGATCAAGCGGAGAGAAGGGAGACGACATCTAGGGCTATAGGAGGCCCTGTATCAGGGTTGGTGGACCAGACCCCGTCAACTCTGATACTGAAAATGGGAGTCAAGAAGATGATCGAGGTAAGCTTGTCTTTCTCTTGTCTTTCTCTTGAAAAATAGCAAGCTTCTGTTGTGGAAAGTACTTATTTATAGCTATATTGAGATAGAGTAAGCTGTTTAGCTATAATATATATATATTTCATTGAGTTTTGAGATTTGAAAGTGGCTTGTGGTTTTTTGAACAAATTCAAATTTTCAAAAAAATTAAAAAAATTTTTTTACTACATATACTACTAGTACCGGATGTGAATGCAGTCACCGACCCCGATTACGCAGATGAGGCGACAGGAGCAGAGTCTTCCAGTCATGAAGGAGAGGATACCGGACCTGAGTCTTCCAATGATGAAACACGAATAGGCAGCAGGTTCCAGTGATGAAGAAGAGGAAGTGGCTCCTCCTGCTCCAAGTTCTGGACGTCCTCACGGTCGGAGAAGGCGGGAATCGAAGAACAAGAGTCGGGTGGATGAGGTAGGGGGAGAGTGGAAGAAAAATGACAACACACCCATTGATATTCCATAATCTTTTGTGTGAAGGACCACAGACTTTGATATTTGTGGCTGCTCCCCCCCTCCCCCCCCCCGAACATCCCAAAAGTTGTATGTAGTATGTATTGTTATTGTCGTTGTCTGTGTTTTTGTGGTGTTGTAGTGGAGTTTCACACTCGATGTATATGTGTGTGCGTGGAGTTGAAATGTTATTCTGGCGCTTCCAGATCTAACCGGGGAGGGAACGAACTCGGGGGGGGAGGGGGGGGAGGGAGGGGGGGTCTTTTCCAATCGGGGCTACTATGCCCATGTAAGTTGAATTTCATGTATGTGTGTGTGTGTACACCAGTCAATTTATATTATACATTTATTTTTATGATCTGTATTCACCTGTATCTTCTTTTTTCTAGTGTGTATATGTGTGTGTGTGCATTTGTGGAATGAGAGAGAGCAACCGTGGACAAACAGTATGTGGCACTTCTGTATACAACCTGGGAGGGAACTCTGGATCTTTTCGGATCGTGACTACTATGCCCATGTAAGTTGAATTTCATGTGTGTGTGTGTGTACACCAGTCAATTTATGTATAATAAATTATACATTTATTTTTATGATCTGTATTCACCTGTAGCTTCTTTTTTCTTGTGTGTGTGTGTGTGTGTGTGTATGTGTGTGCGTGCATTTGTGGAAAGAGAGAGAGAGCAACCATGAACAAACAGTATGTGGCACTTCCGGATCCAACCTGAGAGAGAACGAACTCAGTGGTCTTTTTCGGTCTGTGACATCATCCATGCCAAGTAAGTTGAATTTCATTTCAACTTACTGATATTTGGGTGTCCAGCTAGGGCTGGGGGGGTTATGGTACAAGAATGTCAGTGAAAAGTAATGACGGGGGAGGGGGGGGGCAATTCAGCGAGGCCAGCTGTTATGTTACAAATATCATTGTTGTCTTGTGTTTTTTTTTGGTATTGTATGGAGGTTCCGGATCCTATGGGAGGGATCGTTCAGTCTGTGACACCATCCATGCCGGGTAAGTTGAATTCCACGTGTGTGCTTGTACTGCTTTTCATTTTCAAATTACACTTTCTCAATACAACGATTGTTTCTCTCATGTACAGTGTGGAGTATACATACCAGGGTTCATACACTGGGAGGCTAGCGCTGGGTTCCCCCCTAGAATTTTGGGAGTTGAATAGAAATGAACATTTAGGAAGCATTTATTTTTAGTCTGATATTGTATCCCATTATGTTCCTATCATAACTGAGCCATTTAGTGCATAGGACCGAACACTGATCATCAGTGTGAAGTATAGACTCGTATGCAAAGATGTGCATCAAAGTAGTGTAGGTTCCAAAAAATGGGTGTGGCGAAGTACACTCGGAGCCCCACCCCAAACAAAAATCCTGTATGAAACCGCATACAATACATCATAAAGTTGCAATTATATAGGATCATGAATAATTTGTTGTTTGTATTACAAATATCTTTGTTGTTGGTGTTTTTGTGTATATGAAATTGTTTTGTAGTGGAGCTCGACGTCCAATGGCGTATGTTCCTTGTGGACACTCATAGATGTCTCCTACATGATCACAATCAGCACCACACACAACAAACAACATATTTTATTGTTGAACTAATATAATATTGGTATAAAATGCATCAAACAATATTATTTCTATTTTATTTTATTTTTTTATTGATGGGAAAAGTGGATTTTTTTGGGGGAAAAAATTTTTTTTTTGGAAATATTAGTAGATGGCTTAAATATTATTCAATTTTCTCAATCAAAAAATGAGGGGAATCCCAAACTCTTGGTCTATTTAGTGATATATGGTTGCTATGGGGTTTTCCCAGCCAGCATCGAGTTAAAAAAATAAAACGGTAATGCACTATTCCGCGGTAGAAGATTAGATTTTTCCGCGCGCGTCCAAACAATTTGGGAACGAGAGGGTTAAACAATATTTTCCATAATGGTATAATATATTGTCAAATAATTTATAAAACAGCTAACTACTAAGGACAGCTAAATACTAACTAAAATATTTATTGGAATATCCAAGTACAGGATAAGTGATGACTTTGAAAGTAAATTTGAAACATTTTAAACAAATAAAAATTACACAAGAAAAAATTCCAATTAATAAAAATTTATTTCAGTAAATGTACATATCAGCAAAACATATATTGCAGCTTTACATTAATTCTGCAGTGAAATAATATTACTTTGTATATTTGTAAAATTATATTTTATTTATACAATTTACACTATAATTTTATCGTAGATCAGCCTTTCAGTAACTATGAACCTTCACCTCGAGCATATACTGCTGCCTCGGCAAGTTCTGAACAACTGTATGTTTATGGAGGTTTTGTTGATAACTTTGATGAGAATAAAAGACAACTGAGAACCGTAATTCAAATCTATGAGTGCACTACAGAATCCTGGAAAGAACTTCCAACATCTGGTACTCCACCTCCTGGAATATATGAATGTGCAACATCTTATTCAGGTCATGTTCTCTACTTGTTTGGTGGTTATGATAGTAAATCATGCCATGCTTCACTGCATCAGCTAGACACCAGATCTATGACGTGGAAGCAACTCTCGCTACAACATGATAGTGGACCCATGAGGAAATCTGCTTGTCACATGATATATTGTAATGATTCGTTAATCTTGATTGGAGGCTATGGCATACCATCAGGTGAACTGCAGTCTGGATCACAATATACTGTGGATAAAAATTGTCAAGATGGTCGTGGTTATACAAATGAGATTCATAAGTACCATATTTCACAAGGTAAGTCACAAATTGTATTTCAATTTATTTGTCACGATTTATTTTATACATTATTATTAAAATACAGTGTATATTAATAAAGTATTACAGATATAATTTCTTTAGAGCTTTTAGCAGATTTAATGTAAACTATTATCGAAATTATCATGGAATAATTATAAGACGATGGTTTTTTATATTTGTGCTGTACTTAATTTTGTCATGTAGATGTGAATACAATTTAATGGTTTTAGACATAGTGGAACTATTACCCTTTTACATTGTAAACATTTATCAGGAATAATTATAAAGATATAATCAGACGTGATAATTTCTAAGTTACAGTGTTAATATCTGTCTTTAGCAATGAATTTTAATGACTTTTCAATCATTTCTTTCCAACATAAAGAGAAACTATAATAATTTCTATCTCAGGTTATAATTACATTGAGTATGTATTAGTGATTTTTGAACTAAGGAATTTTGTTTGTGAATGAATATATGTGAGCGGGTCTGGGAAAAGGAACCTTACGGCGCAAAAATTGAAATTGAGATATAGGCTCCAGAAGTAAGTCATCTGAAAAATTCTTTCTTTCTCCTATTTTTGTTTTTTGCAGAATTAGTCTTAGTGACCCTTACTCTACGTCTATGCCAAATTTCAAGTGTCAAATCAACTTAAAAGACCCCAAGCGTGCCGTGGAAAGACAAGCTACTTTTTATTCTCTCTCGTTCTCGAAGTACAATAAACGGGGGATGGATGGAGTTTCAAAGAAGAAGCTAAAAACATGGCATAGCTTTGAGACTATTGCATGCACTCTACAGCTTACCTCTGGCTGAAAGTTTACCGCTACAGCAAATAGAGTAGCCAAGGATCCCGACAAGACAGGCTGTGAGACGCTTTGAAGCTAAAAAGAACTCTATGCAAACTTCGTTAGTCGCCGTTAAAAAGTGGCTGTACAATTTAATTGCGTATGCGGAGTACGCCGTTAATTATACTGAAACGTTAATTATACCGGAAGTGACAATTCAATTTATGTTTTCTCGATTTCTAATTCAATTACTTTGCTGAATACAGCCCAGTTCAACTGCCAGTTTCTCTGCACGTCGAAGGTTTTACCCTCCAGTATTTTAGCACTAAGTTGAAATAAATGTGACAGTCTGTGGGAAAAGGGGGCACTTCACTCAAACAAAAAAAATTGAGTTATTTATGCTAATACAAAGCTACAATTTATCTCAACTTAGTGCTAAATACTGGAGGGTAAAACCTTCCCAGTGCAGAGAAACTGGCAGTTGAACTGGGCTGTATTCAGCAAAGCAATTAAACTAGAAATCGAGAAAACATAAATTTAATTTCCACTTCCGGCATAATTAATGTTTCCGTATACTTAACGGCGAACTCCGCATACGCAATTAAATCGTACAGCCGCTTTTTAACGGCGACTAACGAAGTTTGCGAAGAGTTCTTTTTAGCTTTCACAGCGCTTCACAGCCAGTCTTGTCGGAATCCTTGGCTACTCTACTCCATGTAGTGGTAAACTTTCAGCCAGAGGTAGGCTGTAGATTACATGCACTATTCTCAAAGCTATGCCGTTTTTTTTAGCTGCTTGTTTGAAACTCCGCCCATTCCCCGTTTATTGTACTTCGAGAACGAGAGAGAATAACAAAGAAGCTTGTCTTTCCACGGCACGCTTGGGGTCTTATAAGTTGTTTCGGCATTTGAAATTTGGCATAGACTTAGAGTAAGGGTCACTAAGACTAATTCTGCAAAAAACAAAAATAGGAGAAAGAAAGAATTTTTCCTATGACTTACTTTTGGAGCCTATATCTCGATTTCGATTTTTAAGTGAAGTGCCCCCTTTTCCCATAGACTGTCACAAATTGTAACTTTTTATTAGCATAAAAAACTCACTTTTTTTGGTTTGCTCCATAAGGTCCCTTTTCCTAGACCCACTCACATATTTGTAGTGATAGAATGGAATGACATTAGTTTAAACATGTCAATTATGTATTCTTGTATTTAGTATTGCTTCTAGGATGACTCATTTACTATTTATTCAAACAATGGGCACCACTAAGTAGTACTGGTTCTGTGAAAATAGTAATAATGAAGCAATTTATATGTGACTGTGTCTATCAATGGCAATAGAGCAAATTTGTTAAACTAGTGGACATACATTTAGTAGTTGCATTAGGTGTTTGAGAACACATTTTCTCAAAAAGTAAATAGTTTAAAATGTTAATTTATGTTTGTGATTTATTATTAACATTATCAGATAAAGTCTTTGAAGTAATTAAGATTAATAATTTTAGGCTATATTAAGTGTTCATATAAAATGAGACATTCATTGTTTGTACTTGTATTAATATAATGTAAGTCATTCTTATTATTCCAATAATATCAACCAAAATTTTTGATCTTTGGTAAATTACTAGTAACAATAGATACGATACTTTTGAATTATAACTTGTATAATAATAATTACTACATATGAGGCAGCTCTAGGTTATGTAAATGACATTTGAAGTCTTCATGAAATCGATATCTTAAAATAACTTACCAAATAAATATTACATTGCAATTTTTATTTAGGTACATGGTCTTCTCCCTTGATCACTGGAAGTAGACCTTCTCCTAGATGTGGTTTTACAATCACCTGCATTAGTACTGCACATGCAGTCTTGTTTGGTGGATGGGATGGTACTAGTGTACTCAATGACACTTACCTCATAGACTTGGCACAGATGGTAAGAATTGTTGTAATCTCTCAATCGTTGTAATTGTATTGATAATATGAGGTTAGTCAAGATGTACATGTGCAGAAATTAAGCAATAAAATACAAATTATAGGAGTCATCTGCCAGTACATATGTACAATGTAAACTATTTGTGTATGTAAAATAAATACATTGAAAAAGGATTAGCACATGGCTGTAAATGTAAAAGCTTTAAAAAATGGATGCTGCAGACTCAGTGTTTATATGAGTTGCATACTGAGAGAGGACTAGAAATAATAATCTATTAATTAGTATTCACACTATCTTAGTTCAGACTAAAGATAGTTGCAGCATGGGCTGTCTAAAGTAATTTTATTCCTTTATTGCAAGTTTCTATCTAGTGAGTTTGTTAAGATGGAGGGGACTTCATGGAACACAGGAACTAAGGCAAATTGGCCACTTAATTAAAATAACAAGTAATTTAGTGGAGTGTCCATTTATTAAAACTTTCTACATGGAACTAAATAAAATAAGCAAATATTTTTTTATAACTCAGTGTATAAATTCTCATTGACCTGGATGAGTTCTCATTGAAGAGTCTAGTAAGTTGCAACTGGCCATTGCTAAGCAGCAAATACATTAAAAAAATACAGGGAAAGAGTACACTGTATAAAGTACAGCAACATGTAGTAGTATTTTTATATAGGTCTCTAGACAGCTGCACTTGCAGAGAGTATTTGTTGTACTTAGGTTCAAACAATATTTTTATTACATGAGTCAGAGTATGATATGGTGAAATATTTCATGACTAGGCAAATTTATTTTCAACATATCATTGTGAAGATATCTAGGGTGGAATAATAATTATTATTTATTTAATTTGTTAATGGAACACTTCAATGATCCTATTAAGACACAAAGTTTCCTGACTCAAATATGTCTGATGTTTTAAAGTGATTACTAATGTTTGTGTTCACTTTTATACTCTGAAATACTTTTTATGCTTACATTATTATAGCAAATATGATGCATGCTGTCAGGAAACTATCCTGACAGCAACATACACACATGTTGCCATGAAACCAGAAATGTGTAACTGGTGAATTATGATTATTGTTCATTTTGTTGTATTTTATATCATTGCACATTCTTATCATAATTACTGCACATTATTTTTATTCTATTCAGACAGATCAATTCAAGCATAGACTGCTTGATTACTTTAGTTAGTATAGCTACGAGAAATAAAAATCTCTTCTAAGCACTGTTTATACTGTGATTGGACTTACTCACGTAGCAGCAAAACACAGTACATGTTACTAACATAATTGATAGGCTTTTAAAATGCAGCTGATACTTTTGGATATTGTTATTATATTTAATTAGGCATAATGAAGTGTTTCAGTTCTTCTAATAATATATATTGTAAAGTATTTATTTGATTGTACATTATATTCTCGTACTAATAGCGTTTTACTAAACTTGTATGTGGAGCACCACAACCATCTCCAAGATATAATCATGCTGCTGTTTGTCTTGATTATAACAACAACAATCCACAGTTGTTAATAGCTGGTGGATCTAATGGCAAGGCTTTAAGTGGTGTTTGGAGTCTTGATGTACGAGCACAGAGTTGGAAACAGGTAAGATCATACTATAGTATAGCTCAAATAATAATAGCTATGTTGAAATAAATAAACTTAAAATAGTGTTTATTGTTTAAACTAAAATTACTTTAGTAGTTCCTAATAATTATTATTATTGGATCATGAACGATTCCCTGATAATTGGTGGCTAAAAGTTTATTTTTAGAACTAATTAAAAGTTTAAGTTAAGTTAATACTTTTCATAGATCTAATTAAGTATATTAAGTAGTTTGTCTTATCTCTTTATAATTATTACACAATTTCATGTATGAAATCAAATTATTACGTTCAGTCCACAATCCAGCAGTTCAAAAACAATACATTTAATGCACATACATGAAGTACTGCATGAGTACATTACATTGTAAATTTTTAACAACAATTTTTCTTTATCTTTTGTAAAGTGTAGGTTAAATTCTGAGCACTTTGAGGTTTTATATTTAGTCTGTCTGGATAGAGTTGCTCTTCTTCTTTCTAAAAATATAAGTCTGTCGTCTGAGAAACTTTCCAGAAGCTCGTGGTACAAGTGTTTCTTGAGATCTCCTAAAATGGCTTTAGAATAATGGCTGTGTTAAATTTGGGTAGAATTGTTTTTCCCACACAGATAGCTGTGATATTTATATCATTCTGTAGCATTATAAATACTCTATAACATTATACTAAAATCCAAATTTACTATCAGAGGGTCTTGCTGCTACATTCAAAACCTGCCCAGTGTATCCTAAAATTTTGATGAAAATAAGTGAGTACTGCATGAATACTGTTAAGGAGCTATAGAAGTAATGAATGAGAAAATATCAAGAAAAGTCATCTTTACAGTTATCTAAAGTTAAACAATCATGTCTGATTTGAAGAATACATATCATATGTTGCTCATCCTCAACCATCATATTTTGACATGTCTGTCTCTTCAAGCTTATAATTGTTAGGTTTCTAGAGTGTAGTGGCAAGCTGGTCTGATAGTAAATATTTTAGTATAATTTTGTAGAGCATTTACAATGCTACAAAATGGTATAAAAATCACAGCTGTCTGTGTAGGTGAAAACAATACTGCTCCAATTTACTACAGTCATTATTCTAAAGCCATTTAAGAATCCTCTGGATCACTTTTACCGCGAGGCTCAGTAAAGAGACACAAGATTTATCTTGTTAGAAAGAAGAAGAGCTGCACTATATGTTCAATGTAATTACAAAACCTCAAAGTGCTCAGAATTAGATCTACACCTTGCTGTGGTTTAAAAGTGTTCAATGGAATGTACTCCATGTAGCACTTTCTGTACTGTATTGATAGGACTGCTGGCTTGTGGACTGCATTATGTATCATTAGCAAACAATTTGTTAGCAGCTTGTTGATGTTCGTTAAAATAAACTTTTTATTGCCATGTTTTGGAACTGGTAATCTAATTATTATTATTACTTAAATTAGCTGTTGTTTAATTTAAAAAATTTGTACAATTTGTGTGGTGTTATATACCTTTTAACTAGATTAAGTATGTTTTAGTAATAAAAAAATTTGTGTTGATAAATTTGTTGAATAATTACATATATTTATTCCATATATAAATGAATTAAGATTGTAATTATTACATTATAATTTAATTACTAATTGATTTACTTTTTTCATTTCAGTTAACTTTATTTTTTGTTAGCTATCACTAGTAGCTTAATTGTCATGAAGTATAGGCTCAGCACTTTCCCTAGAAAAAATGGCATGTTCATGTAGAGACACTGTCTATTAATAGTGAGATGTTATCGGTGACAGTACATATTTAGGAATAGTAACATGTACATGTAGAGATACACATACGTCATTAACAGTGAGGTGTTGTCAGTGATTGCACATGTTCTAGTATAGGATTTTTTCCATATCTGATACTAAACTGTATGCAGCTAATTTTAAGTTCAGTATAACTACTTCTTCCTCATGCAGATCTTCATAACTGCTTTTTCTCCTAAAGCTATGGTCAAACACCTACATTTCTTCACATTGCATCTTTCTTTTTGTTGTTGAATGGTTCCTGTAGGCATAAACATCTTCTGCATCTCTGGTATACTAGATTCACCATCTATAATACTAGTCCGAGCTAGAAAGACTGATTTTTTGGCCAACCTTGTTTTGTTATAAAGTAATTTTTAAACTAATTTAGGTCAATTTATACCTGTTGAATCCAAATCTGATGAGTGCCAGTTGTAAAAACTTGAGAATTTCTCAATGATTGAATTATAAAATACACCTTTTAATTTTTAGTATTTTAAAATCAAATAAATCATCTCAGCTACCATTTACTCAAGTAATAACCCACAGTAGCTTCTCAATGGAAGTAGTTATTCTCTGACTTGGCAGTTATAGTGACATCAAATTTTTATCAGCTGAGTTCCTGTTTGTGCACATTATTTTCTTATATGGTAATTTCCGTCACTTTATTTGTGTTGCGTGCTTGCTTATGCTCAAACTGATAGTATAGTCTAGTTTAACGTGGTACTTCCTTGAAGAAACAGAAAGTTTGTAATTTATAGCTATGCTTAGGTTTATCTTGAAAGTTAGATGTTCAGGTAACAATAAAGTCTTATGTGCAAGGGAGAACAGAAAAATAACCAGCAAAGCTTATCCAGAACAAGAATCTAGAGTTTCTATGCAGCAAGTAAGCTTCATAAGCTACCAGATGGTGAATTGTACTTCACAAGTATGTATTAGCTAGTACATATTGCTTGAAAACTCATATTACGTGATACTTTAGAAGTGCAAGATGGAAACAAGTGACTAGCTGAGTTTTACAAAATTACAAAAAAACATTGCATTTGACTATCTTAAGACTGCACGTTCTGTTGTCAAAAAAGCACAGTAAAATGTTCTCAAAAATTTCCAGTAGCTCCATGTAGAAGAAATGTGTGTAGAACTGGATGGAAGGCAACTTCCGATAGTCTAGTGAGTAGTCCTGATGGCATAATACACCAAGTAATCTGGTGTCCTATGAAGTATTTTTACAGATAAATGATTGCCAATTTGGCAACTTTGGGAAACTCGGAGAAATTGTGAAAATTAAAAATGGTCACCATTGAATTGATCAGTTTCAACAATGTTTTCAGGTATTATATCTAGTATAGAATTCCTGGTTATGTAAAAATTATTCCTGATCCATGTTGAGGCTAGATAGCTACATTGCAATAATTCCAAATGGATGTAGATAAACTACTGACTATGAAGGAAAGTATTACATAGTAGAATTCTTTTCTGCTTGTATTTTTCAGTTCAGACACTGCAAAATTTCAATTGTGCCGCTTCTGCTAAAATTAAATATATGAATTAGTCAGTGTTCTTGTATAGTATGTTGTATTACAGTAGGTTGTTAATGAGTGAAGTTCTCGTGCAAGAAATTAAAATGTGTAATAATAGCTATATTTGTTTAATAATTAACTACAAAGCTTTTGGACTTTATTAATCTTTTTTTCAGAGTTGAAACAAAACACATGCAGACTGGTCTACTTTAAGAAAGTTTCTCAAAAAATTACTAAATATGTTGCTTATATTTTCCTGCTGTTACTAAAGGATTCTTGTCTAGGATTACACACTTTCATTTAATTATTCAGCTACACACTACATGTGACATATTTAACAATTCTGGAAAAAGTGTAATGCTTCTCATTGCCTATCTTGATTGCCATTAGTTCTCCAAATTGGTCAACAGAGACAGCATTATAGTTCCCTGGATTATCAGCTAATAAGACCTACCTTAGCCTCTAAATCAAGAGTATACATTTTGAGCAGATAAAGAGAGGTGGAGAACATATCATACATGTCCTATCGATTTCATAGAGCAGGCTTGGCTAGTTCCAATATAGCTGTTTTGACAGCTGCTAAAGCTGCCAGTTTTTAGTATGGTGAATATACTTCATCTGGTTATTGGCAAAAGATAGCTATATATGTTACGTGTTGTGAGAATGGTATTATTGTAGATATGAGGCAATAATAAGAGGACTAAACAAGTAGGTGGTAGATTTTAGAATACACTCAAATCCTAACAAAAACCTATTGCTTCATTGCTCATATTTTTCAACCAAAATGCATCCGCCTGCCTTCTCACTCATGTGTCCACCATGTGCACCAGTGCATATCCTTCCCATTTGAAACTAGCATGTCAAAGTTTCATACTATTGAAATATTTTACCAGCTGTTTTAGTGAGTCCCATCATTTGTAATGTAGTAGCATTTTCCTCAACATATTTGCTACTGACTTTAAGAAACAGTAAATCCATGTCATGAATATGTAACTCTATCATGGGCAAAATCAGCTGTCACAATTGTATTTTCAAGGCTTGAGGTTTTGCAGTGTCTAAGACCTTAACTGGAAACAATAATATTGAAACAACCATAAACTCTATATCAGAAGTATTCATATGATTTCGTAGAGTTGACCATATTTTTGGCAGCTCATTTGCAGTTTTCGCAGTGTCTGAGCCCTCTGATTGAAAAAATACCATCAGAAATGAATTTTGTACACCAAATAACCATTATGCTAAAATTTTTTAACCAAGAATATTCATCGTGAACAATTAAAATTTCACTATTTCCCGAGTTTTCCAAAGTTACCACTTTGGCAAACCAAGTTAAATTTTTTCTAGAACCACTTGGGGATGCAAATCTGTAAAAGTAATTTTCATGTAGGAGTTTGTAGACTTAAAGTAGCAATTTCAATAATATTTGAGATAAAATTTTCATTTTTTTAATTTAAAACAAAATGCTCAATGTTTCATCACTGGCACTCAGCAGATCTGAATTCAGCACAAAAAATGGGTCTAGAAAAGTCAATCAAACTTACTTTATATCCTAAAACAAGGTTATTTGTGCTCTAGCCTGGACTATAAAAATGGCTGTTAATTCAGTTCTACTACACTAAAATATTGAAATATTTGTACACTAATACAAATATTTCAATATTTTCAAATTATTGACCACCCAGACATTATTTTGAAGTAAGTCAAACCTCGAACTGCAAAAGCTACCTCAATGTTAGCGTTGTAGCCTTAGAGATACCACCGCAAGGAGTTTGACAACCATAACTAGCTTACTCTTTCAGATTAAACAACATTCAAGTGGAGGTAACACGGACGAGAATAAACACGATTTTCGTGAGGTGATACTTCAAATCTGTGTGCAGCAGTCACTGCAATGAAAGGGTTAAGTAATTTTATGGCTGTTTAAATTACAAATACATTATTAATTATTGTTTTAGCTGTCAACAATAAATTAACAATAAACTATTTGCTTAAGACACTAGTATGTCAACCATTAGATTACACAACAATATTGCAACAAAATGCTAAGTTGTGTATTTATACTGTTAAGGGATACTGCTATGAATATTGTCATTTTTAACCCTTTCGTTCCGGATCCCGCTTTAAAGCGGGTTAAGACCGATTGACTTCTCCGAATTTTTAAAAATAGTTACTTTATAGCTAGAACCTTCAGATTGCATACACAGGTGCCCAATGCATTGGAGAAGCATCTAAAATAGCTTCCAGCCAGGACTGCTTCGACAGTACCTCACAGCAGTTGCGTTTATTTCTTCCTCGGCAAAAAAAAAAACATCGGTTCTCCGTCGAATTTTAAAAAAAGTTACCGTCTTCACAGCAGCTTCATTTATGGATCCAGTCATCTCCAGAGCTTTGTAGAAGCAGCAAAAAATTGCTTGAGCTCAGTAGCCTTCCATAACACATTGAAACAACCGCTTCTTTGCCGACCAAGACTTTGCGGTTGGACTTACTGTCTTCTCCATTTTTTATAAAATCGCCAGTTCAACTGGGGACCTCCCTATTACGTACAGTCTTAGGTAATGCTTATTACATCATAGGAAAAAAGTGAGCGTGTCGTGTGACCTCGGTAACTATGCAAAAAAAATTTTTTTTCAAAGTCATTTTTTGGAAGATGGCGTCTAGAAGCTACAATGCGGTGCAAGTTTTAGACTTGCTTGATGTTGACTCTAGCGACTCGGGATCAAGCGGAGAGAAGGGAGACGACATCTAGGGCTATAGGAGGCCCTGTATCAGGGTTGGTGGACCAGACCCCGTCAACTCTGATACTGAAAATGGGAGTCAAGAAGATGATCGAGGTAAGCTTGTCTTTCTCTTGTCTTTCTCTTGAAAAATAGCAAGCTTCTGTTGTGGAAAGGACTTATTTATAGCTATATTGAGATAGAGTAAGCTGTTTAGCTATAATATTATATATATTTCATTGAGTTTTGAGATTTGAAAGTGGCTTGTGGTTTTTTGAACAAATTCAAATTTTCAAAAAAATTTAAAAAAAGTTTTTACCACATATACTACTAGGACCAGATGTGAATGCAGTCACCGACCCAGATTACGCAGATGAGGGGACAGGAGCAGAGTCTTCCAGTGATGAAGGAGAGGATACCGGACCTGAGTCTTCCAATGATGAAACACGAATAGGCAGCAGGTTCCAGTTATGAAGAAGAGGAAGTGGCTCCTCCTGCTCCGAGTTCTGGACGTCCTCGCGGTCGGAGAAGGCGGGAATTGAAGAACAAGAGTCGGGTGGATGAGGTAGGGAGAGAGTAGAAGAAAGATGACAACACACCCATTGATATTCCATAATCTTTTGTGTAAAGGACCACAGACTTTGATATTTGTGGCTGCTCCCCCCCCTCCCCCTCCTCCTCCCTGAACATCCCAAAAGTTGTAATATGTATTGTTATTGTCGTTGTCGTTGTCTGTGTTTTTGTGGTGTTGTAGTGGAGCTTCACACTCGATGTATATGTGTGTGCGTGGAATTGAAATGTTATTCTGGCGCTTCCAGATCTAACCGGGGAGGGAACGAACTCGGGGGGGGAGGGGGGGGAGGGAGGGGGGGTCTTTTCCAATCGGGGCTACTATGCCCATGTAAGTTGAATTTCATGTATGTGTGTGTGTGTACACCAGTCAATTTATATTATACATTTATTTTTATGATCTGTATTCACCTGTATCTTTTTTTTTCTAGTGTGTGTGTATGTGTGTGTGTGAATTTGAGAGGGAGCATCCGTGGACAAACAGTATGTGGCGCTTCCGTATACAACCTGGGAGAGAACTCTGGATCTTTTTGGATCGTGACTACTATGCCCATGTAAGTTGAATTTCATGTGTGTGTGTGTGTGGTGTGTACACCAGTCAATTTATGTATAATAAAATATACATTTATTTTTATGATCTGTATTCACCTGTAGCTTCTTTTTTCTTGTGTGTGTGTGTGTGTGTGTGTGCGTGCATTTGTGGAAAGAGAGAGAGAGCAACCATGAACAAACAGTATGTGGCATTTCCGGATCCAACCTGAGAGAGAACGAACTCGGTGGTCTTTTTCGGTCTGTGACATCATCCATGCCTGGTAAGTTGAATTTCATTTTTTCAACTTACTGATATTTGGGTGTCCAGCTAGGGCTGGGGGGGGGAGGGGGGGGGGGGGGTTATGGTACAAGAATGTCAGTGAAAAGTAATGACGGGGGAGGGGGGGGGTTATGGTACAAGAATGTCAGTGAAAAGTAATGACGGGGGGGGGGGGGGTTATGGTACAAGAATGTCAGTGAAAAGTAATGACGGGGGAGGGGGGGCTCAATTCAGCGAGGCCAGCTGTTATGTTACAAATGTCATTGTGGTCTTGTGTTTTTTTGGTATTGTATGGAGGTTCCGGATCCTATGGGAGGGATCGTTCAGTCTGTGACACCATCCATGCCGGGTAAGTTGAATTCCACGTGTGTGCTTGTACTGCTTTTCATTTTCAAATTACACTTTCTCAATACAACGATTGTTTATCTCATGGACAGTGTGGAGTATACATACCAGGCGTTCATACAGTGGGAGGCTAGCCCTGGGTTCCCCCCTAGAATTTTGGGAGTTGAAAACATTTTGGAAGCATTTATTTTTAGTCTGATATTGTATCCCATTATGTTCCTATCATAACTGAGCCATTTAGTGCATAGGACCGAACACTGATCATCAGTGTGAAGTATAGACTCGTATGCAAAGATGTGCATCAAAGTAGTGTAGGTTCAAAAAAATGGGTGTGGCGAAGCCCCACCCCAAACAAAAATCCTGTATGAAACTGCATACAATACATCATAAAGTTGCAATTATATAGGATCGTGAATAATTTGTTGTTTGTATTACAAATATCTTTGTTGTTTGTGTTTGTGTGTGTATGAAATTGTTTTGTAGTGGAGCTCGACGTCCGATGGCATACGTTCCTTGTGGACACTCATAGATGTCTCCTACATGATCACAATCAGCACCACACACAACAAACAACATATTTTATTGTTGAACTAATATAATATTGGTAAATAATGCATCAAACAATATTATTTCTATTTTATTTTATTTTTTTATTGATGGGAAAAGTGGAATTTTTTGGGAAAAAAATTATTTTTTTTAAAAGTATTAGTAGAGGGCCTAAATATTATTCAATTTTCTCAATCAAAAAATGAGGGGAATCCCAAACTCTTGGTCTATTTAGTGATATATGGTTGCTATGGGGTTTTTCCAGCCAGCATCGAGTTAAAAAAATAAAACGGTAATGCACTATTCCGCGGTGGAAGATTAGATTTTTCCGCGCGCGTCCAAACAATTCTGGAACGAGAGGGTTAAAACTTTTTTTATTTGCTGAGCCACTGGCTCAGTCTTCTCTTCATTTACATTCTGTCTTCCATTCTAACACATATATCACAACTGATACAATTCTTCTCCTAAATAAATTTACTCACTTGTTCTGCCATTGGTTCGTTCCATGATAAAACAATACTGATAGCAGGTGACAAATCTAACCGCTAAGTAGCTACTGATCATGCGCAAACTACACAAAACCGACGGTAATAGTCGCGCCGTGAACATTTCTCCCGCCTTTTACTCTTGCACGTACTGCGCAGCGATTTTTCTGAATTGTATAAAAACCAGGTAAACTGAGCGACTCACGTCATTGCTACAATACGAGATTCCTAAAACAATTGCGGTGTGGATTAGGCGAACTAAGGCAAAGTTCTAACACAGTAACAATACTTAGTTTTATGTTACCTAACTATCAGGCTCGCTGGCCATTTGTGCTCAAGCACACCACTAGTATATATATAAATAAACTAGTGGTGTGCTTGAACACACATGGAGAGCGAGCCTTAAACTACACTATTGTTAAATTTGATTTTAACAGCTAACACTCAAGCTATTAAAATAAAGTCGAGTTTTTAAATTACGTATGAGGTAAAGGGGTTTCAATGTCGTAGTAACCGCTCCCGCAACAGTTTCAATTGAAAAAGAAGAAACAAAATCAAATCACGTTATTTAAAATTTTCTTTGTGATATTCTTAATAGTAGTTGTAACGCACAATACTTTCACACAACTGAACATACCTACGCAAGACTTACCTTCGTGGTTCGTCTAGTGGACAATGCATTTTTAAGTAAATACTGTTGAGTAGGGCTTATAACTGTGACATATAGCGCATTAACTTACCACCGCCACTAACTCAAATAGAAATGGAGCTCCCATAAGATTTTGAGTTTTAACTGCACCCGCAAAACAATTCAAAGCCGTAAACAATTCAACTTCTAAGGTGATACGGGTAATGGTCGCTAAACCGGAGGATTTTGTTTAGTGAAGTTTGGGACGGGGTCGAACGCGGAGCGAACACAAAAATACGGAGGGTCAAAGTACAAAATGACATACATACGTCCATATATATAAACTAGTGGTGTGCTTGAGCACAAATGGCGAGCGAGCCTGATAGTTAGGTAACATAAAATGTTACTATGTTTTAGCTTACTTCATGCAAACACTATAATAGCAGTTATGACATTTGATTTCAGCAAACAAATACAAAATCACTCTCTTACCTTATTAATGGTAACTTTTGTAGTATCAAACATCAACCATTCTGATAATCTATATCACCAGTAACTCTTGAACAAGCTCTCAGCTACGATAAAAAATAAAACAGTGTTATTATTTGTAATTTTAGCCAACAAATATGGAATTACTACTTACATCATTCTTGAGTATTGATAACTTCTGTAGTATCAAATTGAAGTTACTTTGACCATCTGAATTACCTTGAATTCTTGACAACAAGCTCTCACCTACAAAAACAAAAGACAATCAATTATAGCACACAAATACAAAATTACTTTCTTACCTCATTTTCTTGAGCAGTGGTAACTTTTGTAGTACCAAATTTGAGCCAATCTGACTATTTGAATTTACCAGTCACTGTTGACTAGCTCTTAGCTACAAAAAAGAAAGGCCAGAGTTAATTTTGCATATTTAGCTAACAAATATGGAATTGCGTACTTATCTCAGCTTCCCTCAAGAAGTAGTAGCTTCCATAGCATTAATACTACGGCATTCTGACTACCAACGGCTCTTGACAACCAACAACCGGCACTCCGTATCCCCCCATAAAACGGCGAAGTTTTGAAATTAAGTCTGGAAAAGGGTCTTCAATGCCATAGTAACCTGTCGAATCAACTTTTTGTGTCTTGAAAACAAGCGTTTTAGCAGGAATTTTCTCATACTTTGGAGCTTAAGTATAAAGTAAGGTTTGCTTAATGCTGTAGTTTCAGAATAAACTGGAGTCAAGCCTAAATAGCCGTGTTTTTAGGAGAAAAAAGTTCCCCGCGCGCGCGTTTAAAGAGCATACGTACCATCCATACATACATACATATATATATATAACATATACCCGATTTTGCATTATCCACCCCTAATACTGTCTCGCTCGCTTCGCTCGCTCGCCAACAAACATCCCCGATTTTTTCATTTTTACCCCTGTAAGTGTCTCGCTCGCTACGCTCGCTTGCCAATTACACTGCAATTAACTTGTGATGCAATAATTGAATTAATGCTCTAAAGCTATTTTTATTGTAAGAAATTATAACTACATCTACTCCTACCATGTTAGGAAAATTTGATGTGTTGTTTATTTCATACCACTATCTAATTTAACATATGGTTGTAAATCAGTAAATGTCTCATTAGTAAATTATTTATCTTAATCAGCATGTGTAAAATATTGAAGTGCAATTTTAACTCTACTAAACAACTAAGTTCATACATTTACTATTCATTTTAACAAATATTGAACAAATTTTGTTCAATATTTGCCACTTCAGATAGCCAAATTGCCACAGCCTAGATATTGTCACTGTGAAGCTGCTTTTGTTATTTCTTCTGAACTCACTGAAGTAGTGCTATTTGGAGGAAAGGTTCAGCGCTATCATCACCTCTCAGACACTACAATAATAAGAATTGGTGAGTTTATTGATTTTTATAAAATAGTTTACTTTTTAGCTGAAGTATGTTGATATATTTTAAGTTCTGTCTTATAAACATTGTCTCATTGTAATGTAGCCTTTATTGTTTTCCAGCTGAATATTGTTTACACTAATAATAATAATATTTTGGTCATTACATAAAGTATATACAATTTCTTCTCATATTTCATTACATTTTACATATTTTTGATGAGTTCATGTAACCTAATTAGAAAAAAAGCTGATGTTATATAATTGGGTAGTAACATTTGTTCAAGCATACTTGACAGTAACAGTCTCTCAAGAAGAGGCAATGTATTAATATCTTTACAATTTAAGACCACAACTGTTTATGTCTCCCACTCACTAAACTTTGTAAAAAAAACGAACATGTTGTTTATACTTTTTATGGAAATCAAGCAAGGTACTGTCAATCATCAAACAAAATATCAGCAACAAATACATGATTATTTAATTAATGTTTTCATACTATAGTCTGATGGCATATGTTATTTTATTCACTGAATTATTTCAGTTCATGAGAAAATAATTCACATAATTTACTTGTGTTACTTTATTTATTATTCCACACAGTTGAATAATTTCTAGCCTAATACATTATTTTTACTACTGTTAATACTATGGGAAGCTTAAACTGTGACAAATTTTACAACTTTTCATTCTAACATGGAATGTATAGATTTAATTTATTGGATGAATCATTTGAATGTTGAGTTTACATTGTTAATTTGAGTTTTTTATTACTTTGGAATGTGGAAATAGAATATATAGTCCTATAGAGAAGTGATAGCTATAACTAATAAATAATTAGTTCATGTTTATGCCTAGCATTCTTTATTAATTTGTGGAATGAAATTTAACTAAGGCATAATTACATTTTATATATAGAAAAAGTAACCTCCTCCACTAAATGGAAAGTATCTGAAGTTATACATTCTTCAGAGTTGAGAAATAAAGATAGACTAGTAGCAAAGAAACTACTAAAAGGTAATATTATAAATACAATTTGTTTGCATGATTTAATGTATTAGGCATTATAAAGTATAATACATTTATAACTATACATTATACCTCAGCTTGATCTTCGAAACATAACTAAATGTTTTTGATTCTGTGTAATGTCATTGGTAAACTGGTGAAGCAGGCGAGTCACTATTGATAGCTAACGATAATATGTGAGTATATGAATTAATGATACTTAAACTATTAAGAAACTGTCAAATTAGTTCATGTAGTGTCTAAAAATACAAATTAATTGGGTCTAGGTTGATGCACTGATGCCATATATTTATCAATGGCTTATTTGATGTTTGCTTCTTCTGCACTTCAACTACAGTAAAAATGTTACCGCACCATATTAAAGTATTGCTGCTAGAATAAGCTAAGTGCTCTATAATTATCATCTTTCATTGACTTTTGTTAAATTACTATGATATTTGACTTTTCCAAATAAATGTAGCATTTTTAGATTGAATTTCTTATGAATGTAGCATTTTATTATAGTATTGTAGTAAAAAATTGAGGTTATTTGAGATTTATCGCCAAAATTTTCTTTGTTATAATTGAATCAGATGCATAACAGTTGATTATTCCTCTTTTCTAACTCTTTGGTTGTTGTTTTTTCCAAAAAAAAGCACCAATACTTCAAAGTCTTTAGTAATTATACTGCATGCAAACATTATTATATGTTATAATGTGTTATACAGTGCAATTAATACGCACAAACAACAGAATAATAAACATGCGACAATAAAAAGAAATTATGAGCCTTGAGAATATTAGATTTAATTTAACATACTATGTAATAGTTAGAACATAATCGTATAGCTACTGGTATATCTAGAGTACTCAACCCATGGGGCCTGTGGTCCTAGGGCTTGCATGCACAAAATTTGCCAGTAGCTGCACACGTGCTCTAACTATTTTAGATCGCGTTTACGCAACTTTGATTACCAGCATTTTCGCAGAGATTGCAGTGTCAAGCAGCTTTTGTCAGGGAGAATTTTGTGGATATCGCTCAGACTCTGATCATCTTTCCCCAAGTAAATGAAGCATATTACTCTAATTTAAGTCATTTGGAATGGGTAAATAAGTAACTCCATGCCGCTGGTGCCCCAAAACATACTTATCTTAGCTTTGAACAAGAAGTAAGAACGCTGTCTCTCAAGAACATTCCTAAGAATACTAAATAGGTCATTACGCTTGGATGGATAGCGAAACCCTGAGTTGCAAGTACAAAATTAATATCCCGCAATAACTGAGTATCAGACCAAGACAACCTTTCCCTTGTACACAGAGTAATTCTATCACTATGATATTGGTACAAAAATGATTCACCAACAATAGTGCATTTATCGAGTTTTGCTGCAAATACTGGCCATTGTGTTAAAGGTGTATCTAACTCTGGACAGAATTGAGGAGACCAGTAAGAGCTTCCAGTATATCAAGGTCATTTGATAAAATAACAACTGGACTGTAGAGGTCTACAAACAAAGCACAACCAAACAAATACTTTCCATCAATCCATTGGTCATAGTAACGTTTCATCTTCACTCTATCAATATATTTCAAAGTATTATCCTGACATAGAGCAGCTAAATGGCTAGTATATGCACCATACTTCGAGAGACTATTTTTCATTGCGTTCCATTTATGTGCTATCCAGCGAAAGACACTAGCTCTAACAGGTCTCGTACCAAAATCATCAAAGGCAAGACACTCCCTCAAATCATTGATGATGATATCCAGCAGTTGGCGGCATTTCTTGGGATTTTTATCATACATATGGTTGAAAGCTGTACTATTTAATGCATCCTTCACTGCCAGTTCTAAGCGATGAGCCAAACACCACATCCAAAATATCTATGGCAATTCCCTCTCAACCAAGCCTTTCAATCCTGCATGTACTATGCCAGCAGAAGCCCCACCAGTACCAAACCCAACAAATTTATAACATGTTGCAAGCTAAGACCATTTTTTTAGAGCTGAGCTCAATCCTTCCATAATCCCTTCACCACTTGTACTATTATGTTAGTACAAAATAACTTGTTCTAGTGTATACCTTTTCGTCAAGCCCATTTTGATGAAACCACACAACTAAAACAATTTTATTATCAATATTGTCGTGCAATAGCGGGAAAAGAGACAGCCTCAGTTCTCTGCCACCAGAATCCTGCTAGTCGGACTAAACCCGTCTAAAGGTCGATCCAGTCAGCTGCTCAAAGCTTCCGGGCCCACAAACAACTACACCACCCTGACCCGCAAGAAAGTGTTCAAACTTCTCCCGGAATTCTTTAGTGATTGCGTTTGAGTAGCATTTGACAAGTGCAGAACTGACCATAAAAAGGATGGACTGAACAATTTATATATAGGAGAGGGGAAAGTGAAAAATAAAATGATCTGATTGGTTGGAATTGAAGGTGTGTGCAGGTCGGTCATTTTGACTACTATAGTTACGCTCATGACTATAAAGGTAATTTGAAGTAGACTGCTAAAGGGAGACATATAATCTTCATACAATTGGATGCGTTCATTTGGAGTTTTGGGATTATTTGAAAAAATAAAAGCTCTTCCTTCTCTAGATAGGGGATGAAGTACGAGTGAGCTAGCAAGACTTTCAGCTAGTTTCAATAGTCTATCACAATTAATGTCTTTATTTTCACTGTTTTGCCTAAGGATTGTATAGATTTTATATGAATTCTGCCTGACCCATGTAGTGGCTGACATACCCCTATGTTGACGGTAAGGGTTATGAATGGAATCAATACAATCGTTAAATGAGAAACCACCTGAATCCAATAAGACTCTTTTAAGACCCACATAGTCACCCATAAAGCTATCCACATTAGCTAAATAGGTATCAAGGTGCCTACCAGACAAAAGGAACTCAAGAGCTGCGACCCACCGATATCTATCCACCCCATTCACAGTCAAAAACCTTTCGAACCTTGTTAACGCTGAAAACAGATCTTCAGGATAGGCCATCCTGGTAATGGAGCGAATATCATGATCAGTCTTATCCTCTTTGTGACGTTTGGCTGATTCCTTGCTCTTGTTCGCAGCTTAACTTGAGGAATGGGCTTTGTCAGCTTCATATCGAGCTTCTGAGTTCTCAAGTCGAGTGGCCAGAAGGCTAAAGACTTTCATCATGGACTCTTCCACAGTAGGTGACCTGTGACGATCTACTTCTGAAGATTTACCGAGTCTCACATGAGAAGGATCTCTAGAGTGTCCGAAATCAACATCCTGCTGTTCGGCTCCTCTGTCCATATTCTCAATGGCATCAGAAGGTGAGACTGAATTGAAAACTCTATCATGAACTTGATGACTGTTTTCATTGATGCATTCTTCCAGGTATCTGCGATCTCCAGTGTCATGTATAGGTCGAGCAGAGGAACTGTCCTGAGGACACTTGGACTTATGTTCTGTCTTCCTCTGGCTGACAGTTGATGGTCTCAGAACTCTCTGTTCCATGCCAACAGTGCCTGTGTAATCATCTTCCTGTGAATCCATAATGATTGATGAAGCGTGGCAATTATATATATAAAAATAAGTGAAACTAAAGTGATTATAGAGGTTTAACACTTAACCAGTAAGCATAGTTTACAACAGCGTCAATCCACAAAGCTAATAATGCAATATTGAAATAAATAAAATGATTATAAAACTTATCTTTAACAGATAAACTTTGCTTGAATGACTGAAGGTCCAACTTCCACTCTTCTCACGAAGTCTAAAGAAATGATAAAATGAGTACAAGTAAAACAACAACAAGGTGAAACAAAAAAGAATATATATGGTTATAGAGATTCAATAGACAGTTCAATTCGATGAAGTGGGCTCGTCTCGTAACTCCAGATGAAGCACCAAGTGGAGCACCGCTGCCGCCAGATGTCGTGCAATAGCGGGAAAAGAGACAGCCTCAGTTCTCTGCCACCAGAATCCTGCGAGTCGGACTAAACCCGTCTAAAGGTCGATCCAGTCAGCCGCTCAAAGCTTCCAGGCCCACAAACAACTACACCACCCTGACCCGCGAGAAAGTGTTCAAACTTCTCCCGGAATTCTTTAGTGATTGCGTTTGAGTAGCATTTGACAAGTGCAGAACTGACCATTAAAAGGATGGACTGAACAATATATAGGAGAGGGGAAAGTGAAAAATAAAATGATCTGATTGGTTGGAATTGAAGGTGTGTGCAGGCAGAAAGAAAGTTCTAGAAGGAATGATGAGAGAACACAACGACAAGAAACAGATGCCTAGTAATCTAACAACCAACATAATGTTTATAGTTCATTATACAGACGAAGTGTGCTGTTGCTTGTTCCCTTGTGAAGAATGTGGTGGTGATTCCACCACAAATATTACCACTATCAGTTGAGCCATCAAGCATCAGTGAAAAAAATTTAGCTGCACTAAGACAAAGACACAATTTTTCCCTTACACTTTCAGCAATATAGTGAGTAATCTCCTTGCCAGCCGTTTCAGTTGTGTAGTTGGTTCCCACACTAACACCATGCTTAGCATCTAGTTTCACTAGCTGTTGATACTTGCGAAAAGGTAGCCTTTTTTTTTTTTTTTTTTTTTTTTTTTTTTTTTTTTATTGCTTTGCTGATAAACAGACAGGAGAGGCCAACTAGCTCAAGCTATTCTTAAGGCCTTCCTAACATAAAGGGGAGGGGAAACTCACACACAAGCACACACAAATGAGGTAGTAATGAAATGAAATAAATGAATAATCCCTAGCTATGAAGTATGCAATATCAAACTTGTGTCTTAACATTAGTCTTTGCCCCTCATTTAAAGTAAACAATGCTTTTGCTATAGGCGCATACGATACAACACTCTTACCTTCAGCCAGAACTAGCTCTTGTCCGAGTAGAGAAGAGGCTTGAATATGTTGAGTTGCGGTCGCATGGTCTCGTATATTGCTCATTCAAAGACTGTCCACCCCATCAATCAAGCGTGCACTATAGTTCTTTCTCACTTTAATCTTTGCTTCAAATTTCGTACAGATAGAGCAGTTCAGATGTGTAACTATTTTTTTCCCATCTTTATAGATCGTGTTGCAGTCAAGCCAGCTCAGTGCTTGTAGCTCCCTATCAAAATCTTGGCACCATTTATGAAATGTCGCATAGGTAACACTCCTTTTTTGACTCCCACGGTTAGATTCCGAAGTAGAAGCGCTTAGTGAACTCGTAGATGCACCGCGAGAACTAGCCATAGTCAGCAGAGTAACAATGACAGCTGTAAGCTAGACTTTGACTTCCATCCACCTTTCCAAAAATAACGATTGGCCACGAGTACATAATTTCAGTGATATTGTGCAATAATAAAGTAACTTATTAGCTGGACATTTTTGTACACTAGTTATGTATTCCTCACATGTTTGATTGGATTGTGAATAATATTAATTATAGATATTGTAATTCAATATTTGCTGTAGATATATAATATGAAGAGTGATATGGATATATGGTGTGTCCTTAGGGAACACTGTAGGTCAGACATGATATGGAATTAATTATGTCAACATAATTATTGCTCATCTCATTAAAGAACACTATTTATTGACCACTGCACCCATGAATCTCAGGCATCATTGTGTGTAGGAAACTTATCTGGTTGCTTTGTACCAACTAGCTTTAGTCGCTTTCAACAAGTTATGGACACAAGTTTGGCAAAATATTTTTAGCAGTACAGAGGTAATTCTTGTCAGCTCCCTATTCTTGCCCAGATTCAGTGTTGTGGTACTGTTTGTTGTCTATTGCCTACCATATATCCAGGGCATAGGAAAACATATCTCCTCTCCCCACACAATATTAATTTGTTTCAGTCCAAAAATGCAGTACTTTGTCCATTCTATCCCCTCAATATACAAAATGTTTTTTATTACTGTATCAACATTTTCATAGTTTAAGTGTATTTAGTACTTAAAATGTACTTTAATTATTAAACTTACAATTTTATATTAGATTTAATGCATAACTTATGTAAATACATTAGCAATACTGATTTTGGTGTTCCGGTATGTGTAGTTGCCATTAAAACAATGTTTTGGTCTGAAAATACTAAAGTGACATTTATTCAACGGTGTGAATTGAATTTGTTATATTGAATGATCATGCGTATTCCTAAACATTTCCTGGTGTGAAGTCTCTACCACATCTAGATGTGTTACAAGTTTTATGTTGAGTTTTTTATATTGTTTTTATAGTTCTTAGAATGAGATCAATATTTACCTTTACTTTATGCTGTTTGTGTATAGATGATGAAGAATAATGTGGTATAATTTAAGTACATGTATTCAGGAGAGTTGTGGTTGTCACAAAAATTCCAATCAATCTAGACTAGATATATATTGGATATAATAAATATTTATTATTCTAGTTAATAATTTCTATCATAGCCAATTTGTTGATGTTTGTAGATTTTGAGAGTCCCACGTATTCTTTAGAAAAAGAAACTGATTTGGTATCAGCACATAAGCCAGACTGTGAACGCCCTCTCACAGATTTTATAATTTACATGGAAAAAATTGAGTTCATTATATCTGTAATCGGTGAAAACGAATACAGGGCAGCTATTTGCAATATGAAAAATCCAATAGGTGAAGAAGTTCAAGAAATTAAAGTTACGTTATTGAAGGATAACAGTAACATGGTAGTTGGGTCTTTTGCTAACTCACCAATAGTGGTTGTGAAATCTACTGATGATAAACAATTAAGAAATGATTTGGAAGCAGCGCTGGCTATCTGCTCAAAGGCTAAATATATTCTATGTATTGGCACAGGTTATGCATTTCAAAAGAAGGATGTACAGCTTGGTGAGGTTTTTATATCATCTGGTATTTCACTGATTGAACATTATGATGTAACGAAACTGGGAGATTCTGCCAATATTGATATTCAAAAAGCAAAGTCTGTTGACATCAGTGATTTGCTTAAAAGAATATTTTGCAGCAATATTAATTCAGTGGAGGACTTTTCTCTTAGTGAAAAGCGTATTGCTAGGTATCACTGTTCCAAGATCATTTCAGGAATTGATTTTGGTGATGCCAACTTTCAAAATGCTGACAAGGTCACTATTAATCCTCAAGCAATAGGAGGAGATTGTTCTCTTAATGAAATATTTCAATTACAAGAAAGTGGCAAAATTAGTGGTTTTATTGTGATAAAGTCAGTCACCAAGTATGCTGATGGCAGTTGTTATGAAAATTGGGACTTCACCGGAACAATGGCTGCATTTCACTTTGCAAAGGAGAAGATGATACCTTACATACGTAAGTACAAATGTCACAATACTCTAGCTACATTCTACTATAATATAACTTTGACAATCAATATAGTTCATGTAGTAAACGGTAGAGTAAATTGTAGTATTCAGATTTTGCCTAATATGATGTCATCAGCTTTAAAAAAAAAAGGATTGCTACTTTTGAACATAATTTCGTATTCTTGGTAGATTTGACAAAGTGACTATTAAAAATCAGCATATTTTGATTCAAATAAATTTATATTTTTTATTTCTTATTTAGATCATAAGAATGCAGTAGAAAATTATCTTGAGTCGATTAAGTCTCCTGAAAATACTGTAAATGTTGCTGTCACAAAGCTACTTTTTCTCGGTCCATCATTACAAGGAAAGACAGTGACACGAAAGCGACTAACAAAAACGATCAGAAATCTTTCATCAGACCCATCTGATGACAAGTCCAATACTGGAATTTGCGAGCAAAGTACTGTTATTACATGCAAAAACGTATATCGAGGTGTCATTTTAGCTGAAGAAGAAGGAGACGATTGGAAAGTTGTTGAAGACATTGAACAAGAAGTGGAGACATTCATTAATACTCAATCAATACCAAAAGAAAAATTCGATTCTAGTGTTGAGAGCCCTAAACAATATATTACGAATGAAACATTAAAAACTAAAGAGAGTCTTGAGCAAAAAAGTTTAGATTCATCAGTTGAAGAAATTTCAAGCTCACCTCCTTCATCAGTATATTCAGAATCGGAAACACATGAAAAAACACATGTTAATGTACCTAGTAGCGAATTGTCAGTGGAGGATATCCAAATAAGTCCTGAAAATATTTCTCAGTATCTTCAAATGAAAAAGGCATACAGCCTTAGTGAAATTAAGCTGCATTTGAACAATGGGTGCCTGATATATCTTCAAGACACCGGTGGTCAACCTGAGCTAATGGACTGTCTACCAGCACTAACCATAGGGCCTGCGTTATATTTGCTATTTTGCAAGCTTAATACAAACCTTGATGATCATTACACTATAGGCTATCGAGGTACAGATGGAAAGACTTCATCACTATTGTCAAATTTTACTATAAAGGAAACATTGCTTTCAGCTTTAGTAAGCATATCCTCCATGCTGTATTCATCATCTGATGATTGCGCTGACATAGAAAAGCAATTTGAAAATCGACAACAATGTGTGTACATTATTGGAACACATCGAGATAAAGTAAAAGATGATTCCTCCATTGATGAATTTGAGAAAAATTTAAAGAAAGTTATTGATTCTACATTCTTCTACAAAATAGGTTTGATTAAGGAATGGTATCAAGATGATTTTCCTGCTAACAGTACGCTAAGAGATTCTTCGATGCGACTTGTATACCCATTAGACAATCAAGATGGAGGGAGTGACGAAATACAGTGCTTGAGAAGAGCCTTGTCACAAAAAATAAATCAGTATGCTAAAAAGGTTATTCCTAGTCAGTGGTTAATACTTGGTATTGTGTTACGCGGAAGACCTGAAGTTATGTTAACTTTGGAAACTTGTTTCGCATATGGAAGACATTTAAACATGAATAAAAGCCAGACTGAAGCTGCTCTCCATTTTCTTCACTACAACTTGGGTATTTGTATGTATTTTTCTAATGTTAAAGGACTAAAAAATGTCGTAATAACTAATACGCAAGCAATCTATCAGAGTTTAACTAAAATCATTGAGGCTGCATTTAAACCAGGAATAGTACATGAATCAGCTGCTTCTGAATTTAAAAACAAAGGACAATTTACATTAGAATATTTTTCTCATAATAAAGTAAAGACTCCTCTACCACTGGAGGTATTAGTTATTGTGTTGGAACATCTAAACATAATTGCTCCCATTCCATCAGCAAATAAAGAGGAAACTACATTTTTCATGCCTTGTATTTTGCCAAATGCATCCGATACAGAAATCATGAGGTATGAAGAAGAGAATAAAATACCACATGAAGTTTCACCCTTATATATTCGCTACGATTGTGGATTTGTACCTATGGGTGTATTTTCTGCTACAGTTGCTAATCTTATTCAACAAAGCTCAAAAATAGTAAGTCTTAAAATTTAAGCTGTTCACTTTCTTTATTTTTTTAATTCTTACTGCAAATACATAATGTAAGCATTAATAACATCATTAAAGTTGTCCTTGAATTGTACTATATAAATTAGTCTCCTACTCTACATAACAGATAACAGCCACCTTTGTAGCTAATAAATGACACCTTCAATTGTGAATCTAAATTCATCTAAGAATATTTTTTCCAGAGCCTGCAATCTTCAATGGTTTATTTCGGTAATTTTGCATTTTGGTATCTGTTTCAGCTACTAATGATTTGCTTATCTACCCACCAACCTGCATGCTAAAACTTACTGAATTTGCTATCTATCTAAAATATTGAGCAGGAATATTCAAATGACAAGGTGAAACAAAAATTATACATAGTCTAGGATAATATTGGTATATCTGATTACTGTGTAACTGTTCTTCTTGGTAGACTCACATAACCAGATCCATTTATAACCACTATGTGGAGAGAGTAAGAGTTTTGCTTTGAAAATTAAATATTTGTAATTTTGCAGACTTCCTCACTAATCACAGATATTAAGTAAATGATTTTAAATTACTTGCTTTACTTGCAGTATGCTCTATATCTTCAACCATAAGAATACTATATAATTGATTGCAAGTAATAATCCTGATCTATTCATTTTAAATCAGTGTACAATCTTTAACATGCTATGATAAATTTTCCAATAATCACCATGAACCTTAGTCCTTCAAGATGGTACTGATGACCTGAATTTAGGGATATGGCTCGTGGCCTATGGAACCTGGTTAGCACAAAACTATAACCTTGCATTTAAAGACAACAAAACAAAAAGTCATGTAACTCCTATGATTTATAGCTTCTTTTGATGGCTAAGACCCAATTGTTACATTCAGTAAATAAATTCTTGTGTTGTAATAACAAATATATATATTTTTTTTTCTAGAGAGGAGTATATATCCAATTGGGGTCTGTTCAAATGCGAAGGAATTACATAGAATTTATATATGGTGAAGATCGTGATGTTTTAATTTTGATTCACAAGCCGGAGTATATAAAGGTTCAAATCAACAGAACCAGTGATTATGAGCAAAAGTTGCATGAGTTATGTCCCAGAATCATGGAATTGATAGCTACTACAATAAGGAATGTTTCGGGATCCATGATGCACTCTCTCTACACAGATAAATCAAAGGATCAATATAAACATTATTTTGAGAATTATTGCTTTGCTTTTGAATGTTATGAACATGAGCAATCAGACCATCTCTGTACTGTGAGCAAGAGTGATCTGAACCCAAAAAATATGACATGTGTAAAAGAAAAAACATCATCAAAAATGAAGCCTGAACACCAAGTTTGGTATGGCAAGGTAAGCACTTGTTATTACCCATGATTTTTAGCTAATACATGTTTGTATTAACTGTTATAGGAAATTGACACTTCTCCAAGCAAAATTGGTACAGGTAAATGACAATAAGGATAGTGTATCAGATAATTTCTGCTATATTAAGTTAAAGTTTGTTAAACCTCAGTGCTCATGCACGAGAGGGTTACAGTACTCAGTTTGTATGTCAGTCAGTCAGTCATTCTGTCACACAGCTAAAGCGGAAGGCATCCTCCCAAAAATTTAAACCAGCATCAAAATATTTCAATGGGTATTTTAAGTCTCTATAATGTGTCAGAAATTTTAGTTTTGACGTATTTTTTCAGCAAAAGCTGTTTTTTTAGGCCGTACAATCATTGTTGGTAGCGCCCCTACTCATGTGAGCAAATAATTTCTTTGCTGACTGTGGTAGTTTTACATTATAGTATTTCTCGGCAGTTTACCAGAGTGCTTGGAGTTTCCCAGGTGAGTGTTGCTTGTATGTTTAGCTTCTTTTATAAAGACAGCATTAACGTCCGTTTCATTGCATGCTTTGCATATCAACTTGCTTAAGCTGTACTTATCGACTTGCATAAGCTACACATTGGCACATTCATATTGATACTTCTTGAACTAAATCATTATTTTGGTCTTTGTAATAGCTAGTTAGTGTATAGTAACACTGAGGGTTCGCACCCTTGGTGCTTCATTTATTCAATGTCTGTTGGTTTTCTCTATTGAATCTTACAATTGAACTAGTTGTTCGTAAAACTTTCTGTTATTTTTTATTAACTGATGAATGGCATAGCTAGTTATTGAGGTTGAACATTTTAATTTATTAACACAATAAAGCAATCAATATCTATTAGCAGATATAACTGTTAATAGCTATTGACTGCTGTAGATGTTTATTAAACTTATGATCTACAAAAATAAAGAGAAATAAATAAACAGCCGAGTTGTTAAAATTAAGCCAGATAAAGGATCTTTAATCTGATGGTTACTATTAGCCGCAGGTTTTAGTAACTTGAAAGAACAAGTATCAGGGACATCGGAATGGGTGCTGCCGTGTGGCCATGGTCGCACCAATATAAAAAAATGGGTATGTCTATTATTATATTTTTTACTATTTACCTGATCTCATGTCGTGGTCAAACAAGGCAGTCAAAATCGAACGGTTGAAATGACTTTTGCGGGATTAAATAGCTAATATTGAGCCTTTTGGAAGATTTTTAGGAAACTCCAGATCAGCCTGGTCTTTTTTTTATTATTCCAAAACGATCTTTTGGAAAAACAAACAATTCAGTTGTCTTTCCAGCATTGTTGGTCTGTAAAATTGCCATTATTGCACTACTAGGAGTCCGCCCATTTAGTTATTTGCCACACTTACTTGAAAATATAAAGGAAATATAAATGTGTTTAATAAACTGTTATGTAAATCATGAGGTGCGCATTTATTACAATCATATGGTATTTTAAATAATACTTGAATGATAATTAGTTTCATGTATTTTATATTTATGTTGTTAAACTCTATGTACGCTGTGAAACATAGTGTCTAATTTGCAGGAACTATAAAAACCTGATATACAGTGACACCTATGGTATATGATCCTACATTGTAGTTATTACACAATGTTGAATTGAAGAACATATTATTGTGCAATTCAGCGATCTTAAATTGTTCAAGTTGGCTGCAAGATTTGATCACTAGTGAATCAAGTGTTAATACTGTATATCAAATTTATTAGTGTCTTGTCATTATAAGTGCCATGGTATTATAGTTAATTCAGGTGAATTGTATGAATTTAGAAATTGATTTAGTCACTAATTAAATGGTACAACTATTTATTAGATGAAATGATATAGGCTGGTGCATATTAATAACATGCTTTAAAGTTATCATAAACCCTTATGTAGGTCCAGGAGGTACCCTGACTATGTAGGCACATGATATACAATGCACATCAGAGAATGCTACTGATATAGTAGCTAAATTGCTAAGACTTACATTTGTGCAAGCTATGGAGCCAAATTATTAGTAGAATACTTCTTATTTAGAATTTTAGTGTTGTTTTGGTTTAGAGATTCCATACTTTTTAGTTTCTGTTATTCATACTTAAATAATATTTTGAAGGCCTAGTTATAGTGTGTTTCCCTGACTCTACCGACAATTTATTTAGTTTTAGTAAGCAAGTCTTCAGTGGAAACAAAAATTAAGTGCATATCCTGCAATTAGTGCTTAAGGCATTTTTAAACACACAATACTCAGTTTTGTCGAGTTGATGTTGTTGTATTCTCAGCATTGGTTGCAGAAGACCTTGGCAAAGTCTATGAAGAGCTCTATGAAGCCAGAGTGCAATGGAAGAACATCGGCCTCAAACTGGGTCTGACATTAACTACACTCAACTCTATTGAAACTCATCGTCACTATAAAGCTGAGCCAAGTTGCCAGGACATGTTGAATGAGTGGTTAATAAATGGAAAGAACAGAAACTGGAGTAATTTAGCTGATGCTTTGGAGAGTCCAATGGTGGGTCATCCTAACATAGCATCTGCAATACGATTTAAGTACTGCACTTGATACTTTTACTTCTATTATCACATTTCATATCATTACATATTGTTACTAACATTTTCAGTCTATGATGTCTCCCAATACAATAGCAAATGATGTATTGTCAAAATTATTTGTAATAATTTTGTAGAATATTTAATAATTTTGTGAATTATATATAATCAAGAAACGAGCTGATTGAATAGGTATCATTATTTAATTCTACTAGTGCACCAATGCTAATTCTCACATCTAGCAGATCCTGCTAGCGCACCACTGCTAGATCCTGCTAGCTCACCACTGCTAGATCCTGCTAGCTCACCACTGCTAGATCCTGCTAACTCACCACTGCTAGATCCTGCTAGCTCACCACTGCTAGATCCTGCTAGCTCACCACTGCTAGATCCTGCTAGCTCACCACTGCTAGATCCTGCTAGCTCACCATTGCTAGATCCTGCTAGCTCAACACTGCTAGATCCTGCTAGCTAATTACTGTTAGATCCTGCTAGCTCACCACTGCAAAATCCTGCTAGCTCACCATTGCTAGATCCTACTAGCTCACCACTGCTAGATCCTGCTAGCTCATTACTGTTAGATCCTGCTAGCTCACCACTGCTAGACCCTGCTAGCTCACCATTGCTAGATCCTGCTAACTCACCACTGCTAGATCCTGCTAGCACACCACTGCTAGATCTGCTAGCTCACCACTGTAGATTCCTTGCTAGACTCACATGCTAGATCCTGAATAGCTCACCACTGCTAGATCCTGCAGCTTCACCACTGCTAGATCCTGCTAACTCACCACTGCTAGATCCTGCTAGCTCACCATGCTAGATCCTGCTAGCTCACCACTGCTAGATTCTGCTAGTCACCACTGCCTAGATCCTGCTAACTCACCCACTGCCATCAGCTAGCTCACCACTGCTAGATCCTGCTAGCTCACCACTGCTAGATCCTGCTAGCTCCACACTGCTAGATCTGCTAGCTCACCCTGCTCTCCCTCTAGCTCACCACTGCTAGCTCTAGCTCACCACTGCTAGCTCACCACTGCTAGATCCTGCTAACTCACCACTGCTAGACCTGCTAGCTCACTACTGCTAGATCCTGCTAGCTCACCACTACTAGATCCTGCTAGCAGTTCACAACTGATAGATCCTGCTAGCTCATTACAGCTAGATCCTGATAGTAAACCCCCATATCAAGTTCTGCTTGCACATTCTTGCTACCCTTTGCTTTCAAATATTTCACTAGTTTCTACTATTAATTTATTTTATTTTAATTATCTTAATTATTAAGTAATTTGGAATTTTAAATGATCAAGAATAGAGCTCATTGAGTAAGGATTATTGTATAAATAACAGAAAGTAAATGTATATTGTTGATAAACAAGCCTGTAAATAAACTTATTTCTGTCAGATACAATGCTACATAACAATTATTATATAGTATCAAAAGTTGGCTCAATTATAGCCATTCATTAATACTAACACTCTATCACCATTCATATTGAAGCTGTATTCTGCAGTAAAGTCTACTGTAGATACAGTGTGTTCATGAGAGAAATGTCATATTGCCTAACATGAGTTCGCAATCTACCTGCATTAACACTAAAATTACTCACCATATGGAAAAATCTTGTTCATTTGGTAATTTGAGTTATAACTTGTAAGGAAGTGAAGAGACTGATGGATGAAATTGAAGAGAGAGAGAGAGATACAGTAATCTTATCTGTAGCTATAATTTTCATGATTATATATTTATTTTTAAGTTTCAATAATCTGTTATTAACTACTACAGAAAGAGTTCATCCATATTCGAGTAATAATATATCAAAATAAATGTATTGAAGTAGTATCAGAGACAAAGTACACAATTATAATCTATCAGCAACAAATTATAATAACAATTTTAAAGAAAGGCAAGAACACTGCATTTTCATTACATTTTAATGTAATGTGAAAAAACAAAACAAAGTTCATTCAATGGATTCTGTAATACTCTATTCAACACATCTCAAATACTATGAACTATATTTACTACAATATTTACTGTTGATGAGTACTAAAATTAATTATAGCATATTTATACAATTTATAGCATAGAGTAATTGTACACATGGAAGAATACATTTTGCTGAATTGCACTTTGCATTGAGTTACCAAATTATAGTATACTTCATTTTAGTGTAATAGACCCTAATCATAATTGTTTTTGGGTAATTTAAGTGTATACTTACAGTACGGATTTCCATTGTTGTTTTGGATAAGTGTTAATTCAGAGCATTTCACAATAAAGTATATTGTTTAGTACTCCATATTAAATTGGTAGAATACCATTGAAAATATAATCTGCTTTTCGGCTCAGCTGCTTCCATAGTGTCTGGTATAGAAAAGATCCATCCTTGCAGCAAAAGCAAAGTATAAACCACATAACTCTGTAGTAATCATCAGCCACTTACGTGGTTATCTCTATGCAACATTAGCTTCAGATGTATAATGCCATGGCTGGTAACTAGCTATTAGCAGTATTTCTCCTGAAGTAAAAATTGAGTGTTTATCGTTAGTAATTAAGTAAAATAGTGTTATCACAAAAGTACTTCAAGCTAGTCAACATACTTTGCCTGAAATGGAGGCCAGAAACAGCAGCCATAGTCCAACATTGGCCTAACTAGAGTCAGATACAGGTGTTCAAGGCATTTTTTGTCGGCCATATTGAAATACCTATACAAGAACCCTATGAATCTTTTGGCCTTCCCACAGGCGGTGACAATGTGCTCAGACCACATACGATCGTTAGAAATGATGACACCCAGCAGCCTGAAGTGTTGAACTCGCTCAATTTGTACCCCATCGATGGTGAGATTTAGGTTGGGAGGATTTCTCTTCCTTCAGATTAGCATACATTTCGTTTTGCACGCATTCAGGCTAAGTTTCTTAAACTCCACCAAGCTATAAATCAAATCAACGTCATTCTGAACAGCTAGAATGTCTTCTTGTTGCGAAACAGGCCTGTAGTAGCAGATATCGTCTGCGAAAAGGCTAAACCTTCCCAGTGTAGATATAGAAACCTGAATGATGGAGTCAATTGTGATAATAAAGAGAAGGGGGACTAGAATGGAGCCATGAGGTACACCTGACGTGATTGGTACAGCAGGTGACTTAATTCCGCGGAGGACAACTTGTTGGCTTCTATCAGACAGGTAATCCCGTATCCACATCAGAACTTCCCTACCAATACCAACTCTCACCAGAGAGTCTAGAATAAGGCGATGTGGAAGTGAGTCGAAGGCCTTGGAAAGGTCGAAGAACACACAAGCAACGCTTTCACTTTACTCTAAAGACCAATGCCAGTCTTTGGTCGTGGCCAAGATGGCTTCCTGAGTGGAAGCACCTGGTCAAAATCCAAATTGCACGTCCGACAAAAGGTCATGCTCAAGCAGATGCTGTTGTATAACATCATGAACTTGACGCTCCAGATTTTGGATACCAGAGAAAGAAGTGAGATAGGCCTATTATTCAAAGCTAGGCCAGCATCGCCAGACTTGAAAATTGGAGTGACATTGGAGTTTTTCCAGGCAGATGGAACACGCCCTAGATGAAGAGATGCGTTAAAGATCGTGGTGAGTGACGAGTAAGGACGCTCTGCGTAGCATCCAGCCCATGATTCTATCAGGGCCTGGGGCAACTTGAGGCCTAATGGCACATAGTGCATGATATACCTTGTCCTCAGTGGCGGTAGTAGCCCCTCTTGAGAGTATTGAAGGAATCTGCTGCTGGACACTAGTTTGAATGGTAAATACACCAGAAGTCCTTGGTAGTTGAGATTTTACTTGACAATGCTTTAAAGAAGGCCCTCTTGGAAGCCCTCACAGCTTCCACAGCCTTGTTACGAAGACAATTACTGCTACCATACTGTAATAGCTATTTTACATGTCATGATGGCCACTTGCTACTTTTTCCAGTGCATTATTGTTATTGTCAAGATCCTTAACATAAACTTTCTAATTTTTTTTTTAGGCTTTCATTGCTCGTATATATCCATTGTTTCAATATGTTGATCCTGCAACGTCACTTGGATTTCTCACAATTGTTCTTTTGCCGTTATCCAGGCCCCACAGAAAGTATTTTTTATCAATAACAACATTAATTTATTTTTAAATCATCAATGAGTCGTAGCAAGGTTATAAATAGTTCAATATTTTAGCTAATGAAGACTATGTAGGGTATGAGAGATATTTTTTGTTATAGATTACCTCATTTAGCTGAAGCGCTACAATATCACTTTCTCCTCTGTTGATTCACGAGCAGAGATCCTGGAAAGAGTTACATAGTATTTTTAGAGCTCAGTTGAATACAGAAATTTAACCAATGAAAATTCCTCAAACACACCATCAATAGTTATCAACACTAACAAATGCTGATAATTCACGAGCTGAATTGCAATAGCGTAGCGTCATGTTTTTTTTCGGAATGGATCCGATAGCGTTTCAGACATGCGCTCTAGCGACTCTACAAAACATATTCAGTATGTGGCATCACATTTTAAAGCTTAGATATTTTGTAGTAATAGCTTGTAGTACTTATTAACAATATACAACAAATATATTATATACAATGTTTATAATTGAGGGCCTTATAGCCTAATTATCAAATGTTTTCTGTACAGACCAATGTCATTTTCCTGCAGCATTTATTAATATCTTAGCCTCACAGACTGTTTCAATTGCCTTTAATTCATGCAATCTCTCCTCAAATTTTTTTTTATTCTTTAGTATGCAATTTATGCATTAATATCTTAGTTACTCAGAATAAGCAAATAAATTCTATGGAAATGATATTCCTTGCATAGAAGTTTGAGAAACTATAAAATAATCTGTATCTACTTCTCAGTCTATATTCCAGATTTATATAGTCAAGATCTCCTGGGGCCATATTCTTTTACAATCCTGGTGGGAAATGAAAGGGGGTGGGAATATGTAATGCCTTGAAATGTGCACAGTACAGTTTACTGATGATGATGGTAGCTTTAGAATAATATGTTAGAAGTGTTTAGAGTTAGAAAACCATTCTAAGGAGATAGTAAGTGTCAAAGATAAAATGTCCAAATTACTTAGGGCATGCAGAATAATGTCACAAAGACATCCTTCTAATCCTCCAGCTCATATACATTCAGAAGAGCCAGTATTTGTACGTAACCAGTCAGATCTAGCACCACCTTCAACTCAAAGATGTACACGAGTGACTATCATAATTTTAATAATTGTAATTTACACATTCAATTCTTGTATAAGTAGATATTAAGTGTAAGTCTGGAGAATATGAGTATACTTTGATAACTTTGTTATTGAGTGGCAAAATAATTTATTCATATTTTGAAAGTATGTTTGATTAAAAAAACAATGTGTATATTATTATTATGAATGATGTAGCTATTTTGTAGGAGAATAGACAAATTAATGCCAACTAATTTTGCATTTATCATTTCAACTATCAACACTTTATAGTACAAAGTATCAGTTATACTTTGTTAGTCATGAGCAATATGTCTCCATTAGTTGCAACCATTGTATCATTAAGCACACAAAACACATGCAACATTATCATTGCATACATACCCTGACAACATTTCTATTCTTGACTTTTCTGTATAATATTATTACCATTATTACCTATAACTATCATATTAAATCATAAACTTCAGTGGCTCATCAAAAAAGGTTTTTACAAAAACATTTTCATGCAATTTACGGCCCAGTCTATCAATATAAAGCAGTATAGATATCACAGAAAAAGAGAGGATGTGTTTGGGGGAATAACATGGTTTATACATAAGTTTATGACTGATAATACAGTAGAAATTTGGCTATATAAGTGATAATTTTATTAGAAATAATTCTTTTATTTATATTTAACCCCAGTGATGCCAGATGCAAGCTTTTAATTTGCACTTATAACTAAAGTTGTACTTAATAACAGACTGTCACGTTCATTTACTTTTGTTATCTTGATCTATTTCATGATTCAATGTTACCAAGTAAAAAAATAAATATTTGTATTATTTACTCAGAGAACGTTTCCCTAACATACCATACCCACTCTGTACTAAAATACATGCTAACAGTTTAGATGAAGAATAGTTATGTACTCTGATTTTCCTGGCTCTGCACATTTTTGCATCTGTCAGTTACTCCCACACAAAAGTGGAAGTAAACTTGATCGATGTAAGTTGAGGGATGGTGGGACCTGGGGGGGGGGGGGGGGGGGGGGGGGTTGGAGGATAAGTCCTTCCCTCTTCATTTCCTGAACTACAGTTAGATTAAAAAAGCACAACACACAGAAATTAATAGCAACTAATATAATATAAGAAACTCTGGAGTGAATTTGACAGTAGCAATGTTATTACACAGTTGAATTATATAATTGTAAAGAGTTATTTTAACTGTTCTCCAGTAGAAAAAACAGTTCCATGAGTTCTTTGTGCACATGTATACACTAAGCAGTTATTGAACTTTATTGAGTCAGACTTGTTTGCAGGCAATTATATAAGATCTTTCAGCAGTGGCAGCAAAGTTGAACAATCAACTTGTACACTGCAGTAAGTAGCATGTGGTGTGTGTCTAGCTAATGATTCATTCTGCCTTGCCACTGCCAAATAAAATTGTGCTACATGTACATTAATTGAAAATTCACCCCAACACATGACGGTGATTAACGAGTTAGAGTAACAGAATAAAATGAAGCAAAAGTTGCCTTGTGAGCACACTTCACTCCACAGGAGTTGAAATAAAGCAGCACACTGAATGTACAAGTTATTTAATATTGTGTTAGGCTCAGATTTAGAGGATCTTGTGTTTCATTATTGCTTAAAAAAGTACCCTGACTTATTGTTCATTGTCGTCCTCCTTTGACACACATAATACTTCATTTTCATCTTTGAAAAGCAGCCCTGGGACAAAAGTAGTACTTTCAATAGCTTTCCTCAGTGTGATGGAACCATTGGCAACTGTATGTTACCCAAAAAACCAACCCCTACCTAACACTGCTGCTTTCTGATACAGTCGAGGAATGCAAAGGGTATTGATGAAGCTACTCTAAAAACACCAGTAAACTCCCCAAATATTATTTAGGTTCCTCTATTCTGACAGTATTATACCAGAACTACAGTTTGGCAGTCCAGGAGAAGATTCACTACCTGTATGACGCAATACAGTATAGAGCACCCTGAAGTAAGCCTAAATAAATGAACCGCCATTGAAAGGGTACACAAGGTGAAAAAAGTCTATTTACAACCACAACAAAATCCGTAAACTGTCTTGGTAATTGAGTTAGCAACTGTGGTGGAAAATTATATTTCTGTAAATAACATGAAAAGTACTCTCATATCATGTTTAAACATGGCCAAAAACCATATTGGCCACTTAGCTGCAGGTTAGGTGGGGTTAATCCCAGGCGGGAATTCCTACACATTGGTAAAGGGGTGCTGGGTTTTGGTGGCCCAGCATCACGTGGGAGCACAGAGCGGGTGCGCATTAGTCAGTCAGTCAGTGCACGTGGAGATGACACTTACACCACTATAGCAGACTGCCTGATTATTTCCCCACCCTCCCACACCTTTACCTGGGAAATGGGGGGGGATTAATGCTTAGGTAACAAACAACTTCCGGTAGGCAGCTCTGCTGCTTTGCCGTGATAAGGTGTGCCGGCGGGATTAAAGGGGCTTGCCCCGCCCCATTAATTAGCCCCAATTAGCACATGTTGATTGGGGGCGGGGTTCCTGTTGGCCACCCATGCCAAACAACTCAGCAAATAGTGCTGCGGACTCAGGGAGTACACATAGATGGTGAAGAAGGTGAGTAGGTAATGGGGTAAGTAAATGGGTAGTTAGAGATAATGGTGCCACCCACCTAGGCGTGGGTGCCATGCATGGGGGGGTGTAATGGTTTTAGTGTAGGATGGGAGCCGCAGGATTAAAACTCAAAAGTGAGTGGTTGCTTCACAATGGCACCATTCTTTGCAGCTATTTTGCTTCCTTAAAATTTACTTCCTGTTGTGGGCGAGGCCTCATAGTGACGCGTAAGGTGGTTTCCTGACCAGGCTTTTTAGACTTGAACTATGATTTCTGACAGTACAAAGAGTGATCTCCTGGCAGCCACAGCAGTAATGGAGTAATTCCAGCAGCGATAGCTGTTCGGAAACCTTGAGTTGGAGCATAAATCACCTTTTTTTAAATCTGGAAGAACTTGTTGGTCTAAAAGTGGGGGACTTAGCCCATCTTTCTATAATAATGAAATGCTTGATCTCACCTTTTGTATTTGTAAAGCATAATAATTTATGCACTGATTTCATACAATTCACTTATCCTCATGCATTGCGTAATGATTATTTAGACTATATTACTTGACCATCATCAAGATACTTTTTGTTGTACCTTGTGTTTTGAATGAATGAATGAATGAAAATGAACTGTTGTGTTGAAAGAATTGCCTTCTTTGGATAGCTAATAAATATGGAAGTCAGAAAAATTATATGTGAATTTTCGGTCCACTACAGTAGCCATTGATTAATGTTCAACGCTGTCTACTACTTTATCTATAATGATCTCTAAACCTAAATCTTAGCAACAGTTATCTCAACACTATGCTCATTACTTTGGATACCTATTTTGCTAAAAATTCTGCCGGTAAAATCCGACAGGCGATAGCTAAGCCAAAGTCAAATATCACACGACCCGCACTTCACCTCAGTAAGAAAAAGCACAGAACGTGTCTAGTAACTATTCATGGCAGATTAGGCGAGCAAATTAATGCTCGTAGTATACAGCTATTGAGGTGTTTGAACGGATGGAAGCATCACGTGAGCTATATTATGTTTATTTGGTCTTACCAAAAAGGAGTGGGGCTGGGTTCGCTGCGATTTCTTTCCTTGAGTTTTGGTTTTCTTCCCGAATTGGCGGACTCTGTCTCAGGTGAGTTTGTGAGTCAACTGAATGAGGTTATGGCACTAATTTATAAAAGTACACATACGATTTTACTTGAAGCAACTAATGTAGCTATAATAATGAATCGGGAAGATAGTTGGCCCAATTGTATTTATTTTGATCTCTCTGGAGCTAAAGAAGACCAGCTTGAATAGGATCACCACTGGCTAGTTGTTGTATGCAAATTTAGTAAAGGAGACTTGTGCCATTGTTTAATTTTCATGATTTCTGATATGAACTGCTGGTATTTTTGGCACATTAATACTATGGTAGCCTCAAGAGCCATAGAACATTGATAGCCTGGGCATAACCTGGGGAGTTCTGTATAGGAAAAACAAAACAAGTATGTAATCAGGAGAAAGCAAGTTTAAATAGTTAAGAATGTAGTTATATTCCAGTATTGGGGAAATTCAGAAGTTTTGGTTGTGGAAGTGCTATAAAAATTATCAACAAGCCATATGCAATTGAAAGAAGATTTTACACACATGAGATGAGTAGATGACAAATACAATTCCCTTAAATGTAGGTATATTGCTCTTCAGCTTGCTCAGGAATAGTGAATATTACATCTATCTTTCCAGAAATACAATTTTTAGCCAGGTAGGGATATTTTACAACGAAGATGATAATATTAACTGACATGCTGTAGTTAACCTTGCAGTAGCTGGTGCAGTGAAGTAACAGCTTCCAAGTAGCTAGTCAAGTTATATTGTTGCTTCCATTTTTAATTACTGTGATTTTCTGGTTCTCAAAATAGTAGTAAAATGTCTAGACCTTACACAAAATAAGTACTCAAATATAAACATGGCATGACCAATCAAAATTGTGTCTTGATAAAGCCAACAGTAATTGTACCTATCAAGAATATTCTGAGTTGCAATAGTTTGGCTGACATTGTTCATTGCATTATTACTTCAAGTGTGTGGCTCATATTGGAATAAACCAGTAATTACAACATAAAATAAATTAGCCTAATCTCAAAAGTTGAGAAGGAGGAATAACAAAGTGATAGGATCAGCATGTGTTTTAAGAATTGTTCAAAATGGCAATTTTTTTCTAGTCTCAGATATGCTGACTGAATGTCATTATATTATACATAATTATTTCTTTATTTTTTAAATATTATTGAAGAAAAATAACTACTGAGTCGCTACAACTAAAACATTTATGCAAATGAGAAAATAGTTGGTCGATTTCTTGGAATAAATTGAACATTATAATTTTAATGGTGTAGGGAAATCATCTTCAGGGTGGTGGGAGGATAAGGTGGGTGAGTGGGGGGAGGCAAAAAAGGCCTACTGATCGGTCTAAAGCATCCCATTATAATATGAAAGTATTGGAGTATTGGAGTAATGCTAATAGTACATACTCTTAGGAGTAGCTGCAGCCAGCTCGTCCATTATCTGGCCTTAATTTGAGACCGTACCCACAATTTTATGTGAATTGTAGCACATCTTCAAAACAATTCATTGTAAACGCGGCTACTTCGCGAATTTTACAAGAGTTAAAAGATATTCACAACTCAAATTTCTCACAAAAAAAAACGTAAGTAAGCTCTCCTAATTGATTTAAACAAGTAAGTCAAAGTAAATTGACATTCTAGCAAAAGCAAACGGAAAATCCATGCAGACTTACAGTAGTTCAGGATTAAATACAATCATGGGTCATGGAACATTCTATTGATTTCATTTCAATAGGTTTGGGAAGTACAGAGGGTGTTGCCTGACCCTTTTCTCCTCCCCAAAAGTGTTAGTGAGACTGAGATAACTATGATAATTCACAAGCTTATACTACAAATTATTTTCTCAATAATAGTTTTCTCCAGAAAGTTCGTTGGATGATGATATGGAATCAGTAAAGTAGATTGATTATATATACTCAATACTTTTAATCTAGTCACATTTATTAGTAGTGCACTTCTAGTATTAAATAATCAGAAATTTTTTGAAGGCTTGTGAGCATGGAGTTTAGTTTAGAGTAAGATCCAGCTACTTTATCATTCTGTGCCACGTTCAAATAATAAAAATGCTGTAAGTATTTATGCAAACAACTAACTCTAAGAAAATATAATGAAATTTTATTCGTTATGGTGGTGTGTAGAAAAACCCAACAGCAAGTATACCTATCAAGAAATATTCTGAGTTGCAATACAGTTTGGTGGGCATTGTTCATTGTCTTATCACATCAAGTGTGGGTGTGTGTCATATTGGAATCAACTGGTAATTACAATACTTAATATACTTAATTCAGCGAGCGAGCGAAGCGAGCGGAGCTGACTATCAGTCGTGTTCAATTGAGATTTCAGATATATATATATATATATATGTATGTAGGTATGTATGCGTACGTCAAAAATCTTCGCCCGCGCTTCTAATTACGTAAGGTAGGTAAAGCGTTCACAGTTCCAGTATTTTTCAATTAACGAGCACGGAGAATCCTGCTGCACTGCCTTACGCAACTTTGTTTCAACCAAAACGTTTATAGCTAATCTCTTCTTGAAACAATTGTTAAGTCTTTGTCAAGCTGCGCTTCTTTGCCACTGCTTTCGAAGTTTATTCAGGTAACTCTGTTATTGTTAACTCTTCATGCCTAATCATTGCTATTATTTAGCGATTTCCTTCACAAATCATCTTTAACTATACTCATAATATATTTACTCGCTCGCCATTCATTTGCGCTATTCGAGCGCACCACTAGTAGACTCTCAGTCGTGTTCAATTGAGATTTCAGATATATATAGGTATGTATGCGTACGTCAAAAATTTCGCCCGCGCTTCTAATTACGTAAGTTAGGTAAAGCGTTCACAGTTCCAGTATTTTTCAATTAACGAGCGCGAAGAATCCTTCTTACGCAACTTTGTTTCAGCCAAAAAGTTTATAGCTACTCTCTTCTTGAAACAATTGTGAAGTCTTTGTCAAGCTGCACTTCTTTGCCACTGCAGAAGTTTAGCCATATTTTCATGAAATGATCAAACAGCCACCAGGCTAATATTCACTGACTCCATTCCTTTTTTCCTGTAAAAATATTATTTGCGACCACACCTAGCATGAAGGTTGGTAGACTAGCTGCTAAAGCAGAGAAGAGGGCTACAATGCATGGGTCCACTTCTGTAGTCTGGGATCAGAGACTTTAGATTCTCTTATGCTAACTGAGAATGGAAAGGGTTACACTGTGCACTACAGCTAGATGTAATTTCTGTCCTATTTTTCTGTAAAAAGAGTCTGCTCGCTCGCCATGCATTTGCGCTATTCGAGTGCACCACTAGTATACTTGCTTACTCTCTGTATAGTTAAGGATGGTGTGTAACGAAGTGTATAATATGTTTTAAAAAGTATTCAACTGATCAGATGTTTCATGTCTCCACTTATATTTATGAATATATGTATAATTCACATAATATATGAGAATTAAGAGCAAGCACAACTATGAACAGTAGATGGCGGTGTTACATGAAATTAGGGTCATGTGGTTTTCGATCCAATCAGACAAAATCTGATAGTGGTAAAAGTCCGGGAGACTAAGTCCCCCCAAGCCAAAAGTGATAGCAAATTTGGTTCGCCAAATGTGGACTTAGTCTGCCCTAGTGTTTAGTGTTATTTTAAAGAAGTGTATATGTCAGATATTATTGTCACTTTGTCTATTTTCAGCCAAAAAGAATTTTCTAGCTTCTTGAGGAATACATGTAGCTAAGTCAATTGTAATTGTTAGAAGACAGTCTTAATTAATGGTAACTTTTGAAAACAAGCACGCAAAGCTACTATATAAACGGCTGAGTTTTTGAAAGTATGTCTGGTATAGGTACCAAAGAAACCTTTTGTCGCAACTTAAAAAAAAAGTTCTGAAGAATTACTGTACATGTCTAATAGTAAGGTTTACCTAAAAGTGTTTTGTGGCATTAGATAGAACCTAATACAAGGGGCAACAATTACATTTCCTTGAATGATACGAGATTGCTAAACTGAAAGATTCTGTTTAGTGGAGATATTGGAAAGGTTAGACCATGAAGCAAACACAATAATGCAAGAGTCAAAGTAAAAATTGACATACATACGTCCACACGTATATAAGCGAGTGGTGCGCTTGAACACAAATCAGAGGAGCCTGCCGAAGTTAAGTAGCATAAACTAGAGTTATGATACTATGTTTAGTTCATACAAAAAACTATATCATCGTTAATTTGAAGAAACAATTACAAAATTACTCTGTTACCCGAGTTATGGTAGCTTCTGTAGTATCAAACTTAAGCTATACTGAATATCTCAAATACTAGTAACTCTTGAACAAACTCTCAGCTACAAAATAAAATAGGCCAGTGTTATTTTTCTAATATTAGCCGACAAATATGGAAATACTAGCTACTTGCCATGATTTTCTTAGTATTGGTAACTTGAGTAGATATAAATTTAACCTATTCACTGGTACAAGCTAGGAACTCAAGTATGTTGTAATGCGGGAAAAAATATTTCCCCCCTAAACAATAAGCACTAAAGCTTAGCTGCAGCATTCAGAGCACGGCTAATGTGTTGTTCTATTACATGTATAGAATAGAAATAGCTACTACATAACTAAGGTAGTCGGGCTAAAAATAAACTTGACTTTAGTTCGAAAAATGGCAAGAAATATTTCTGCAACTGAGGCAGTGGATTTCTGTGATGACTTTTTCGACGATTAAAATGAGAGGGAAGGTGTACAGGAGTTATATAGCAACTGTGAGGTAATACTGTCAAGGATAGTGAGTTGGATTTGCTCGCTAAAGCTGTCATTTCATGGCTGGTTGAGGATACTACTAGTTTATCAACATGAGAGCTACTAGAGCACTCTAGGTAGCGAAGATACCAGAAGATATGCTGAAGAGGAAATGGAAGCTTATATTCTAGGTAAGACAAACAGCTGAATAAAAAGCTAAGGGACATTTGATTCACCTCACCAGTAGTTTTTATTCTGTGACCATTCCACCGGTGATATGGTGTGACAATAAGAGGGTGCTACCGCCATTAGATCACAAAAATTACTAAAAAAAGAAGTTGAAACAACAAATCTGGTCCCACCCAACCCAATCTTCAGAGGCCCCATCTCCGACATTCACTACCATTGTAACAACAGAATGACTGATTCGACTGATAAACTCTATACTGCTTTCATGCATGGGTTAAGGGTTTATTTGAATTGTATCACATGTTATACGCTTGTTTTGATCCTGTGGGTGGGGCTGAATTACTGCTGAGCCACATCAGATGGTCCTCCGATACCATTCTCTCTAGAGTTTCTTTGCATGTTGTCTGACTCCAGCTCAATTGAGTTTGTCCAGTTAGGTATAGTTGGGTTAGAACTTGCATTAGATGCGGCGTATGCATAGTTTTAAACTTTCATATTGGGAAGATAGTAAGTGCTATTGTTTAATAGCATGTGAGCTTAAGTAGTGACACACTTGATTAGGGGCATGGAGTGTTGTTTAGATGCAAAAACAAAAGACATGTGTGCAGTCTTTTCATATGTAATCTTGTGAACCATACCTTTCATTTAATGATAGTTTTATCATACTGCTTACCAGGAAATGGTCTGGGGACAGAGATAAAGTTTTCAGGTGCGCTACAGGAATGTCTGTAGGTTATACCAGTCACATGACTAACCTCAAACTGACTATATAAAATGATTGAGCATTAAAACTTCACTCGACTGGAAGTGGTAGTGACTGAAATCTGAAAAAAGCCCTACAAACTGTATCATATGGAGTATAAAGATGAACATAAAACATGGATGAGCCTATCCTATAATGTTATTTGCACTTTCAGAATTCACAAGCAGGGAACTCACATGCTCCTCTCAGAAGACAGCTTTAAGTTCTCCACTCACAGCTCAAAGTCCCTTGATAACAGTGCTCAAAACAGCTATTCACAATTGTTATTAGCAAATTTCCCTAAGCAAAGACCTTCCTAGCTGACAGTTCATGTAGACATCCATTAGTTCGTGACTAAATTACACTACTGGTCCATGTTTCACTAGTTAACATTCCAATGGAACTGGGAAGTACTGTAGGTGTTTCCAGATCCTCTTTCTTGCTGTAAGTGGCAGGAAGATGGAAGAATATCTGGTCCGCGAGATTACTGATTTGTATGCAGCATGGACAACCAGCATCCTGGAAGCTATAAAATACCTAAACCTATGTTTCATGACATAGGTTTAGAGCTTCTGTTAGAAAGATAATTATTTCAGCCAAGAATGACTGAATCATTGAAAGACTAAGGTTAAATTCAAGGTTTGGGTGATAATACGCTAACTAGATCATGAGCTTTTTCTCAGTATTAGTTTTCACTAGAGATTTTATAGAAAATTTGAGTCAGTAAATTTAATAATTACATACTTGCCATCTGTCATGAAACCTCCAGGACCATCCCACATTTATCACTTAGTCACGGTCCACAACGGAATTGTACTTCTTTTATCATTTGTCTTGGAAATTGAACTTCGTATCTGCTTACTTTGCATGATCTGCAAAGACGTTACTTAGCTAATCCACAAATAGTGCTTGATTGCATAAAGCACACTAATGCTTCCAGTTTTCTATAAACTTGGTTCAAAATACAGTGTTTAACATTGAATAAATAAAAGGAATAGTAAATGTTTGAACTGATTTGTTTAGTATTTAAAGATACACTTCAATATTTTACACATGTTGATTAAGATAAATCATTTACAAATAAGACATTTACGGAATTACAACTATGTTAAAATAGATAGTTGTCTGATATAAACAACACAATTTTTGGTTCTAACATGATAGGATGTAGTTATAATTTAATATAAATGTTATCTAATATACAGATACAGCATGGGTCGCCATCGTTATCCTGCTCCACACTGGGAAAGTAGCAACAGAAGACTATACAGATCAACGCTCTGGGAGACTCGTTGTTCATATATCAATCAACCTCAATGTTTCTCTAACACTCAATATCTGTTAATAGCCATCACAATGATCTGGATTTTCAGAAGGAAAACTAAAACTCATTCCAAACTCTGTACTGTAATAAAGCCACGAAAGACAAATAATAAAGTAGAGTTGTTATCTCTATCATTGATCTGGTTCATTTGGAATAGTTCAATAAATATCTTAAAAGAAATTCATTCCAGAACTACTTCACTAAAACAGAAACTATTATTACTATGTGGAGATGTAGAAGTCAATCCTGGCCCCTATAATAAAGGTAAATTAACCTCTATCCAGTGTGATGTTACAATGGAGTCAACCATAACTACAGCCACTTGTAAGGCAATTAATACATAGATAAATTTTCTTTTTTTTCTTTATTTTATTTCAATTGAAATAAAATAAAAAAAATTGTAGATTCTCTCACTTTCACAGGGTTTTTAAACAATATAGAATTAACAATATTTGGTTGCCACCGGGAATCAAACCCATTATTGCTTGCTTGACACAAGCACTCCGTCATTGGGCTATGACAACCAGCGAGCAAACAAACACTCTAATTCTGTATTAATACTGTTAAAGTGTACTGCTATGCTACAGTCTCACTCAACAGACAAACAAAAATAATTCTCTTGTTTCAAAGATTTTATTCGTTTAATTTTTTTACTCCACTATTTTATCGCTTTAATTTTTTTCTCAGCCTTATTTTACTCATTAGATTTATTGTCTTACTTTCACAGGCTATCTAAACAATACAGAATTAAAAAATATTTGGTCGCCACCGGGAATCAAACGCAGGAAGAATACATCTAATGAGTAAAAGACGGCTGAGAAAAAAATTATGAATTGTAAATGTTCATCAGAGCTTTAAATAGAATTATGAAAATATTCATGCTTGACATGTACAGCATTGGTGCAGATTAGTAACCTACAGACATTGGAACATGTAGTAACACAATTTTAGTAGCAAAATTGACCACTTTAAATCTGGTACATGGTGTATGTTTCTGAATAAATTCAATTAAAACATGATATTAATCATGAACTATTATTTTACTTATTAATATGCAAACCATATTCCCTTAATTTTTTCTAACAACATATGCTTTTGGAATTTAAAGTTAGCAGCTACCTGAGATGACTGAAGGATTGGCAGTTAAACAATATTTTGCATTATGATAATTATATACTGTCATATAATTTATAATTGCTAGCTACCAACAACAGCTAAATACAAAATAAAATATTTATTAGCAATATCCAAGTAAAAAACAAGTGATGACTTTGAAAAAGTAAATATAAAACATTTTAAACAAAATATAATTACATAAGAAACCATTTCAATTAATTAAAAAATATTTCAGTACAATAACATATTGCAAAACATATAATGCACCTTTACATTAATTCTGCAGGGAAATGATCTTACTTTGTGTATCTGTAATTAAATTTTATTTATACAATTAAAACTATAATTTTATCGTAGATCAGCCTCTCAGTAACTATGAACCTTCACCTCGAGTACTTACTTCTGCCTCGGCAAGTTCTGAACAACTGTATGTTTATGGAGGTTATGTTGACAACCTTGTTGAGAATATAAGACAACTGAGAACCGTAATTCAAATCTATAAGTGCTCTACAGAATCCTGGAAAGAACTTTCAACATCTGGTACTCCACCTCCTGGAATATATGGCTGTGCAACATTTTATTCAGGTCATGTTCTCTACTTGTTTGGTGGTCGAGATGGTACAACATTCCATGCTTCACATCAGCTAGACACCAGATCTATGACATGGATGCAACTCTCACTACAACATGATAGTGGACCCATGAGAAAATCTGAGTGTCAAATGATATACTATAATGGTTTGTTAATTGTCATTGGTGGCTATGGCATAAAATCAGGTGAACTGCAGTCTGGATCACAATTTACTGAAAATAAAGATCATCAAGATGGTCGTGGCTACACAAATGAAATTCATAAGTACCATATTTCACAAGGTAAGTTATAAATTGTATTTCAATTAATTTGTCATAATTTAGTTTATATATATTATTAACCCACTGGCACAAGCGCGTATAGGCGCTCAATGACATAATGCGGGAAATAATATTTTCCCCTAAACGATAAACGCTAAAGCGTAGCTGCAGCATCCAGAGCACAGCTAATGTGTTGTTCTATTACATGTATTTTTAGAACAGAAATAGCTTCTATGTAACTAAGGTAGTTGGGCTAAAAATAAACTTGACGTTAGTTCAATAAATGGCGAGAAATTTGTCTGCAACTGAGGTGGTGGATCTTGTCTCGACGACCTTTTCGACGGCGAAAGTGAGAGGGAAGGGGTGCAGGAGGTATATAGCTAACATGGAGGTATACTACTGTCGAGGACAGAGAGTTGGACTTGCTTGCTAAAGCTGTTATTTCATTGCTGGTTGAAGAAACTACTAGTTTTCAATTTGAGATCTACTAGAGTACTTAGGTAGCGAAGATACTAGCAGTTGTGTCGAATAGGAATAAAAGCTTGAATTCCAGGTCAGACAAACAGCTTCTTACACTGTATATTCGAAAAAAAAGTAAGAAATAGTTTTCCTGGGAACATGGCGGCAAGTTTTATTGTGCCTAATAGTTTTCCCGGGAATATGTAGCTAATTTGGTTACAGCTGTAAACTTTATTTTTACAATCTCCCAGCAATGATTAATGATTTGACTGAGCAACCTTTGCTCTCTGAATTACTTTGGATTTCTTCCATTCATTCAACGGATTATGAATCTACTTCTGCAAGGTCAGAATACTATTGAGATGATGGTAATACTGATTATTTTGAAAGCAAGAAAGGTTGGCAAAGTAGTGAATGGATTAGAAATAAGGAGCATGAGTAAGAAAATTGCTAGATGAGGAGTGAGTGTGCACAAAGAAGGACTAGAATTATTAGCGAAATATTCTTTTATTCTTGAAGTTCATTTGCCAAGCTAACAGTCACACTTCTCCTGGTGTCATCAGTGAGCAACAGCATTGCTGGCTGAGATAACTGTCTATTATAGCAGTAATAATTATCTAATCTGACACAAACAATTGTTAATATTGCACTGGAATGCATACAGATCACTTTGTTATGATATAGCTATGTTGTGGTCAGAGAATTAAAATACAGTGTATATTAACCCTCTCACCGTCAGATAAAATTCAGTAATTTCATTTTTTCTACATGAATAATGTTTAAAAATAATTATAAAATCAGGAGTACAGAAAGTACGTAGCGACCAATCACGTCGAAGTACATGTATTGTTCAACATTATTGGTCAAATTTGGTTGCTTATCAACAAACAATTGAGTGGATATTGGGACCACAATGTAACTATATCATAACAAAATGATCTGTATGCATTCCAGTGCAATATTAGCAATTGTTTATACATGATTAGATATTTTTAGAAGTAGAGACATCATACTTTGTATGAATAGGAAGTCCAAAGCAATTCAGAGAAGAACAAAGCTAGCTCAGTCAAATCATTGCTCATTGCTGGGAGTTTGTAAAAAAAAAAAGTTTACAGCCGTGACCAAATTAGCGCCATATTCCTGGGAAAGCTATTAGGCATAATAAAACTTACCGCCATGTTCCCGGGAAAATTTATTTTATGTCTGTGATTTATCATTAATGTATTATCAGATAAAGTCTTTGAAGTAATTAAGATTTGCTATATATTAAGTATTTATATAAAATGAGGCATTCATTGTTTGTACTTGTACTAACATAATGTAAGTCATTCTTATATCAACCCAAAAATTTTATCTTTGGTACACTACTACTAACAATAAATACGATACTTTAGAAATATAACTGGTATAATAATTACTATATATAAAGCAGTTATGTAAATGACATTTGAAGTCTTCATAAAATAGATATCTTAAAAAAACTTACCAAATAAATATTACATTGCTATTTTTATTTAGGTACATGGTCTTCTCCCTCGATCACTGGAAGTAGACCTTCTCCTAGATGTGGTTTTACAGTCACCCACATTAGTCCTACAGATGCAGTCTTGTTTGGTGGATGGGATGGTAGTAGTAATCTCAATGACACTTACCTCATAGACTTGGCACAGATGGTAAGAATTGTTGTAATCTCTCACTCATTGTAATTGTATTGATAATATGAGTTTAGTCAAGATGTATATGTACAGAAATTAAGCAATAAAATACAAATGATAGCATTCATCTGCCATTGCATATGTACAATGTAAACTATTTATGTATGTAAAATAAATACATTAGAAAAGGATTAGCACATGGCTGTAAATGTAAAAGCTTTAATTTTTTTGTGCTGCAGATTCAGTGTTTATATTAATTGCATAATCAGAGAGGACTCAAGAAATAATGATCTATTTAGTATTCACACTTTCTTCGTTCAGACTAATGACAGTTGCAGCATGGGCTGTCAAAAGTACTTTTATTCCTTTATTGGAAGTTAAAATAACAAGTAATTTAGTAGAGGATCCGTTTATTAAAACTTTCTATATGGAACTAAATAAAAAAAGCAAATATTTTTTATAATTCTGTGTATAAACTCTCATTGACCTGGTTGAGTTCTCATTGAAGAGACCAGTAAGTTGCAACTGGCCATTGCTAAGTAGCACAAACATTAAAATAAAAACAGGGAGAGAGTACACTATATAAAGTACAAAGGACATGTAGTAGTATTTATATCATGGTCTTTAGGCAGCTGCACTTGCAGAGGATATTTGTTGTACTTAGGTTCAAACAATTATTTTTAGCTTAAGCTGCCTACATAGGGTAAGTAGTTTTATGTTTATGTAGGAAAGAGGCATAAAAAACTTGAGAAAAATTTATTAGTGTATTTTGTACTGCATTATCCTGTATATAGTCCTTATTACATGAGTCAGAGTATGATATTGTGAGTTATTTCATGACCTGGCTAATTTATTTTGAAGAGCCAAAGGTGAGTGAAAATAAAGCCTGGGAGTGAAATATCTAGCCATATCACCCTGATAAGAGTATTAAGTGGTTTATTCTACACTAGATATCATCAACTACTATAGTTAGTAGTTATTTCAACGGGTCATGTATCTAAAGATATCATTGTAAAGATATCTAGGATGGAATAATTATTTTTTGTTTGTGTTCACTTTTATACTCTGAAATTCTTTTATGCTTACGTTACTATAGCAAATATATGATGCATGTTGTCAGGAAACTATCCGGACAGCAACATACACACGTCGCCATGAAACCAGAAATGTGTCACCGATGTATTATGATTATTGTTCATTTTGTTGTATTTTATATCATTGCACATTCTTATCATAATTATACTGCACATTATTTTTATTCTATTCAGGTTGATCAATTCAAATATAGACTGCTTGATTTCTTTAGTTAGTTAAACTAGGAGAAGTAAAAATCTCTAGTAAGCATGGACTTACTCAGGTGGCAGCAAAACACAGTACATGTTACTAACATAATTGATAGGCTTTTATAATGTAGCTGATACTTTAGGATATTGTTATTATATTTAATTAGGCATGAAGAAGTGTTTCAGTTCTTCTAATAATATTTATATTGTAAAGTATTTGTTTGATTGTACATTATATTCTCGTACTAATAGTGTTTTACAAAACTTGTACATGGAGCACCACAACCATCTCCAAGAGCTCAACATTCTGCAGTTTGTCTTGATTATAACAACAACAATCCACAAATGTTAGTAGCTGGTGGATATGATGGCAAGGCTTTAAGTGATGTTTGGTGTCTTGATGTACGAGCACAGAGTTGGCAACAGGTAAGATCATACTATAGTATAGCTCAAAAAATAATAGCTATGTAGAAGTAAATAAACTCAACTGGTGAACATAAGGAATAATCTTTAAAAGAAAAAATAATGTTTATTGTTTAGACTAAAATTACTTTAGTAGTTCTTAATAATTATTATTATTCAATCATGTACGATTCCCTGATAATTAGTTGTTAAAAGTTCACCTTTTAAGAACTTTGAGTATTTCAGTCAATTCTATTTCTAGAACTAATTAACAGTTTAAGTTTAAATATTATACTTTTCATATATCTACTTAAGTATATTAAGTAGTTTGTCTAATCTCTTTATAATTATTACACATTTTATGTATGAAATCAAATTATTTCATTCAGTCCACAATCCAGCAGTTCAAAAACAGTACATTTAATGCACATACATGAAGTACTACATCAAACAAGCTTGCTGCTACATTCTAGAAATCTAGCCAATTATAAGCTTGAAGATACAGATATGTCAAAATATGATTGTTAAGGATGAGCAGCATAGACTATATATTCTTCAACTGATAAAGAATCAGACATTATTGTATTGCTTTAGAAAACCCTGAAGTTGACTATTCTTTGATGCCGTGACATTTTCTAATTCATTACTTCTATAGCTTTTTAACATTCACTGATATGTATCCTTACAAGTATTCATGCAGTACTCACTTGTTTTCAATCAAAATTTTAGGCTACATTGGGCAGGTTTTGAATGTAGCAGCAACACCCTCTGATAGTAACTTTTGATTTTAGTATAATGTTACAGATTATATATAGTGCTACAGAATGATATAAAAATATCAGCTATTTGTGTGGGAAAAAAATTCTACCCAAATTTAGCACAGCCATTATTATAAAGCCATTGTAGGAGATCTCAAAAAACACTCCCAGATGACAGATTTGAATTGTTAAAAAGCAGATGAGCTACTCTATCCAGACAATGTGAACATCAAAGTGCTCAGAATTTAACCTACACCTTTCAAAAGATAAAGAAAAGCTGTGGTTAAAAAGTGTATATACTCATAGTAAATTTTTTAATCATAATGTTGTAGAGCATTTATAATGCTACAGAAAGGTTTAAAAAATCACAGCTGTCTATGTAGGCGAAAAAAATTCTGCTCAAATTTACTACAGCCATTATTCTAAAGCCATTTTAGAATCCTCTGAATCACTTCTATCGTGAGGTTCTGGATTGTTTCAGAGACACCAGACTTATATTGTTAGAAAGATGAAGTGCTACACTGTGCAGACAGTGTAATTACAAAACTTCAAAGTGCTCAGAATTTGATCTACACCATTCAAACGATAAAAAAAAGTTGCGGTTTAAAAGTGTTCAATGGAATATACTCCATGAAGCACTTCCTGTATCTGCATAGTTGGACTGCTGGCTTATGGATTGCATTATGTATCATTAGCAAACAATTTGTTAGCAGCTAGTTGATGTTTGTTATAATAAACTTTTTATTGCCATGTTTCTGTACTTATAATTTATTTTTTTACTTAAATAAACTGTTTAATTTACAAGATTTGTACAATTTGTAGTGTGTTATATAATTTTAACTTGATTTAGTGTGTTTTAGTAATAAAAATATTTGTATTGATGACAATCATAAATAGCTTACTCTTTGAGGCTAAACAGCATTCAAGTGGAGGCAACACAGACGAGAATAAAAACGATTTTCGTGAGGTGATACTTCAAATTGTTGTATAACAGTTACTGCAGTGTAATAGTTAAGTATTTTTATGGTTGTTTTATTTATTACAAATACATTATTAACTAGTGGTGTGCTTGAGCACAAATGGCAAGCGAGCCTTAAACTATATTATTGTTAAATGATAGATTTTAACAACAAACACTCAAGCTACTAAAATGTGGAGTTTTTAAATTATGTATACGCAGTAAAGGGGATTCAATGCCATAGTTATCGCTCCCCCCAACTGTTTGAATTGAAAAAAAAGCAACAAAATCAAGTGCGTTATTTAAAATTTTCTTTGTGATATTCTTAATAGTAGTTGTAACACACAATACTATCACACACAACTGAACATACATTGCAAGACTTACCTTCGTGGTTCGTCTAGTGGACAATGAATTATCAAGTAAATGCTGTTGAGTAGGGCTTATAACTGTGACAAATAGCGACTAACTCGAATAGAAATGGAGCTCCCATACGTTTTTGAGTTTAAACTGCACCCGCAAAACAATTCAAAATGGTAAACAATTCAATTTCTAAGGTAATACGGATAACGATCGCTAAACCGGGGGATTCTGTTTAGTGAAGTTTGGGACGGGGTCGAACATAGAGTTAACACAAAATTACGCGAGGGTCAAACATATATCCAAGTACAGGACAAGTGATGACTTTGAAAAAGTAAATATAAATGACATACGTACGTCCACACATAAACTAGTGGTGTGCTTGAGCACAGATGGCGAGCGAGCCTGATAGTTAGGTAACATAAAATGTTACTATTTTTAGCTTACTTCATGAAAACACTATAATAGCAGTTATGACATTTGATTTCAGCAAACAAATACAAAAGCACTCTCTTACCTGATTAATGGTAACTTTTGTAGTATCAAACATCAACCATTCTGATAATCTCAAACCAGTAACTCTTGAACAAGCTTTCAACTACGATAAAAAATAAACCAGTGTTATTATTTGTAATTTTAGCCAACCAATATGAAATTACTACTTACCTCATTCTTGAGTATTGATAACTTCTGTAGTATCAATTGAAGTTACTTTGACCATCTGAATTACCTTGAATTCTTGACAACAAGCTCTCACCTACAAAATAAAGACAATCAATTTTAGCACACAAATACAAAAATTACTTTCTTACCTCATTTTCTTGAGCAGTGGTAACTTTTGTAGTACCAAAATTGAGTCATTCTGACTATTTGAATTTACCAGTCACTGTTGACAACAAGCTCTTAGCTACAAAAAAGAAAGGCCAGAGTTATTTTTGCATATTTAGCTAACAAATATGGAATTACGTACTTACCTCAGCTTCCCTCGAGTAGTACTAGGTTTTTTAGCATTAATATTACGGCATTCTGACTACAAATGACTCTTGACAACCAACAAGCGGCACTCGGTATCCCCCCTAAAACGGCGAAAATTTGAATTTAAATCTGGTAAAGGGATTTCAATGCCATAGTAACAGGTCACAGCAACATTTTGTTTCTTGAAAAGCAAGCGTTTTTGCAGGAATTTTCTCGCACTTCTGCGCTTAAGTATGAAGTAAGGCTTGCTTAATGCTGTAGTTTCAGAATAAACTGTGGTAAAGCCTAAAAAGACGTGATTTTTTGGAGAAAAAAGTTGCCCGCGCGCGCATTATAGGGGCATACGTACTATCCTTACACACATATATACATATAACATATACCCGATTTTGCATTATTCACCCCTAATACTGTCTCGCTCGCTTCGCTTGTTCGCCAACTAGTGGTATGCTTGAGCACAAATGGCGAGCGAGCCTGCCTAGTTAAAACTACAGTATTGTTACTACAGAATTTATATTTTAGCTTAATTCATGCAGAACTGTATAATAGCAGTAGCAAACACAAATACCAAATTATACTCTTACCTGAGTAATGGTAACTTCTGTAGTATCAGACTTGAGCAATTCTGACTACCTCAATTACCAGTAATTCTTGAACAAGCTCTCAGCTACAAAATTAATAGGTCAGTGTTATTTTTGTAATATTAGCCAACAATTAATATGGAATTACTACTTGCCTCAATTTCCTGAGTATTGTTAACTTCTGTAGTTACAAATTTAAGCTAATTTTTATTATCTCATTTACCAGTAATTCTTGACATCAAGCTCTCAGCTACAAAACAAAAGACAATTAATTTTAGCAAACAAATACAAAATTACTTTCTTACCTCATTTGCTTGAGTAGAAGTAACTTCTGTAGTATCAAATTGAACCCATTCTGACTATCTGAATTACCAGTCTCTCTTGAAAACAAGCTCTCAACTATACAAAAGAAAGGCCAGAGTTATTTTTGTAATTTTAACTTACAAATATGGTTACCTCAGTTTCCCTATAGTGATGGTGGTTTCCTCAGCATTATTATAATGTATTCTGGCAGTGGTACCTTCTGTAGTATCCAATTTCAGCCATTCTGACTACCTCAGTCACCAGTAATCGATAGACAAGCTCGCAGCTCTAACAAAACATAATAGCCAGAGTTATTTTTGTAATTTTATCTAACAAGTATGGAACTACGTACTTACATCAGCTTCTTCCAAGTAATTGTGGCTTCCTTATTTAGCCATTCTGGCTACCAGTGGCACTTGACGACAACCAACAAGCGGCATTATTAGTAGCCCCCAAAAACGACGAAGTTTTGAAATTATGTCTGGTAAAGGGTTTTCAATGGCATAGTAACCAGTCGCAGTAACCATTTGGGACTTGAAAAACAAGCGTTACGCAGGAATTATCCCACAATTTGGAGCCCAAGTTTCAAGTTAGACTTTCTTAACGCTGTAGTATCAGAAGAAAGTGAAGTCAAGCATAAAAGGCCGTGTTTTTAGGAAAAAAAAGGTACCCGCACGCGCATTTAAGGGGCATATGTACAATCCATACATTATATACATCCAACATATACCCGATTTTGCATTATCCACCCCTAATACTGTCTCGCTCGCTCCGCTCGCTTGCCAATTATTGTTTTATCTATCAACATTGAATTAACAAACTATTTCTGAGCAGGTCTGGGAAAAGGGACCTTACGGCGCTAAAATTGAAATTGAAATGGCTCCGGAAGTAAGTCATCGGAAAAAATTCTTTCTTTCTCCGTTTTTTTGTTTTTTGCAGAATTAGTCTTAGTGATCCTTACTCTACGTTTATGCCAAATTTCAAATGTCAAAACCACTTAAAAGACCCCAAGCATGTCATGAAAAGACGAGCTACTTTTTATTCTCTCTCGTTCTCGAAGTACAATTAACAGGGAATAAGTGGAGTTTCAAACAAGCAGCTAAAAAAATGGCATAGCTTGGAGACTGTTGCATGCACTCTAAAGCTTACCTCTGGCTGAAAGTTTACCACTACATTGAGTACACGATTTAATTATGTATGCGGAGTACGCCTTTAAGTATACGGAAATGTTAATTATACCAGAAGAGGCAATACAATTTAAGTTTTCTCGATTTCTAGTTCATTTGTTTTGCTGAATACAGCCCAGTTCAACTGCCTCTCTGTGGTCGAAGGTTTTACCCTCCAGGATTTTAGCACTAAGTTGAAATAAATTGTAGCTTTTTATTAACATAATAAACTCATTTTTTTGGGTTTGCACCATAAGGTCCCTTTGCCTAGACCAGCTTACATGTGCTTAACACACTAGTATTTCAACCATTAGATTACACAACAATATTGCAACCAAAATGATAAGTTGTGTATTTATACTGTTTAGGGACACTGCTATGAATATTGTTATTCTCAACAGACTTCAAATTTTCTATATTTGTGACCGGATTTGTGAAAACCCGGCTAAACGCGGCATCTAAAGTTTTCTAATTTATTCTACCAGTAGGCTGCACGGGGCCTTGGGATGCCTTCCTCCTAATTTGGAAGCTGTAGCACAAGCCATCTACGCCCTACGCACTACAACACTACAGTATTTTTGCTAAACTTATTATTGCTGATTTCGAAAAAAAACGCCCGGTAAAGGCGTTGCTAAGGTCAGGGGGCGTGCCTTGTGTCCGTATACTATTACTGCGTGTCTCCGGGACACTATGGAATAAATCGGTTACAGGCGGATTGAAAGAAGTCTAAAAGGCTTAATGCAGGGCTCCTTAAGAAACTATGATGACTAGAATTGCGTGAGTACATGAATTATGTAGAATAGCAAGTTAGCTACAGTTTTTTCCCGGCTGTTAGTGAAAAGCCCGCCAATAATTTCTTAGCAACTCTCCGTACACGAGTCCAACCGGCTAGTGTTTCTAGCCTCCTAGTGTGAGTTCTAGAGCACGCCAGAGCTTACAACTGCGTCATAAGCTAGAACTAACTGGTGTCTATCCATTTCTGCCGTAAAAAATTTCGAAAAAAATCGACCCATAAGGCTTTACCCCGGTTGTGGTAAGACAGTAGGGAGCTGAGACCCTCGGTAGACTGCCACCAGAGTAATGCACGCACACGCACACTGATAACACAAGCTTTACAGTGTCTTAGCACGACAAAATGCAACAACTACAGTGCGATAATATAAACTAATAATAAAAACTAATAACTTGCTCTCGTCGTTGGAGCGTTGATTGAATTGACGATCGTTACAGGTAGAACGATGACGTCGGTAGCACGACGATGTTGGCGGAAACCGTGTACGCCGGGAAGGAATTGATGAAGGAGAAGGGAAAGCAACTTGCTGGATGGGTTTGACTCAGAAACGTATGTAGACACGACAGAAAACAGTTCGAATTAATGCACGGGAATAGACGGAACTCGGCACAGAAGCTGGAATTGCTCCGGCACACTGAATAGAAACGATAGGATTCGATTACGATGGGTGAGGTCGTCTCCAAGATCCAGAAGTAAGAAAGTCTGGACCGCCGTTATACACCAGGTGTGGTAGGACAGTGCTCGGTAGACTGCCACCAGAGTAATGCACGCACACGCACACTGAAATCAAGCCGGTCAAGGCCTTCTATGGACTCGAGGACGCAGAGGTTCAATTCTGGTTCAGAGTTTAATAGATTTATGACGTTCGAAATGAGCATGAGGACAGAACTGAGGAGACCCACGCTCGGTAGGCCAATATATAGGTAACCCACCAGGCATGCGCAGGGGATGAAGTGAAAGTGATGATGTGGCACGGAAGTGAAATATATATAGAATAGTGGAAGTGAATTGTAGGGTGATGCGCATTCTGTAAATGTGGAAGGAGTTATCCTACCACACCGGTGATACTGAAAAAAATTGTTTGCCGCGTTTAGGCGGATTTTCCCAAATCCGGTCACATTTTTAAAGATTTTTTCAAATTTTGAGAATTTTTTACTCTGACCATTTATCAATTAATAATTGTTTTCTTAGCCTTCTTTTATTCATTTTATTCACATGTTTCGCTCTAACAACTCAGCAAAAACGGACAATGGTTAACTGCCGGTGACAGCAAAAAATTTTTTTTTTTATTGTGAACAATTCTTTTATCTGAATATGTAAGTGAAGAGTGAGTCATACAAGTAGCTCACATGTGGGATTGAACTCAGTCATTGAATAGTGTTCTTACAGTGAACACTTGCACCTTGAAAATATTGGAAAATATTTTATAGAAATGATCTTGAGCTTCATTGAAGATTGATAAGATTGATATGTAATATTAGACTGCAATTCATTTGTGATGCAATAATTGAATTAATGCTCTAAAGCTATATTTATTGTAAAAATTATATCTACATCAACTCATACCATGTTAGGAAAATTTGATGTGTTGTTTATTTCGGACCACTAATTTAGCATTAGTTGTAAATCTGTTGATGTCTCATTAGTAAATGATTAATCTTAATCAGCCTGCGATAAATATTGAAGTGCATTTTTAACCATACTGAACAACTAAGTTCAAACGTTTACTAATCATTTGATTTGTTCAATATTTGCCACTTTATATAGCTAAATTGCCACAGCCTAGACGTGGTCACTGTGTAGCTGCTTTTGTCATTTCTTCTGAATTCACTGAAGTAGTGCTATTTGGAGGTTATCATCAGCACGGTCATTACCTCTCAGATACTACAATATTAAGAATTGGTGAGTTTACTAATTTTAATAAAATATAATACTTTTAGCGGCTGTATATTTTGTAGTTCCGTTTTATAAATATTGCCTCATTTAAATTTAGCTATTGTTGTTATTCAGCAGATTATTGTTTACACTATAATACAAATATATTAGTCATTACATAAAGAATATATAATTTTATTCTCATATTTCAGTACATTTTACATATTTTTTATTGAGTTCAAGTTACCAAATTAGAAAAATAGCTGATGTTATATAATTGGGTAGTAACATTTGTTCCAGCATACCTGACTGTAACAGTTTCTCAAAAAAGGCAATCTATTAATATCTTTACAATTTAAGACTACAACTATTTATGTGTCCCACCCACAAAACTTTAAAAAAAAAGCAAAAATGTTATTTATACTTTTTATGGAAATCAAGCAAGGTACTGTCAATCATCAAACAAAATATCAGCTACAAATACATGATTATTTAATTAATATTTTCATACTATAGTCTGATGGCATGTGTTATTTTATTCACTGAATCATTTCAGTGCATGAGAAAATAATTCACATAACTTAGTTGTGTTACTTTATTTATTATTCCACACATTTGAATTTTTTTTAGCCTAATACATTATTTTTACTGCTACATGGGAAGCTTAAACTGTGACTAATTTTATAACTTTTCATTCTAGCATGTAATGTTTAGATTTAAATTATTGGATGAATCATTTGAATGTTATTTTGAGTTTACATTATTACTTTGAGTTTTTTTTTACTTTGGAATGTTGAAATAGAATGTATAGTGCTATAGAGAAGTGATAGCTATAACTAATAAATAATTAGTTCATGTTTATGACTAGCATTCTATATTAAATTTGTAGAATGAAATTTAACTAAGGCATAATTACATTTTATAATATAGAAAAAGTAACCTCCTCCACTAAATGGAAAGTATCTGAAATTATACATTCTTCAGAGTTGAGAGATAAAGATAGACTAATAGCAAAGAAACTACTAAAAGGTAATATTATAATTACAAGTTGTTGACATGATTTAATGTATCAGACATTATAAAGGTGTAAGTAGAATAATACATTTATAACTATACATTATACCTCAGTTTGATCTTTGAAACATAATGAAATATTTATTATTCTGAGTGATGTTATTGGTGAGCAGGTGAAGCAAGTGAGTCACTATTGATAGCTAACAATATTATGTGAATGCAAAACCTAAACTTTTCGTGAGGTGCCTAACTTCATTCGTATAGTGTCTAAAAATACAAATTAATTGGGTCTAGGGTGATGCACTGATGCCATTTATTAATAATGGATTATTATTGATGTTTGTTTCTTCTGCACTTAATCTACAGTATAAATGTTACTGCACCATATTAAAGTATAATTAAAGTATTGCTGCTAGAATAAGCTAAGTGCTTTATAATTAAATTATGACTCCTCATGAGATTTATCAACAAAATTTTCTTTGTTATAATTGAATTAGACGCATATCTAGTTGATTATTCCTCTTTTTTTGCCAAAGGAACAAAACTTCGAAGTCTTTAGTATTTACCACATGCTAATTTTATATATATTATAATGTGTTAAACAGTACAATTGATATACACAAACAACAGAATAATAAAAATATGCAACAATAAAACGCAACAATGAGCCTTATCTTTGCACTGGATTGAGGATATTAGATTTTAATTTAGCATACTATGTAATAGTTAGAACATGATCACATTGCTACTAGTGGATTTAAAGCACTGAACTCCTGGAGTTCACAGCCCTTAGGTTTGCGTGCATAAAATTTACCAGTAGCTACATACATGGTCTAACTATTTTAGATCGCGTTTACGCAACTTTGTTTACCAGCATTTTCGCAGAGATGGCAGAGTCAGGCAACTTTTTTAGTGAGAATATTGTGGATATCGCTCAAAGCACATGACTCTAGTTTAAGTCATTTTGAAGGTGGTAAAATAACTCCATGTTGCTGGTCCCCCAAAAGTAACTTAGGTTAGAAGAAGTAAGAATGTTGTCTCTAAATAACATTCCTAAGAATACTAAATGGGTTGTTTTGGATAGAAAGCCACATCCTACACCCTAGCTAAAGTGTCAGATAGACATTATAAATCATCAAGATCCAGAGACATTAAATCATTGGCTTAAAATATTCACTATGGAAGTGAGAAAGAGTAAATGGAGAACAATATGATCACTAAATAAAACATAACAAGAACAGGGAAAACTCATAAACAATTGTATCTCATTGTAACTGTAGCAAACATTTCTAATATAGTCATAATCATATATAATTAACAAGATAAGCTATACTTTTAAACTAAAACTAAAAAGTAGCTATACCCTTAGTCAAATAGTATGCACGTTATATATACATAAAGGCAAAAAAATAGTGCAAACTTACCAAGCTAGTACACCTAGTTACAATATAGCAATGAGATCTCATGAATTGATAATGTACAGGATGCTATTAATATTATAATTTGTAATCTTTGTAGTTACAGAAAAAGAAATTGAAATAGCCTGTGAAGAAGCCATAAAGAATCACGCTTGTGTAGATATTTTTGTAGGACGCTTAAATTTTGTAGGCTTACCTCGTTCAGGAAAAAGTTCCACTCTACGTCGACTACTTGGAGAGTTTATTAACTTTATTGAAGCTAAAATGGACCATGAACTACCAAGTACTGGAGTAGCAGACAGAAAACAACTCTTCATTCAGAGCATTAAAAAATCTGTTGGATTTGTGAATAAAGGACAATGGAAGGAGAAGAATCTAGTAGGGGAAACTACTTTTCTCAATGGTATAATATATCAATCTATAAATGGTAAGGTCAGAAATATATAAGTCATACTTGGATATGATATACTTCTGTTGCTAAATTTAACATATGGGTCTAAATAATAATTGTTAATGTGGCAGAATTTACAGACAATTACTACAGTTGTATTTTCACAGTAAACAACCGATACAATTAACTTTTAGTGAACCAAATCCAAATATAATATATTTTTTTGTTCAATCACTAGAAAAACATAGACCCTATATAAATTATTGGGTAAGGCTTCAAAAAAAAGTTCTTTAATGATAAAATTAACTGCATTAATAGAACATTTAATTTTGACAAATAATGAGTTTTAAATTGTATTAATATTATTGCTACAGATATAACGTCCTCTTTACAAGTCGAATCATTCCAGTCATCAGAGAATAAAGATCCAAGCACTAATAAATTATCATTGGAGAATGTAGAAATACATGCATCAAGTGACCTTGTTGTGAAAGAAATGCCATCATCAAATGAAGCTGAAATTTTGCAAGATACAACTGAAACAGTAGAAATGAAAGAAGACACCACTTTTACAAGTATTGCTGAAGTTTATCCTACGTATGAAAAAGCAACAGCCATTGAAGATTCAGAAAAGGTACAATGCTTACTTGAAGATGTCATATATTTGATTACTACTGACCACGGAGGACAGACTGAGTTTTTAGATCTAATGTCTCGATTCTTGATGGGGCCATCATTAAATCTTATTTTCAGCAGGCTGACAGATCCCTTAGATAAGGTGTACAAAATATATACCACCAATGAAGAAGGAGTGTCTACCAACAAAGAAAATTCAATAGTAACATTAGAAGACGTTATATTTCAAACATTAGCTAGCATAGCTTGTATGGAAGCTACAAGTGAGGAAAATAAATCAGCAGTACAAAGCTCTCTTTTAAATCACACTAGTGATAATTGTTCTGAAGAAGGAGTGTCTACCAACAAAGAAAATTCCATAGTAACTTTAGAGGAAGTTATATTTCAAACATTGGCTAGCATAGCTTGTATGGAAGCTACAAGTGAGGAAAATAAATCAGCAGTACACAGCTCTCATTTAAATCACAATAGTCATAATTGTTGTTCTTCTAAAGCTATGTTTGTGGGAACATTTAAAGATAAAGTTTCTGAAAGACAATATGTGCAAAGAGACAAACTGCTCCGTAAAAAAATCGAGCAGACTGAATTTTTTCGCAAAGGTATAATCGAATATGCTAATGAAAATTATATAACTTTACCAGTGAACAACAGGAGCGGTACTAAAGAAGAAATCAATACCACAAAAACCAAGTTTGAAAACTGTATAAAGAAACACTTTGGTAAAGTACACATTCCTTGCACATGGTTGATATTTAACATTGTGTTGCGATCCAAGAACAAACGCACGATAGCAATGGATGAATGCAAAGTAATTGCTGGAAATCTAGGAATTGGTGACACAGATTTGCAAAATGTTCTGTGGTTTCTTCATTATCGGGTTGGTTCATTACTCTACTATCCCAAAGTGAAAGGATTTGAAAACATAATCATTTGTGACATTAAGGTGAGTAATATTGTCATGGGCGTCGTAACGGGTACGGCCGAGCACCCATAGCTGCACCAAAATTGTAACAAAAAATGGGAGTGCCAATTAATTTTTTTTACTTCTTACCTGATCTTGATCTCATGGTGGCCATTGTCGCATACTTGGGCAGCTGAAATTAAGCTGTTGAAATTGAAATTGAAGAGTCGAAATCGAGCAGTCGAATGACTTCCACCAGGATTTAATAGCTAATATTATTGAGCCTTTTGGGAGATTGTTTTAGGAAAGTCTAAACTACTCTGATCCTTTACTTACTATTCCAAAGTGATCTTCTGGAAAAAGAAATGTGGTTCAGAGATCTTTGCATTGTTGGTTTGCAAAATTGCCATTTTTGCATGCACTACCAGTAGTTTTTCCCATTTAGTTATATGCTACACATACTTGAAGAAAATAAAAGGCAGGCATTTGTAAATTCTGGTTAATTATGAATAAATTCAGTTTGTTAAAGGTTTTTTTTTGTCAATTAGTTGTTTTCTTCATATGTCCATGTGTAGCTATATTGAATATACAATAAAATTACACTCTACATAACAGCTATAATTATAATTTAACATAATATTAAGTTGACATGGACAATGATTATTTATAAAAAAAAAGTATTTCCAGGTTGGAATTCTGTGGCACTAGAATACACAGAGCATGAACTAAAAATTGTTCCTTCATTTGATAAAAAGGAACCACTGTATTGTCTTTTCTATTAGTCTAACTCATTACTTGGACAAATAAGCGGGTGTTACTAAGTGGGTGTGGTTATAGTGGCCGCACCAATACTATCTTGCTTTCCACTCCCCTGATTTTTCCGCAAGTATTCCATGTAAAATAGCATAGTCATTACATTAATAAGACTGCCTTTACATAAGGTAGCCATGCAAATATGCTACTGTTTATTCTACATCAGCATCTTATATTTCGTCACTTTCATAATCACAAGAAACAGAGGAGAGTGGGAAGCCAGATTGAATTGGTGCAGCCATTATAACCACACAAACTTAACGATACCCACTCATCAGTCCAAGTAATGAGCATGATTAATAAAAACCATATAGAAGTGTTTTTTTATCTAAAGAACCAAATATTTTTAGTCTATGCTCTGAGTATCCAATAATTCAAATGCCACTGTAATCACACCAAACAATTAAGTCATTTTGCAAGCCAACAATGCAGGAAATACATCTGAACTACGTTAGTCTTCCCAAAAGATCACTTTGAAATAGTAAACAACGGATCAGGCTTGTCAGGAGCTTCCTAAAAATCTTTCAAAAGGCTCGATATTAGCTATTTAATCCCAGCCATAGTCATTCTTACCGCTTAATTTCATCCACCCAAGTTCAACAACGACCTCGAGATCTGGTAAGAGATTAAAAACATTAATAGATATGCCCGCTTTTTGTTAAAATATTGATGCAGCTATGGCCACTTGGCCACATCGTATCCAACATATCCGAGAAAGTTTTGTATGTGATTTATCTATGTAGTGTGATTTAATAAAAGGACATTGTTTAGATGGCATAATATACTCAGAAGATAATTCATAGCTATGTGTTTTATCTCAATTACTTGTATTATGTTGTAGGTGGTATTTGATGCTGCAACATATTTAGTACAAAATACTTTCACATTTAATAAAGTAGGACCATTTTCTGCAGAAAACTTTAAGAAATATGCCCAATTCACTATATCTGATTTAAAGAAGGCCACTGAAAACAAACTTGATGATTTACTTTCTATGGAAATGATAGTAACACTTTTTGAACACCACAACATCTTAGCTCCTCTTCCAGTAACAAAAGATAGAGAAGAAATTACTTACTTCATGCCTAGTATTCTGAGAAGTGCTACAAAAGATGAGCTCCAAAAGGTTCCTGTGGGCGGAGAGGAGACAGAGACGAGAGAGAACAGAGAGAACGAGAAAGAGTTAAAGAAGAACAAAGAGAAGAGGAATCCATGAACATTGATGTTGTGTAGTTGTGTGTGTAATTATTTATTAGTATAGTGAATCACTGTGTGTGCTTGTAATCTTTAGTGTATGCCATGCTGTCATGTTGTTGTGTGCTTATTTTGTGTCCGGATGTTCCGTGACCACACCCCCACATTATTTGTGCGCATGCGTGTCTTTTGACATATAAGCCAGGACACGCATGCGTATCATCAGTTCCCCATATCGTTAGTAAACCCGACTTGAATTCATACTTCAAGGGAGGACTAGATACCTGGGAGAACTCTGGTGGCAGCGTTCCTAGAGTTCCTCGAGTAAATATTTGTCGTTGAGCTTTGGTGCCTACCTTTGTTACTTTCGCTAGTTGAGTTTGAGTTGTCCAAATCGGTCGAGCTTGTCCTATCTCTAGTGCCAGCGATCTGCCCACCCACATTTGGTGGCAGCGGTGCGGAAACGAGTCTGTTCCTACGTTTGTCGAACTCGTGCTACTACTACGTGGACGTCTACTACCGATTTCAAACTCGGGTGGATTGTTCTGTGTGCGTTTCTGTGGTTTCACGCGTGCGTCTGACTGCTGCTACTGACCGATTTCAAACTCGGACTACCACGGCTCATCTTTCGTTCGCCTGTCGCCTTTGGATCGCCATTACTTTATCTGGAGCACACCACACGTGGCGCCTAATTGGACTTTGGGCTGAGTTGAACTTGTCATTTTCCGTGTTTGTTACTTGTCTGTTAATTGGCTTTAATTGTCATTTGTGGCATTTTGTTCGTGTGTGCGTTTTACTGGCTGCTTGAGTTTTGTATTCCCTTATTTGGTTTTGTGCTGTTTATCACCTTGTCATTTGCTGTGTCAGAGTGTTTTGTTTACTTTTTTGGACTTTGTCATTTTGTGTGTTTATCACCTTGTCATTTGCTGTGTCAGAGTGTTTTGTTTACTTTTTGGACTTTGTCATTTTGTGATCTGTTGTTGTGTCTCTGTAGGACATTTCCTCCTTTGGATCACCTGGATGAGCCTGAGGGAGCAACCAGATAGAGTGTGCAAACGCAAGAAGCAGGTTGTGGTATTGAATCGCGGTAATTCTGCCGTGTCAGTTGAGTCTTCATCAGTGGTATCTGTAGTTCATTCTCCTTTCAGTGGTACTCATAGTAATAGTGTAGAGCGTAGTTCTGTTACTTCCGTTCCGTCTAGTTCATTGTCTTGTTATAGCTCTAGTGGATATAATATCCTTGGCGATTTGGTTGATAGTGATACTACTCTAGTGTACCCATCAATGTCGGAGGACGACCGTGATCCTGAACATAGGAGTGCCGATGGCAGTGCCTCCTCCATTAACCCCGAGATGCGTTCTCTTTTCCGTGAGTTCTTTTCCGAATTTAGTAGGTCTGGCCTTTTGTCTGATAGGGCTAGGGAGGGCTCCATGGATGCCGATCTGACAAGGCAAATTACTGCGTTAGCCCCGCATAAGGATGGCGTAGACATATCCAAATATATTCGCAAGCTTGAGGCGGACCTGCTTGACATAGGCTGCCCAAGGCGTCGCTGGAAGACCATATTGCTACAGAAACTACAATCGAAGTCTGCGTCCTCTGTTGTTGCTGGTCTTGACAGAGATTCGACTGATTATGGGCAGGTTAAAGAGATCCTTATTGAAGCGCTTGGCTGTAGCTTGACTTCGCTGGGTGCTAAGCTAACGACTGACTTCGCTAGTTCGACGAGGTCGATGACTCCTCTTGAGACATATGTCCACCTGAAAAGTTTAATGGATTCAGTGGACATGATGTGCAGAACCAAGGAGGAGCTGTTGCTCTTCTTTGCCTGTGCTACGTACAGAGCGTCCAGGTCCGTAGCGCATAGAGCTCTTATGGACCAAAGAGAATTTACGTCCTTCAGGGACCTTAATAAATTTGCCCTGTCAATCAACACCTCAGATTCTGATAGGCCCTTTCATGGTGGTAGATATAATAAGTATGGTGGTAACAATTCAGTTGAGTGTTTTAAATGTCATAAATTGGGACATAGATTCTATGAATGCAGGAGCCAAGTGTCAAGTGTTAACAGTAGTGTTCCTAGTAATGTTCAAGGCAGTAATAATAGTAGGGCTACTGGCATTGTTTGCTTTACCTGCCATGAGCCAGGCCATAAGTCGCCGGACTGCCCGAACAGAAAGAATGCTGATAGTAATAACTCTGACTTCAGATCGGAGAGCAGCAGGAAAGCTGGTGTGAGAAAGAATCGCACTTACAATAATAACTGGGTGTCAGTCAGGAGTGGTGCCCCTTATGTTACAGGGTTCGTTAATGGTTCACAGTGTAAGATCGTGCCCGATACTGGGGCAGAGATCTCTATAGTCCCCGGGTGTTTGGTTTATGGTGACCAGCTCACGGGTGAACAAGTGGATGTCAAAGGGTGGGACGGCAGACCTGTTACCCTTGATACGGCCATTGTTGATTTTACGTTTAAAGGTCGAACTTTTAGTTCCAGAGTGGCTGTCGCACATGTTGACAGCCTGTGTGGTTGTGTCTTGTTTTCTGTTCCAATGGACATGACCACAGCAGAGCATCTCTTGCTGGATGCCGCCGCCAAGTCTGATGTTTTCTGGCTTGGAGGCGGGGCAACTACGTGATACCCGTAGCATCCAGCCATCCACCCAGGTGGATGCCTGCTCTGGTGGTGTTATGGAGGAGGCTTCTTATACCCCCTCTGCACAGGCCACTAACCAGGAAGAGACAATGAATGTGAGAGTTGTAACAAGAAGTAAGTCTAAACAGCAGAGTGAGAAACAGTTACAAGTTGAGACAGTGCATATTAGTGAATCTGATCCCCAACCTCTTAATTTTGTTGTGTGCTTATTTTGGGTCCGGATGTTCCGTGACCACACCCCCACATTATTTGTGCGCATGCGTGTCTTTTGACATATAAGCCAGGACACGCATGCGTATCATCAGTTCCCCATATCGTTAGTAAACCCGACTTGAATTCATACTTCAAGGGAGGACTAGATACCTGGGAGAACTCTGGTGGCAGCGTTCGCTAGAGTTCCTCGAGTAAATATTTGTCGTTGAGCTTTGGTGCCTACCTTTGTTACTTTCGCTAGTTGAGTTTGAGTTGTCCAAATCGGTCGAGCTTGTCCTATCTCTAGTGCCAGCGATCTGCCCACCCACAGTTCCTATTTCTGCAGATGTGGCTCCTCTCGTGTATCGATACAAGTGTGGCTACTTACCATTAGGAGTCTTCTCTTCTCTTATTATAGGCCTAGTCTCAAACACAAAACTAAATTGGACTTTTAAGGAAGACAGTCCTTGTCGTAACAAGATTGAATTTCTAGTAGGAAAGGACATGGACACCGTTACTATCATTAGCTATGCCACATATATTAAAGTGGTACTCTACAGAGAATCTCATCCAACAACACCCACTTCTGTAGTCTGTGCACACATTAGAAATACTATCACTTCTATGTTAACACAAGTCAATCATAATCTCAAGTACCGCAATGCAAGACTTCAATATGGATTCGAATGTACTAATCATTTATGGGATTCTGTTTTGAACTTATTAAACTTAGCTCCACTTCATTTGTGCATACTAGAAGATGAAACCTCTCCTAAAATGAAGTGTCTGAAGGACCCAAATATTACTAAAATAATTCCACTTATAGATTCAAGACAGACAATTTGGTTTCATAAGGTATGTCCTTAGTTGAATTCAACTCAGTATTACAAATAATTTACTATATTTTGTTAGGAAAAATATGATGCAGTGACTACAGACACTACTTCTAAAGGTATTTGTGTTCTAAAAAGTGACTAACCTATTTAAATGAATACAATAGTAACACCTATTCAACAAACTTCAGTTTACAAAATAGTATTTAATACATTTTTGTAATATATGTATGATGATATATTTTATATAAGTTTTATAAGAGTTAATGCATAACTTTGGCAAATACATTGCCACACTGTCTTTGATGTTCTAGTAGCTATGTGTAGTTGCTGTTAAAACTATCGATTGGCCTGAAAAAAGCTAAAGTGGTGTTATCCGACAATGTGAATTGAATTTGTCATACTTAACATATTATTCTACAGCATTTAAAGTGGAGGAAAACTGTATAGAGAACAATGATGCAGAACAGCAATGGTCAAGTGGTAAAGGTAATCTGATAAAACGTTCTCATGAATTTAAATTAATTCTTTAGCTTCTAAACACTAGTTGACAAAAATCTGAGACATGCGACAAATCAGACAACCTGGCTAATAGTCTGAAAGAGAAAACATACACAAAGTTATGAGCATTGTAAATATATATACCGTGTATAAGAGATCACTTTTGCTATTACAAAATGGTACTAGTCTTCCATGAAATTTTAACCATACATAATTACTATAAATATTCCACAACCTATACAGTGAAGTTATTTTAAACTAAAGTATTAACAATCAGTAGCTAAAGAACTATGGTTAAGGGTAGCTGTCCCGAGCTGCAGAACATCTATTTGTATGATATAAAATAAATGAATTGTTCCCAGGCCTAAACTGAATCTTGTACAATAATGTCACTATTTTTACTTCCAATGTAATTTAGATTATCCCTTTACTATGAGCAATCTTGTTCTTCTAAAGTGGACTGACTCTAATAACAAGGAGCAAAGAATTCACATAATATCAGAACTTAGTCCCAAATGGAGTGACATAAGTGACCTACTTGTATTCAGTACTGCTCGAATTCAACAGATAAGACAAGACAATAGTGGAGTACAAGATCGTTGCAAAGAAGTCATGCGTTTATGGCTAGACAGTGAAGAAGGAGCATATCGTTATCCCACCACATGGGAAGGTCTTATTGAACTATTAGAGGATATTGAACTATCAACTTTAGCTTCAGACATTCGAAAAGTAGTATGTCAAGAACAGTATAATTAAACCATTAGAATTACTCATTATGTGATGAAGTTGTGCTGAATGTGCACTAGTTCCTAACTATCCATTCTATTGATACTTAAAATTGTTTTTGTACTGTGTTCATTAACTTATTTGGCAGTTTTCTTACACTAATTGTGTATTCCTCGCACATTTGATTGGATTATGAATAATATTTAGTAGATATAATCATGCAATATTCAGTGTATTGTGAAAAGAGAAACAGTATTCTTGGAGTGTCCTTTCTTAGGGAACACTGTAGGTCAGACATGACAGGGAATTCATCTGTGTCAACACAAAATTGTTCATCTTAGTAAAGAACACCAATTGCTCCCAATCCTGCACTTGAGGCATCATTATGTATAGGGAAAACTTGTCTGATTGTTTTGACTCTTTAGTTGTTTATCATTTTTGTTTGCAGAACAAAATAAATCAAAAATCAGTACAAAACTAACACTCCAACATCACTATTTCAAGATGCAATGCTTTTAACTTATTTTGAAAGCTGAGATACATATACATCCACCATAATAAAAAAAGTCTGAAAAATTCATTAATAATACTGACTAGACATTCACACTATATCTCACAAGGAGAGCCTACATGATTATTTATGCAGACAATCAGATTTTGAACATAAGCCTCACAATCAATATTATCAGAATATACATAAAATTATGGCACTCCTTATCTTAAATAACTGTTTTTCAGTTTCTGTCTTAACTTGCAAGAGGTTTCATCTACATAGTGGTTCCATAACACAAGTTTAAGTTGAGCTGAATTGATAGATTATTTCTTCAAATAATCCTGTGTACAAGTTGACCACAGTTCAGAAAAGAACTTATGTTGGATTAACCGTGGAACCTGAAGAAGATGGGATGCTACAATTTCTTCTTGATTGGTCATTGAAGAGAGAGTGAGTATGATGGTAGGTGTACTTCTACGTTTTACTGATAACCTACACATCCAGATAGATTATATAATACATTTACTTTAAGTCTCATCATCCTATTCATGCTGTTCAGGTCAGGAGCCTCCTTAACAGGGAACAAGTACATGTCAGGATCAAACTCAATACACTGTATGTGTGCATACATTATTGTCTTGTACCTTACCGACTATCACACTTAATGATATTCATGATTACAAACCCACTATACTACATGTCATTGGCACTCATTTACAGCTGTGGTTAATGCAGTTATTTGGTTGTTCTTGCCAAAATCAATTAACTTCTGTGGGAGTTACGCCCCTACACATGCTAAGAGGGAAATTGCAAGGTGCTTGTCAGAGCAATAGAAGGGAAACTAACATGATTTAAAACTTGAATAAAAGAAACACATACAGCGAAGTACATCAAAGTAATAGTTGGTACAACAATGGAAGGCTCTAAAATTTACTTTCTAAGATACTGAGTAAACGAAACATTTGATTCATATTCCATACATAATTATTCACAGATTATGTAGCGATTACAACATCATCAAAACAGCGTTAATTTAAGTCGGGTAAGTTATTACGATTACATTTATACACAGAGTCATCCATTGTGTATAGTATACGCTGCCCAGTGGTAATACATATAAAACAACTAGAAGATTTGAGCAACAATCATCAAAGAACATCGGGAAGCTTGTAAGTGAGTTGATGAGAAGGTTTCAGCTATTGTTGAACATAGTTGACAGCAGCATCACTTCATTAAATGGGAACTAGTAAGAGTTGTGACAGAGCCACTCAAAGAATTGTGAGTAGAAGGTCAATCAAGCTCTATCCCTTCAGATGACACCAGATACCCACCAAGTTAACTGAGATAATATTGGTTTAGAGTAGATTCCTGGATTCTGGCTGTCTGTGCTGCATGCTAGTCCACCTTCAAGATATGTTAACCAGTTAGAATTCACTCTATTTATCTGGGAGATTATATTATTGTTTTTATTATATCACCACAGAGAGTTTGATCTAATTGACCCCAGAAGAGTATTTCATCTAGAAGTTGAAACATGGTGTTAGTTTTGATTACACATATACATTAGCTGTTAGAACTGGGATAGTTTGTTATTATCTGAACAATATTTGTGCACTAAAAATAATACAATACTGATTCGTGCATGCATTTAGTAATTATCATTCTATACTAAGACCATGTCACTACATAATCATATTTTTGTTGTACTCCCTTTTGAATGAAAAAAGAGACTATTGTGCTTAAAATATTGACATTCTTTTGGACAGCTAGATAACTAAAAGTCTGAGAAATTTATAAATTTTTTCACCCATCAGTTTACTACAGTATTGGTTGATTAATGTTTATGCTACTGCTACTACTAGTTAACTGATAATTGTCACTAAATCTAAATCTCAGCAACTAAAGTTACCTCAACACTATGCCCATTACTTTAGCTACCTATTTTGCAAAAACTTCTGCCAGTAAAATAAAAACCCACAGCGATAGCTAAAATCGAACTTCTGGTGTGACCCCTGCGTAAGAAGAATGGGCTCGCTAGTAACGATTTGGGTGGGGCAGATTAGGCGAATAAACGTTTGTAGCTAGTAGTTATTGCAATGTTTGAATGGAAGGACTACTAGCGTCACGTGCTATACGTTTATTTGGTCTTGTCCAAATATGGACTGGAGCTGAGTTCGTGAGCTGCTGGACTGTCCTAGTGTCTTCTTCGCTCGTACTCCGACTTTGTCGTCTCGAGTGAGTTTGTCAAGTTAACTGAGTGATGCTATAGCACCAGTCTATAATAGTTCACATTATATTTACTTGAGAGAGCTAATGCGTAGTTTAAACTTCAAAACTCAGAAGATCCATAGCATAATTTTTTAATAGTTCTTGAGCTTACACACATCTTATACAGGATTGTGGCATACCTTACCTCAAAGTATTACATCAATCACTGATTATTATAGGAATTGAGCACTATATCTCCATATCAGTCAGTCAGAAAAATGGAGGGTACCAAAACAAGCCTTGCAAACTTGTTTCATACTGAATATGAAGCCTCAAGAAAAGAGTAAATGAGCACCAGAAATTTTTCCCATTAAGTAGCTGAGAGCACATTTTAAAAGATTGCATAATAAAAATGGTTATTCCATGAATATTACAAGTGTTACAAAATATTCGTTCACAGCCTTAATCAGCCCCAAAACAACAGCTTTCTTTAGTGCCAGTTTTAGCAAACTGTAACTAAACGTGATAAAATTGGAGACACTGTATGCAGTGGGATCCATAATTAGAAATGTATTCATTAATTATTGATTATTTAAGAAAAATTGTAATGCATCAACTTCTATCAATATATTGAAGCCACTGTGTAATTAGCATAACCATATGATTCTCTTTAATGCTTTTCTGTGAGATTTCTATTCTCTTCTAACATTATTTTATATGTGGCACTCTCTGGTCAGCAGAAATACAGGATATATTTCTGTATGGAAAATTGCCACGCTTATTTATAAGTGGATGTGGCATTATTAGCTGTATCCTTTCAAATTACTTCCTATGACCTTGCCTACTAAAACTGGATTGTCGTAATTCTCTTGATATATCTCTGTTTCTGGAGCTTCATAGATACTTGTATCTAAACACAAATTGTAGTTTTGACTTATTGAGCTCCAATAGTCACTGAACATTCTTCCTCGAGTAGGTAGAGCATTATCTGGGGCTATATTTGCAGTATGCTACTGCGGTCATTACCTTTTCCCTCTCACTGGTTTTATAATATCCCTTTCAAAAAAGACAGCCTTCAACTTTGCCTATGTAGAACTGAGAAGCAATAATCACCAGGTAAATTTCTAATTGTTTAGCATTACTGTTTTTAACCCTGTTAGCAAGTACTCAGTCAAAATGGCTGACCTCGTATAACATAAAGTGCTGTGACAAGTAGACTAACAACAAATGTATGTAGCAGCCTATGATTACATTGTAGAGTACAGAGTACTACAATACTATTTTCCACGTATGGTGTTATGGTTCATTAGAGTACTACAATTTTTTTCCATTTATGGTGCCATAGTGATGACCACACTGTTATGAGCAGAATTATAAGTACAATGTATTATAATAAGCTTATAATTTCTTCACTAAAATTGTAATCAACCTTTTACTTTATTATTGGCATTATTATAGAACAAAACAAATAACTATGAAGAACAGTGACAACATTGATCAATACTATTACTGTTGCTAGCACTCTTACTGTGACATTTCTATGATAATCACCTTTAGTGTTGAAATCTGATACTTTTGCATTTAATGTAGGATCCTGGGTCATTTTTGCAGTATTATGCGTCTGCACCATCAAACTCATGACTATAGCTGCTTCCATTTTCATGCTTGTTAAATACTCACCTTGTACGCTGTGTTTTTTCTTGTTTGTTTGTTTACTGTTTTGTCTTTTGGTAAGATGCTCACGACTTACATGTGACATTGTTTTCCAGCCTTTGTACGCTAAGAGTTAGCAGTGAGAGTTTAGCTTCTTCCATGAAGACAACATTTATGTCTAATGTTTTCATTGTGCAGGAGTTACATATCGACAAAGCGAGATGCCAATAATTATTATGTTGGTCCGTGAATGATATTGTGATAGCTAGCTAGCTAGTGTATAATAGTGCTGAGGGTTTGCCCTTTTAGTGCTATATTATACAATGTAGTCACAAATCACAACAGATACATTTGAGTAAACATTGATGTCACGATAAGAAAAGGACATTGTACAGATTGCAGACTACTCAGTGAGAATAAAGGAAGAGAAGAGTTGGGCTGAGTTACTGAGCCACTTAGAACCATCTTCCGATCTCATCATCGCTATAGTTTCTTCGAGCGTTGTCTAACTCCACCTGGCTCTAGTGAGTTTACCCAGTCAAGATAAGTAGGGATAGAACTAGCTTGCACTTGAAGCGACTAATACATAGTTTTAAACTTTCAAACTGCGAAGATAATTATTCCAATTTTATTTTTATAGCTCCTGAGCTAAATGAATGACACTTGATTAGTTGCTTGGAGGATTGTTTAGTATGCAAATAATGAAAGAGACTTGTGCATGTTTTTAATTAGTTATGGCTTCTGCATCAGTCCACAAAAGCTACAGTATTCGTGTGGTACTAAATACTTGCCTGGAAAAGGACTGGGGACAGCCTTAAAAGTTTTCAGGTTCACTACAGGAATGTCTGTAGGTTGTACCAGTCACATGACTAATCTCAAACTGACTATATAAAATGATTGAGCATTAAAACTTCACTCCACTGGAAGTGGTGGTGACTGAAATCTGAAATAAACCCTACAAACTGATTCATATGGAGTGAGCTTTTTCTCAGTTTTGTTTTCACTAGAAATTTTCATAGAGAATTTGAGTCAGTAAAGTTTAACAATTACATACTTGCCAAATGTCATGAAACCTCCAGGACCATCCCACGTTTATTACGTAGCCACGATCAGCCACATAATTGTACATTTTCAAACTTTTGTCAGGAAAATATTCAATATTTTACACATGTTGATTAAGATAAACCATTTACAAAATAAGACATTTACGGATTTACAACTATATGTTAAAATAAATAGTGGTCTGATATAAACAACACAAAAAATACATGATAGGAAGTAGTTATAATTTTCTTATAATATAAATAACAATATCAAATTTATAGATACAGCATGGGTCGCCATCGTTATTCAGCTCCACACTGGGAAAGTAGCAACAGAAGACTATACAGATCAACGCTCTGGGAGACTCGTTGTTCATATATCAATCAACCTCAATGTTTCTCTAACACTCAATATCTGTTAATAGCCATCACAATGATCTGGATTTTCAGAAGGAAAACTAAATCTCAATATTCCAAACTCTGTACTGTTATAAAGCCACCAAAGACAAATAATAAAGTAGAGTTGCTATCTCTACCATTGATCTGGTCCATTTGGAATAGTTCAATAAATATCTTAAAAGAAATTCATTCCAGAACTACTTCACTAAAACAGAAACTATTATTACTATGTGGAGATGTAGAAGCCAATCCTGGCCCCTATAATAAAGGTAAATTAACCTCTATCCAGTGTGATGTTAAAATGTAGTCAACCATAACTACAGCCACTTGTAAGGCAATCAATATATTAGGTGAAGATAAACTTCTGTTTTTCTTTATTATATTTCAATTGAAATACATGTAATAAAAATTTGTAGTATTCCCTTAATTTTTTCCAACAACCTATCTGAAGCATTATTAAACTGATGTATATTTATTATTATCATTTTTAATGAATTACATATGATCATTTTTTAGCATTGCATTCATTATGAGTACAAGTATATTCCACTTAAGAGCATTATGTTGACAGCTGCTTTTGGATTTTAATGTAAGCAGCTGCCTGAGATGACTGAAGGATTGGCAGTTAAACAATATTTTCCATTATGGTATATTAAATTGTCAAATAATTTATAAAACAGCTAACTACTAACAACAGCTAAATACTAACTAAAATATTTATTGGAATATCCAAGTACAGGACAAGTGATGACTTTGAAAGTAAATTTGAAACATTTTAAACAAATTAAAAATACACAAGAAAAAATTCCAATGAATAAAAATTTATTTCAGTAAATGTACATATCAGCAAAACATATATTGCACCTTTACATTAATTCTGCAGTGAAATAATATTACTTTGTATATTTGTATAATTATATTGTATTTGTACAATTTACACTATAATTTTATCGTAGATCAGCCTCTCAGTAACTATGAACCTTCACCTCGAGCATTTACTGCTGACTCGGCAAGTTCTGAACAACTGTATGTTTATGGAGGTGGTGTTGATAACTTTGATGAGAATAAAAGACAACCGAGAACCGTAATTCAAATCTATGAGTGCTCTACAGAATCCTGGAAAGAACTTCCAACAACTGGTACTCCACCTCCTGGAATATATGGATGTGCAACAGCTTATTCAGGTCATGTTCTCTACTTGTTTGGTGGTCATGATGGTACACCATTCCATGCTTCATTACATCAGCTAGACACCAGATCTATGATGTGGAAGCAACTCTCACCACAACATGATAGTGGACCCATGAGGAAATCTGCTTGTCACATGATATATTGTAATGATTCATTAATCGTGATTGGAGGCTATGGCGGCATACCATCAGGTGAACTGCAGTCTGGATCACAATATACTGTGGATAAAAATTATCAAGATGGTAGTGGCTATACAAATGAGATTCATAAGTACCATATTTCCCAAGGTAAGTCACAAATTGTATTTCAATTTATTTGTCACGATTTATTTTATACATTATTATTAAAATACAGTGTATATTAATAAAGTATTACAGATATAATTTCTTTAGAGTTATTTGCAGATTTAATGTAAACTATTATCGAAATTATCATGGAATAATTATAACACAATGGTTTTATATATTTGTGCTATACTTAATTTTGTCGTGTAGATGCGAATACAATTTAATGGTTTCAGACATAGAGGAACTATTACCCTTTTACATTGTGAATATTTATCAGGAATAATTATAAAGATATAATCAGACGTGATAAATTCAAACTTACAGTGCTAATATCTGTCTTTAGCAATGAATTTTAATGACTTTTCATCATTTCTTTCCAACATAAATAGAAACTAGAATAATTTCTATCTCGGGTTATAATTACATTGAGTATGTATTAGTGATTTTTGAACTAAGGAATTTGGTTTATGTATGAATTTATTTGCAGTGATAGAATGGAATGACATTAATTTAAACATGTCAATTATGTATTCTTGTATTCAGTATTGCTATATAGACTACTAAGTATTACTTGCTCTGTGTAAATAGTAATAATGAAGCAACTTATATGTGACTGAGTCAATCAATAGTAATAGAGCAAATTTGTTAAACTAGTGGACATACATTTAGTAGTTGCATAAGTGCTGAGGTGTTTGAGAACACATTTTCTCAAAAAGTAAATAATTTAAAATTTTGTATTAGTGTGAAGAAAAATGTTTTATAAAATGCACAGCTAAATACTTAATTTATGTTTGTGACTTATTATAAACATTATCAGATTAAGTCTTTGAAGTAATTAAGATTAATAATTTTTTTCTATATAAAGCATTTATATAAAACGAGGCATTCCTTGTTTGTACTCATACTAACATAATGTAAGTCATTCTTAATACTCCAATAATATCAACCCAAAAATTTGATCATTGGTTAATCACTACTAATAATAAATACGATAATTTAGAATTATTACTGGTATAATAATGACTACATAATTAGGCACCTCTAAGTATTTGAAATCTTCATAAAGTAGATAAATTAAAAATAAACTTACCGAATTAATATTACATTGCTAATTTTATTTAGGTATATGGTCTTCTCCCTTGATCATTGGAAGTAGACCTTCTCCTAGAGGTGGTTTTACAGTCACCTGCATTAGTCCTACACATGCAGTCTTGTTTGGTGGATGGGATGGTACTAGTGACCTCAATGACACTTACCTCATAGACTTGGCACAGATGGTAAGAATTGTTGTAATCTCTCACTCATTGTAATTGTATTGATAATATGAGGTTAGTCAAGATGTATATGTACAGAAATTAAGCAATAAAATACAAATGATAGCATTCATCTGCCAGTACATATGTATAATGTAAATTATTTATGTATGTAAAATAAATACATTAGAAAAGGATTAGCACATGGCTGTAAATGTAAAAGCTTTAATTTTTTTTGTGCTGCAGACTCAGTGTTTATATGAATTGCATACTGAGAGAGGACTAGAAATAATAATCTATTTAGTATTCACACTATCTTAGTTCAGACTAAAGATAGTTGCAGCATGGGCTGTCAAAATTATTTATATTCCTTTATTTCAAGTTTCTATCTAGTGAGTTTGTTAAGATGGAGGGGATTTCATGGAACATAGGAACTAAGGCAAATCGGCCCCTTATTTAAAATAACAAGTAATTTAGTTGAGTGTCCATTTATTAAAACTTTTTATATGGAACTAAATAAAAAAGCAAATATTTTTTATAATTCTGTGTATAAATTCTTATTGACCTGGATGAGTTCTCATTGAAGAGACTAGTAAGTTGCAACTGGCCATTGCAAAGCTACAAATGAATAAAAAAACAGGGAGGGAGAGAGTACACTGTACAAAGTACAAAGACTTGTAGTGGTATTTTTATATAGGTATCTAGGCAGCTGCACTTGCAGAGGATATTTGTTGTACTTGGGCTCAAACAACTATTTTTCTAGTATATAGTACTTATTACATGAGTCAGAGTATGATATGGTGAAAATTTCATAACTTGGCTAATTTATTTTCAAGAGCCAGAGGGAATGAATTATCAAACCGTATCACTCTGCTGTGTGTAATATGTGATTTATTCCACACTAGATATCTTCACTACTGTAGTTAGTAGCCCCACCCCCTCCTTTAGCAGCTGCTCTAACATTGGTTGAGTAGCTACACAAAAGGAAGGTAGCTTAAAAAACCAAGAAAATTGACAAGTTCAGCCAGTTGCTATAATTACATGGGTAATGAGCCTGGCAGTACAGCAACATGGTGAAATATGTGACCATCTACAGGAAAACCGGGCACAACGCGGCGTGCGTAAATATCGAGAAAAGATCGATCAATTTCTAAAAAATGTATTGTTTCAAGCCGACGGAAGGGAACGGTTAGGTCTATTACAGTGATAACAACTTAAGCTACGACGATGAAACTTGGAGAGCTTAATATCTGGATGCCGACAACTCTGTATGTGCAAAAAAAATTCGAAGGGTGCCGTGTTGTGCCCGGTTTTCCTGTAGACGATCACATATCATGAGTTATTTCACAGGTCGTGTACCTAAACATATCATTGTGATGATATCTAGGGTGGAATAACAATTATTATTTTTTTAAATATATTAATGGAACACTTCAATGATCCTATTAAGACACAAAATTTCCTGACTCAAATATGTCTGATGTTTTAAAGGGATTACTAATGTTTGTGTTCACTTTTATACTCTGAAATTCTTTTTATGCTTACATTATTATAGCAAACGCATGTTGTCAGGAAACTATCCTGACAGCAACATACACACGTCGCCATGAAACCAGAAATGCGTAACTGATGTATTATAATTATTGTTCATTTTGTAGTATTTTATATCATCGCACGTTCTTATCATAATTACTGCACATTATTTTTATTCTATTCAGGCAGATCAATTCAAGCATAGACTTCTTGATTAGTTTAGTTAGTAAAACTACGAGAAATAAAAATCTCCTCTAAGCACTGTATATACTGTGATTGGACTTACTCAGGTGGCAGCAAAACACAGTACATGTTACTAACATAATTGATAGGCTTTTAAAATGCAGCTGATACTTTTGGATATTGTTATTATATTTAAGGGCATGAAGAAGTGTTTCAGTTCTTCTAATAATATATATTGTAAAGTATTTGTTTGATTGTACATTATATTGTCTAATAAATAGTGTTTTACTAAACTTGTGCATGGAACACCACAACCATCTCCAAGAGTTCATCATGCTGCTGTTTGTCTGATGATAACAACAACAATCCACAGTTGTTAGTATCTGGTGGATTTGATGGCAAGGCTTTAAGTGATGTTTGGTGTCTTGATGTACGAGCCCAGAGTTGGCAACAGGTAAGATCATATTAAAGTATAGCTCAAATAATAATAGCTATGTAGAAGTAAATACACTTAACTGATGCACATAAGGAATAATCTTTAAAAGAAAAATTAATGTTTATTGTTTAAACTAAAATTACTTTAGTAGTTCCTAATAATTATTATTATTGGATCATTTACGATCCCTGGTAATTGGTAGCTAAAAGTTCACCTGTAAAAAATTTGACTGTTTCAGTCAATTCTATTTTTAGAACCAATTAATAGTTTAAGTTAAGTTATACTTTTCATAGATATAATTAAGTATATTAAGTAGTTTGTCTAATCTCTTTATAATTATTACACAATTTCATGTATGAAATCAAATTATTTCGTTCAGTCCACAATCCAGCAGTTCAAAAACAATACACTTAATACACATACATGAAGTACTATATGAGTACATTCCATTGTACATTTTTAACAACAACTTTTCTTTATCTTTTGCAAGGTGTAGGTTAAATTCTGAGGACTTTGAGATTTTATATTTACAATGTCTGGATAGAGTAGCTCTTCCTCTTTCTAATAACATAAGTCTGTCATCTGGGAAACTTTCCGGAAGCTCGCGGTAAAAGTGTTTCTAGATCTCCTAAAGTGGCTTTTGAATAATGGCTTTGTTAAATTTGGGTAGAATATTTTTTTCCCACACAGATAGCTGTGATATTTATATCATTCTGTAGCATTATAAATACTCTATAACATTATACTAAAATCAAAATTTACTATCAGAGGGTCTTGCTTCTACATTCAAAACCTGACCAATGTAGCCTGAAATTTTGATGAAAATAAGTGAGTACTGCATGAACACTTGTGAGGATACATATCAGAAGTTATGAATGAGAAAATGTCAAGTAGAGTCAACATTAGAGTTATCTAAAGTTAAACAATCATGTCTGATTCTCTATCATTTGAAGAATACATATCCTATGCTGCTCAACCATCATATTTTGACATATTTTGACATGTCTGTCTCTTCAAGCTTATAATTGTTTGGTTTTTAGAATGTAGTGGCAAGCTGGTCTGATAGTAAATTTTTTAGTATAATTTTGTAGAGCATTTACAATGCTACAGAATGGTATAAAAATCACAGCTGTCTGTGTAGGTGAAAACTTCTGCTCAAATTCACTACAGTCATTATTCTAAAGCCATTTAAGAATTCTCTGGATCACTTCTACCATGAGTTTCAGGAAAGAGACACAAGATTTATCTTGTTAGAAAGAAGAAGAGCTACACTATATAGACAGTGTAATTACAAAACCTCAAAGAGCTCAGAATTAGATCTACACCTTGCTGTGGTTTAAAAGTGTTCAATGGAATGTACATCATGTAGCAATTCCTGTATCTGCATTGATAGGACTGCTTGCTTGTGGACTGCATTATGTATCATTAGCAAACAATTTGTTAGCGGCTGGTTGATGTTTGTTAAAATGAACATTTACTGCCATGTTTCGGAACTGGTAATCTAATTATTAATTTTACTTAAATTAGTTGTTTAATTTACTAGATTTGTACAATTTGTGTGGTGTTATATAACTTTTAACTTGATTTAGTATGTTTTAGTAATAAAAACATTTGTATTAATAAATTTGTTTGAATAATTACATATACATTTATTCGTATATAAATGAATTAATTACTAATTAATTTACTCGTTTTCACTTTATTTTTTTGTTAGCTATCACTAGTAGCTTAATTGTCATGAAGTATAGGCTCAGCACTTTCCCTAGAAAAAATGGCATGTACATGTAGAGACACTGTCTATTAATAGTGAGATATTATCAGTGACGGCACATATTTAGGAATAGTAATATGTACATGTAGAGTTACACTTACGTCATTAACAGTGAGGTGTTATCAGTGATTGGACATGTTCTAGGATTTTTTTTCCTTATCAGATACTAAACTGTATGCAGCTAATTTTGAGTTCAGTATAACTACTTCTTCCTCATGCAGATCTTCATAACTGCTTAACTGCTTTGTCTCCTAAAGCTGTAGTCAAACACCTACATTTCTTCACATAGCATCTTTCTGTTTGTTGTTGAATGGTTTCTGTAGGCATAAACATCTTCTGCATCTTCTGGTATACTAGATTCACCATCTATAATACTAGTTCGGGCTAGAATGACCGATTTTTTGGCCAAACTTGTTTTTGTATATAAAGTAATTTTTTTAAACTAATTTAGGTCTATTTATACCTGTTGAATCCAAATCTGATGAGTGCCAGTTGCAAAAACTTGAGCATTTCTCGATGATTAAATTATAAATACACCTTTTAATTTTTAGTATTTTAAAATCAAATAAATCATCTCATCTACCATTTACTCAATGAAATTAGTTCTTCTCTGACATAGCAGTTATAATGACCTCAAATTTTTATCAGCTGAGTTCCTGTTTGCGCACATTATTTCCTTATATGGTAATTTTCGTCACTTTGTTTGTGCTGTGTGCTTGCTTATGCTCAAACTGATGATATAGTCTAGTTTAACTTGGTACTTCCTTCAAGAAACAGAAAGTTTGTAATTTATAGCTATGCTCAACTTTATCTTGAAAGTTAGATGTTTAGGTAACAATAAAGTCTTATGTGCAAGGGAGAACAGAAAAATAACCAGCAAAGCTTATCCAGAACAAGAAACTAGTGTTTCTATGCAGCAAGTAAGCTTCATAAGCTACCAGATGGTGAATTGCACTTCATAAGTATGTATTAGCTAGTACATATTGCTTGAATAGTCATATTGAGTGATACTTTAGAAGTGCAAGATAGAAACAAGTTACTAGCTGAGTTTTACAAAACTACAAATAAACTTTGCATTCGACTATCTTAAGACTGCATGTTCTGTTGTCAAAAAATGCACAGTAAAATGTTCTCAAAAAATTCCAGTAGCTCCACGTAGAAGACATGTGAGTAGAACTAATTGGAAGGCAACTTCCGATAGTCTAGTGAGTAGTTCTGATGGCATAATACACCAAGTAATCTGGAGTCCTATGAAGTATTTTTACAGATAAATGATTGCCAATTTGGAAAATTTGGGAAACTCAGGGAAATGGTGAAAATTAAAAATGGTCACCATGAAATTGATCAGTTCCAACAATTTTTTTCAGGTATTATATCTAGTATAGAATTCCTGGTTATGTAAAAATTATTCCTGATCCAAGTTGAGGCTAGATATCTAAATTGCAATAAATCCAAATGGATGCAAATAAATTACTGACTATGAATGAAATGCATTACATAGTAGAATTCTTGTAATTTTCAGTTCAGACACTGCAAAATTTCAATTGTGCCGCTTATGCTAAAATTAAATATATGAATTAGTCAGAGTTCTTGTATAGTGAGTTGTATTATTTAATTATTCAGCTTGAAGACAGTGTAATGCTTCTCATTGCCAATCTTGATTGCCATTGGTTCTCCAAATTGGTCAACAGAGACAGCATTTTAGTTCCCTGGATGGTCAACTAGTAAGACAACCTTAGCCTCTGAATCAAGAGTATGCATTTTGAGCAGATAAAGAGAGGTGGAGAATATATCATACATGTCCTATCAATTTCATGGAACAGGCTTGGCTAGTTCCAAGATATCTGTTTTGACAGCTGCTAAAGCTGCCAGTTTTTAGTATGGTGAATGTACTTCATCTGGTTATTGGCAAAAGATAGCTATATATGTTACGTGTTGTGAGAATGGTATTATTGTAGATATGAGGCAATAATAAGAGGACTAAACAAGGTGGTATATTTTAGAATACACTCAAATCCTAGCAAAAAGCTATTGCTTCAAAGCTCATATTATTCAACCAAAATGCATCAGCCTGCCATCACACTCATGTGTCCAGCATGTGCACCAGTGCATATCCTTCCAATTTGACACTAGCATGTCAAAGTTTCATACTATTAAAATATTTTACCTACTGTTTTAGTGAGTCCCATCGTTTGTAATGTAGTAGCATTATCCTCAACATGTATTTGCTACTGGCTTTATGAAACAATAAATCCATGTCATAGCTATGTAACTCTATCATAGTCAAAATCAGCTGTCACAATTGTATTTTCAAGGCTTACTGTTGTACTGTGTCCAAGACCTTAACTGGAAACAATAATATTAAAACAACTATAAACTCTATACTAGAGGTATTCATATAATTTCTTAGAGTTGACCATATTTTTGGCAGCTAATTTGCAATTTTTGCAGTGTCTGAGGCTTTAAATTGAAAAAATACCATCAGAAATGAATTTTGTACACCAAATAACCATATGCTAGACATATAACTTGAAAAATTGTTTTTTGAACCAAGAATGTTCATCACGAACAATTAAAATTCACTATTTCCCGAGTTTTCCAAATTTACCACTTTGGCAAACCAAGTTAAATTCTAGTTTTTTATATTTAAAACAAAATGCTCAATGTTTCATCACTGGCACTCTCCATATCTGAATTCAGCACAAAAATGGGTCTAGAAAAGTCAATCTAACTTACTTTATATCCTAAAACAAGGTTATTTGTGCTCTAGCCTGGACTATACCGAAATGGCTGTTAATTCAGGTCTACTACACTACACTAATACAAATATTTCAATATTTTCGAATTATTGACCACCCAGTCACTATTTTGAAGTAAGTCTAATCTCGAACTGCAAAAGCTACCTCAATGTTAGCGTTGTAGCCTTAGAGATACCACCACAAGGAGTTTGACAATCATAAATAGCTTACTGTTCGAGGTTAAACAGAATTCAAGTGGAGGCAACACAGACAAGATTAAACACGATTTTCATGAGGTCCTTTTTCCAATCCATGTGCAGCAGTTACTGCAATGAAAGGGTTGAGTAATTTTATGACTGTTTAAATTACAAATACATTATTAAATATCGTTTTAGCTGTCAACAATAAATTAACAATAAACTATTTGCTTAACTCACTAGTATTTCAACCATTAGATTACACCACAATATTGCAACAAAATGCTAAGATTGTCATTTTTAACGAACTTCAAATTTTTTATATTAATATTGGGAATTTTTTACTCTGTCAATCTATAAATTAATAATTGTTTTCTTAGTCTTCTTTTATTCGTTTTATTCACATGTTTCTCTCTAACAACTCAACAAAAACGGACAATGGTTAGCTGCCAGGCAGCAAAAAAATTTTACTTTTTTAATCGTTAGCAATTATTATACATGATTATATAAGTGAAGAGTGAGTCATACAAGTTATTCACATGTGGGATTGAACTCAGTCATTGAATCGTGTTCTTACAGTGAACACTTGCACCTTGAAAATATTGAAAAATATTTCATAGAAATCGTCTTCAGCTTCATTGAAGATTGATTAGATTGATACGTAATATTAGACTGCAATTCACTTGTGATGCAATAATTGAATTAATGCTCTCAAGCTATTTTTATTGTAAGACATTATAACTACATCTACTCCTACCATTCGATGTGTTGTTTATTTCAGACCACTATCTAATTTAACATAATAGTTGTATATGTTTAAATGTCTCATTAGCCAAAGAATAATCTTAACCAGCATGTGTAAAATATTGAAGTGCAATTTTAACTATACTGAACAACTAAGTTCAAACATTTACTATTCATTCTGTTTGTTCAATATTTGCCACTTCAGATAGCCAAATTGCCACAGCCTAGATATAAGCACTGTGTAGCTGCTTTTGTTATTTCTTCTGAACTCACTGAAGTAGTGCTATTTGGAGGAAAGGATCAGTACAGATGTCGCCTCTCAGACACTACAATAATAAGAATTGGTGAGTTTACTGATTTTTATAAAATAATTTACTTTGTAGCTGAGGTATATTGATACATTTGAAGTTCTGTTTTATAAATATTGTCTCCTTGTAATTTAGCCTATATTATTTTTCAGCAGAATATTGTTTACACTAATAAAAATATTTTGGTCATTACATAAAGAATATACTGTTTCATTCTCACATTTCATTGCATTCTACATATTTTTGATAAGTTCAAGTTACCAAATTAGAAAAAATAGCTGATGTTATAAAATTGGGTTGTAACATTTGTTCAAGCATACTTGACTGTAACAGTTTCTCAAGAAAAGGCAATCTATTAATATCTTTACAATTTCAGAACACAACTCTTTATGTCTCCCACTCACAAAACTTTGTAAAAAGATGAACATGTTTCTGGTTATTTTATTTATTAGCTTTCTTAGTAGATTATAACTATAAATAGTCAAAACATTTCGACCCGTAGGTCTTCATCAGTTGACACAAAAACACAATACTGAAAATGACAAAAAACAAAACCAGTTCAATAAAATGCAAAAACCCTGAGGATGCACTAGTTATAGTGACGCTATAATAGGTTGCCATGTTGGATTTAACTCCAGGCCATTGTCCAAGTTAGATGTTGATGGCAGGCTTTGGATGTTATTCATAGTTTTTATAGCAATCACGTAAGCTGCTGTCAATCATCAAACAAAATATCAGCTACAAATACATGATTATTTAATTAATATTTTCATACTATAGTCTGATGGCATGTGTGTTGTTTTATTCACTGAATTATTTCAGTTCATGAGAAATTAATTCAAATAATTTACTTGTGTTACTGTATTTATTATTCCACACAGTTGAATAATTTCTAGCCTAATACATTATTTTTACTGCTGTTAACATGAGAAGCTTAAACTGTGACTAATTTTATTACTTTTCATTCTAACATGTAATGTTTAGAGTTAAATTATTGGATGAATCATTTGAATGTTATTTTGAGTTTACATTGTTAATTTGAGTATTTTATCACTTTGGAATGTTGAAATAGAATGTATAGTACTATAGAGAAGTGATAGCTATAACTAATAAATAATTAGTTCATGTTTATGCCTAGCATTCTTTATTAAATTTGTACAATGAAATTTAACTAAGGCATAATTACATTTTATATTATAGAAAAAGTAACCCCCTCCACTAAATGGAAAGTATCTGAAATTATACATTCTTCAGAGTTGAGAAATAAAGATAGACTTATAGCAAAGAAACTACTAAGAGGTAATATTATAATTACAAGTTGTTTACATGATTTAGTGTATTTAGCATTATAAAGGTGTAAGTAGAATAATACATTTATAAATTCATTATGCCTTAGTTTGATCTTTGAAAATTACCGAAATGTTTTTTATTCAGTAATGTCATTGGTAAACTGGTGAAGCAAACGAGTCACCATTGACAGCTAATGATATTAAGTGAATATATGAATTAATGGCACTCAAACTTTTAAGAAAATGCCAAATTAGTTCATGTAGTGTCTATAAATACAAATTAATTGGGTCTAGGGTGATGCACTGATGCCATTTATTAATCAATGGCTTATTTGTTGTTTGCTTCTTCTGCAGTTAAACTACAGTAAAAATGTTACTGCACCATATTAAAGTATTGATGCTAGAATATGCTAAGTGCTCTATAATTATCATCTTTCATTGCCTTTTTTAATTACTATTATATTTGCTTTTTCCAAATAAATGTAGCAGTTTTTACTTTACCATTTTAAGTATCATATTGTAGATAAAAGTCAACAAATCTTTTTGTTATATTTGAACAGATGCATATCTAGTTGATTATTCCTCTTTTCTATTGCCAAAAAAACAACTAAACTTCAAGATCTTTAGTAATTACCACATGCTAACTGTATATGCATTATAGTGTGTTATACAGTGCAATTATCACAGTTATACAATGCAATTATCACACACAAACAACAGAATAATAAAACCATAACAATAAAAGCAATATTGAGCGTTAATCTTTGCGCTGTATTGAGGATATTAGATTTTAATTTAGCATACTATTTAATAGTTAGAGCCTAATCACATAGATCAATAGGCTAAATAGCATCATTATTTGTTCCTAACCTTTAGATTCTTGAGCCCAAGTGTAGTGTTTCGCACTCATGCTAAAGTTGAAATTTAGCAGCACTCTGAGGTCAAAGTGAACTTGTCAAGTAATAATAGTATTTTATCAGGAGCTCTTACGTTCTGCTACACATTATTAAGTGGTAGAAGTTATAGTGATCTAGCTACTTGTTGTGTAATGATGCTAATCATAGCTACTGGTAGATTTAGAGCACTCAACCCCTGAAGTCTACAGGCGTTGGACTGCATGCATGAAATATACCTGTAGCTATGCACATGCTCTAACATTTTAGATCGCGTTTACGCAACTTTGTTTAACAGTATTTTCGCAGAGATGGCAGTGTCAAGCAACATTTTCAGTGAGAATATTGTGGATATTGCTCAGTAAGCTGACGGTTCTGGTCATTTTTTACCAGTAAATGAAGTAGTTTAAGTCATTTTGAAGGTGGTAAAATAAATCAATGCTGCTGGTCCCACTAAATGGACTTAGCTTAGAAGAAATAAGAACACTGTCTCTAAAGCACATTCCTAAGAATACTAAATGAGTTGTTACGTTTGGATGGAACACTAGCAAACGTATCAGATAGACATTATAGATTATCAAGATCCAGAGACATTAAATCATTGGCTTAAAATATTCACTGTGGAATGAGAAAAGTAAATGGAGAATAATATGATCCCTAAATATATCACAACAAGAACAGGGAAAGCTCATGAACAAATATATTTCATTGTAGCTGTAGCTAACATCCTTATTATAGCTGTAACTAACCTCATTTCCTACTATTAACATCAAAATTTGCTGTTCTTATAAACTAAAACTGAAAAGTAGCAGTACCTTGAGCAGATAGTATGCACAGGCAAAAAGACAAAAAAAAGGATGTTATTAATACTATAATTTATAATCTTTGTAGTAACAGAGAAAGAAATTGAAAATGCCTGTGAAGAAGTCATAAAGAGTCAAGTTTGTGTAGATATTTTTGTAGGACGCTTAAATTTTGTTGGCTTACCTCGTTCAGGAAAAAGTTCCACTCTACGTCGACTACTTGGAGAATTTATTAACTTTATTGAGGCTAAAATGGACCGTGAACTACCAAGTACTGGAGTAGCAGACAGAAAACAACTCTTCATTCAGAGCATTAAAAAATCTGTTGGATTTGTGAATAAAGGACAATGGAATGAAAAGAATCTAGTAGGGGAGACTGCTTTTCTCAATGGTATAATATATCAATCTATCGATGGTAAGATCACAGATTTACCATAAAAAACAGGTTGAAAGGAGTCCTTTTACAACCATAACAAAATCCATTAACTGTCTTGGTAATTAGAGAAAACAAAAAATTTACAAGGCTGTGGAGATTAACAAACTAGTTATCAACACATTATACACTAATTTACGATTTTGCTTTGGTTGTCAATGGACACTTTTCAGGCAGTGAATATTTACAATATTCATTATATTATTTGTATTAATACAGATGTAACAGTTACTCCACAGGCTGAAAATTCCCAATACGCTGCTGGGGATTTAAAAACAAGTATACCATCTCCAGAAAATGAGAAATTGAATCGCTCCACTAATAAGGATATTGTTAAAGAGAAATCTTCAACAAAGGAGTCGGACAGTTCACCTGCACTCACAAAAACACATGAAGCCAATAAGAATGATTTTGTTCCTACAAATATTGCTCAAATATATCCCACATATGAAGAAGCAATGGCTAATAAAGATTATGAGAGAGTACAATGTTTACTTGAAGATGTCATATATTTGATTACTACTGACCACGGAGGACAGACTGAGTTTTTAGATCTTATGTCTCGATTTCTCATGGGGCCTTCACTAAATCTTATATTTAGTCGACTGACTGATCCTTTTCATCAAGTTTACAAAATATACTCTACTGATGAAGAAGGAGTCTGTACAGACAAGGAAGACTCCGTGGTAACTTTAGAAGAGATAACATTTCAAACTCTAGCTAGCATAGCTTGTATGGAAGTTCCTAATGAACAACAACATTATTCTACAGTGAGAGAACTAAATGAGGCTGAAAACAATATATCTTGTTCTTCTAAGGCCATGTTTATTGGAACATTTAGAGACCAGGTCACTCAAGAAGAATTTGAAAAACGAGATCAGGTTTTGAAACAGGCTTTGGAGCATACTGATTTTTACCACAAAGGTATAATAGAGTATGCAACTGAACAATACATTACACTCCCTATAAACAACAGAAGTGGAACTCAACAAGAGATTGATAATGCTAAAACTATTTTTGAAAGTAGTATAAAGAAAAACTTTAAAAAAGTGCATATTCCATGTAACATGGCTAATGTTTAACATTGTGATGCGATCCAAAGACAAGCAAACTATGACGATTGAAGAATGTAAAGAAATAGCTGGAAATCTAGGGATTAGTGACACAGACTTACCCAATGTTCTGTGGTTTCTACATTATTGAGTAGGGTCTTTACTCTACTATCCCATGGTGAAAGGATTTGAAGGCATAGTTATATGTGATGTAAAGGTTAGTTGTAGCATACTTTATATTGAGTTCTTTACTCAACCAAATGTTATGCTTTTATTTTTAGATTATATTTGATGTAGCAACCCAATTAGTAAAGAAAACATTTGTATTTAGTAAAGTAGGAAAATCAGCTGCAGATATTTTTAAGAAGAAAGCTCAGTTTACTAAAACAGACTTGCAGAAAGTTAGAGAAGAGGACTCAGATACCTTGATTTCTATGGAAATGCTGGTATTACTTTTTGAGCATCACAACATCTTAGCTACTCTCAGTACAACGTCTCACAGAACAGAAACCACCTATTTTATGCCCAGTATTTTAATGAGTGCTACAAAAGAAGAACTTCAAAAAGTTCCAACTTCTTCTACAATAGCACCACTTATGCTTCGATACACTTGTGGGTACTTGCCACTTGGAGTCTTTTCTTCTCTCATCATTGAACTTGTCCGTAATAGAGAACTCAAATGGAAACTCATTGAAGAAGGTCTTTGTAGAATCAAGATCTCTTTCAGAGTTGGTGATGACTATGACATAGTAACTCTCATTTCTTA
>WLWD01001121.1_pt1 | contig 185577 bp, 118 predicted proteins | sample 6712731 | NCBI WGS metagenome assembly WLWD01 (sample SAMN12718690, study PRJNA576275) | sponge metagenome | isolation source: marine sponge | host: Mycale hentscheli | place: New Zealand: South Island, Marlborough, Capsize Point | collected 2014-11-01 | reverse complement strand
TGAGTGTGTGTGGAGTCATTTCATTAGTTCGTGAGTGAGTGTGGAGTCATTTCATTAGTTCTTGAGTGTGTGTGGAGTCATTTCATTAGTTCGTGAGTGAGTGTGGAGTCATTTCATTAGTTCTTGAGTGTGTGTGGAGTCATTTCATTAGTTCTTGAGTGTGTGTGGAGTCATTTCATTAGTTCTTGAGTGTGTGTGGAGTCATTTCATTACTTCGTGAGTGTGTGTGGAGTCATTTCATTACTTTGTGAGTGAGTGTGGAGTCATTTCATTAGTTCTTGAGTGAGTGTGGAGTCATTTCATTAGTTCGTGAGTGGGTGTGGAGTCATTTCATTAGTTCGAGAGTGAGTGTGCAGTCATTTCATTAGTTCGTGAGTGAGTGTGGAGTCATTTCATTAGTTCGTGACAGTGTGGAGTCATTTCATTACTTCGTGAGTGAGTGTGGAGTCATTTCATTAGTTCGTGAGTGTGTGTGGAGTCATTTCATTAGTTCGTGAGTGTGTGTGGAGTCATTTCATTAGTTCGTGAGTGAGTGTGGAGTCATTTCATTAGTTCGTGAGTGTGTGTGGAGTCATTTCATTAGTTCGTGAGTGTGTGTGGAGTCATTTCATTAGTTCGTGAGTGTGTGTGGAGTCATTTCATTAGTTCGAGAGTGAGTGTGGAGTCATTTCATTAGTTCGTGAGTGAGTGTAGAGTCATTTCATTAGTTCGTGAGTGTGTGTGGAGTCATTTCATTAGTTCGTGAGTGTGTGGAGTCATTTCATTAGTTCGTGAGTGAGTGTGGAGTCATTTCATTAGTTCGTGAGTGAGTGTGGAGTCATTTCATTAGTTCGTGAGTGTGTGTGGAGTCATTTCATTAGTTCGTGAGTGTGTGTGGAGTCATTTCATTAGTTCGTGAGTGGGTATGGAGTCATTTCATTAGTTCGTGAGTTGGGTGTGGAGTCATTTCATTAGTTCGTTTCATCATTTCACATGTAATCCTCTAATTCATCACTTCACATGTAATCCACCAAGTTCATCATTTCACATGTAATCCACTAATTTATCATTTCACATGTAATCCACCAAGTTCATCATTTCACATGTAATCCACCAAGTTCATCATTTCACTTGTAATCCACCAAGTTCATCATTTCACATGTAATCCACCAAGTTCATCACTTCACATGTAATCCACCAAGTTCATCACTTCACATGTAATCCACCAAGTTCATCATTTCACATGTAATCCACCAAGTTCATCATTTCACATGTAATCCACTAATTCATCACTTCACATGTAATCCACTAATTCATCATTTCACTTGTAATCCACCAAGATCATCATTTCACATGTAATCCACCAAGTTCATCATTTCACATGTAATCCACCAAGTTCATCATTTCACATGTAATCCTCTAATTCATCATTTCACTTGTAGTCCACCAAGTTCATCATTTCACATGTAATCCACTAATTCATCACTTCACATGTAATCCACCAAGTTCATAATTTCACATGTAATCCACCAAGTTCATCATTTCACTTGTAATCCACCAAGTTCATCATTTCACATGTAATCCACCAAGTTCATAATTTCACATGTAATCCACTAATTTATCATTTCACACGTAATCCACTAATTCATCATTTCACATGTAATCCACCAAGTTCATCATTTCACATGTAATCCACCAAGTTCATCATTTCACATGTAATCCTCTAATTCATCATTTCACATGTAATCCACTAATTCATCATTTCACTTGTAATCCACCAAGATCATCATTTCACATGTAATCCACCAAGTTCATCATTTCACATGTAATCCACCATGTTCATCATTTCACATGTAATCCTCTAATTCATCACTTCACATGTAATCCACCAAGTTCATCATTTCACTTGTAATCCACTAATTCATCATTTTCAAATGTAATCCTCTAATTCATCAGATCACATGTAATCCACTAATTCATCATTTCACTTGTAATCCACCAAGTTCATCATTTCACATGTAATCCACTAATTCATCATTTTCACATGTAATCCACCAAGTTCATCATTTCACATGTAATCCTCTAATTCATCACTTCACATGTAATCCACCAAGTTCATCATTTCACATGTAATCCACTAATTCATCATTTCACATGTAATCCAAGTTCATCATTTCTCATGTAATCCACTAATTCATCATTTCACATGTAATCCACTAATAAATCATTTCACATGCAATCCACTAATTCATCATTTTCACATGTAATCCACCAAGTTCATCATTTCACATGTAATCCACCAAGTTCATCATTTCACACCACCAAGTTCATCATTTCACATGTAATCCACCAAGTTCATCATTTCACATGTAAACCACCAAGTTCATCATTTCACATGTAATCCACCAAGTTCATCATTTCACATGTAATCCTCTAATTCGTCATTTCACATGTAATCCACTAATTCATCATTTCACTTGTAATCCACTAATTCATCATTTCACATGTAATCCACCAAGTTCATCATTTCACATGTAATCCTCTAATTCGTCATTTCACATGTAATCCACTAATTCATCATTTCACATGTAATCCACTAATTCATCATTTCACATGTAATCCACTAATTTATCATTTTCACATGTAATCCACCAAGTTCATCATTTCACATGTAAACCACCAAGTTCATCATTTCACATGTAATCCACCAAGTTCATCATTTCACATGTAATCCTCTAATTCGTCATTTCACATGTAATCCACTAATTCATCATTTCACTTGTAATCCACTAATTCATCATTTCACATGTAATCCACCAAGTTCATCATTTCACATGTAATCCTCTAATTCGTCATTTCACATGTAATCCACTAATTCATCATTTCACTTGTAATCCACTAATTCATCATTTCACATGTAATACACTAATTCATCATTTCACATGTAATCCACGAATTAATCATTTCACTGGTAATCCACTAATTCATCATTTCACATGTAATCCACTAATTCATCATTTCACATGTAATCCACTAATAAATCATTTCACATGTAATCCACTAATTAATCATTTCACATGTAATCCACTAATTCATCATTTTCACATGTAATCCACCAAGTTCATCATTTCACATGTAATCCTCTAATTCGTCATTTCACATGTAATCCACTAATTCATCATTTCACTTGTAATCCACTAATTCATCATTTCACATGTAATCCACCAAGTTCATCATTTCACATGTAATCCTCTAATTCATCATTTCACTTGTAATCCACTAATTCATCATTTCACATGTAATCCACTAATTCATCATTTCACTTGTAATCCACTAATTCATCATTTCACTTGTAATCCTCTAATTCATCACTTCACATGTAATCCACCAAGTTCATCATTTCACATGTAATCCTCTAATTCGTCATTTCACATGTAATCCACTAATTCATCATTTCACTTGTAATCCACTAATTCATCATTTCACATGTAATCCACCAAGTTCATCATTTCACATGTAATCCTCTAATTCGTCATTTCACATGTAATCCACTAATTCATCATTTCACATGTAATCCACCAAGTTCATCATTTCACATGTAATCCTCTAATTCATCATTTCACATGTAATACACTAATTCATCATTTCACATGTAATCCACGAATTAATCATTTCACTGGTAATCCACTAATTCATCATTTCACATGTAATCCACTAATTCATCATTTCACATGTAATCCACTAATAAATCATTTCACATGTAATCCACTAATTAATCATTTCACATGTAATCCACTAATTCATCATTTTCACATGTAATCCACCAAGTTCATCATTTCACATGTAATCCACCAAGTTCATCATTTCACATGTAATCCACTAATTTATCATTTCACAGGTAATCCACCAAATTCATCATTTCACATGTAATCTACCAAGTTCATCATTTCACACCATCAAGTTCATCATTTCACATGTAATCCACCAAGTTCATCATTTCACATGTAATCCTCTAATTCATCATTTCACATGTAATCCTCTAATTCATCATTTCACTTGTAATCCACCAAGTTCATCATTTCACATGTAATCCACCAAGTTCATCATTTCACACCACCAAGTTCATCATTTCACATGTAATCCACTAATTCATCATTTCACATGTAATCCACTAATTAGTCATTTCACATGTAATCCACTAATTCATCATTTTCACATGTAATCCACCAAGTTCATCATTTCACATGTAATCCACTAATTTATCATTTCACAGGTAGTCCACCAAATTCATCATTTCACATGTAATCTACCAAGTTCATCATTTCACACCACCAAGTTCATCATTTCACATGTAATCCACCAAGTTCATCATTTCACATGTAATCCACCAAGTTCATCATTTCACATGTAATCCTCTAATTCGTCATTTCACATGTAATCCACTAATTCATCATTTCACTTGTAATCCACTAATTCATCATTTCACATGTAATCCACCAAGTTCATCATTTCACATGTAATCCTCTAATTCATCATTTCACATGTAATCCACTAATTCATCATTTCACTTGTAATCCACCAAGTTCATCATTTCACATGTAATCCACCAAGTTCATCATTTCACATGTAATCCACTAATTTATCATTTTCACATGTAATCCACCAAGTTCATCATTTCACATGTAATCCACCAAGTTCATCATTTCACATGTAATCCACCACTAATTTATCATTTCACATGTAATCCACTAATTCATCACTTCACATGTAATCCACCAAGTTCATCATTTCACATGTAATCCACCAAGTTCATCATTTCACATGTAATCCACTAATTCATCATTTCACATGTAATCCACCAAGTTCATCATTTCACATGTAATCCACAATTCATCATTTCACATGTAATCCACCAAGTTCATCATTTCACATGTAATCCACCAAGTTCATCATTTCACATGTAATCCACCAAGTTCATCATTTCACATGTAATCCACCAAGTTCATCATTTCACATGTAATCCACCAAGTTCATCATTTCACATGTAATCCACTAATTCATCATTTCACATGTAATCCACCAAGTTCATCATTTCTCATGTAATCCACAAGTTCATCATTTCACATGTAATCCACCAAGTTCATCATTTCACATGTAATCCACCAAGTTCATCATTTCACATGTAATCCACCAGTTCATCATTTCACATGTAATCCACCAAGTTCATCATTTCACATGTAATCCACCAAGTTCATCATTTCACATGTAATCCACTAATTCATCACTTCACATGTAATCCACCAAGTTCATCATTTCACATGTAATCCACTAATTCATCACTTCACATGTAATCCACCAAGTTCATCATTTCACATGTAATCCACTAATTTCATCGTAATCCACCAAGTTCATCATTTCAAGTATTCCACTAATTTCATCATTTATCTCATGTAATCCACCAAGTTCATCATTTCAATATTCCTTGAATTATGTGTGTGTGTGTGTGTGTTGTGTGTGTGTGTGTGTGTGTGTGTGTGTGATGTGTGTGTGTGTGTATGTGTTATAGTATGGCATCAACTGTTCCTGTTTGCTTCAGTTTTCAAAACTAAACATTGTTTAGTTGATATAACTTTTTTTGTAATTTTCAATGTGTGGTGTGGTGCTTTGCTTATAATTTAGCAAAACATCATTATTTCGTAGAAGTGTGTGTGTATCTTATATTGTATGTTATTGTAATAGGTAAATTAGGAGAGGATTTATTATTTTTCTTTCTGCATAGCTAAACTTTTGTGGTTAATCACTTACAAAAATGAAATATCCGCTGTTCAATAAATGTCAAAATGCTGGGTCAGCACATTCCAGTTTAGTGAGAAAACACTAAGTTTAGTGTGGAGTTGTTGGGGGTGGGAGGTGGGGTTGTTGGGGGTGGGAGGGTAGGGTTGTTGTGGGTGGGAGGGTGGGGTTGGGGGTGGGGGATGGTGTAATTAGGAGAGAGAGTTTTACATTAAGGTGAGAAGGAGGAGAGTTATAGTCCATGGTAAGGAGAGAGAGAGAGAGATTCCATGGTGATGAGATAGGTATAGTCCATGGTGATGAGAAAGAGAGAGAGAGTTTTAGTCCATGGTGATAAGAGAGAGAGATTTTAGTCCATGGTGGAGAGAGAGAGTTTTAGTCCATGGTGATGAGAGAGAGAGTTTTGGTCCCTGGTGAGGAGAGAGAGAATTTTAGTCCATGGTGATGAGAGAGAGAGTTTTAGTCCCTGGTGAGGAGAGAGAGAGTTTTAGTCCATGGTGAGGAGAGAGAGTTTTGGTCCATGGTGATGAGAGAGAGAGTTTTAGTCCATGGTGATGAGAGAGAGAGTTTTGGTCACTGGTGATGAGAGAGAGAGTTTTGGTCCATGGTGATGAGAGAGAGAGTTTTGGTCCATGGTGATGAGAGAGAGAGTTTTGGTCCAAGGTGGTAAGGAGAGGAAGTTGGATCAAGGTGATAGAGAGAGAGAGTAGAGTAGAGTAGAGTATTGTGAGGGAGGAGAGGGAGAGATTATAGTTAGGAGAGAGTTAGCCAAGTTGTCCAGTCCCTAACTGTCAACAAACTAACTTGCACTGTAGGTGGGCCACACAGAGACAGCAGGCTAAGTTTAAATTTTACAGGTGTGTGTGTGTGTGTACAGTCATTATTGCAGCTGAATAGTGTGGGTTGGTACATTAATTGCAGCTGAATAGTGTGGGTTGGTACATTAATTGCAGCTGTGCAAATGTAGATACTGAACTGTGTGTGGAGGCCTAGATGTGGCAGCTGGGACCTACACACCTACACCAAGGGTTGCCTAAATACCTTTATTATTCTAGAATTTTTCACTATGCTATTTTCTATTTATTATTCCAGAAAAAATGCAAGCACAATCTGGCAGTAGTGTTGAAGCAGCTCTATCAAGGACTGAGGAATTGAAAAAGTATAAGTATTACTTTCAAAATCAGTGTAATTTCTCTATGTGAATGTGTGTGTATGTGCTTTTTTCCCTTTCTATTCAATAAAGCTAATGTGCAACTTTATTTTGACCTCTCCTTTTTTAAATACTTTATTGATATTGGTTACACCACAATCAGGAGCATAAGGCTCCAAATTAAATATTGGTTGAGCCCTGGAAAATTTGGGTGTGAGCTGAACAGGAAGTGAGTGTGTCAATTATCAAAGTAGGGCGGAGCATAGCCTTGGCAATTAAAAGTATTAATCTCCAATATTATTAACTCAACCCGACCCAGTGTCTTTATGAAGAATAATACAAGGTTTTCAACAAAACAACAACAACTAGCTAATAGATAGGTTAATATTTTAAGCATATAAGAATAATAAAGAATAAAATAAAGTAAGAAAGGAATAATTAATATCAAGGATAGATTAAGTACATTCACATTCACAATATTCTTCATTGCTTCATTGTTGCACACTTGTAGCTAGACTTGTCTTCAAGTGGGCTATCCTTACACCAACCCAACTTCTACCCCCCTCTCTAAGTGATGCACACCATCTAAATGGAATTTCTTTCAAATGGTCTTTATGAGTGTCAATCAAATCATTCAAATCAAGTATTAGTAAACAATACAAGAAGCTAATTTTAACTGTCAAAAATTTTTAAGTAACTACATTACAACCCTCCTCAGCATGCAAGAAATTGAAATGCTAAATAGATTATGTTGAACGTAGAATATGTGTGAAGGCCAAATTCAAATTGGCAATTATGTCTCCAGCTTATTACATTGTTGATGGTGTGATTATAGTTATTGTAAAGTTCTGTAAATTTTTGTGCTTTTTTTATTTTGAGAGAATACAATAATTATATTAAATCAGCTACCATTTCTGTGGAGATATAAGCAAAAATGTTTTGATATAATAATATTGATGTTCATAAAGAGATAGCTAAATGGTTAAGATAAATAGAGTCATGAGCATAACTATTAGTTACTGAGAAATGAAACCGTAAAAGTCATCAGAAAAGCCAAGTGGTTTGGAGCGTGTGGATGAAGGTCCAACCACACGTGGTAAGGTTTGATGGTTGCCTTGTTTCGACTTATTCTTTTTAATTTTTCTATCAATTTGATTAAAAAAACTGTTGACATTTGGAGCCCTCCACTTGAGTGCCTTCACAAAAAGAACCTGTCTCTTTGATCCTCCATCCATATCTTCTTCACCACTTTCTTCACTTGACATAAAATCTTTAGTCAGTACTTTAGTCCATGCATCTTTCTGGGAATCTGTTAATTTTTTCGATTTATTAACAATAGAGCGTCGACATTCCAGTTTCTACACATGTTTATAACATACTATCATAATACCAAACTGACACTGCTTAATAATTGTCAATGACATTTGATGCTGAAACATTACACAGGGCTAACTTACCCTTGTAATTCTGTTGCGCCTTCGTTGTTGGTCCACTTTAAATTTATACTTTCCGTTCGCTTTTAAATGGTCTTCCTCAAGCTTGGATTGAAAAAATCGTCTAGTAGCATCTGCAATGATATACAGTGACCAATGAACTATGTAAATTTCAACCTATAAAAAGGAGACAACTAACAGTAGTGCTCTAATAAACTGTACAACAAAAAAAGAAATCTTTGCAATACCTCGAACTTGAGCTGAGGTTATACTAGGATTGCTGGCCTTTACTTCTGTCATAAGACGAGAAAGAACTTGTTTATTTTCTGGGTCTGTAAACCTTTTTCTGATATAGAAAAAAATATTGCATAAGTAAACATTGACTAAAAAAAATAAACTTACGCGGTTACAAATCCTGGGAAGTCATCACTCTCTTCCAGCAATGCTTTATAAACTTCTCTCACCTCATGCTTCAGTGAATATTTATAAGGAATAAAGAAATTAATTGATAATAATTATACTATAAACAAGTTAGCACATTAGTCTTGTTTTAGTTAACTAAATCTAAAACCCAAACCCTTAGTTTTGGGGTATTTTACTTTTGGTAACAATAATTAAAGCTAAGCTGTAGAAAAATGAAAAAACTAACTAAATATTTTAGAAGACAGTAAATTATTGTATTGATGTAATAGCTACTAAAAACTAACTAAATCTTCAGGTAGAATTTGGGAAAAAAATTAAAACTAAGCATTCAAGATATTTTTTTTTTGTATGAATAACTAAAACTAAGAAAATCTGGAAGCTCTAAACCAAAACAACTACATAATTGTTTTTATAATTACACAAAAAAATTTTGTTGCTTGTTCAATTTTATAGATAACTTACTCTAATTCTAGGAGTCAGATTTAATTTTCTTCTTCTTTCTCTTGAAGGTTCTGGTGATTCAGGGGTAGATTGTAAACCCTGTAACTTATCTTCTACCGATTGCAAGCGAGTGCCAAAGTTATCTAAACGCTGATGTAATTCATGAAATTGAGAATTTGTTTTTTTAATTTCATCCAAAATTTGCTGTTGGACTGCAAGATCCTCAGTGTCTACTCGCCGTGGGCAACCGAACAAAGCTCTTCCAGTACCCCTACTACTGTCTGATGTACTGAAGGACCTAACAGGAGTGGAGACAGAACTAGGACTATCTAAGTCACTGTAAGCTGCATCAGACAGTTCAGAAAGATCTTCCTGAGACATGTCAGATTGATTTCAGAACAATTATCTGTACTGTGCAGAATCTGATTATAAGAGAGGAGAGAGAAAAGGTTGACAAAGCAAAGTATTGAAGTAGCTACGCATGCGTAGACAATCTTTTAAGTCGCGGTAAAGTTTAAACTGAAAAAGTATATATATTTTTATAGCAGATTTTAAACAGCTCAGATCAAACAGAGTGAGTTTTCTATTGTGTATGATGGAAAAGCGTGTCAAAAGGATTTACAGAGTGTGCCCTCATTGTGAGAAGCAATTGAATTTGAAAATATTTAGAGAGCATAAAAAGCTTCATTACAACTTGTCGACTAAATTGTGGACTAAAACCGTTGTTGGTGATAAAGTCTCTTCAGGCAGTGATACCAGCTCCAGTTTTGAATTAACTGAACAAGTAGAGCTCAGAAGGTCAAGTGAAGAAAATACCAGCAACAGCACCGACATCCAAACAGTTTCTAGCTCAACAAGCGTACACAGTGAAAGCAACTTATTCACAGAAGCTAACTATAATATGGAAGATACTTGCACTGCCAACTCAAGTATGTTGCCATATAGCTCAATTATATCAGTTACCTTACCAGATTTTTTTTAAATATAGGTACAGAGTTCTGGATAGAGAGTGACAGAGAAATCGATGAGGACATGAGAGACAGTACCTGCATATCAGCACCAAATATTTTGTCTGATGATGATAGTTCAGCAGAAAAAGAAGCTCACATTGTTATCAGATGGGTATTTATGTTAATGTCTATCTTTCAAAGTCGTTTTTTTATCACAGGTCGAGCTATGACATGGTTAGTTAAATTTATCGGCATACTTCTTACTTTTCTTGGAAATTATTCTCCCAAAATTGCCACTATAGCATTACAGTATTCCAGGAAAATGAGAGAACTAAATAAAAATATTGAAGATGATTGCCAATTTATGCGCAAAGCTGTCTGCATTAAATGTGATTCAGTTTACAACTTTGATGAGTGTTTGGACAAAGTGGGCTCTTTAGTACAGCCAAAAATATGTGCATATAAATTGTTCAATAAACAATGTAGTTCATTGCTAATGAAAGAAATTGTTACTTGTAATGGAAATCGGAGATTATATCCACACAAAGTTTTTTGTTGTTCTAATTTGGCTGCAGATTTACAAAAATTAATTTTACGTCCAGGCTTTTTAGACCTCTGTGAGTCCACAAGAAATTTATCAACAGTTGCGGAAGGAGTATTGAGAGATGTGTTTGATGGCACTATTTGGAAACAATTCACTGCTATAGATGGCTCTCCATTTTTGAATGATGCAAACAATTATGGCTTATTGCTTAACATTGACTGGCTTCAGCCTTTTGAACACACAAAATATTCAGTAGGTGTTATATATTTAGCTATACTAAATCTGCCTAGATCGATTCGATTTAAACAAGAAAATGTAATACTTTATGGTGTTATTCCTGGACCATGTGAACCATCATTAACCATTAACACTTACTTAGATTTTCTTGTTTCTGATCTATTGAAATTATGGAAAGGTGTTAAATTGAGACTTCCAGGCTCTGACACAGAGACTACATTTAGGGCTGCATTGCTTGGTGTAGCATGTGATCTACCTGCTGCACGGAAAGTTTCTGGCTTTTTAAGTTATTCTGCTAATTTGGGGTGTTCACGATGTTATCAAAAATTCTCTTGTGGGTTTGGAAGCAGAAATTATGACAACTTTGATCGAGATAAGTGGCAATTACGTACAAATAAACAGCATCGTGAAAATGTTAAAAAAATACAACAATGTACCACCAAAACTCAAAGATCAGAGCTTGAATCTAGATATGGCTGCCGATACTCTGTACTATTGAAGTTACCGTATTTTTGTCCGATTGAAATGACACTCATTGATCCAATGCATAATCTTTTCTTAGGGACAGCTAAGCATTTTGCAAGAGATATCTGGATTGGTAAAAATATTTTAAGTGGTCAGGACATCACCACTGTAGAATCAAAACTAAGGAATGTCATTATTCCGGCAGGAATTGGGCGAATTCCAGTGTCTATTAATACTGGAGTTTTTTTGACCGCAGATCAATGGAAGAATTGGACCCTGTACTTTTCAATATATTGTTTAAAAGATATTTTATCTAATTCTGAATTGGAATGCTGGAGACACTTTGTTTTATCATGTAGGAAGTTTTGCAAATTTTCTGCATCTTTAGTGGACATTGCAGTTGCAGATGAACTCTTGGTAAGGTTTTGCAAACGTGCTGCTCATTTATATGGTAGTGGAGTGATTACACCAAATATGCATATGCATTGCCATTTAGCAGAATGCATTAAAGAGTTTGGACCTTCACACAGCTTTTGGCTTTTTCCTTTTGAACGTTACAATGGTATTCTTGAAGGTCAGCCAACGAACAATAGATCTGTTGAGCTTCAACTTATGCATCGATTTCGTAAAGATATTAGACATTTTGAGTTATACCACGAGTGCAAAGATATGCCTTATGCTGATCATTTTCGGGCGGCTCTTCCACAATCGCTCACTGATCTCTCATCTTTAGAGTTTGATGACAGCACACAACCTGGTCCTAGATTCATCACTGGAATTTTGACTGCAGATGAAATTCAGTACATTCAAAAGTTTTATTGTCATTTGTACCCACATCAAGCAAGTTTGATTAACCAGAAGAAAGTGACAATTACTTCAGTATATAGAAAATATAGCAGCGTGAAGTGGAAGGGAAAAGTAATACACTCATGTTTGAACAAAAATGTTAAAAATCCATATGTGTATGTGAAACCACCATTTCCTCACCAAAATTCTGTTTTTGATTCTTCAAGACTTGCTGAGATTCAGTACTTTTTGCTACACCGAGTAACATTTCCAGAACTTGAAAACCCTGTTAGCCATTTACTTGCTTGTGGAAATTGGCCAATGGTTCATCCCAACAGGAACTATTACGGAAAGCCAGTTGAAGTATTTTGCAGAAATCTTTATGAATCAAACTCGGACAATTCATTCTTTCTGGCTGCCTCAATTGAATGCCGTACAATCATTTGTGCAGACAAAGTTCTAGGGGAAAGAGTACTTACTGCTATACCATTAGTAGAATAAATATATTATTCTTTATGCATTGTGATTTGATTTTCTGGTTCATCTGATAAAAAAATATGATTGTGCTTATTGAATGGAGTGTCAATTAGGACATAACTTTCTTACTTTCATTGCCCCTTCAGTTTAGGGAGCAAGATTTTAGCTTAATACTCCACTGGCAGATCAGGTTAGCTATAGACAATACTGGATTTAGGTGGTGAGCGCAGTTGCAGATGGTTTTTCACAGGAACTGTTGCAAAGCTGTTATGGGCTTTAGGATTATCACCAAATCCCAGGGGCTTAACGCAGAGAACAATGCAGTAGGTGGCAATTCTTTAGTCTCTAATCGACTCTTACCAAATAGGTAAAGGAGAACGCGTGAAAGTAATAATACTTAGTTGTAAAAGGTAAGGGATACTATAAAGTAGCGTAGCGAGACCCTTTACCTACGGCTATGTAGTTATAGGTAAAGGTAGTTATAGGTAAAGGTAGTTATAGGTAAAGGTAGTTATAGGTAAAGGTAGTTATAGGTAAAGGTAGTTATAGGTAAAGGTAAAGGTAGTTATAGGTAAAGGTAGTTATAGGTAAAGGTAGTTATAGGTAAAGGTAGTTATAGGTAAAGGTAGTTATAGGTAAAGGTAGTTATAGGTAAAGGTAGTTATAGGTAAAGGTAGTATAGCATGCAGTGTAGCCAGACACTTTACCACCCTTTACCAGCTACAAGGGGAGGAAACAGTCTGGAACACTGCCATTGTATTGACTCAGCGGTTCTAGCTCCACCAGGAAGTTGGTGGAGTAACATTAGCAGTATCACATGTACAACTGTAACCACTCTTTCTGCGAGCTGCAATTTCGCGCATGGACAGTGATGAGAATCTCTGAAGAGACTGCGTTAGATGCTGTAGACAAATCTTAGGCAGTCTGGGTTACTCGTACATTTAGACTGCAAAGATAGCATTGATTGAGTAAAAGTTTAGGCTCACAAGTTTCTCTTTTACCGCACGCGGTCACTTAATGTTATTCATAGTACTAAAGCCTAATTACCTCCAACTTTAGGGTGGAACTAGCTAGGAACAGCTGAGTCAATGGCAGTATTCCAGACCCTTTCCTCCACCAGCATAGCAGGTAAAGGGTCTGGCTAAGTGAGACTAAGGTAAAGGGTCTGGTGAGCAATACTAAAAGTTATTTAGGAGCTAATCTGCCAGGAACAGGTAAAAAGTATGGATGATGAAATACTTTTGTATTCATTACTTAACTTGTAAAATTGGCTGCCAAGTATTGAAATACTCATTATATAATAAGCAGCATGCAATATACATCCCTAGATCACAATTTCAATATACATACATTATGTATGAACTACATGTAATCGCCAAATTAATTAATAGTGTAGCTCCAAATCCACAGGAGTGAAAATTTTAAAGTGAATTATACTCAGCTTGTATTATTAATATTATTTAATATTTTATTTTGCATAGCTACCAAGAGAGAAAAATATAAAATCTTCCAAAGAACAGCAGTATTATGACAACAAATTTGGTGATATTATATAGCAGCTAAGATAGTGCAGAATTTTATGAAATCATCACTTATATTCTACACACATAGCTACCCCCACCACACCATCTGTCACATCATTTCTAGCTCAATTTTAGAGTCACTTTTTTGAGTGCTTTCAAATCCTATTTTAGAGGTTTCTTGCTATTTCTTTGTCAAGTTGAGTCTTCATACTTCCATGGCTAAGTCTGCAGTAAATTAGGTCCTTCCCATAGGTGTAGCTATATAGAAAGACATAACATAATAAGCGATTTTTACAATAAACACACAAAATAGGTTCAAAATATTGAATGGGGTGCATGGGGGAGTCTAAACATACCAGACCCTTAGTCCTATAAAAATAGTTTGACCTAACATATTGAGTGGAAATGCTGACTACTGAACTGACATTCAAGGTTTTTGTAATTTTGGCAGGTAGCTAGCCAACTGTTAGTGTCCTAATCTTTTTAATGGTGTAATATAATATATAATAGTAAATAAATATCTGTAGCTATATAATATTATGATTACTAGCTATAATAGCTACAATTGTGTAACTATTGCAGCTTTGTTTAGTAATACAACAAAAATGTTTACATTTTTACAATGACATTTTTTTCAATAATGTAGGGTTTTTAAAATATCTAGGAAAAATAATAAGAAAGTTAACAACTAATAAATTTTTTGGAAATTTCGTACAAAACCATTAGAAATTGAGACATTCCTGCAATGAAATTGGAATAAGAAACAAATTAGGAAACTATCAAGGAAACTTGAACTTTAATTTAAGGAAACATAAGAGGAAATTGTTAGGAATTGTAAAATTGAAATTCCTGGAAAGTTACCTGAAATGAAACACATTGGAAACATAATAAATTTCCCTGTGCTACCTGTTTCACTTGAGTCTGTTAGTCAAATCAATTCATCTACTCTTGAACTCTGAAATAAGTTCTACAGACTTGGAAATAGCAGAAAAATGTTAAATCTTTTCTATAAAACAATTGTTCAATTATATCCCCAAGAAGTATGTACCATGAATCTACATAGTTATTCTAGTTTTGCATTTGAAAGTATGAATGGCCATTTAAAACTGCACTGCCACGGAACAAGGAATGTATTGCCACAATTGGTTCAGAACTTACGGTTTCATCAGAGAACTCTAAATAACAAATACCGCTCAGACATTCATGTTGATGGTATAAGAGGAAAAATTAAACAAAGAAAAATATCAGCCAAATTTGTCGAAGCTCTTCGAAAGGGAGATTTTGTTCATGACAGTGAATTTTTTATTGTTTTCATGAAGTATGAATACAATGGTGTATTATATTGTGCAGCAAAAAATATTGAACTAAAAAGGGATAGCTCATTTTGCCAGTTTTTATCCAGACAGGAACAATTTTATACGGGTCAATCTTAATGTTTTGTGCGAGTGGTAATGATCATGTAGCAATCATTGATGCATATGAAATAGCAAGAAATGCATTGGATGGGATGAAGAGTAACATTGTTGAATTAAATTCATTTACATCTACTCGTCCTTGTGTATTCAAAGTCTACGGACAAAAATCACTACATGCTATACCTGTTACTTCACTACACAATAAATGTATTCACATAACAATGCATGAAAAAAACTATAATTTTATCACACCAATATCCAATCCTTATGAACATCATTGAGTTTTGTTATCATTTCATTATGACACAATATTTTCAAGTTTGTGATTTTAAAAATATATCATACAATTATTATAAGATTTTTTTGCTGGGTTTGTACCAGCTCACGCAGTCCTCTAGAGAATCCAGCACTGATATTCCTGGGCTGACTGATAGTGAGTAAGGATCTGCAAGTTTCATGTTCCTGAGGCAAAGCCGGCTAATTTTTCTGGATCAGCTGTAGCAGATGTGCCTAGAATTGTGTTGAACAACAGTGAAGGTATGTTAAATTATTTTGTTATTTCATTTTATTTGTCTTTCTTGGGATGAACACGTATATAAAATATATCAAAATTTTAATCTCTCTACTGTGTGTGTATATATGCATCAGGGCTTCACACAGAAGGGGAGTAGCCCTGGAATTTTACTCCCTTAATTATAATCATAGATCTATTCTTATAAATAAATTAATCAATCAATAAATATAATCGTAAAAATAAGTTAATAAAAATAATTTTTAAATTAATTTTTTACTATCACTTACAGTGTCCAACTCTGATGACAGCGAGTTCATGGAGGATGATGATGGCTTATTTGCAGAGGAGTTTGATAGCACCCTCAAAGATGACTTGATAGACTGCTTGTCCCTGCTCTGTGATGACATCAAGTTTCCTCACGATGATGACATGATTTCAACATGCACATCTACTGGCACAGTCAGTTTTTATGAGCCTTCAGATTCACCATTCTAGCTGTTCATAGAAACAGTACTATCCAGTCTTATCGTTTCTGATCAGTGGTCATTTGTACGCTGATTACGCTCGCCTGAGTAGTCTGCTAGGTCTGCCAAGTTGCTCGAGCACTCATAGCCAAGGTGATCCAACCTCCTGGTTCCATCCCCAATCCAACTTTTTCCTCTATGGTTCGGACCAGCCGAAACATTTCTGCTGCTGAAATTATATAAATACATTATAAATAATTAGAGTTGTAATATTAGTTCTAAGGTAACAGGTATCATCTCCAATCTTTTAAAGAGTAAACGGCCACTGTCTGTTGTGTTGCCAAATTTTTTAGAGTGGATTGCAAGTAACACCACTCCAGTCAGTGAAAAAACAGGGATTCCTCACTATCCGGGTATGCAAAAGTATTACCCCCTCTTTTTATTCATTTTTAATCTATGTACATACATTAGTCTTGGTAGCACACAACGGATCTGCTTTTGACTTCCCCATTTTGTTTGCGGAAGTTGAACAAAATGGTGAGTTGGCAACTCTCAACTTTCCGAATAATGTGCACTTCTATGACATGCTACCAGTATTATGGAAGGTAAAAATATATTATTGCAGCCTCTAATTAATAATTTTATTTAGATGAATAAGGACCGGGAAGAGGTGCTGCAGGGAACATCACTTGGCATGGAAAAACTCCACCAGAAAATTATTGGAGTTGACATTGAAAGTATAAGCTATAATAAGATTATTTATTATTATTATTATTATTATATTACCATTATTATCATTATTATTATTACTATACTACTACCTACTACTATTACCACAACAACTATTAATAATAATAATAATATTATTATTATTGTACCACTACTGTTATTGTTATTGCTATTACTGTTATTACCTTACTCTTCCCGATGTACTGGCACTTGAGAGAGTTTTGCTGCATCCTTCACTGAGTGGCTGTTTGAAGGAACTCTCCTTTCTGACTTCTCAGATGCAACTGAAGAAGTGGCTTTCCCAAAAGACTCTGTATCAAAGCAGCAGTTCTCACCAGGTCCTTAGGAAAACCCAGTGTCACACCAACACAAGCCAAGAAGCTGGTTACAGAGGGCTTCGACCACCAGAGCCTATCGCTTCTCCACCAAACAAGCCTTACTAAGGACGACAGCCTGAAGAAGAGGGGAGTCAGGAGCAAGCCACTCGGCGAGAAGCCGTTCAAGGCGCTCAGTTCCCGTAAGAAGTCTGCTGTTCGCCGCCTTCTCCATCCGTTGTTCCCGTGTTTTTTTTGTTTTTTTTCCAAACCGGCTCTTCTCGGAGCCACTCAACGAAAGATTTCGTTGACAACAAAATGCGCGTATTCCTTAACCTCCCGAAAGGGCGGGGCTGTTATGGAATAAAGTATGCGTACCAATACTTTTAGCTTCTGCAAGCTATTCTTGCCAAAACTACAGAATGACGTATCAGAGCAGTTCTAAATTTGGAATAGAGTTACACAATACTACAACAAATAAAGTTACACAGAGAGATTACGTAATAAAGGTACACAACGGAAGTAAAGCGTCAAAGTTTGTCATGAAAGAACTACTGCTGTGCGAAAAGTAAATTGTGAATCGGAAAAAGCTTCTGTAAATTTGTCGGGCTTGAGCTCCAAGGTCCGTAGATTGCTTAAACAGGCGCTGAAGCCTTGAACTGCCAACTGTAGCTCACTCTGTAGGATGTGAAATTGGAGGGCTCATGCCTTCCGTGTTTCTTGCCGTAGGAGTCCAATTTCAGGTAAGCTTGCTTCTGGAAGGGTTCACTTCACAGTCCGCTGTATAGAGTAGGCAGCAAAGAATAGAAAGTATATAAACTTGGGCCATAGCAACATAATTGATTTAGCTAATGAGTTTGCGTGGGCGGATGCGTAGGCGGTGTGCCAGCACCCTTAACGAGCCTGTTCAGGTGTTCCATATGGAGGTCATTTGGAATGTTGGTTCCTTTCAATCCCTTGGTACATGGACTTACCGACACCGATGGAGATGTAGCTGCCAAGCAAATTCTCTTTGGTTGTGGAGGTGGAAGCGAAGAGGAATGGTTTGTAAAGAAGTGGTGGAGTGCTGAGCTTATGAAGAAGTGGTGGAGTGCTGTGCTTGTGAAGAAGTGGTGGAGTGCTGTGCTTGTAAAGAAGTGATGGAGTGCTGTGCTTGTGATGAAGTAGTGGAGTACTGTGCTTGTAAAGAAGTAGTGGAGTGCTGTGCTTGTGATGAAGTGGTGGAGTGCTGTGCGATCTTAGTCAAAATTACAGTAAGTTTGTCTTCCACCTGAGATTGTAATTTATGAAGCCTCTGATAGATACCAAAGCAAACTCTACACATTTTCCCAGGATCCTGTTCATTGATGTTAATTTCTTCTATGGTGACTCCTTGCAGCAGTAGTTTCTTCCTTACTAAGGATAGCCACAAAGCAGTTACCCTTTCACGAGGCTCCAAAGCACCAGCAGAATCAGGACCCAGATTTACTCTTCACATTTTCTATAAGAGAAACTCCACAGCCTATGCAAAACATCTTGCGAAGTGCCTCTGTCAACTGCAATCAACTACTAAACTTTGTGCAAAGAAGAGATATGTAACTGCGCAGAGTGCCTACAACCACGCAATAAAGTATCCGCAGTTTTTTGGGTAGCAACGTCCCGCAAATAGCGGGTGTGGTTAAAGTAATTAAGTAACCGCGACAACATTCCTCTAGAACAGCCAAGGTACGTGATTGTCCCCAGACCCTTTCCCCGCGTAGGAAAATTGAGCTCTATACGGCACCAAACAATTAGATGTTCCTCAGCAGCCAGGCATTGAGCTCTCCAAAATAATAGCTACAAAAAAAAATTCAAAAACTGAGGAACTCATACAAACACACAAGAAAAAAGAAGCTACAAGTGAATACAGATCATAAAAATAAATGTATAATTTATTATACATAAATTGACTGGTGTACACACACACACACACACATGAAATTCAACTTACATGGGCATAGTAGTCACGATCCAAAAAGATCCAGAGTTCCCTCCCAGGTTGTATACGGAAGCGCCATATACTGTTTGTCCATGGTTGCTCTCTCTCATTCCACAAATGCACGCACACACATACACACACTAGAAAAAAGAAGATACAGGTGAATACAGATCATAAAAATAAATGTATAATATAAATTGACTGGTGTACACACACACACATACATGAAATTCAACTTACATGGGCATAGTAGCCCCGATTGGAAAAGACCCCACCCCCCCCCCCTCAAGTTCGTTCCCTCCCCGGTTAGATCTGGAAGCACCAGAATAACATTTCAACTCCACGCACACACATATACATCGAGTGTGAAGCTCCACTACAACACCACAAAAACACAGACAACGACAACGACAATAACAATACATATTACAACTTTTGGGATGTTCAGGGGGGGGGGGGGGGGAGCAGCCACAAATATCAAAGTCTGTGGTCCTTCACACAAAAGATTATGGAATATCAATGGGTGTGTTGTCATCTTTCTTCCACTCTCCCCCTACCTCATCCACCCGACTCTTCTTCTTCGGTTCCCGCCTTCTCCGACCGCGAGGACGTCCAGAACTCGGAGCAGGAGGAGCCACTTCCTCTTCTTCATCACTGGAACCTGCTGCCTATTCGTGTTTCATCATTGGAAGACTCAGGTCCGGTATCCTCTCCTTCATGACTGGAAGACTCTGCTCCTGTCGCCTCATCTGCGTAATCGGGGTCAGTGACTGCATTCACATCTGGTCCTAGTAGTATATGTGGTAAAAAAAATTGTTTAATTTTTTTGAAAATTTGAAATTGTTCAATAAACCACAAGCCACTTTCAAATCTCAAAACTCAATGAAATATATATATATTATAGCTAAACAGCTTACTCTATCTCATTATAGCTATAAATAAGTCCTTTCCACAACAGAAGCTTGCTATTTTTCAAGAGAAAGACAAAAGAAAGACAAGCTTACCTCGATCATCTTCTTGACTCCCATTTTCAGTATCAGAGTTGACGGGGTCTGGTCCACCAACCCTGATACAGGGCCTCCTATAGCCCTAGATGTCGTCTCCCTTCTCTCCGCTTGATCCTGAGTCGCTAGAGTCAGCATCAAGCAAGTCTAAAACTTGCACCGCATTGTAACTTCTAGACGCCATCTTCCAAAAAATGACTTTGAAAAAAAAATTTTTTTGCATAGTTACCGGGGTCACACGACACGCTCACTTTTTTCCTATGATGTAATAAGCATTACCTAAGACTGTACGTAATAGGGAGGTCCCCAGTTGAACTGGCGATTTTATAAAAAATGGAGAAGACAGTAAGCCAAACCGCAAAGTCTTGGTCGGCAAAGAAGCGGTTGTTTCAATGTGTTATGGAAGGCTACTGAGCTCAAGCAATTTTTCGCTGCTTCTACAAAGCTCTGGAGATGACTGGATCCATAAATGAAGCTGTTGTGAAGAAGGTAAGAAGGACATTTTGTATTTATCCGACATCATTGTAGGTGTGACGTCGGTCCACTTTCTTCGGCAGTATACCTTCACCTCTCAAATTTCTGTAACAAAAATATTATTTGTGGTGCATTATATAGAGCAAGAGTGCAACTACCTCAGTAGCTACATTGACAAAACACCCACCCACACACACACAAAAAATTTTTTTTTAATAGCAAGTACCTTGTACAGTAGGAGACACAGAAAAATTCCGAATTCCGTTCCGTAGAACGGCCGTTGAACGCTGAAAAAACGGCCGTTTTTTCACCTTTTTTTCCGTTTTGCGCAAAACGGCGTTACTGTTTAAACGCGCATGGTCGCGATTAAAAAAAAATACAGTACTGTACTATGCGCCTCGACTTATACATTTTTACCGCTCGCTCATTGAGTACCGTTTTCTAGTTGCTGTCTTTCTTCTTGCTTAGCAGTGCTACCACTTGTATTTCTAGCAGCAATGGTGTTCTCTCTCTACAAAAAGCAGAGGATTCTTTACCTACATTTTCAGAAAGGCTGCAACCCAGCAAGAATTCAGATGCTGTTGGAAGAAGAAGGGATGGTTGCAAGTGAAAGAGGAATAAGACAATTTTTAACAACATATAAGCTAACAGGTTAGTCCTACATGTAGGCCAATATAAATACTAGTTGTTTGTTGTTGTTCTTTATGGTATATGAGTCTTAAGTGAACCTTAGTTTTATTTCTTAATTCCATTTTTGAAACCACAAGTGAATATGCCAGTATGAATTTTTTCCTCAGCATACAAAAATTCTTTTTTTTCCTCCTGTATTTTAGGCACTACACTGATTTATCAAGCTTAAAAATTATAAATCTATCTTTATTGAAAGCATAAGAGAATATGCCAGTTCGAATTATTTTTTTTGGCTTGCACAAATTTTATTTTTACAGAATTTAGAACATTATTCTGATCAAGCTTGAAAATTAAGAATATGCCAGTACGAATTTTTTTTCTTCTGAGCATGTATAAATAGTATTTTTTTTATGCATAAACAAATAATGTATGTGGCAATACTAGGATCCATTGCGAGGCGCCCTGGTAGTGGAACGAAATCAAAAATTACTCCAGAGATACTGGAAGTGGTGGAGGCCAAGATGCTACTGGACGATGAATCTTCAGCCTACCAGTTACATGCCTTGTTAAGGAGCAAAGGCCACTTGCTGTCAGTGAGGACAGTACTCCGCTGCAGACAGGTGTTGGGATGGACTTTTCGGTGAATTTTAGAGAATACGATTATTTCCAATTGCCCTTAAACATAGTTTTTCTATTTTCACATGAACAAGTTAACAAGAACAAAAACCTTTCCCATTTTTCAATTTGTTTTTTAATATCCCTTTGGTATGAATTTATTTCGAATTAATATTCTTTAATTACACAATATTAAATAATCAATATGGGCTATTTTAACAACATCTTAAATATTTTAAGCTTTCTGTGTATTTTGAATTGGATCCTCATTTAGTGGTAGTTCATACTGCCAAATGATCCGGGCAGTGAACAAAGTAAAGAGGTTGGAGTGGGCTACTCAGTATCTACACGAAGCTGAGACTGGGTTCCGGGATGTCATCTGGTCAGATGAGTGTACTGTGCAGCTTGAGAGCCACAGAAGATTTTGTTGCCGCAAGATAGGAGAACTGCCTCGGAACAAACCACGGTAGCTACCACAAAATGTATTAATAATTTATGTCATTTATTTTTATATTTACTTTGTCTTAGAGCGAAGCATCCAGTGAAAGTACACGTGTGGGGAGGGATATCATGCCGTGGTGCAACTGCCTTGTGCATCTTTGAGGGGATCATGGATAAGAACTTGTATACCGAGATCTTGGAAAAGACACTGTTGCCCTTTATCAACGACGTTTATCCATTCGGTCATCGGTTCATGCAGGACAACGACCCCTAAGCACACATCATTGCACACTAAGGAATTCATCCAATTACACAACATAAACTGGATGAAAACACCTGCTGAGTCCCCTGATGCAAACCCCATCGAAAATCTCTGGCATGAGATGAAGGAATACAACCGGAGGGAGGTGAAGCCAAAGAACAAGGCAGAACTTGTGCAGGACATTCAGGCTTTTAGGAGCACCGTAACTGTAACTAAATGCACTAAATACATTAGACACTTACGCAAAGTACTACCACGCATCATAGAGTTAAATGGAGAAGCAACTGGATATTGATGGTTTCATACGTATTGTTTAATATACTTTCTAATTGGTCATTTCACACTTTTTAATATACCTTTTAATTTAATTCAATTTTTTGATTTAATACAATATATGTAAATATGAAAACATTTCACTATTTATAATATGAAGTTCACTGTTATTGTTTAAGCCGTAATCTATTGCAGCATTGCTGAATTGATTCAACACACACCTTCCACAAAGGTTCAAACTCGATCGGATTTCCCCAGTATTGTGGGAAAACCCCAAAAATCGATTGTTTTAGTTCTTTTAATTTTTGTGGTGGCAGGGGGGTATTGTTTTGTTCCATATGGTGTACAGCGCTTCATTACATAAGTTCCAAAAACTGCCTCTCTGGCTAATTTACAAGCCAGCTTTCCAATGGTAGATGGTTGTCTGAGTTGGCTGTTGTTAGCGAGGACTCTGTCTATGGGTTGTAGCAAACTTGGGGTTGATTACGGTAACATGATTATGATTATGATTACGATTACAGTATGATTACGAAACATTGATTACGATTATGATTACACAGTCAAATATACGATTATGATTATGATTACGATTACAGTGTGTTGATTACGATTATGATTACGATTACAATGTCAAAAATTAATGATTGTTGCAACGAAGAAACATAAGTTTTTTAACAAATGTTGTGCTTTCTAGCATTCAGTAAGCAGCTAGCTCTCAAGGCATTCAGAGCCAGTCATGAATGATAAAATGATCCACCTCCCCACCATACACACACACACATACACATACACACACACACACACACAAGCACAGTTAGACAAGCTCTCCCTTGTAGACTATTAGGTGTCAATAGAACACTAATCAACACTGTAAAAAGTGGTATTAGTTAAAAACTGCTGTGTCACAACTAATTATAGCAAACACTTGCTGTTCTACTTCACTGCTAATATTACCAGTAATAGTTCTATGGGTTTGATTACAAAAATATGATTATGATTACGATTACGATTACACCCACAATTAGTCACATGATTTTGATTATGATTACGATTACGCAAAACCTTGTAATCGATTGTAATCGATTACGATTGTAATCATAATCAACCCCAACTCTGGGTTGTAGTAACTCTACATTCTCTGACGATTGAACAGGAACAGCCATAGGAGGTGTTGTGATGGGTGTAGTGGGTAAGGGTGATGAAATAGGTAGACATGTGCTGAAAGTGGGAGTGGTAGTAAGAGTAGCAGACACAATGGGGGTTGTGTTTGTAAAATAGTGGGAACAGTAGATGTTAGTGAAGGAGAAGATAATGCAGAGGGTTGGGTGGACAAAACAGTAAGGGGAGCAGTTGAGGACAATGACGAAGTAAAATAAGGAAAAGAACAGACAGTGGAACTAACATTGGGAAAAGAGGTAGATATTGCAGAAACTGACGAAAAAGATGCACAACAGGAAGGAACATTTAAGGGTGCTGGGACAACGCCCACGCACATATTCACAATAATTGGATTTTGGTTGCTAGGGATTATTAACTTTTTTCTTGGTGTTTGTAGAGCTCCAACTAAGGGTGGATCCTAAAGAGTACTGCTAATGGACTAACTAAATAAAAAGAACGGGCCTTGGGAGCCTGTTTCGTTCAAGTTACGAGCTCCTCAGCCTCAAGTATATAATCCACAACTCCTCCGCGGGTGCGGTCGCTGACGAGCCCATTCTTCGTCTACTGATACATTTGTTGATTGTCTTCAAAACCTTCGTTGTACTTTTTCTCAATTCTGCTTTGTTTTGTCTAGTTGACTGTGCTGATTTGATCCTCGCGGCAGCGCGCCCGAATTTTTTTCTTTCAAAAAAAATTGCAACGAACATTTTGTAGCTAAGGTCGTAGTCAGCCTGTGTACGAAATTTGAAGTCATTTCTACTCGTAGTTTCTGAGAAGAAACACAAAATAGACTCCAAAATTAGTCCATGCGATCTTTTGGCAGAGACTTGATTGCTTTCAAACCACACCCACAACAGATTCAATTGATTCCCATGGGAAAGTGAGTTCCAGGTGCTCTCTAACTTTTGGGTGCCTACCGGTTAGCAAAACCAGTTATCTGGCCGCCTTTCCTTCTCGATGATAAGCCCTACTGAAACGAGTGTGAGGAGGTTATTGTAGTCTTGTTAATAGTGTTTTTCTCGGCATGGTCAGATAAGGGAAACCTTTTATCAAGCTAGCTAGATGCATATTCAGTGTGTGTAATGATAGATTAGTGAACCATTTTTGCTGCTGAAAACTCTACAGTTTCAGTTTGTGTACAGTTTTCTGTACTTAGCTATTCACTTCATTGGTTTATTCATCCTTACTTAGCTAGCTACATCACAAAATATTCATCTATATTTAGCTGGCTATTTCAAAATATTTTATAAAATAAGTATCATTATAATTATTATGTCATTATCAACATCCACAATATCACCACCAATATCATCATTACCACAATCAATAATAACAAATTCACCCATTTGGCAGGTAGTTGGGGGACGAAAAAACAAAACAAAAAACTCTGAAACTAAACAAAAGTACATATGACTATAGAGAAGAAATTTAGTTTGCTAGAGCAAGTGTGTGACAAAGAAATAAAAAATACAAAAATTTATATATAGCTGTCAACAAAAAAAATTAACTTGAAACACAGAGTAAAACTTAAACTAGCTATGCTAGCTAATAATGTTAGGGCTGATGTGTGGCAAAGAAAATAAAAAATATATATACTTGTTATAGCTTTTGAAAAAAAAATAACAAAAAATAGCACAACTAAAATATAGCTATTGAAAACAACACAATACAAAGTTGCTATACTCACTAGAATTTGCTAAAGCACTCAAACGGCTTCTAAGAGTCATTTTTCCACAAAAAGGCTTCCACCGTAGCAGCAAAACTTCTATCCTTGTGCAACCGTTGCACGCGAACGCCGACCGTACGCGTATAACGAGGAGCGATAAATATCGTCGCAAATGTTATTGTCCATTGCGGCGTTTATTCGCGACGGTATGACCGTTTGTTAATACCGCGCGACGGAACAGTACGGCCGTACCGTATGCTATAAACGGGCGTACACACGCCGTTTTTTTACCGTTTTATAGCGGTTGCGACTACCGTTCCACGGGCGTTCTATGGGACGGAATTCGGAACTTTTTTTTGGCGCCTACTGTACCTTGTTTTGACATGCTCTTCATCTTGCACAGATGAATGTATTTCCCTCTCTCCTGTCTTGTGTCCTACGTACCTATATCATATATACATATAATATCAGTCAATGTAGTTTTAATACTCAAAGGAATTTTACAGACATCAATGGCCATTTTGTTGAAGAAATTGTTATTGATAATGTTTTATCAGTGACCCTTACCTATAAACAAATCCACTATTGACCCTTACCTTAACCCTTTCGTTCCCAATCCCGCTTTAAAGCGGGTGAAGACCGGTTGGCTTCTCCGAATTTTTAAAAATAGTTACTTTATAGCTAGAACCTTCAGATTGCATACACAGGTGCCCAATGCATTGGAGAAGCATCTAAAATAGCTTTCAGCCAGGACTGCTTCGGCAGTACCTCACAGCAGTTGCGTTTATTTCTTCCTCGGCAAAAAAAACAACATTGGTTCTCCGTCGAATTTTTAAAAAGTTACCTTCTTCACAGCAGCTTCATTTATGGATCCAGTCATCTCCAGAGCTTTGTAGAAGCAGCGAAAAATTGCTTGAGCTCAGTAGCCGTCCATAACACATTGAAACAACCGCTTCTTTGCCGACCAAGACTTTACAGTTTGACTTACTGTCTTCTCCATTTTTTATAAAATCGCCAGTTTAACTGGGGACCTCCCTATTACGTACAGTCTTAGGTAATGCTTATTACATCATAGGAAAAAAGTGAGCGTGTCGTGTGACCCCGGTAACTATGCAAAAAAAAAAAATTTTCAAAGCCATTTTTTGGAAGATGGCGTCTACAAGTTACAATGTGGTGCAAGTTTTAGACTTGCTTGATGCTGACTCTAGCGACTCAGGATCAAGCGGAGAGAAGGGAGACGACATCTAGGGCTATAGGAGGCCCTGTATCAGGGTTGGTGGACCAGACCCCGTCTACTCTGATACTGAAAATGGGAGTCAAGAAGATGATCGAGGTAAGCTTGTCTTTCTCTTGAAAAATAGCAAGCTTTGGTTGTGGAAAGGACTTATTTATAGCTATATTGAGATAGAGTAAGCTGTTTAGCTATAATAGCGTAAGATTGCCTATTATCGCCACCCCGAAAAGTCAACCTATAATCGCCAATTCGCGTTTTAAAAAAACTGGGCGGGAGGGTAATTTCAAAAACCGGATATTGGGTGGGGCCGCTTCGTATGCTTCATTTAAGCTTTGAACCGTGTCTCTAGCTTAAGTGTGGAAGAAAATACGGCCGATTTTGCGTGGGACTTCTTCTTTAGCTTGATTCCTGGTCTGGTCCACGGTAGCGGTTCTTCTTTTGAGGCGTATAGAAGCTTGTAGGTACGTTTTTAAGCCGAGTTTTGGTAGTCAACAGATAGCATGGTTTTTTAACATCACGAGTGACTAAAACAATTTTTTTCAGGTTTCCAATGCCGAAAAAAAGAGTTTCAAAGTCAGAGTCAGCAGTTAGGCGTGGACCTCGAAAATGATGGGAGGACAAAGATATGATTAATGCTATGAAGGCTGTGAATGAGAGAGGAATGGCTGTTTCTACTGCTGCTTCTCAGTTTTGTTCCTAGGAAGACCCTAGATGATCGCATAAAGGGTAGAGTTAAGCATGGCTCTAAACCTGGTGTATCAACCGCTCTTTCGTCAATGGAAGAAGATGCTCTTGAGTCGTACTTAATTTACATGGCAGATCGTGGATTTCCACTAACTCGTAGAATGGTGAAAGCATTTGCATGGTCTATTGCCAAGAAGCTTGGTAAAGCTGAACGTTTTAATGAAGAATATGGACCTGGTGATAAGTGGTGGTGGTTATTTAAACAGAGGTATCCTAAACTTACTCTAAGAAAGTGATTCTTTAGATAGAAACCGTGCGGAGGTTTTAAATCCTGCAATAGTTAGTGAATATTATGATCTTTTGCACACAGTGCTTACTGATAATGGAATTCTCAATAATTGCAGGCAAATTTATAACTGTGATGAAACGTTTGTTCCGTTAGACTACACACGAGAGAAAGTTGTCACTTTGAAAGGAACTAAGAATGTTTATCGACAATCGCAAGGAACATCTGAACACATTACTATGCTGTGTTGTGCCTCTGCAGCTGGATTTCCTTTGCCGCCAATGATAATCTTTGCTAAGAGTTTTCCTGGCGGACAGTATCGATTTGATGGCCCAGATGATGCTCTCTATGCTCGGAGTGAGTCAGGATGGATAGACACAGAATTGTTTATTACATGGTTTTAAAAAAAATTTCTAAAATTTGCTGTGCCTCAGCGTCCCTTGCTACTGTTGATTGATGGCCATAAATCACACATGAGTCTAGAATTAGTGGATTTATGTCGAACAAATAATGTAATTTTATTTTGTTTACCACCACATACAACCCACGCCCTCCAGCCTCTAGATGTCTCGGTCTTTAAATCTTTAAAAGATAACTTTTCAAAATCAATTCGTTCAATTACTTTTGCTAAGAAAAATTATGTGGCCTCAAAGAGAGATTTTGCTCGATTAATTAAGCCACCTTTTGAGAGAGCATTTTCTATACCTAACATTAAATCTGGTTTTGCCAAATGTGGTTTATGTCCCTTTAATAGAAATTCAGTTCCTATTATGAAAATGATGCCTTCCTCTCTTCATGGTGCAGATTCCTCTGAGTCATCTCAAATATCCAGTGCTGTCAGTGTGTCTCCATCACTCTCTGTCACCAGCGCAACTTCACCTGTAGTCGCTAGTGTGTCTCCATCGCCTCCTATTGCCAGTGCAGCTTCTTCTGTAATCGCTAGTGTGTCTTCGTCGCCTCCTATCACCAGTGCATCTTCAAGATTAGTCGATAGTGTGTCTCCATCACCTACTGTTATCTGTGAGTCTCCACTTTTATTTTCTAGTGCATCTTCATCACCTTCTCCAGCCTCAAGATTAGTCAATAGTGTGTCTCCATCACCTACTGTTATCTGTGAGTCTCCACTTTTATTTTCTAGTGCGTCTTCACCACCTTCTCCAGCCTGTGAGTCTACACATTTAGTTCCGGGTGCATCTTCATCATGTGTAGCCAGTGAGTCTCCATTGCCTCCAGTCACTACTGTTGAAGTGCTGCACACCTGTCCAGCCACTATTTTTACAACCTCTGTTATTTCAAGTCTGCCAATAGTCACTAGTTCTACTACACCTACACTTGTCTTCTAGTACTGCACTTGCAATTGGCTCAACATTAACTACAACTTGCTCTGGTTCTAGCTCCGTGCAAACCTCGGTCTCCTCGCGTAAACGACCTCGTCATCCACTACTCGAGGCTGGACTTATTCCAGCGGAGATGGCTGACATTTTGGAAATTCCACAGAGCAATGAAGCTTCCAGTAGGAAGCGCACAAAACGCATTACTGGTGCAAGAGATTTAACAGCAGAGGATTATAGAAATATGTTATTGGCAGATAAGAAAAAAAAGAAGAATTGGAGGAAGAAAAAAAAAAGAAGGAAGAGAGAGAGCGGAAGAAACGAGAGAAAGAAAAGAAGAATCAAACAGCAAAGAGTAAAGGAAAGAACGTGAAAGGAAAGAATGTGAAAAAAAAAGAATCTAAAAGGAAAGAATGTGAAAGGAAAGAATAAACAGAAACAAGTTGAACAGTGTTCAAGTGAGATCAGTTCAGAATCAGAAGATTCAGAGCGAGCATCAGGTCCCAGTAGAGCTTCAGTCTCTGGTCGACCACGACGCCAAAGAGAAGATAATTCAGAGTCAGATGAAGATATGGTCTTCTCACGCGGAGCATCTGGTCCCAGTGGAGCTTCTAGCACTGGTCGACCTCGCCGCTATTCAAAGAATAGCTCGGAGTCAGATGAAGATGTCGTCTTCCCACCTGGAGCATAAGGTCCCAATGGAGCTTCTTCAAGTTCTGGTCGACCCGGCGTCAGTGTCAACTTCCATCTCGGTTTATGGATGATAGTGCAGAGGAGAATGATGGTGCTCTCGGTATGATCTGTGGAAATAATGAACCAGATAACCTTGGTGCAGAAATCATTTTTTGGATTGACTGTTCAATTTGTGGTCAGTGGGCTCACAATGCTTGTGCGTTTGGAAGTAACACTGTTACTCGTCAGTATACATGCCAAAGCTGCATCTAAAGTCAATTATGAATTTGTCCTTTATTTTTTCTTTTCCTTTTTCTCTTTCTTAGCTTGGTTTTCTTTTCCAAGCTTGGTTTCAATTTCCAATTACACTAAATCATTTTCCAATGTCCTCTGTACCATTAAAAAAAATTTCTGTATCATTTAATTTTTTTTCTATTGCTTTTGTTCTGAGACTTCATTGCATCACTGTACTTCAGGTTAATAAACTTCAATTGAATTTAAATAATAATAAATTTAAATCGGCGATAATAGGGTTTTTCTCACCCTATTATCGCCAATGAACCTCTCGTGCATTTGCTCGTAGTGTTCCATTCACAGTAATTGAATCGGCATGATTTTTAGTGGGACACGTAGCTAAAGGACGATTCTTACCTGTTGTAATTGAATATAGCGGCTAATTGTAGCGGTGTTCAGGCAAGGATGAGAATGGACCAGAACGTGGCGATAATAGGCAATCTCACGCTATTTCATTGAGTTTTGAGATTTGAAAGTGGCTTGTGTTTTTTTAACAAATTCATATTTCACAAAAATTAAAAAAATTTTTTACCACATATACTACTACGACCAGATGTGAATGCAGTCACCGACCCCGATTACGCAGATGAGGCGACAGGAGCAGAGTCTTCCAGTGATGAAGGAGAGGATACCTGACCTGAGTCTTCCAATGATGAAACACGAATAGGCAGCAGGTTCCAGTGATGAAGAAGAGGAAGTGGCTCCTCCTGCTCCGAGTTCTGGACGTCCTCGCGGTCGGAGAAGGCGGGAACCGAAGAACAAGAGTCGGGTGGATGAGGTAGGGGGAGAGTAGGACACCCATTGATATTCCATAATCTTTTGTGTGAAGGACCACAAACTTTGATATTTGTGGCTGCTCCCCCCTCCCCCCCCTGAACATCCCAAAAGTTGTAATATGTATTGTTATTGTTGTTGTTGTTGTCAGTGTTTTTGTGGTGTTGTAGTGGAGCTTCACACTCGATGTATATGTGTGTGCGTGGAGTTGAAATGTTATTCTGGCGCTTCCAGATCTAACCGGGGAGGGAACGAACTCGGGGGGGGGGGGAGGTCTTTTCCAATCGGGGCTACTATGCCCATGTAAGTTGAATTTCATGTATGTGTGTGTGTGTACACCAGTCAATTTATATTATACATTTATTTTTATGATCTGTATTCACCTGTATCTTCTTTTTTCTAGTGTGTGTGTGTGTGTGTATGTGTGTGCGTGCATTTGTGGAATGAGAGAGAGCAACCGTGGACAAACAGTATGTGGCGCTTCCGTATACAACCTGGGAGGGAACTCTGGATCTTTTTGGATCGTGACTACTATGCCCATGTAAGTTGAATTTCATGTATGTGTGTGTGTGTACACCAGTCAATTTATATTATACATTTATTTTTATGATCTGTATTCACCTGTATCTTCTTTTTTCTAGTGTGTGTGTGTGTGTGTATGTGTGTGTGTGCATTTGTGGAATGAGAGAGAGCATCCGTGGACAAACAGTATGTGGCACTTCCGTATACAACCTGGGAGGGAACTCTGGATCTTTTTGGATCGTGACTACTATGCCCATGTAAGTTGAATTTCATGTGTGTGTGTGTGTGTGTACACCAGTCAATTTATGTATAATAAATTATACATTTATTTTTATGATCTGTATTCACCTGTAGCTTCTTTTTTCTTGTGTGTGTGTGTATGTGTGTGCGTGCATTTGTGGAAAGAGAGAGAGAGCAACCATGAACAAACAGTATGTGGCATTTCCGGATCCAACCTGAGAGAGAACGAACTCGGTGGTCTTTTTCGGTCTGTGACATCATCCACGCCGGGTAAGTTGAATTTCATTTTTTCAACTTACTGATATTTGGGTGTCCAGCTAGGGCTGGGGGGGGGGGGAGGGTTATGGTACAAGAATGTCAGTGAAAAGTAATGACGGGGGAGGGGGGGGGCAATTCAGCGAGGCCAGCTGTTATGTTACAAATATCATTGTTGTCTGTGTTTTTTTGGTATTGTATGGAGGTTCCGGATCCTAACCTGGGAGGGATCGTTCAGTCTGTGACACCATCCATGTCGGGTAAGTTGAATTCCACATGTGTGCTTGTACTGCTTTTCATTTTCAAATTACACTTACTCAATACAACGATTGTTTCTCTCATGTACAGTGTGGAGTATACATACCAGGGGTTCATACAGTGGGAGGCTAGCCCTGGGTTCCTCCCTAGAATTTTGGGAGTTGAATAGAAGTGAACATTTTGGAAGCATTTATTTTTAGTCTGATATTGTATCCCATTATATTCCTATCATAACTGAGCCATTTAGTGCATAGGACCGAACACTGATCATCAGTGTGAAGTATAGACTCTTATGCAAAGATGTGCATTAAAGTAGTGTAGGTTCCAAAAAATGGGTGTGGCGAAGTACACTCGGAGCCCCACCCCCCCACTCCAAACAAAAAGCCTGTATGAAACCGCATACAATACATCATAGAGTTGCAATTATATAGGATTATGAATAATTTGTTGTTTGTATTACAAATATCTTTGTTTATGTTTTTGTGTATATGAAATTGTTTTGTAGTGGAGCTCGACGTCCGATGGCATATGTTCCTTGTGGACACTCATAGATGTCTCCTACATGATCACAATCAGCACCAAACACAACAAACAACATATTTTATTGTTGAACTAATATAATATTGGTATACAATGCATCAAACAATATTATTTTTATTTTATTTTTTTTTATTGATGGGAAAAGTGGAATTTTTTTGGGGAAAATTTTTCTTTTTTAAAAGTATTAGTAGAGGGCCTAAATATTATTCAATTTTCTCAATCAAAAAATGAGGGGAATCCCAAACTCTTGGTCTATTTAGTGATATATGGTTGCTATGGGGTTTTCCCAGCCAGCATCGAGTAAAAAAAATAAAACGGTAATGCTCTATTCCGCGGTAGAAGATTAGATTTTTCCGCGCGCGTCCAAACAATTCTGGAACGAGAGGGTTAAACCCCTCTCTCTTACCTATGCACACAACTTTCTTAGCAACCCTTACCCATGAACAATATTTATTGTGACCATTACCTATACACATATCTACTCAATTTACCTATTATTAACAACATCATTTTAATCGAGTTTCACTAAAACCATCAATAAGAATGCGCTATCTCATGTATATACGTAACCATTATAACAAACTCCTTGTATAGCTCAATGACACTGTACCTATCAATTCTGTGGCTGGGGGAGGAGAAATCTCGGGATGGCCCTATCTCTATATGAAACACTGTCGATCTGTACCCAAAATGCCTCTCCTACTCATGAACATGCCCCCTTAATGATAAATACATCTCTGTGATCAAGCATTCTCAATTATTGATTATTTATACATATAAATACATCTCTCAAATCTTATTCTAAGAAACTTAGTATTCCTCACCAGTAAGTGCCATATCTTAGTGATCTTTACCTACATATATGATGTGAACCGATCTTTTTTTAGCAACCTGACTTAAACAGTTTTCCTTATAAATAAACATAGCTACTACACTTAGAGATCCTTACCAATGAACACATCTCTTTAAGTGACCCATACCATGTGAACACACCTTACCTATCCTTAAGTGACCTAACCTATAAACACATTTAATGACCCTTACCTATTTTTATGTGACCTAACATCTCTTTAGGTGGTGACATAGCCACTAACAAATCTCTTTAAGTAACCCTAACTTGTGAACACATCTTAAACATCCCTTACCCATCATTAGGTGACAATTTACGAACACATCTCTTTAAGGGTGGCCGCACATAGCAACGCGCACCGCCTGTAGATCCGGACATTAATTTATTCCCCGCCAATACCCCACCATTCGATAATACGCGAGCAGAAACAATCGCGCAGTAGTAGCAGAAGTATAATTTGCGAAGTTGTGGTGTTTTAATTTAGCTTCTTGTTGTCTCATATTCGTTTATAGCAACTCTCCATACGTCGTCTGAGCTCACGCGGCAAGGTGCACCAGGCTGCCTCTCCTCCAGTAGCCGTTCTCCGGACTCTGCGCACCTAAACTCAAGCGGATGGATCCACCAGGCTCGATTTCTGCAGAGTAAAGACTTCCCAAGATGCGCAAATCTAATACCTTCACCTCTGGCTATCTCCAATAAACTGCTCTCTCTTCTGACTCTCTTGTTATTGTTCTATTGATGTTTGTTTACTCTTGATATAGGCGGGCTCTTTTTAGAACCGATACAAACTAATTGAGAAAAAAAATTGCTCGCGTACTCGTAGTACGAGATATGGGGGTGGGGCTATTTCTTAAGAATTGCGAGTGGAATTAAAGTTCCAAATTTTGTAACAGTTTTTCTTGGAATCTAATAATGAGAACGACATAAAAATTTTACGCACGGGTAAACCAAAAAAAAAATGAACTGCACCACGTAGAGAATTTTTCAATATCTTATAAATAGAAAAAATTGCGAATAAATCATAAAGTAATATTGAAATGGAGAATAACTCTTTGTCTTGCAGTAGAGTATCGGCTCGGCTAGTAGTGCACCAAATTGCGGAGCTCCAACTTACAGCACCGCTCCAAAAAACTGCTACAAAGTTTTATAACCAGGCCCCGATATTTCTTCCAGATTCGCTCTAAAATTAGTGAGCGGCTCCTTCGGCAGGTACTTTGTCCTTGTGTAGTAGTGGAGAAGCCCCTGCAAGTATACAATAGTAGTAATCGTGCATAGCAACCATCAACAAAAAATTGCGTAGGCGGTGTGCGGCCACCCTTAAATAACCTCTGCCATATGAACATGGGTACAGGGAGACTACAGGAATGGGTACAGGGAGACTACAGGAATGGGTACAGGGAGACTACAGGAATGGGTACAGTGAGACGATAGGAGTGGGTACAGGGAGTCTATAGGAGTAGGTACGGGGAGTCTATAGGAGTTGGTCAGGGAGACGATAGGAGTGGGTACAGGGAGACGATAGGAGTTGGTACAGGGTCTATAGGAGTTGGTACAGGGTCTATAGGAGTTGGTACAGGGTCTATAGGAGTTGGTACAGGGAGTCTATAGGAGTTGGTACAGGGAGTCTATAGGAGTTGTTACAGGGAGTCTATAGGAGTTGGTGCAGGGAGTCGATAGGAGTGGGTACAGGGAGACTATAGGAGTGGGTACAGGGAGACTATAGGAGTGGGTACAGGGAGACTATAGGAGTGGGTACAGGGAGACTATAGGAGTGGGTACAGGGAGTCTATAGGAGTAGGTACAGGTAAACTATAGGAGTGGGTACAGGTAGACTATAGGAGTGGGTACAGGGAGACTATAGCAATTGGTACAGGGAGACTAGCAATGGACACAGGGAGACTATAAGATTGGGTACAGGGAGACTAAGGAGTGGGTACAGAGGAGTGGAGTTATGTTATATTTCGATTATTTACCTTGCTACTCTCAATTCCAATATGATATTTCAATGATGAGATCACTTGTGCACTGCCTCATTAGTCTCTGATGTTACACATACTACAACAGCTCCATCAGTCGTCATCACACTTTACTACAAAAATAAAGGGACTAATTGCACAACTTAAATGTGTAGGCTCGAATACCAGCTGCTAACTCAGCACAACTTATAACACACAGAGAGTAATGCGCATGCATTATTAAATATAGAAAAAAGCCACAAATCAACCTAATACTAATATTACAGTCTACAAATTTTATTACGACGTGGCCATCACTACAATCATCTTCACTATCACTTCATCATATTTCATTATCACGTCATCATCATACAACATTACCATCATCATTACTTATCCACCACTAATCTGACTCATCATCATCATCATCAAAGCTCGAAGGATATCAAAAACTACCATTCGATATCCTGGCCAGACTATCCCTTTCATAACCAGCTATTACAGAGTTTCTTAACCTTACCGATAGCCTACAAACTCTTTCACTTTGGGCTCAATGTGGTTTTTATAGCTATACTTTTTCTGAAAAGCTATACAAGGGTCAACGAAGATGTTAAAATATTACTGGGTCGGGGGCCATGAGAAAAAACATTCAATTACCTGTTTGGATTAACCCGATAACTGGATATTCGTTCCACCTCTAATAATAGTCACTTACCATCACCATCACTACCATTATTGGCTCTACCATAATCACTAACATCATTATCAGTACTATCATTATCATAACTACCATCATCATAATTATCATCATCATCACCATCATCATCCTCCTCAATCATCATCATCGCCATCATCCTCATCATCATCACTATCAACATCACCACTACCATAATCACCATTGTCACCATCATTATCACTACCATAATCATCATCATCATCAAGGTTTCATACAAACTATGGGAACCCTGGGATCCCCTCCCCTAAGGTCAGTTTTCCCTCCTAAATTTAGTCCCCCCTCCCTTAATATTTTTTTTAACTTGACTGAAATTTTTTTATGAAAAATAATAATGATCAGTATAAGTACATATGAAAAACTCATAGTTGCCAACTTTTTAAAATGGAAAGTAGGGACATAGACCACACCCACCAAAACCACGCCCATTTCAAGAACCCCAGGCAGTAAGCAGTTTATTATCATAATCCAGTAATAATCGTATAATAATCAAGAACTTGGTATCGATAGCTACATACACATAAAAAGATTGCATTTATTTATTGCTTGAAAGTGATTTTACGGTGGCTTTCTTGCACTGTGATAAAAGTTCTTTATCAATTGTCATGTCATGGCAACAATCATCACAATTATATTTTATTGTCATTAGGGCAATGACTGTTGATTGATCCAGATTGGATCTCTGATCAGTGTGGATCTTCCTTAGCATGGAGAATCCCCTCTCTGAGTCAGCATTTGAGCAGGGTATTGATAAAAGGCCATACATTAGCATGCATAATTTACTAAATCTACTTTTTCCATCTAGTGTCCTGATGCGTTCAACTGCAGACCAGAAGCTTCCTACTCTGGGCCTCTCTGTGCAATCAGCAGCCTTATACACACTTGGTGAAGGAAGATCTGCCGGAGAGAGTTGGAAGTCCATAAACTCTTCCCTCAATTGATCAAGGGATGCTGCTTCGCTTAGACCAAGTTGTGGAAACCGCTTGGCCAAGCCAAGAACTGTAGAAACAGAATATGAAGCTGTTTTCTCTGGTTGAAGGACTCCTAGGTCTTTCAACAAGGAGTCATGAAAAGGAAATTTTTGTTTCATTTTCTGTATTGACGTCACATAAAACTCTCTCACTGCATTAAAAAATGGTCGCGTGTCATGCACTTCTTCCAATTCTGCTAACACTTTCCAAGTTTCAGTGCCAATACCGAGGTTCTCATTATCCAATTGACCTTGGCGGTCTAAACAAAGTTGATGGAGGTTATTACCTACAGAAAGTATGGTTTCTGGCTTTAGCAAACTTGCAGCATACAGTCTTGTGAGTCTACATATTTCTGTGTAAAGCTCACAGGTGGTATTCTCCGTAGACTTCTGGAAAACTCGATTGAATTTATCCATGGAAGGCAGTATGTACTGGAGAAATAAGAGCAGAGGCTTAAGCATTGGATTTTCAAATCTTTTAAGTATGTGAGCTACTTTACTTGAATCTTCATCAGATGATCGAAAGAAGGATTTTAATCCTTCCAGTTGGCTTATATAACGGTTTACACATCGAAGTAAGCTCAGCCAACGTGTAGTGCAATGCTTTAGTATCACTTCTGGCTCAGTAGTAAAAAGGGAACACCACAAATCAGCATATAGCTGCTTACGCTTACTGCTGTGATGAAAGAAGTAAAATATATCTACAAACAACTCATCTATATTTAGAGGAAGAGTCTGCATGCCAGCTTTTACAACAAGATCTGCCAAATGACAGATACAGCCAACATCATACAGGATGGGATGCTCATTCTTAATCAATTTCTGTACTCCTGACCTGTTTCCCTTTAATACATTCGTTGTGTCAGACATAAATGCCATAGTTTTTGAGAAGTCCAAACCGTTAGATGATTTCAATGCATCAAACAAATTTCTTGCATTGCCAATGTTAACTACTGGCATATCCAAGAACCTTGTTGCAACATCTCGCAAATCTGAGTCAAACACTCTCACTAGAATAATGCAGGACTTATTATTTTTGTCATTAGACTCATCCATCATTAAAGAGAAAGGATAGGACATGCAATTTGTTGCTTTCTTGAGAAAGTGAGGTGCTAATGCTTCTTTGATTATGGCAGTAGTCTTTGTTCGACCACACGAAAACTTTTTCGCAATCTCAGAGTCGGGAAACATATTATGAAAAAGTTTAGTTGCATGGTCACTGGCAAGAAAAGCAATGTTGTGCTTTGCAACAAAGGTCGCCCATCGTGCCTCAGCCTCAATTGAACTATAGGAAGTACTGCAGAATGATAGCAGACTCTGGGATGATGTACCTCCTCTTGCCATATCTTGGTGATTCTTCCTGCCCACATGCTTCAGCACATCATTCCTTCCCCCATGAGAAATGCTGAAGTCATGATTACAGATAGTGCACCGTGCATAGAGTTCACCTGAACAATAAAAATGTTACCTATCTATGTCGTAACTTTTCTCACTAAGTTACTATTGCTAGATATTTATGTATTAGCTAGCTACCTTACTTCTGGAACTTCTGCCAATTCCTTGAAATTCTTCTATCCATTTAGGATTGAAGTGGGAAGTTCTTTTAGCCTTCTTTGCTGGCACACAGTGAGCCTCAGCCATATCTAGCTAGAACTACACAGATTGCACTTGCACAACGTCAACTCCCAATTCTCTGAGACTACCACAATATATTGCACGTGCGACTATAAAATAATGACGTCATATGAGTGCACTTTAACCCTGCAAGTCAAAAGTCAAAGTCGGGACATGAGTGGGACAGGAGTCAAAAAATCGGGACTGTCCCGACGAAATCGGGACGGTTGGCAACTATGAAAACTATATCTTAATTACTCTACTGCTAGTTTCTCTTAAGGGTGCAGTACCACTTGAAACCGCAGACGGAGGAGTTATGCTATGTATTTATTTCTCGTTGTCTGTTCAATGTATGCTTACTTTGTTGTTGTAGTTGAAACAGACACCAACAGACAGCTCTTATAAACCAAGTTTCAAGAAAAAAGACCGACCAGGAACGGAGAAACAATGGTACAAACCTTAAGGCTATTCAGCGTAATAAAGGGGCGACCGTTGCAGTTACGAAGTCGATTTTTTTTTCCAGCGGTAGCCTAGGGGCTTCCCCACAACATTACAACGCCGTATTTTTGATATTAGTATTTGTTTTCAATTTTTTAAAATATTTTTATATTATTTTTTTTGTATCCTATTTAAAAGAAAAAACTCGTTGTAATGTTTTTTTAAATGTGGCTTGTACCCTGTGTACAAAATATGAGTTCATTCTGGCCATCCAGTACTTCTGAATATCGATTTTTAGGTACGAAAGCTAACTATTGATTCGTATTCATTTGATTCTTCAACTCCGCCCCCCAACTCTGAGTGCGCAATTTATTGTGGGCAAAATTCCGGGTGGTGGCGGCTCTAATTAGAACTGGTAAGCAAACACAAAAGAAGAGTTACTGTGCGAGTGAGGCCCGCGGGGAAGAGTACAAGACTTCTGGAATATACTGAAGGGTCCTAGACGATGAAGAAGCGGCGGCGTATTAATGGCGCCTGGAGTCACTCGTTTAGAATAGATATATCACGGCTCACAGCTGCGACTTGGAAGGAAGAATCTGCTTTGGTGTCTTTGGAGAGCTTGATAGAAGGTTGGTGTAGCGGGTAGAAGTTAGAAGCAGTTTCAGTGTGTTAACTTCAACTTCTCAGGAATTTGTGGTGCTATTTTTTTTCTATCCCTGTTACTTTTGTGAGGATGAATAATAAATATATATATGTGACCCGCTATGAGAAAATCGACCGTTGTGACAATAAATTAAAATCGCGTAAACGCACCGTCAATGGATTTACCTTATTTTTTTTCAAAAATTTTTTTTTGGTTTATTCGGAAAGTTCTATATTCAAACTATCTGGGGTTAAATTTTGAGCCGATTTGGACGTAAGTTTCTGGAGAAAATAACGCTTTTAGTTACGGCTATTTACTGGTGCCCCTGTAGCCTGCCGTATGCGGAGTAGGCGGTACCCCGTTTCTATGACAATACCCGCGTAAACTTGAGGGAAAATGGCCGAGGAAAGAATTGCTCGTGCACTGAATGTGCTTGGGGCTGACCAAGCCTTGCTAGACAGCGACAAAGACGCCCTGCTTGATTTTCTCGATGATTATTGCGAAGAGTCAGACACTTCCGCGGAAGGTAAGTAACTCCACCCATTAATTAATTCTATCAATGAATAATACTTAAGCTTTTTATCAGATGAATCATTAGCAATAAAAATAATTGGCATAAAACAAAGAACAGGCTATAATATAATTTCTTATAAAATAGATAACTTGGACTTCACAATAAATCAAGTGGAGGAAGGTGTGGAAGAAGGGGCTTCTGGTAGTGACAGTAGCGATAGTGAGGACACAGATGAGATTCAGAATGATGATGATCCAAGTACTACTGCCATTGTCTCTCGTGCTGTTCAACAGTATGGATGCACCGTACCCAGTGATGAAAGGGAGGAAGATCTGGCTGAGGAAAGGTCCATAGAAGAGTTTGCATTAAAATCTTGTGGTTGTAAATTTGGTTTGGAAGGTACACCCTGCAGTAAAGCAATCTCTAGTGACCACTACAAGAATGTGCGTGTACAAATGAGTGAACTTACCCATGACCAGCTTGACTTAGTAGTTATGAGTCAATTGATGACAACCACTGAGAACAGCTCTTTCACACACCGGAACAAGCAGCGACAGAGGACCTATTCAGTTTTTTACCACAGCGGCCAGAGAATTTGCCTCAAGACATTCCTTTTTTTGCACACAATTGGACTGTCCAGGTTCAAGTCACTGAAGTGCCATTTTGAAGCAAGGGGTCTTGAACTGCGTGTGCATGGGAACAAAGGAAGACACAGGCCAACAGGATTAAGTCTGGAAGAGATAAAGGGAGTAGTAAAATTCATTGCCAATTATGCAGGTAATAAAATTACTGAAATAGGAAAAGATCATCGTATTCATAGTATTGGTTAATGTAATAGTGTTAAGTAGCTGTAATGTGTTCTTACCTCAATAGATTCCAATGCAATTTTGCTCCCTGGGCGGATCCCTGGTTATAAGAGTTCAGATGTGAAGCTTTTGCCATCCAGCACCACGAAACACAGTATCTGGAATCTGTATTTGGAATCTGCATCAAGTGGGCTAGTAAAACATGTAGCATACTCTACCTTCACTCAAATGTGGCGAGACTTGCTTCCCAACATCTTGATAATGAAGCCCATGAGTGATCTGTGTTGGTTGTGCCAGCAGAATAGTACTGCTATACTTCGTTCTGCCAATAAACCTGAAACAGAAAAATCAGAAGTAAGTAATTTTTGTATAAAAAGTATTTTATTGATTCACTTTTTTTATTAGACTCTCAGGGCAGCAGAAAAACATCTCTTGGAAGTGTGGGAGGGCGCGGCGATCCGTAGAAGGCTTTGCTCTCGCGCACTTGGTAACAGCTTAGTATCGCTGCCACCAGAGAGCCAAACTAAGGATCAATCTAGCCGTAGCTTGGACCCTTAACCAACAAGTTGGTACGCTCACTTCAGTACTTGACTTTAGTTAAGTGTAATTGGACTCTGAAGAAGTCAGCACGAGGTACAATATATATACGGGGTACTGACTCCTCCCAACAACGATACAACCAATCAAATGACAACACAAACAACCAATGAAATAACAGTGACGAAATGATCTATAGAGCAATATGACTAAGTTCTGTGAGCATGCGTGGGATAATGAATAATGTTAATAATAATGTTCTCTGCATTCTGTTCTATCTTCTATCTTTATCTACTTCTTTCTTCTATCTTTTTCTTTAACTACTTCATGTGGGAGTATGCCCACATCTCCCCCCTTCCTCAAAAGACTGGTGCTCCCAGCACTGACATCTGATACGTCTCCACATCGACTCAAGTCGTCGGCCACATGATTCTCTACACCTGCTCGATATACAACATCAAAATGAAACATTGACAACTTCATGCTCCAATTCAAGATTCTCCGATTAGATTGATTCTTTGACATCATTCCCACTAGGCCTTTATGGTCAGTCACAACAGTAAATTTCCTCCCATATAGAAAATACGCAAAGTGGTTAATACTTTCGAAAATACCCAACCCCTCGAGTTCCTGGGCACTGTAATTCTTCTGAGCACCATGAAGCTGTCTGGAAAAGAATGCAACAGGAAGTTTCTCTCCCCCCCGAACCACTGAAAGCACCGCACCGACACCCGTACAACTAGCATCCGTGTCTAGTACAAATACATCACTAACACAGGGCACATGCAAACACACAGACTCAGACAACGAACAACATAATGATTTAAAAGCATCCAGCATTAAACTCGTCCAACTCACCCTCCCAGACATTGCCGAAGACGTGTGAGGAGTGAGGACAGAAGACCACTGGTGGAATCCCGGAATAAACCGACGGTAAAATCCCACCAACCCCAAGAAAGCTCTAAGCTGTTTCCTGGTGTTAGGAATAGGATGGTCCCTAATAGCAGCAACCCTAGCCGCTGGCACAGACACCTTGCCATCACCCAGCTGGTGACCTAAAAACTCCAATGATCTCTTTCCAAATTGGCATTTGGCCCACTTACAAGTCAGGCCTGCCTCACGCAATACATCCAACACTTTCCTCAAGTGAGCAACATGCTCTTTCCAACAAGACGATACTACAAGGATGTCATCTATATACACTCTCGAAAATTCACTACAATCAACCAACACCTCCTCCATCAACCGCTGAAATACAGACGGCGCATTTGTTAACCCAAAGGGCATTCTACGATACCTAAATTTCCCAAAGGGACATATAAAACTGGTCTTATCTCTATCTTCTTCTCTCACTAACACTTGGTGGAAACCCTTGGCCAAATCTATCTTCGACAACACATGGCCACACCCAACCTTTTCTACCATTTCATCGAATGAGGGAATATAATAAGGTTCTTTAACCGTCCTCTCGTTGAGCTTCCTGTAATCCACACATAACCGAACCGAACCGTCCGGCTTCTTAACTGGCACTAGAGGTGAAGCCCACTTGCTCTGACACCTCTCTATAATTCCTTGCTTTTCTAAATTCAAGATCTCCTTCCTCACTTTGTCCCTTATGCCTAACGGCACAGAATATGGTACTTGCCGAATAGGCTCATCTCCATTCGTCTCAATACTCATTATAACTCTGTCAGTGTTACCAGGTTTGTCAGAGAACACATCGTCATAGTCAGACAGTAGTGCATCCAAATCACTCTGTACAAACCCTTCACATACACCCTTTAAAACACTCTTACTCTCACAATCCTCCTCAACAACATCCAATCTCATAATATTAATCCTTTCCTTATAACTCTTTAAACAATTCACGTGCACCACTTTGTTGTGCTTGACCTTCCCTAATTTAGCTATTCGATAATTAACAGCACCAACTCTCTTTACTACTAAATAAGGTCCTTGCCACGAATCGGACAATTTACATGTCATACCAGGCACTCTATACAAGACATGATCACCTTCACGGAACTCTCTCAACTTAGTCCCTCTATTCAAGAACTGCAATCTCGACTCCTTCCCTTTGGCCATACCCAAGGCCGCACTATCTCTTAAACCTTCTAACCTTTCAGACATTCTTAATACCCACTCACTCGCATTTAGCTTACTAGACTCACACTCATACAATCCATGATAAAGAGCATCTAATGGTGTTCTCACTCTAAATCCGTAAACCAGATCAAAAGGACTATACCCTGAATCCTTATGAGGCATCTCTCTCACTACAAATAAAACAAAATTAAGCTGGTCAACCCAATCAATACCCTCATCTAAACACTTCCCTAAAATAGACTTCATAGTGCCATGCATTCTCTCAACACAGCCGTTTGACTCGGGGTGATAAGGAGAGGTTCTAACCTTCTCCACCCCGAGCCAAGAACACAATTGGCTCATAACTTTCCCGCAGAACTGGCTGCCCTGGTCACTCAAGACCACTTCCGGGACAGAAGTCCTGGAGAATATACTCCATAATCCCTCAACAACTGCCTTAGCTGTAATACTCCTCAAAGGAACTGCCTCAGGCCATCTAGTGGCCAAGCAAACGTACGTCAAAATAAACCTACACCCCCCTTTTCCCTTAGGTAGTGGCCCCACCAAATCAATGGCCACATGCTCAAAAGGTTCCGACAACACTGGCCGGTCCACAGCCGGAGCTCTTCGCGGCTTGTGCTTACTCTTGAGTTGGCATCTCTCACAACTCCTGCAATACTCAATAATATCCTTTGCCATTCCCGGCCACACAAAATACCTACCTATCAGCCTGGACACCTTTTCAACCCCCAAGTGCCCATTGCGGTCATGTCCTAGGACTAAAACACGCTCTCTCATGCTTCTAGGTAACACTAAAACTTCCCTGAACTCATCCCACGTCACATATAATTCCCTAACCAATACACCCTTACTCCACTTAAACCCACGTTCTTTCCTATCTGCCAACTCCCTCCAATCCTTTAAACTCAAATCTTCTTTAATCTCTCTTTCCAATTCACTCCTTTCCTGGCCTTCTCTAACAGGCCCAATCTCTGCAGCTATCTGTCCTAACTCATTATGAACAGACTCACTGGAACTCAAACCTTCCAGAGGGATAGCTAACCCCCTGTCGCTCTCCTCCCTTGCTTTCGCCTGGGGCTGGTCAGCTTCAGGCGAACCTTCCGCATCTTCCGCCCCATGGCCCTTCCCCACCTTACTCACATCTTCAGGCATGTTTAAGGGGTTGGGCTGGCTACTAACGGGATCCTCAGGCTCATGCGCACACTCGCCCTCAGGAGTGACCACATCCCAAACAATACAACCATCAACCCCCTCGTCACACTTGTCAGACTCAACTTCACTCTTTGCCATACTCCTAGTTAGGACATTGACACTAACTTTCTCTTCACTTCTGTAGGTCCTTATGGCTTCCCTATAGGCCGCAGCCTCTTCTTCATCCACTAAGGATACAGGCACTAGACATGCAACTCCTACAGGTTCACTATCATCAACAACCGTCTTCACAACCTTCCGAAACCCACCTATCACGAACTCACACCTAAAACACTTGTGAGAACGCTCAACACCACCATAACCTCTTATAACCGTATCCTTCTCCCACACAACCCCTTCAGGGACTAAAGCCCTAGGAACGGATGCCAGCTCAGCTCCAGAGTCAATGAGAACCTCGGTTCTGACTCCACCAACCATCCCTCTAGCCACATTCAAGGGAACACTTGACTCTGCATGCCTTAACACAGACAGCTTAGTAGGAGGCTCCTTCTTAACTGACACCAACCCTTTACCCTTACTGGTACACTCGGGACTCTTGTGCCCCACCTTCCCGCATGAATAGCACGTAGGCACTCTTGCCACTAAACTACTCCCAGACTTCTCCTTTCTACACTCACTTGCCCTGTGGCCCTTCTCTCCACAACTATAGCAAGTTACTACAAACCCACTTGAACCTCCACGATCCCTAGTATTTCCCCCCACTCGATCCCCAACATAACCCTGGGACTTACTCGCCTGCCCATAAACACTAACATTCTCCTTAAAACCCTTGTAGCCTCTGCTACCTGACTCTATGGACACACTACCTAAACTCTTAAAGTAGTTGCCCGGATGCCTCCCAGACATCCAATCCTCCAACGAATCTCTAAGCTCCCCCCACCCCCCAATTTTTTTTGCATCTATAAATGTCTTACCACTCTCAGGCAACACCCGCCTAAGGACTGCCAGCGCCGCAGCCACTGTGCAATCTTCAACTGTCTTACAATCCTGAAACATACCACTGGTAGTTCTCACCAGCCAGTCTGCTATCCCTCCAGCAGACATTCCCTTAAACACTTCACTATTCACACTTAACAGGGAATTTCCATATGTAATAGCAGTTTCTCCTACCGCCTTTAATAAACCTTTCTTGATGGTCTCATAACACACTTCATTGTCTAAATCCTTAGTCATACGTTTGCACAGGCTTTCAGTCAGTTTGGGGTACAACCTATCCCCCCAGCTCTCTTCACTAACATCTCCCATCGTCATAATCCTCTCAAACTTAACTAAATACGCATTCAATTCACTACCTTCCCTATACATGCCTAAGCCCTTTAGCCTGTCATGCAAAAGCTCACGCTTCTCCCTGGCTCTGGTGTCTTCTCGTCGTTCGTTCTGTCTCCTTGCATCATCAAAATTTCGTCGGGTCTCCTCCTCCCGGCGTTTCTGCTCGTCTTCCTCCCTTCTGGCTAACAGCCTCTCTTCTGCCAATCTGTGTCTCTCTTTCTCCTCTTCAAAAGCTAGTCTCTGAAGCTCCATTGCCTTTACTCTCTCTTCCCGATCCTGCGCGTCTTTCTCCCGCAGGTACTGCAACAGTGCAGCAGCTGTCAATTCCTCTTCTCCTCTTCTCGCCATAACCGCTACCACCTCAGCACTTTCCACCTCAACCTCAGTCTCAGTATCACTTCCCTTAGTATATTTGACACCTGAAGACCTAAAAGGATACGGTGACCTCTCTTCCACCACTGTCTTTCTATGGGACCGATAGGACCCCCCGCTGGCAACTCCAGAAGACTTCCCGATCCTCTTCCTCCCCTCACCCGTCCCAGGCTCCGTCATAGAAGGCGAGTAGACTCGTCCCCTGCTGGATACCTGTGATTATAAAAAGCAAATATGAATAAGAGCAGTTACAAGGTAATTAAAATCCACAAGCACAAACAACTTGCACAAACAATTAAGTTCTTATAAAAAGCAAATATGAATAAGAGCAGTTACAAGGTAATTGAAATCCACAAGCACAAACAACTTGCACAAACAATTAAGTTCAATCACAAACACACACTTCGAAAATTTCACAAGACAAACAACTAGACAACAGATACCAATCGACAGGGCCGCCCCGATACTCTCCGGGTCCCCGCAGAAAATACTCCTTTTCCCGTGCACCCTACTCCAAACACTCCAGGTAGCCCGCGTCGCAACACGAATTCACCGAATCGTTCACTACTGTCGAAACAAAGCAAACTCGTAGCTTCACTGCCGTAGCAAGATAGCCGTGTAGGTTTAGTCCCTCTGTCGTAACAAGGTAACTGTGTGATGGTCCCTCTACCGTAGTAAGGTCACCGTGCTGATCTGTGCTTCCACTATCGTAGTATGGTCGCTTGATAGTTGCTTCCACTGCCAAAGCAAGGTCGCCCGTTCACGAATCCTCAGATCGTGGGTAGTTGGTAAAAGTTGGTTCTCAGATCTCCTGTCAGGACGTCTCCCTCCAGAAGTCCGTAGTCCCTCAACACCGTAGTAGTTGTTGAAATCCCACCGCTGCCACCATATGTGGGAGGGCGCGGCGATCCGTAGAAGGCTTTGCTCTCGCGCACTTGGTAACAGCTTAGTATCGCTGCCACCATATGTGGGAGGGCGCGGCGATCCGTAGAAGGCTTTGCTCTCGCGCACTTGGTAACAGCTTAGTATCGCTGCCACCAGAGAGCCAAACTAAGGATCAATCTAGCCGTAGCTTGGACCCTTAACCAACAAGTTGGTACGCTCACTTCAGTACTTGACTTTAGTTAAGTGTAATTGGACTCTGAAGAAGTCAGCACGAGGTACAATATATATACGGGGTACTGACTCCTCCCAACAACGATACAACAAAGATCAGTATACAAATCTGCTTTAGATAAAGCCAAGGAATCTGTCACAACAACATTTATCTCCAATGGTTCCTTTGATCCTCCTTCACACAATGTTTCATTTGCTCCCAACTCCCAAAACATTTTTGCCCACTACAGCTTTGACATGGCCCAGCAAGTGTTCTATCCAAATGACCCACTTCAGCCAGGACCAATGTATTTCCTCACGCCACGAAAGTGTGCTATATTTGGAGTATGCTGTGAGTCCATTCCTCGTCAATTCAACTATTTAATAGATGAATCTGTTGACGTGGGAAAGGGATCTAATGCAATTGTCAGCATGTTACATCATTTTTTTGAGTTCCATGGACTTGGCGAGCAAAAAGTTCATTTACATGCCGATAATTGTGGAGGACAGAACAAAAACTCTACCATGATACATTACCTCCTGTATCGTACAATGACTGGGCTACATACTGAAATAGTTCTCTCCTTTCTAATTACAGGGCACACAAAATTCAGTCCAGATTGGTGTTTTGGCTTGTGGAAGAAAAGGTATCGTCAGACAAAGATAGGATCAATGGATGATTTAATCAAGGTTGTGGATTCATCTGCAAAAGTCAACTTCGCAGAACCTGTAGGACAAGAAAATGGAAACGTGCTTGTACCCGCTTTTGATTGGCAGTCATTTTTTTCTGAGTTTTTAAAAGGAATCAAAAAACTACACCACATACGATTTACATCTGATTCACCTGGATGTGTTTATGTGAGAGAGAGAGCTGACTCAACTGAAGTGAAAGTTAATCTTTTGAAGTTGCCTACAGTACCACCAGAGTTTTCCACCGATCCATCATCATTAGTGCCTGCTGGTTTATCACTGAAACGACAATGGTACCTTTTCAAAAAAATTAGAGAGTTTTGTCCAGATTCTGTCAAAGATATTGTTTGTCCACGGCCCACACAAGACTTTTCTTCATCCAGATCACCCTCACCTGATGTAATGAACGATAGCCCTCCAGCAAGTCCAATGTCAGTGTCACACTCACCGCCAGCAAAAAAAAGTAGACTTTGCAGTTTATGTCATAAGCCTGGTCACAATGCACGCACCTGTAAACAATAAATAACCACCAATTATCTGTCAATCCATTCATTCATTCACAATTATTTATCTGAATCTTAACCAAGGATAAACTTTTTACAAATTTAACAGCTACTTCACGTTTTGACTAACCATTCATCTAACTGAATGCACTGCAAATTCATTCCTTTACACTTTAGCTACTAGTACTGAATCCTAAAAGCTTACCTACTTTTGTTTTATCGAAGTCTAGGACTATCACAAAAAATAAACGGCAACTCTGAAAAAACACTATCCACGTGCCCTCGCTTTTTCCCGGGAAAGTCTCATTTAGCATTACGTAATTCTTACGTAATAGTATAGCGGACCGTGCACGGAATACTTTCGTAAATCTTCGTACGCAATTTTCTCTGGAATTTAAGTTTTACGATGGCTGTCACCGCGTAGTTTTAAGAGCGTTTGTGTAGCCCGCGGAGACGCCTTAAGCTAAATAAAGCTTACAGAACGCTTCTCCAGTGTCACGGCTACAAAAGTAACGCAAAAACTCGATTTTCATAATTTTGTCACAATGGTTGATTTTCTCATAGCGGGTCACATATGATATTTGCACACCATTAAAAGAAAATGTGAATTATTACTTTTATTTACTAATGTTATTTTCTTTCTACAATAATAATATATTTATCAATTAGGCTGTTTATTATCAATTATTTTTTATTGATTTATTTAAAATAAGACCTGAATCAAATTTTAGATCATAGTACTTTGTCTAATCTACCTCAACAGGAGAGAAAGGTGCTGGCATGCTGTTCATAGAAACAGATGAGCTCCCATTATGAGAAGGCACAACTCCTTTGTTCTAGGGTACAACTGGCACGTTCACAACAAAAGAGCAGAATACATGGCTTTCTTGTTTTCCAGAGGAGAGAATAGTAGACCTTCGGCTCTCCTAAGAAGTCATGCCTCCTGAAGGGAAGAATACTACCTGGTTATTTAGAAGAGAGGACATGGCATTCCAGTAGAGAGGTCAATTGAGAAGGCACAGCTCCTTGGGTCCCCTTGATAGTATTGCATACTTCAGAACCTTTGATTTTGTTCATTTCATATTGCCCTGCTACTATGGAGTTATGATTTTATAATATTGTTTAGTAATATTTTTTTAGAAAGTGAACAAATATTAATTATATACACTGCTGCTTCTGCCTACAGTACTGGTAGTCCTTTGAGGTGAAAGCTCTTTGTGGTAAATTGTTAGGTACAGTTAATTGATACGTGTTCAAATTGTGTGCGAGTCGCGTACAATAGTCAGTTCGCGGAGAGTAAATTGGATCGAGTTACGGGCGGGTTTTGTGGTATTCTATTGAATCGCTTAATTACCGCAGGTTCCGGTGGTACTGCACCCTTAAAAGGGCAAACAATTTTTCAAAATCATGACTGTCTAGTTCTGGTCCTTCAATAGCAATTCATAATAGTTTGTCTAAGTTTTCATCTAATAATCTGTGTCATAGTCGTGATGTCACCATTTTCATGTGGCTAAAATATTTTTGTGATTATACAAAATTTCTCCCACCCCTAACGAAAAACCCTGTATGAATCCCAGATCACTACCATAATCATACCACCATCAACACTATCATCAATACTATCATCATCATCATCATCATCACTACCATCACCATCATCTTCCTCATCATCATTATCACAACCATCATCATCACCATCATTATTACTACCATAATCATCATCATTACCCTCATCATCACTGCTATCACCATCCTCATCAGCTCTACCATCGTCACCATTATCTTTCTGATCATCATCATCATCAATACCATAATCATAATCATCATCATCGTCATTACCATAATCCTCATCACAATCATCATTTATAAAGGCCTTACATTTGTCCAATGTCGTCTCGAGCGATCTGGTCCACTATAATGCTACTTTCTCCAACTGCTCCAAGTTTGACCCATTATATGGAAAGGTGTGGCCACACCTGAGTGCCTAGTGAGGACACCAGGTAGACACCTACAAATAAAGCACATCAGAATTTTTTGGATCACTTCCATAAAAAATGGCTACAAAGAACAAAAATTTGTCATGGTAACTACTATGTCCACAGGCTAATCAGTTAGTATTACAATTAACAAACCCATCGTCACTTGAGCTTTACTCTCATGTTTCAGGAGTAATTGCAATAAATACAAACCGCAATTATAGGTATATAACTGGTGATGTGCTTGAGCAGAAAGGGCGAGCGAGCCAGTGCACAAACGAAACACTTCAAAAGAGTCTATCAGTCTATTTCTAATCTTGCTTAGATAATATTGATTGCTAAGCGTACGTAGTCGTTGTGACCATTATTTACTTTAACTAACAAGTACAGAACCACTTTCTTACCTCAATTTCCTGAGTACTGGTATTTTCTGTAGTCTCTAATATCGCATTCTGACTATCTGAGTAACCAGTAGCTTTTGACAAGTACTCACAGCTACTAAAAAAAGGCGAGGTTTTTAAATTACATCTGGTAAAGGGTTTCAATACCATAGTAACCATTCACCATAACATTTTGCGACTTTTAAAAATGAAGTTCTAAAGAATTACTGCACAGTGTTGAGTATAACAGTAAGTTTTTAAGACCAAGGTGCATCTTATATCATTCAGAAACAACCTAATACGAAGGGGTAAATAATTAATTTCCTTGAATGATATGGGATCGCTAAACGAAAATGTTCTGTTTAGTGGAGGTATGGGAAGGGGTAGACCACGAAGCAAAAACAAGAACACAAGGGTCAACATACAAATGACATATGTACGTCCACACATAAACAAATATCCCCGATTTGCAATTGTGTTACCCCTGAGAGTGTCTCGTTCGCTTCACTCTCCCACCAACTATTACATACTGTACAATATAACACATATACACAAGGGGAATACGGGTTTCACTAGTTCTTATTGAAAGCAACTGGCTTCAAATAAGGATAAGTAACTATGTAGCTAGAAAAGAGGTATTCTTTGCTACTAAATAGTTAGTTCAGTAAGGACTGAACAGTTTTGCAGTGCAACTGAGTTTTTATCAAGACATAATCAAAGGTAACAGCAATTCATTACTAATCATAAATGGTAATAATAAGTGGTGGTAGCATCAGGAACAATGCACCTCTTTCCAAGGTAAGGTGCTGAATGGTTGTATACAGTAACTGTAAAACAAAAAAAAAGCAATACATTAGCATTTTTATGTAACACAATACTGTCTCCCTATCACGATTCATTGATGTTCATATAATATCGATTAAAATTTGTGGGTCAAAAATTTGTGCGTTCTCTAAGGTAATCACTGGTGGGTGAGGCTAATATAATAGTGGTGCATAGTTGCCATCTTTTAGATACAAAATGTAGGGACAACTCGGCGAGCTTGCGCGCCAGAAATTTTTTGCCACGGCACGCCCCTTTTTAATTAAACCACGCCCCTTTTGCCACGTCCACATGGTCCACATGCACATCGAAAAGATTCAGTGGTTCATGGTGATTGATCGTGAACTGATGATTTGTTTTGTGAACTGATGATTTGTTATGTGAACTTGTTTTTAGTCTTTGTGAAGTGATTGGCGAGTTGCTTTCTTGCGTTATGACTAAAAAAAACTGTACTTTGACCCTACTCGGGCTAGGGCTAAATAATTAGTGGTGGGCGTGGCTATGGTCCTTGAAGCTCCTCTGGAGAAGTTGATGTCAAAGAACAATACACAGGCCCTTTAAACATAATGATACACTCAAACCTCTCTTATCCGGACAGTCTGGGACCAAGGGGTGTCCGTAACTAAGAAATGTCCGTAACTCAGAAATACTTAATTTATTCGGTGATGAACCGTGTATACAATTAATTATTTGATAATTGAATTAGTATATTACTTAAAATTAACAAAAACAACCTGTAAATACATGAATCAATTTATTTAAAATATGAAGTGATTTTAGTTTGCTTCATAGATTTAGCTACGCTGAGCTGCATCGTCTCTCCAACTTTTTACCAGCATAAGATTTGCAGGGTGTGTGTTGCCTTTGGACTCCAACCACTCCAAAGCAGTATCGAAAGCAGCACAAGCTTGCGATGGAGTAACTGCATTTGAAGAAGCTTCATCTTCATTTTTGGACTCAGATTCTTCTCTCTTGCAAAACATCTTCTACAATTTCTTCATCGTTCATGTCCAAATATCATTCCCTGTAGATTTTGGAACACCAAACTGTCCAGACACTGCCTCACTGACTTCCCTTTCTTAACTTCTGATATTATCTCCAGCTTTCTTTCTAGAGTTAAAACGCTACGCTTGCATTTAGTTACCGTGACCTTGCCTCCACCACCGCTGGTCGTTGAGTTCTGAGTTCTTAGAAGAACTAGCAGCCGCACTGCCTTTCAAAGAGTTTTGAGAAGAACTAGCAGCGACGCCGCCGGTCAACGAGTTCTGAGAAGAACTAGCGGTAGACGCACTAACTGCCCGTTGATTTCCCTGCTCCATCTCCGAACACAACGCTACGATCAAATACACTCGAAGTGCCACACGCGAAATATTTTCCCGATTTTATTCGTTTAATTTGGTAGCTTTCCGACTACACTGACGATCCGTACGCAGTCAATAATTTTAGTTGGTGTCCGGTAGACAGAGGTGTCCGAAACTTAGACGAACGGATAAGAGAGGTTCGAGTGTACCTCTAATCAGGCAAGAAATGAAAGCTAAGCTAAGAATTGTTCTAGGCAGAGGATAGAAATACACCAGTCAAAATAAAATAAGGATTGACTAAGTTAGATTGTCTATTACATACACCCAGTCTATTAGACAAGCACTATCACTTGACTGCTGCACTTGTACACTAAACATAAGGACATCCCATGGAATGTCCCATGGGATCGTGGGATGGGATGGACATTTTATGGCATTTCTGGACACCTATGGGTATGTCAAACAGCACAATAACCAAGAAGACCAACCACCGCCACTGATCTAATAGGAAAAAAGTCCAGGAATTTTGTAGACTTAACTGCATCCCGTAACATAACCAGGTCAGAGACTAGTTATGTAGACCAACCCTTTACCTGACCGCTATGCTGGGAAAGGGTGTGGAACTTCGACCATATACATTTTGTTTCATTCATTATTTTACCTTGAACAGCTTATGGTGTGGTTAGCTCCATTGCGAGAACCTGACCATTATGTAGTTTTAAAAATTAATTTGTGGTTTATGCCACTTTTAAGTAACTCGGCACTTTTAGTCCCGGTCTGCCTCTCGACTCTGTACTGAAGAAAAATTGTATATTTTTCTAGCTTATTGATGCAGTTTTGAAACCATCAATTTCATAAAAATTTTTCCAACATCAAATTTATTACTACAAAATGCAAGTTCTGAACACTTATTATCTACTCTGCAGCATTTTCATTCCAGCCAGCAAATTATATTCACAACTGAAACAGCTTGGAGGTACGCGAAACCACAGCATAATCAAGTCAACCAACCAACCACAATTAGATACAGTAGAAACCATGATAAGGCACCAAATTTTAATAACATTTTTAAAGAACGAAATACGTACAGTGAAAGTTTCAGATCACCTCAGCATAGAGGTTAGGTAAAGGGTCTGATCTGTGAGACCAGTCAGAGACTATCTAATTCAAAAGGGTAAATCGTTAAATTTCCTAAGATGATCAGGTAAAGATTGATAAAAAGATTTCCATTTAGTGGAGTATGGGAAGGAACCGACCTAGTGAACACAATGTGAGGGTCCAAGTAAAAAAAGACATGTACGTCCAAGCATATTTGCTCACCAATAATAATAAATGACAACATCAACAACAATAATAACAACAACTGCTATTCTTCAGCACCTAGCTTACTATAGTATGTCCAAGTTGAGTTGGCACGACCGCAAGCGCGGTAATTGAGGAATGCATTTAGTACTTTACCGGAAGCAATTTAGTCATGTGAATCCAAGTCAATTAAGCGCGCAAACGTCAACGTTGCACGTGAAAAAGGGGCGGTAGCACAGGTGCGCATTAATACTGTAACTATTGAAAGAAAGAAATTTAGTGAAGTTTATGGAGTTTTTCGGGCGCTGTACAGCTCATCTCGTCTGTTTTCAATGATATTTATGTTTCTTATGCGCAGATAATGTACAGTAGATGGAAAACGCAAACTGGTGGGAGAGACAGGATTAAAAGCAGTCGATTCTACCTACTGTGTCCCAAGAAATATTCTGATGTTCACAGGATTCAGCAGTACAGCACTATAAACTTGTAGCTAAAGTTACTAGACTTTCATGTTAAATAAAATTATCAATTCTTTCATTTATTTATAATAGGTATATGAAAATTGATGAAATGATAGAATTGATAGAAATGATTTAATTATGAGAGGAATTAGTAACTTAACACTGGTGGACATTGCTGATGAATGAAGTGATAAAAGCATAAACCACAGTCTCCAATCTCTATGCCAAGCCTTAGCTGGAAACTCCAACTAAGCAATTACTGTTCTGTACTCACATAATAACTAAACTGTTGCTACATGTGCTTATTACCATGTGACAAGAGTCCACGTCCTACACATACTTCACTCTATGTAACTGATGCATATCATGCCCTGTGCAAGTATACCTTAAACTAATAACATGTTCTTCACCAGACAATGGCAATATTAATGAGACCAACAACCTATCCCTAGGCTATACAAATACACATTCCCCCCACCCCAAACAGCAGCCACCGGAAAGTCATTATTAGTCACATAAATAACTTATACACTGGCCTTCATTATAAAATGTTTTTATCTCAAATAAAACTGATACAAATGGGTCAATATACCTCCACGAATAGACTTCTTGTATATGAGGGGGAGGGGCACAATGTATAAGCCATTCACCGGCACGTCATCTCCAAACAAAATTGAAACAAATAGGACATCACACCTCCATAAATAGAGGCTTAACTTATTGGGCATACCAATAATCACTAGCTTGAGTATGTGCACACACATTCCCTAATTAGGCACCACCTTAATAAAGAATAATAACACACATTGTGGTAGTAGTCTTCTCCATAAAGCAGCAGTGGATGCTGTTATTACTGTACCCCAAACCAGTTTAGATGTTGGTGTTATGCTCTCAAAAACACATGCATCAGAAAAGTTAAAGAATAGAGAGTATGTTTTTCAGGTTTTCCATAACATACGCTTCTTAGCCCGACAAGGGATAGCGCTGCGTGGAGATGGGGATGAAAAGGACAGTAATTTCATGCAGCTGTTAATGCTATGCAAAATTAATAATCCCAAAATTCAGTCTATGCTCGAAAAGAAGACAGACAAATATACTAGTCCCATAATTCAAAATGAAATGCTTCAAATTATGGGCTTAAAAATCTTAAGGGATATAGCTGATTCACTTCAGAAAGCCAAGTATTTCAGTCTTATGGCTGACAAAGTTACAGACACTTCCAACAGGGAGCAAGTTGCTATCTGCATACGCTGGGTTGACAGTGACTTTCAGCCTCATGAAGAGTTTATTGGTTTGCACAAAGCTGACACTATAACTGCTATTGAACTGGTAACAATTCTTAAAGATGTACTTTTGAGAATGAACTTGAATATAACCATAGTTGCCAAGTTTATGAAACTAATTTTAGGTACAGGTAAAACCACACCCATCTTAGTGAGCCCTGCCACCGGAAACCGAGGCGCCGTACCCGCAAATGTACTGTTTTTGCTATGTCTTTATATTTCTTTTTCTGTGTGCTGCGGGCTTACTTTGTTGTTACAGATGGAATGAGCACCAACAGAGGACTCCAGCAAGTCAAATATGAAGAATGAAGACCAGATACAGCTCTGCACACCGCTACTATTTGGTGTTATCGAAGCGGCCAAGGAACTAGCGTGCTCTTTTTTTTCCAGAGGTAGCTAGCGGGCTTCTTCGCAACATTACAGAGCCATATTTCTGATAAATATCTATATTCTTCCTTTGTAAATAGTAAAATTTTAGTGCCGTTTTACTCCTGCGTTATTCTAAAAAAATCTCTCTGTAACTTTATTCTAAGGGGGATATGCTGCTTATGCGCAAAATTTGGATTCCATTCAATGATCAATTCCACAAAATATCGATTTATATTTTCAAGTTGACTACTGATTCGCTATTTTACCCCGCCCCATAACGTTGAGCTCCTCGGACGCACAATTTATTGGTAAGAGAGCATAATCAATTGACTAGTGGTAGCTCTAAAAAGAGCCCATTTGTAAACAAAAAATAAGAAATACAATAATGAGCCGTGAGATTGCTGTTGTAACTTTGGAAAAGGTTAGTCCGGGAGCAGAAGTGACGGCGTATTTCCAATGTTGCTTGGAGTTGGTTGCTCATTAGTTCTGCACAAATTTCAGACTTGTAGGTGATAGGGCTGAAGAATATAGCGGTAGCAATCCCGACAGAAAGAACTGAAGTGACGATGACGGAGTCTATACCAGCCAAGTCTGAATACAATGTTGGTGGAATAGTAGGAGCTGGTACCATTCAGGATGGAGTTGGTCACCGTTGAGACAGAGTTTTAAGCTGCTCTAATGGCTTCACAAGTAGAGCCTCATTCGGTATCCTGAAAGTATAATAGAAGGATGTTATTTGAGGTGACTGTTTCAGACTAGTACACTACAGTTATACAGTTATAGCTCGGGATTCGTTTGTCCTCCTGCTTCGCGGTAACCTGTAGATTTTTTTGGCGCCAAAGTTAATTGATCGCGTAGAAATTCAGAGCTGGCCACGCGCGTGAATAGATTGCAGAGCTAGCATCAGCTGGCAGCTCCAGAGGCTAAGTAGTAATTCCGGTGCAACAATAGGCTAAGTAGTAATTCCGGTGCGGTACGTTGCAGATCTGATTATTCCGGTACTGCACCGGATGTTCCGGTACACTTGGCAACTATGATATAACTCATTGTCGTGCTCAATGTTATGATGGGGCTGCCAACATGTGTGGTGCACGAAATGGTGTAGCCACTCAAATAAGTAGAGAGGAGCCTCATGCAATTTTTATTCATTGCTATGGACATGCTCTGAATCTAGCTGCAGGTGATTGTATAAAAAAAAATACCATACTCAGGGATACGCTTGATGTAACATTTGAAATTTCCAAGCTAGTCAAGTTTTCTCCTCGTAGAGATACTGAATTTGAGAAAATCAAATCAGAGCTTGCTCAAGACACTCCAGGATTCAGGACTTTGTGTCCAACAAGATGGACAGTGCGAGCTGCTTCTCTAGAAAGTGTAGTCAACAATTACAATGTCTTGCAAGTGCTTTGGGAAAATGCTCTTGAAGCAAGTACTGATTCTGAGGTGCGTGCTAGATTGGTTGGTGTACAAGCTACTATGACAAAGTTCAGTTACTTATTTGGTGTTGTTCTAGGAGAGTGCATTCTTACTCACACTGACAATTTGAGTAAGACCCTACAGAATCCATGTCTTACCGCATCAGAAGGTTATTCAATCGCTGAATTGACCTGTCAGACTTGGAGTGTATTAGGAATGATGAAGCTTATGATCTTTTTTGGGAAAAAGTGCTTATAGTAAAAGCCAAATTTGATGTTAGTTGTGAGGAAGCCGGGTCAGTCAGGGTTAACTGAAGGCCACAGGATCCAAGCTTTTCAGGGTTAACTGAATATACTTGCGAGTAGGCTGCCACCAGAGTTGCTGGGGCTGCCCAATCACCTGGAGGGTTAACTCTTAAGGTGTATAAAGAGTTTAATCTTTAAACTAGGCAGGAAATACAACAACTGAAAGAACGAAGATAAATAAACAAAATATGACTTGGAAACACGAACATCGACGAACATCGACGAACATCGACGATTGACGAACATCGACGAAATATGAAAGAAAATGATAACTACAACAGGTGAATGAATAAGTGAATGAATAAGTGAAATAATGATAATAGTTATTGATGGCTGTTTCTTGACACCAGGGAGAAACAGGTAAACCTAATTAGAAATAATAATAATATAACACAGTGTAATAGTTCAAGTTCTAATAATGTAGTGACTGTTTCACTACATCTCCCCCCCCTTTAAAGAAATTCAGGGGTCCCAGCCTTGGCGCGACAAAGCGTCTGGAACATGATTGTCCTGACCGGGGCGGTAGACAATATTGAAGTCGTGGTCTTGAAGTTGAATCCTCCAACGCCAGAGACGATTGTTGAGAATAGCTGAGTCAAACAAGTTCACCAGGGCCTTGTGATTTTCTCGAGGGAGCAGTTGCCGAGAGTAGAATGCGACAGGTGATTCTCCGTCTTCTCGAACTACAACTCCACAGGAGGAGGCATCACAAGACACAACAAATTTATCATCTTTATTAGGAATAGTTAAAATAGTTCGTTGACAGATATTAGAAATGATAGAATGAAATGACTCTGTTATAGTCGTTGACCACACAATAATGTCAGGTTCGGTAATAGTCAGAGCGTGATTCAAACTAACACATAAATCAGCAAAGAAGGGGACAAACTTTCTATAGTAGAGTGTGAGGAATCCGGGTCAGTCAGGGTTAACTGAAGGCCACAGGATCCAAGCTTTTCAGGATTAACTGAATGCTTGCAAGTAGGCTGCCAAATGGAAAAAAAAAATGACACAAACAATGGTTGACAAAAAAAAATTGAAGTAAAGCTACAACAGTGTCATTAACAGATGAGCTGAAAACGAATATTAATTTTGTAAAGATAGGTAAAATAATACAAACACAATAACTTATCACAATGAGATGAAATCAAACAACAGGACCAAAGTAGTCAGCAGAGAGCGATAAAATGGAAGAAACGGGTCACCGAGCGAGTAGTAGGCTTAAGACGATAGCGATGGCGTTTTCTCGGGATAGATGTGCTCAGATCAAGTCGAGTCAACCGGTGTACCAGTAGAGTCGCCCGAGAATCTAGTTCACCGCTGCCGCCAAGTGTGAGGAAGCCGGGTCAGTCAGGGTTAACTGAAGGCCACAGGATCCAAGCTTTTCAGGGTTAACTGAATATACTTGCGAGTAGGCTGCCACCAGAGTTGCTGGGGCTGCCCAATCACCTGGAGGGTTAACTCTTAAGGTGTATAAAGAGTTTAATCTTTAAACTAGGCAGGAAATACAACAACTGAAAGAACGAAGATAAATAAACAAAATATGACTTGGAAACACGAACATCGACGAACATCGACGAACATCGACGATTGACGAACATCGACGAAATATGAAAGAAAATGATAACTACAACAGGTGAATGAATAAGTGAATGAATAAGTGAAATAATGATAATAGTTATTGATGGCTGTTTCTTGACACCAGGGAGAAACAGGTAAACCTAATTAGAAATAATAATAATATAACACAGTGTAATAGTTCAAGTTCTAATAATGTAGTGACTGTTTCACTACATTAGTGATCCCATTTTACCTAGGAAAAGAAGAGCTCCCACTAGGTATAAAGTAGGTTCAAGCGATGGTAGTTATCCTGCAACACCTAAAGCTTTGTATCGCTGTCATTACTTTGAATGCCTTGATTTAATAACAACATTTATTCGAGATAGGTTTAACCCTTTCGTTCCCAATCCCGCTTTAAAGCGGGTGAAGACCGGTTGGCTTCTCCGAATTTTTAAAAATAGTTACATTATAGCTAGAACCTTCAGATTGCATACACAGGTGCCCAATGCATTGGAGAAGCATCTAAAATAGCTTTCAGCCAGGACTGCTTCGACAGTACCTCACAGCAGTTGCGTTTATTTCTTCCTCGGCAAAAAAAAAAACATCGGTTCTCCGTCGAATTTTTTAAAAAGTTACCTTCTTCACAGCAGCTTCATTTATGGATCCAGTCATCTCCAGAGCTTTGTAGAAGCAGCAAAAAATTGCTTGAGCTCAGTAGCATTCCATAACACATTGAAACAACCGCTTCTTTGCCGACCAAGACTTTGCGGTTGGATCTCTATTTTTTATAAAATCGCCAGTTCAACTGGGGACCTCCCTATTACGTACAGTCTTAGGTAATGCTTATTACATCATAGGATAAAAGTGAGCGTGTCGTGTGTCCCCGGTAACTATGCAAAAAAAATTTTTTTTCAAAGTCATTTTTTGGAAGATGGCGTCTAGAAGTTACAATGCGGTGCAAGTTTTAGACTTGCTTGATGCTGACTCTAGCGACTCAGGATCAAGCGGAGAGAAGGGAGACGACATCTAGGGCTATAGGAGGCCCTGTATCAGGGTTGGTGGACCAGACCCCTCAACTCTGATACTGAAAATGGGAGTCAAAAAGATGATCGAGGTAAGCTTGTCTTTCTCTTGTCTTTCTCTTGAAAAATAGCGAGCTTCTGTTGTGGAAAGGACTTATTTATAGCTATATTGAGATAGAGTAAGCTGTTTAGCTATAATATATATATATTTCATTGAGTTTTGAGATTTGAAAGTGGCTTGTGGTTTTTTGAACAAATTCAAATTTTCAAAAAAATTTAAAAATTTTTTTTACCACATATACTACTAGGACCAGATGTGAATGCAGTCACCGACCCCGATTACGCAGATGAGGTGACAGGAGCAGAGTCTTCCAGTCATGAAGGAGAGGATACCGGACCTGAGTCTTCCAATGATGAAACACGAATAGGCAGCAGGTTCCAGTGATGAAGAAGAGGAAGTGGCTCCTCCTGCTCCGAGTTCTGGACGTCCTCGCGGTCGGAGAAGGCCGGAATCGAAGAACAAGAGTCGGGTGGATGAGGTAGGGGGAGAGTGGAAGAAAGATGACAACACACCCATTGATATTCCATAATCTTTTGTGTGAAGGACCACAGACTTTGATATTTGTGGCTGCTCCTCCCCCCCCCCCCTGAACATCCCAAAAGTTGTAATATGTATTGTTATTGTCGTTGTCGTTGTCTGTGTTTTTGTGGTGTTGTAGTGGAGCTTCACACTCTATGTATATGTGTGTGCGTGGAGTTGAAATGTTATTCTGGCGCTTCCAGATCTAACCGGGGAGGGAACGAACTCGGGGGGGGGGAGAGGGGGGTCTTTTCCAATCGGGGCTACTATGCCATGTAAGTTGAATTTCATGTATGTGTGTGTGTGTACACCAGTCAATTTATATTATACATTTATTTTTATGATCTGTATTCACCTGTATCTTCTTTTTTTCTAGTGTGTGTGTGTGTGTATGTGTGTGTGTGCATTTGTGGAATGAGAGAGAGCAACCGTGGACAAACAGTATGTGGCACTTCCGTATACAACCTGGGAGGGAACTCTGGATCTTTTTGGATCGTGACATGTAAGTTGAATTTCATGTGTGTGTGTGTGTGTACACCAGTCAATTTATGTATAATAAATTATACATTTATTTTTATGATCTGTATTCACCTGTAGCTTCTTTTTTCTTGTGTGTGTGTGTGTGTGTATGTGTGTGCGTGCATGCGTGCATTTGTGGAAAGAGAGAGAGAGCAACCATGAACAAACAGTATGTGGCACTTCCGGATCCAACCTGAGAGAGAACGAAACTCGGTGGTCTTTTTCGGTCTGTGACATCATCCATGCCGGGTAAGTTGAATTTCATTTCAACTTACTGATATTTGGGTGTCCAGCTAGGGTTGGGGGGGGGAGGGGGGGGTTATGGTACAAGAATGTCAGTGAAAAGTAATGACGGGGAAGGGGGGGTTATGGTACAAGAATGTCAGTGAAAAGTAAAAAATGTAATGACAGGGGTGACGGGGGGTTAGGACAATGGGGAATGTCAGTGAAAATTAATGAACGGGGTAAAAGGACGGGTTTATGACAAGAATTTCAGTAAAACATTGTGACGGGGGAGGGGTTATGGTACAATGAATGACAAGAATGTCAAGTGAAAAGTAATGACGGGGGAGGGGGGTTATGTAAAGATGTCATGAAAAGGAGGGACGGGGGAGGGGGGGGCAATTCAGCGAGGCCAGCTGTTATGTTACAAATATCATTGTTGTCTTGTGTTTTTTTGGTATTGTATGGAGGTTCCGGATCCTATGGGAGGGATCGTTCAGTCTGTGCCACCATCCATGCCGGGTAAGTTGAATTCCACGTGTGTGCTTGTACTGCTTTTCATTTTCAAATTACACTTTCTCAATACAACGATTGTTTCTCTCATGTACAGTGTGGAGTATACATACCAGGGTTCATACAGTGGGAGGCTAGCGCTGGGTTCCCCCCTAGAATTTTGGGAGTTGAATAGAAATGAACATTTAGGAAGCATTTATTTTTAGTCTGATATTGTATCCCATTATGTTCCTATCATAACTGAGCCATTTAGTGCATAGGACCGAACACTGATCATCAGTGTGAAGTATAGACTCGTATGCAAAGATGTGCATCAAAGTAGTGTAGGTTCCAAAAAATGGGTGTGGCGAAGTACACTCGGAGCCCCACCCCAAACAAAAATCCTGTATGAAACCGCATACAATACATCATAAAGTTGCAATTATATAGGATCATGAATAATTTGTTGTTTGTATTACAAATATCTTTGTTGTTTGTGTTTTTGTGTATATGAAATTGTTTTGTAGTGGAGCTCGACGTCCGATGGCATACGTTCCTTGTGGACACTCATAGATGTCTCCTACATGATCACAATCAGCACCACACACAACAAACAACATATTTTATTGTTGAACTAATATAATATTGGTATAAAATGCATCAAGCAATATTATTTCTATTTTATTTTATTTTTTTATTGATGGGAAAAGTGGAATTTTTTGGGGAAAAATTTTTTTTTTTTAATATTAGTAGAAGGCTTAAATATTATTCAATTTTCTCAATCAAAAAATGAGGGGAATCCCAAACTCTTGGTCTATTTAGTGATATATGGTTGCTATGGGGTTTTCCCAGCCAGCATCGAGTTAAAAAAATAAAACGGTAATGCACTATTCCGCGGTGGAAGATTAGATTTTTCCGCGCGGGTCCAAACAATTTGGGAACGAGAGGGTTAATCAACCTGGCTACAAGACATTAAAAAATCTTGAAAACTTACTTCTGAAGTCTGCTAGGAATCAGAACTATCAAAATGAACTTGACTTTGTCTTGAAGTTTTATGCGAATGACCTCGCCTCATCACCTTTGAAGACTCAGTTGCAGCTTTTCACTACATCAATGAGTGCCTATGAACAACCAACACTTTTTGATATTGTGGATCTCTTTAAGTCAATGTCTCCTGCACAGAGGAACAGTATGTCAGAAATCTGTACTCTTCTAAGATTAATTCAAGTTGTTCCAGCGACAAATGCAGTGAGTGAGAGAAGTGCCTCTGCTCTACGTAGAGTGAAAAGCTATTTGCGATCGACCATGTCCCAAAGCCGTCTGAATAACTTAATGCTGTTACATGTTCACAAACATAGAACTGATAATTTAGACTTAAAAATCTGTTCAAATGAATTTATAACTGGAAATGATCATAGAATGAATAACATACAACAATTTTAAATTTATTTCATGTACTATTCTTTTGTATCCTTGGATTATCACTATGTCAAAATTATTCATTAAGTGAAAATTGAGATTTCAGTGCTTGCCTGCTACTTCCGTGCTTCAAAAATCGATCTAAAAATACATAATATTAATAATGAGTGGGTGTGGTTTCTTTGGCCGTACCATTTCAAACTAGCTTCCTACGGCCCTGAGTGTGGGTGTGTTGCTTTTACATGTGGTGCTATATAATATGTAAACTAAAACATGCACTTGACTTTTTCCTGCTTACTTATGTAATGTTCAATTCCCTATTAATGCAAGGTGTTATTTCTGTGTAGGGTATCATAAACCTTACCTATAGTAGTAGCTACTGATGAGTAACACTTGTTGTTATACTTATAACAGAAAAATGAAATTCAAAGTCTGGTTAATTGTCCCATGCCCACTCCAAGACTGCTGCTGCATACCAGCCACAAGATTTAGGAGAAGATACTGCACTGCATAACTATAACTGCACCTGACAGTTTAATGACGATTTACTGGTTGAATTAAGGGTGCTGCGACATAGCAACGCGCGCGCACCACAAATAACCACAAAAATCCGCCATGCTCGCATTAGTAAAAACAACCGCTAACTTAGCTTGCGCGGGTAATTCAAAGCTTCCGGCCTACCAATTGATAAACTAACCGAGGCCCCGCCCCCGCTATAAGTTTGTAAAGAGCGCAGCAGTTTTGATATAGTATTTCTTGGCTTACTTTATCAGTATTGTTTCTCCCTAGAGCAGACACTGGATCCCAGATTGTATCCAAGCTTTGACAGGTAAATAATACCGCACTAATGACTCCATTATTTTAATTTTGTGTTCTTGTGCAAAACTTCTTCCTGATATATCACTCATGATTTTTTTATTTTACAGTATTGTGATGACCAGTGATAATTTTTATGAATGTATATAATAATAATGATACTTATTTTATATAAAAAATATTTTGAAATAGCCAGCTAAATATAGATGAATATTTTGTGATGTAGCTAGCTAAGTAAGGATGAATAAACAAATGAAGTGAATAGCTAAGTACAGAAAACTGTACACAAACTGAAACTGTAGAGTTTTCCAGCAGCAAAAATGGTTCACTAATCTATTATAGGTACATACACACACTGAATATGCATCTAGCTAGCTTGATAAAAGGCTTCCCTTACCTGACCATGCCGAGAAAGACACTATTAACTAGACTACAATAATCTCCTCACACTCGTTTCAGTAGGGCTTATCATCGAGAAGGAAAGGCGGCCAGATAACTGGTTTGCTAACCGGTAGGCGCCCGAAAGTTAGAGAGCACCTGGAACTCACTTTCCCGCGGGAATTAATTGAATCTGTTGTGGGTGTGGTTTGAAAGTAATCAAGTCTCTGCCAAAAGATCGCGTGGACTAATTTTTAGTCCTGGAGTCTATTTTGTGTTTCTTCTCAGAAACTACGAGTAGAAATGACTCCAAATTTCGTACACAGGCTGACTATGACCTTAGCTACAAAATGTTCGTTGCAATTTTTTTTGAAAGAAAAAAATTCGGGCGCGCTGCCGCGAGGATCAAATCAGCACAGTCAACTAGACAAAACAAAGCAGAATTGAGAAAAAGTACAACGAAGGTTTTGAAGACAATCAACAAATGTAGCAGTAGACGAAGAATGGGTTCGTCAGCGACGGCACCCGCGGAGGAGTTGTGGATTATATACTTGAGGCTGAGGAGCTCGTAACTTGAACGAAACAGGCTCCCAAGGCCCGTTCTTTTTATTTAGTTAGTCCATTAGCAGTACTCTTTAGGATCCACCCTTAGTTGGAGCTCTACAAACACCAAGAAAAAAGTTAGTAATCCCTAGCAACCAAAATCCAATTATTGTGAATATGTGCGTGGGCGTTGTCGCAGCACCCTTAAGATGGTGGGTCTCTCAACAACTATTGATGACCCACTTCTGCACTTGAGTTTTCACTCTGACCAGCTTTTCACTGTAGCATGTACTTCACTAGGCAAATAAATGTCTCAGCACTTGCCCTATGTTCCATGGAACCAGCATCCCATCAGATCTCAACAGACAAGATGATACTGTACTTGTGACTGTATAAGTCAGATAATTTTAGTGCTATTTTCATCATTCACCTATTTATGTGTGGCAGAAGAAATTCCTATTTTAGCGGAACGCATGTAAAATGGCATATACGTTTTAAATTTTAATAACAAATAATTTATTAACATATATATATATCATAAAATGAACACAATGAAACAATTCAGTATTGATAACAGTAGCTATGAACTTGACAGGACACTATTGTAGGAGCGCTCGGCTGATCCGTAGATCGCTTCGTACTCTCTACCTGATAACAGCAAGGTACGCTGCCACCAGAGAGAATCAACCTGAGGACTATCAACCGTAGTCGTTCCCCAGTCAACGAATTGTTACCCTCAACTTAGCTTGGCTTAGCTTAGGTTAAGTGTAATTGAAACTCTGGTGTAGTCAGCACATGGCACAGAATATATACCTAGTCCTGACTCCGCCCAACCAATAGCAACAACCAATGAGATGATGACAAAAACGACCAATCAGAATGATATAAACGAAATGCTCTATAGATCAACAAGTTCCTGTATTAGGCATGCGTGAGATGAAGGTAACTAAATGACATGCGTGAAATAATGTACTAAATGACATGCGTGAAATAGTGTTTATACGTTCTATATCTTTATCTTCTATCTGTATTCTTTACTCTACATTTCTCTACTTCATTCTTCTCTTTCCTCTCTTTGCTCTTTCCTTCATCTGCTTCATGTGGGTGTATGCCCACATCTCCCCCCTCCTTAAAACGACGGGTGTCATCAGCACTGACATCTGATGAATCTCTGCAACGGCTAAGGTTATCTGCGACCACATTGTCCGCACCCGAACGATAAACAACACTAAAATTAAACATAGACAGTTTCATGCTCCAATTCAAAATACGTCTATTAACTTGACTCTTCGACATCATCCCAACTAAACCTTTGTGATCAGTCACAACAGTAAAATGACGGCCATATAGGAAATAGGCGAAATGTCTCACTGACTCGTATATACCCAGACCCTCAAGTTCTTGGGCACTATAATTCTTCTGGGCACCATGAAGTTGCTTGGAATAAAAGGCCACAGGAAGTTTCTCCTCTCCACGAATCACAGAAAGCACGGCACCCACACCCGTTGAACTGGCATCCGTGTCTAGTACAAAAACATCACTAACACACGGAACATGTAAACACACTGACTCAGACAAAGAATGACACAACCCATAAAATGCATCCAGCATTGAATTCGACCAACTCACCCCCCCAGACATTGCCGCAGACGTGTGAGGAGTGAGGACAGAGGACCATCGATGAAAATCCGAAATAAACCTCCGATAGAACCCTACTAACCCCAAGAAGGCTCTGAGCTGCCTCCTGGTTTTTGGAACAGGATGGTCTCGAATAGCTGCAACTCTAGCAGCAGGAACAGTCACCTTACCATCTCCTAACAGGTGACCTAAAAACTCGAGAGTTCTCTTGCCAAACTGGCACTTGGCCCTTTTACAAGTAAGGCCAGCATCTCTTAAAGCATCCAAAACTCTTCTCAAATGTACAACATGCTCACTCCAACACGATGACACAACAAGGATGTCGTCAATATACACCCGAGCAAAATCAACACACTCCACAAGCACCTCCTCCATCAAACGTTGGAACACAGAAGGCGCGTTAGTAAGCCCAAAAGGCATCCTTCTATACCTAAACTTGCCAAATGGACAAACAAAACTAGTCTTGTCACGGTCTTCCTCCTTCACCACCACTTGGTGAAAACCCTTTGCCAAATCTATCTTTGAAAGCACGCGACCAGTGGGCGGGTCACAATATCTCCGCCCAACTTCAATGGTGCTGTACAATAACTCAGCGCAGTCTAGATGCGCCTCCTTCCGCTGGCCGGGTGTGGCTTGCAGTCGCAGACACAAGACTAAAAGCGCGCAATAACCCTAATGGTGTTAAGAGCGAGTCAGAGGTAAAGCAACATTTAATCTATGATAAGAACAACACTTATAAGGACCCAGCAGCACGGAGAGAGCAGTGGGGAAAGGGTGGTGATGAATATCATTAATGAGACACGTATTAGGTAAAGGGTGCACTGTATTAGAACTTAGGCTAAGACTTAAAATAAACAAGCATACATATATGGTGAGGTGTTAATAGTCTGTGACAAGTGTCTATAGGAGCTCAGGAGCTGCAGGGGAGTGGCTCAGGTTGCTGCAGCATCAGGCGCTTGACTTGTGCTGACTTCCGTTGTCTGGAGTTTCAGGACTCCCAGACATACTCCCGGGGGGAGAAGATGGAGGAGCAGGTTCCCTGTCCAGCAGGAGAGGGACCAGACGTCTCGTTGCCCTCAAGTAGCTCTTTCCATGGCATCGGATGGTGGCTGCTCTAGTCGTGCCGTCGTCGCCGGGATGGATGGCTTCGATTCGTCCTAGAGGCCAGTCTCGATTCTTGAGACTTTCATCTCGGATGAGAACAAGATCGCCGGGTTGGAGTTGGTGTCCAGGCTTTCTCCATTTTGATCTGGCTGCCATGGAGGCAAGGTAAGAGGAAGACCAGGACTTCCAGAGGTCGGCCTTGATGCGCTGCACAAGGTTCCAGCGTCGTAGGTTGGATAGTGGACTGGTGGAGGCTAAGGGCTCCGGAGGGGCCGCTAAGGGGCGGCCTATGAGAAAGTGCCCAGCAGTCAGGAAGGCACCTTCGGTGGCTGTCTCTGCATGGAGTGGAGCAAGGGGTCGGCTGTTGAGGATGGCCTCAGCCTCCGTCAGGACGGTGTAGAGCTCGTCCCAGCGGAGGGCATGAGGTCCAACCTTCTTCCTCAGGAGTAGTTTCATCGCCTTTACTGCCGCCTCCCACAGACCCCCGAAGTGGGGAGCCCGAGGAGGGATGTGGTGCCATCGTATTTGTCTCTCGGTAGTGAAGGCTTGCACGGCTTCCTGGGTGGCCTTGGATCCGGTCAGCTTCTGAAGTTGGCGGATTTCCTCCCGGGCGCCTTGGAAGTTTGAGCCGTTGTCGCTGAACATTTCTGCAGGGCAGCCCCGGCGAGAGACGAAACGTTGGAAGGCGGCGAGGTAGTCCGAGGTGGCGAGGGAGGAGCACAGGTCAAGGTGCACCGCTTTGGTGGTGAGGCAAACAAAGACGACCACGTAGCACTTGACAAGAGCCGGCTTGCGGGTGTGACCCAGGCGAAGAGTCAAAGGGCCAGCAAAGTCAACGCCTGTACGCCAGAAGGGAGGGGCTGGAGTGGTTCTAGCTTCAGGCAGCATGCCCATCATGTGCGAGAGGGGTCGGGCATACGCCTTCTGGCAGGTGAGGCAAGACCTGCTGACATGTTTCAGCAGGTTGCGAAGGTTTGGGATGACAAAGGATGATGCGAGGATAGAAGCCATAGCTGTAGGGCCAGCGTGACTATAGACACTGTGAAGGGATGTTAGCAGAAGCTTGGTCAGCGGAGACTTTGGATGCAGGATGGTGAGACGGAGAGGCCTAGTCGGAGATTCAGGATCACGAACTCGGCTCTGCACAACGACGTGTCCTTTAGGATGGAAGGTGATGGAGTATTTTGAGAGATGGTGAGAAAGAGGAAGGGTGTCACCCTTCTCAGCAGCTTTGACGACCTCCGGCAGGCTGTCTCGCTGGGAGAGCAGATACAGGGATGACTTGGAGGACTCGATTTCTTCAAAGGTGAGGGGACCAGAAGTCAGCGTCGACTGCCTGACATTCCGAGCGAAACGTTTGATCCAGGCAACAACACGAACAAGAACGAAAAAAGAGGAGAACTTCGTCCAGAGTGAGGCGAGGAATCGCTTCTGAGGAGCAGGAAGATCCAGCGAAGGTTTGATGGAAACCGCGAAGACAGGAGCAGGAGGTTTCGACAACTTGGATAAAGGCCAGTCGACCTGCGGCAGAGGCAGCCAGGGTGGTCCCGACCACCAGAGTGCTGACGTGATCAAGACACTCCCCGGCACACCCCTGCTCGCAAGGTCGGCTGGGTTGTGCTCGGAGACGACGTGACGCCACGTAACACCAGGAAGGAGTTGTTGGATGCGATATATACGATGTGATACGAATCTGTCCAGCTGATTGGGGGTCTTTGGCAGCCAATGAAGGATAATCTCAGAATCTGTCCAGGCACAGACGTCGGTCAGCGGGATGTCGAGGAGTTCGGCGGTGTGTGCTAGCATCTCTGCCAACAGAACAGCACCTGTGAGTTCCGCCCGAGGCACCGTTATGGGTCTGACAGGAAGTACCCTTGCCTTGGCGAGAACTAGGGTGATGGAAGTTGAGGAGTCTCGGTGAACTGTCCTCAGGTAGATGGAGGCTTTGTATGCAACTGTCGAGGCATCGGAGAAGCCATGCAGCTGTGTGGAGACGGCAGGAGAGTCTGACTTGGCAAGTCGACGAGGGATGGGATAACGGTTGAGGAGCGGCAGATCTTGGATCCAGTCCGTCCATCTGTCACGAACATGGTCAGGAACGGGTTTATCCCAGGAGAGCTTCAGCTTCCACGTCTCCTGGAATAAAATTCTGGCTTGGATGATGGTGGGGCACAGAAGACCGAGAATGTCAAATACCCCAGCAGTGCCTGAGGCAATGACTCTCTTAGTCACCGGCCTGGAAGGGTCTGGTGAGGAAGGAACCGCAACAAACAGGCAGTCGGACCGAGTATCCCAATGGATTCCAAGGGCCTTGTGGGCTTCATGAGGTGGGGCAATGTTGACGGTGTCATCCTCGGCTTGTTCTCGGAGATCATCAGGCACGGTGCTTAGGAGGTCTGCTGAGTTTGAACGCCATTTGCGCAGCGTCATACCAGAGCCGGAGAGCAGGTCACACAGCTCCTCCCTCAAGTCCACTGCTGAGGAAAGATCAGGCACACTGGTGAGGCAGTCATCCACATAGAAGGCGGAATAGACGACTTCTGCGGCTCGGGGGTGGGATAAGATGTGAAGGTCTGCAAGAGTGCGCAACACCTGGGTGGCAAGGTAAGGGCTGGATTTGACCCCAAAGGTGAGGCGTTTCATCCTGCAGTCTAGGATCTTGCCACCTGGGTCACGGGACAGGAATCGGTGGTAGTCGCGTTCTGAGGGAAGGAGCATGATTTCCCGAAACATTTTGGAAATGTCGGAGCTCATGGCGATGGCATGGAGACGGAATTTCAGGAGCACATCTACCAAAGGCGGGTAGAGGGCAGGTCCTGCCAGGAGGGTGTCATTAAGGGAGACGCCGTTGGAGGATCTGGCAGACGCGTCAAAGACAGCGCGAACCTTGGTGGTGGTGGACGTCTCCTTAAAGACACCGTGCACTGGCAGGTAGCACTGAGGTTGACGAGTGAGTTCAGAGAAAGGCACGATCTCTGCATGGTCTAAGGTGAGATACTCAGTCATGACAACGTTGAAGGCCTCCAGCTTGCCTTTCGCAGACAGGGAGCGTTCGTTGGCATGCAGCCTGGAGATGGCCATCCGACGAGTGTCACCGAGTTCGGGCGGATCGGAAATCCTAGGGAGTTGGACGTGAAAGCGACCATCAGCCAACTTATAGGATGAATTGAAGTCATTGACGGCCTTCTCGTCCTGAGGAGACAAGGTAGGAGCTTCGGGAACACGGTCGAGTTCCCACATGCGGCTGAGGTCGTCAACCAGGGTGTCAGGCACCACAGTCAGGACTGGAAAACGGCTCAGTGGTTCACGGGTAGGACCTGAGAGGCACAGGCCTAGTCTGGTGGGCAAGGCGAGGAAATCACCCACAGTGAAGGGCTGACCGGTGGTCAGGAGGGATGTCACCGAGAGGGGCAAGATGATGTCCACGTCGCCGCCCAGGTCCGGGTCAGCCAGGAAATACGTGGCAAAGGCAGGGTCATCATTCACGGTGGCCGCGTTGAGAGGGCAGTCGAGCCTCTTCAGGCGAGGAAGGACTGTGAATGGGATGGAATCAGTGGTGAAGGATCCACTGCGGGAGGAGAGTCGAGCGACAACGCCATATCTGCTCTGCGTCACGCCACTGACGCCCTCGACGGGCAAGCGTTCGTGGACGCGAGAGAGTCTGGCGTCTCCAGCGAGTTTTTCACTCATTACGGCAATGGCAGCGCCACTGTCGACGAGTGCTCTAGCCTGGAACCGCCGGTTGTCGTGCTCAAGACTAACTACTGCTGTGAACAGAGACCGTGGGTTCCGGGGTAAGGTTGCATCAGATGCTGGAGAGGCTTCGGGTGTCGTGACGGACGAGGTGTCAGGAATGGTTGATAACACCCGAGGTGTCGAAGGAGTAGCTGGAGCAGCTGCTTGAGGGGCTGCGTCCCGATCCTTATGCAGGAGGGTGTGATGGCGACCTCCGCACGTCTTACAAGAATGCTTATTGGGGCAGTTCTTGTAGCCGTGGGAGGTGGAGAAGCAATTAATGCACATCTTGTTTTCTCTAACCAGTTGATTACGGCGCGAGACGTCAAGGAGACGGAATTTCCCGCACCTCATCAGTTGGTGAGATTCGTCGCACGTAATACACCCGGCAGGGGCTCTGTGAATGGGTGGTTTGGAGGAGGAAGGAGTGGTCGAGGCTGGAGAAAAGGAGCCTCGGGTAGTGCCGGCAGGAGCCTCGGAGCGAGTGTGAAGGGAGGGGCCGGAGGGCTGGAAGTTGGCCATCCACTTCTTCACAAACTCGATGAGTTTGTCCATGCTCGGCACAGAGGTGGTGACCCCAGATCTCAGCCATTCCTGTCTGCAGGGTTCGGTCATATATTGGACAGCAATCGTTGCCAGGAAAGCGGAGGAGTCCGTCCCAGCAATCGAGGTGAAGCGTTGCCAAGGAAGGCAAACTGAGTTATAGAATGCCGACATGCTTTGATAGTCGAAGGAGAGGGATGTCACTGACTGAATCTTCTTTGTGAGAATGGGGCAGACCACAGTGGGAGCGCCATACACTGTCTTCAGCTCGGCGAGCATAGAATCCAGGTCGCACGCTGTGTCTGGCAGGTTGTGGAGGAGAAGTTTTGCCTGTTCAGGTTTCACCGCGCTTCGGAGAAGACCGCGGATCTCCATGCTCTCGTAGCCTTTGGCACGATTCTTGACGGTGGATCGGAAGAGCGATTCTAATTGTTCCCAGTTTTCCGGGTCGCCGTCGAACGTCGGAACGTCGATACGCAGGGCGTGATGATGTCCAGAGGCCGAAGGTGTGGCTGAAGGTGCAGCTGCAGGTGCAGATACAGGCAATACAGAATGATCAAATAAGGTCTCACATGCATCCTGAAAGGAGCGGAATCTTTCCGCGAAGGCAGGAATGTCTCTGTGGCACTTGGCCGAGTTGAGGAACGGCTTACAGTCTCTCTTGAAGGTCTGATATCTTGTCTCCGCTCCAGGCGAGGGGGAGGCAGTGAGAGCCAGCAGTCGTTCCATCTCGGAAACTAAGCAGTTAGAGTCAGACCACAGACGACGTCGTTCTTCAAGGACTGAGATGGTAATGTTCAGGTCTGCGATGGTGTTCTCGAAGTCGTCCACGGCTTTGGCTTCGACGGCGTAGGCAGTTTCGTCGTCGACCAGCAGATCCAAAATCTGTGCCTGGAAGTCTTCGTGGGCTCTGACTAAGGTGTCGAGTTCTTTGGTGGTGTTTTTGAGGGTCATCGAGTCCAGCAAGTCTGGATCGGCGTTGCAAAGCTTCTGAATTCTATCGACCAGCTTGTTGATGGAGTTCCTCTTGAAGTTGCGATGCGTGCGCAACCTCTTGAGTTTCAGATTGAGCTCTGCGGAGTCTGATGGAGATGACTCGTCCATGATTGATGGAGGCGTTAATTGAAGGTGTCAAAGTCTATTGGAAGGTAAGGAGCGAAATCGAAGGAAGTCGATTTGAAGGCGTGGCACTGCGTCCTAGGAAAAACCCAAGGGAGGGCGGAGCAGGAGCCAAAGGGTGACCTCTAACCAACGGGTGAACTTCTTAGAGGGGCGTGGTCCACGGGGTGGAGTAGCGAAGTCCTGTCGGCTGGCCGTTTCAAATGCTCGAAGGACCAACAATGGGCGGGTCACAGTATCTCCGCCCAACTTCAATGGTGCTGTACAATAACTCAGCGCAGTCTAGATGCGCCTCCTTCCGCTGGCCGGGTGTGGCTTGCAGTTGCAGACACAAGACTAAAAGCGCGCAATAACCCTAATGGTGTTAAGAGCGAGTCAGAGGTAAAGCAACCTTTAATCTATGACAAGAACAACACTTATAAGGACCCAGCAGCACGGAGAGAGCAGTGGGGAAAGGGTGGTGATGAATATCATTAATGAGACACGTATTAGGTAAAGGGTGCACTGTATTAGAACTTAGGCTAAGACTTAGAATAAACAAGCATACATATTATGGTGAGGTGTTAATAGTCTGTGACAAGTGTCTATAGGAGCTCAGGAGCTGCAGGGGAGTGGCTCAGGTTGCTGCAGCATCAGGCGCTTGACTTGTGCTGACTTCCGTTGTCTGGAGTTTCAGGACTCCCAGACAATAATAATAATAATAACAATAATAATAATAATAATAATAATAATAATAATAATAATAATAATAGTAAAATTAATAATAATAATAATAATAGTAATAATAATAATAATAATAGTAATAATAATAATAATAATAACAATAATAATAATAATAATAATAATAATAATAATAATATTACTTGTTACAATAATAGTTAACAAAAATTGTAATAATAAATATTATTTACACTTATTTATCATATGGTTGACATAAATATTACTACCATCAAATATTATACTAGCTAGCTAGGTCATTAAAAGAAAACTAAAAAAAAAGCAAGTTCCATAATCTTTAACTGCATATTTGGAATGATAGTACATCAGCTCTTTGCAAATAACTTTGATTTCTCCAATAGGCAAGGGACTTTATGTAACTGGCAGCAATTAGTTTCCTTGTTCCATGCTCTAAAGTAGAAAGTAGTTGTATCTACAAGCAAATAGTACGTAAAGTCTAACTATTCCGTTTGAGTTAGTGTATCCTACAATTTAACTACTATGTTTTTTTAAACAGTTTATAACTTTGAATCTCTCCAGTGCGCCTAGCGGTCCTCAAAAATGTTTTATTGAATTGTTGGGAAAATTCTTGATGACTACGTCATCTATTTCGGTCGAGATCGTCATTTCAAAGATAACCAAGGACGGTTGGAATATCGCCAGGGACAGTTGGAATATGAGCGGGCTAGATTTAGTCTCACGGGCACAAACTTTTACCTCGTTAATACGTACTTTTCTGTGTCCTAATAGCAACAAGGTTTGCTGACGGAGATGAATATTTAGTCTATACTAACAAAAGAATGCCCTAAAAACTCAACTACATTAGTATTTGAGTACTGTATGGAGGACATCTCTTTAAGAAGTCAGTATAAGTTTCTTTGTTGATTCATAATACACAGATACAATGATAAAGTTAGCTAGTATAGTATAGAATGAGATCAGTTATACTTGTATTAACATCTGTATTAATAAAAAGTTAATTTAGCCACTTAATCTATCTAAATATTAGAGGTACAGGGAGTGTACTAATTTAGCCAAGTATGACATTTTGATTGATCAAGCCTTGTATTAGTCTCTGCATAGCCAGACTTTTTATCTAACCGCTACTCAGAGAAAGGGTCTGGGGACAATCGCGCACATTGGCTGTTCTAGAACACGTAACAAAGGTAAGAAAAATATAGATACTCGTAGAGAGTGAATTAATTTGTTGTCAGTGATGCTTCCTCGACTACTCTTTATTAAGTTTGGTATCTAATCTTACAAAAATAGTTGACATACAACAATGCTATATATTGTGATATTAAGACTATACTATTCCAGATAACTAGTGGTGCGCTCGAATAGCGCAAATGCATGGCGAGCGAGTAAATATATGAGTATAGGTAAAGATGATTTGTGAGGGAAATCGCTAAATAATAGCAATGATTAGGCATGAAGAGTTAACAACAACAGAATTACCTGGATAAACTTCGAAAGCAGTGGCAAAGAAGCGCAGCTTGACAAAGACTTCACAATTGTTTCAAGGAGAGAGTAGCTATAAACTTTTTAAGAGAGTAGCTATTAACTTCTTGGTTGAACCAAAGTTGTGTAAGGCAGTGCAGCAGGATTCTCCGCGCTCGTTCGTTAATTGAAAAATACTGGAACTGTGAACGCTTTACCTAACTTACGTAATTAGAAGCGCGGGCGAAATTTTTGACGTACGCATACATACCTATAATTCAGCGAGTGAGCGAAGCGAGCGAAGCTGACTCTCAGTCGTGTTCAATTGAGATTTCAGATATACAGGGAGTGTACTAATTTACAGGGAGTGTACTAATTTAGCCAAGTATGACATTTTGATTGATCAAGCCTTGTATTAGTCTCTGCATAGCCAGACTTTTTATCTAACCGCTACTCAGAGAAAGGGTCTGGGGACAATCGCGCACATTGGCTGTTCTAGAACACGTAACAAAGGTAAGAAAAATATAGATACTCGTAGAGAGTGAATTAATTTGTTGTCAGTGATGCTTCCTCGACTACTCTTTATTAAGTTTGGTATCTAATCTTACAAAAATAGTTGACATACAACAATGCTATATATTGTGATATTAAGACTATACTATTCCAGATATATACTAGTGGTGCGCTCGAATAGCGCAAATGCATGGCGAGCGAGTAAATATATGAGTATAGGTAAAGATGATTTGTGAAGGAAATCGCTAAATAATAGCAATGATTGGGCATGAAGAGTTAACAATAACAAAATTACCTGAATAAACTTAGAAAGCAGTGGCAAAGAAGCGCAGCTTAACAAAGGCTTCACAATTGTTCAAGAAGAGAGTAGCTATAAACTTTTTGGTTGAAACAAAGTTGCGTAAGGCAGTGCAGCAGGATTCTCCGTGCTCGTTAATTGAAAAATACTGGTACTGTGAACACTTTACCTAACTTACGTAACTAGTGGTGTGCTTGAGCACAAATGGCGAGCGAGCCTTAAACTACACTATTGTTATTCACTAAAATAAAGTCGAGTTGTTAAATTACGAATATACAGTAAAGGGGTTTCAATGCCATAGTAACCACTCCCCTCAACTGTTTGAATTGAAAAAGAAGCAACAAAATCAAGTCACGTTATTTAAATTTTTCTTTGTGATATTCTTAATAGTAGTTGTAACGCACAATACTTTCACACAACTGAACATACCTACGCAAGACTTACCTTCGTGGTTCGTCTAGTGGACAAAGAATTGTCAAGTAAATGCTGTTGAATAGGGCTTATAACTGTGACAAATAGTGTATTAACTTACCACCGCCACTAACTCGGATACACTGTTAAAAATGAAGCGTTATAATAACACTTTTGAAGTGTAAATCAAGAGTGTAAAACCTTGCAGTGTTATAGTAACACTGAGGCCAGTGTTAATTCTAAGTGTAAACACTGCAGCATTCCAGTAACACTGAAATAAGTGTAATTGTGAAAATTGGTGTATATGACCACATTTTTTGTTTCTTTAGCATTTATTTACCTGATAACATTCAAGCCATTATCAATATACTGATACATTCATAGAAGTTTATAAACAAGCAGTAAGGGAACTTAGCTGCAATAGCTATCTATCTAAATTCTACAATTGACAGTAACTTTGTTGGCTACTTATTTGTATATAGCTAAGCTAGGGCAGGAAATAGAAGAAATCTAGCCATTGCTCCACGCAATGTCTAATTAATGCATTATTTAAATCCCCGCAGAAGACCGTCTTGCTGTACAAACTTTGGCAAAAAAATTCTGAGAATTTGTTTACTATTCGATCGAGTGCTTACTGAATGCGCGGTATGGTTTTTATTGCGATGCGCACAAGCACCCGCTTTTTACCGGAGAGCGTTTATTAGAATATTCCAGGCCCTCCTTATCCTCCTGCGGAAGAGTTTTATGGATATGGTGTTTTTAAGTGCAGATCGTGCCTTGGATCTTTCGGAGAAATGGTAAGTTTAAATATGTATTTATTATTGGAAACAATAGAGTGTTTTGGCTAATGTAAGTGACGCATTTGAATAGAGTTAGCCGTTTAAGTTGAGTTTGAGCACGGAAGAGGTAATTTCTTCTTTATGATTAATGAATTTAGCAGGTAGCTAGTTCAGTACTTTTTCCGACTATATCTGAGAGTTATCTCAAAAATTATTTACTGCACTCTTTTTATTTATTTTTTTTCATATGTAATTTTAGGCTACAAAAAAGTGCTGCTGTGAAAATCTAGAGATGCTTTTGGAGACTAACAAAGTAAGAATATAAAGGTTAACACAAAATTATTACAGTTGTTAGTTCAGCAGTTGATTATAAACCATTCATTTACCCTCAGTTTGCTCTTTTTTCTTCTTTCCCCAAATATTTCCCCCAAATTAAACTTGCCACAAGATTAGTTCCTGTTATAGTTTGTGTTCTCATGCTGTCCAGACTATTCAAAAGCATTATCATGCTATATAGAGTGATAATAGTAAAAAATGTATTTGTAGACAAACACATTTGTTTTGCTTCTTTTTCTATTTCTATGTATTTTTGTGTGTTTAGAATAGCGTGTTTAGTTGTGTTATGTTTGTGTATATGTGACCGTCTATGGGAAAATCGGGCACTAAGGCGTGGCAGCAATGATTCCGTATTCTACTGCACTCTCCGCATACTATAGGTTTTTACCGCGCGCATTGTGTAGAAACATCAACAAGGAGTTATTCTCTCAACAACACTGCTGGTGGAAAAAAGGTTAGCGAGCTTGTCTTTCTTGTTCTAAGAGGATAGTTAGTTAGTATCTTGCTATGCTGAACACTGGGTGGTGATTTTTTAGCTAGCTAGTTTCCTATTCTCGTTGTAGTTGTAGGTAGTCCTAATAATACTTGTTCTTTTTTTTTTTTTTTCCTCTCTTTCATTTTAGCTTTGATGATGCTAGTGCTGCAATATGCTATGACAACTGGGGATCTGGTGTTCCTGAAATGTGAAGAAAGGTAATTGTTAACTAGTTAGATTGTCTACTTTTTGTTGCTGTAGTTGCTAGTAACCTTTTTTTTTTCTTTTCATTTCCTAGATTTCATGGTGCTTGGGCTGCTGCTATCTGTACTGAGGTTCTGGTGTTCTTGATTGAAGAAAAGAATAATGGTAAGTCTCTAGGCATGCACTACTGTTATCATTGTACATACACGTACTAATACTAACACTGCATTCACGAAGTAGTACTGCACACGAAGTGCTAACACTGTGCACACATACATAGTACTAACACTGTGCACGCACATAGTGCTAGCACTGTGCACATACATAGTACTAACACTGTGCATGCACGTATTACTGTGCACGCATATAGTGCTAACACTGTGCACGCACGTAGTACTATTACTGTGCATGCACATAGTGCTAGTACTGTGCACGCACATAGTGCTAGTACTGTGCACATACATAGTACTAACACTGTGCATGCACATAGTGCTAACACTGCATGCACGTATTACTGTGCACGCACATAGTACTAACACTGTGCATGCACGTAGTACTATTTCTGTGCACGCACATAGTACTAACACTGTGCACATACATAGTACTAACACTGTGCATGCACGTATTACTGTGCACGCATATAGTACTAACACTGTGCACGCACATAGTGCGAGCATTGTGCACGCACATAGTACTAACACTGTGCACGCACGTAGTACTATTACTGTGCACGCACCTAGTGCGAGCACTGTGCACACACATAGTACTAACACTGTGCACGCACATAGTACTAACACTGTGCACGCACATAGTACTAACACTGTGCACGCACATAGTGCTAACACTGCATGCACGTATTACTGTGCACACACATAGTACTAACACTGTGCATGCACGTAGTACTATTTCTGTACACGCACATAGTGCTAGCACTGTGCACGCACGTAGTACTATTACTGTGCACATACATAGTACTAACACTGTGCATTCATATAGCACTAACACTGCACACATAGTGCTAACACTGTGCATGCACATAGTACTAACACTGTGCATGCACGTAGTACTATTTCTGTGCACGCACATAGTACTAACACTGTGCATGCACATAGTACTATTTCTGTGCACGCACATAGTGCTAGCATTGTGCACGCACGTAATACTATTACTGTGCACGCACCTAGTGCTAGCACTGTGCACACACATAGTACTAACACTGTGCACACACATAGTACTAACACTGTGCTCGCACATAGTACTAACACTGTGCATGCACGTAGTACTATTTCTGTGCACGCACATAGTGCTAGCACTGTGCACGCACGTAGTACTATTACTGTGCACACACATAGTACTAACACTGTGCACGCACATAGTGCTAATACTGTGCATGCACGTAGTACTATTACTGTGCACACACGTAGTGCTAACACTGTGCACGCACATAGCACTAACACTGTGCACGCACATAGTGCTAGCACTGTGCACGCACATAGTACTAACACTGTGCACGAACATAGTGCTAGCACTGCACACACATAGTACTAACACTGTGCATGCACGTATTACTGTGCATGCATATAGTGCTAACACTGGGCATGCACGTATTACTGTGCACGCACATAGTACTAACAATGTGCATGCACGTAGTACTATTTCTGTGCATGCACATAGTGCTAGCACTGTGCATGCACGTAGTAATATTTCTGTGCACGCACATAGTGCTAGCACTGTGCATGCACGTAGTACTATTACTGTGCACATACATAGTACTAACACTGTGCACGCACATAGTGCTAATACTGTGCATGCACGTAGTACTATTACTGTGCACACACATAGTGCTAACACTGTGCATGCACATAGTACTAACACTGTGCGCGCACATAGTACTAACACTGTGCACGCACGTAGTACTATTACTGTGCACGCACATAGTGCTAGCACTGCACACACATAGTACTAACACTACATGCACGTATTACTGTGTACGCATATAGTGCTAACACTGTGCACGCACATAGTGCTAACGCTGTGCATGCACGTATTACTGTGCACGCACATAGTGCTAGCACTGTGAATGCACGTAGTACTATTTCTGTGCACGCACATAGTGCTAGCACTGTGCACGCACATAGTACTATTACTGTGCACACACATAGTACTAACACTGTGCACGCACATAGTGTTAATACTGTGCATGCACGTAGTACTATTACTGTGCACGCACGTAGTACTAACACTATGCACACACATAGTGCTAGCACTGTGCACGCACGTAGTACTATTACTGTGTACGCACATAGTGCTAGCACTGTGCATATACATAGTACTAACACTGCATGCACGTATTACTGTGCACGCACATAGTATTAACACTGTGCATGCACGTAGTACTAACACTGTGCATGCACGTAGTACTATTACTGTGCACGCACATAGTGCTAACACTGCACGTAGTACTATTACTGTGCACACACATAGTGCTAACAATGCACGCACAGTGCTATTACGGTGCACACACATAGTGCTAACACCAAACACTGTGCACACACTAGTACTATTACGGTGCACGCACACAGTGCTAACACCATGCATGCACATAGTAATTACACTATACTAGAGTCATTCTTGTTAGTGTTATCAAGTACTAGAGTCATCCTTATTAGTGTTATCACGTACTAGATTTATTCGTATTAGTGTCAGCACATGCTAGTGTCTGTCAGTTGTAGTATGTTCGATTAAGTTAGTTATTGCTAGTTTGATTGTAGTAGCTGTTGTTGTAAGGATATTACGATACCCGATGAAATAATTTACTAATCAGGTGATCTTTGGAGGTACGGGCGAAGTCCTTGAGGCCAAATTATTTCTTCACTGGTGGGCGTGTCACATGATGTCACTTCCAGTTTCACTTCCTGTCGTTAAATTTTGTCCTTCGAGGCTATCTGAGTGGTTCTGAGGTGGGCTTGTGGTTTTTCATTAGTGTGTACACGTACTAGAGTCATTTTTTTTAGTGCCCGCATGTACTAGAGTTATTCTTTTTAGTTCTCGCATGTACTAGAGTCATTCTTATTAGTGCCCACATGCACTAGAGTCATTTTTATTGGTGTTTGCACTAATAGTTTTATTAATCTTGGTAATGTCTGTTTTTACTATTGTCCACTAGAGTATTTTTTTGTGGTTTTAGCTGAGTTGGGATAATTATATTGCGTATTCAATGTAAATAGATAGATTTTGATAACACTGGACATAAGAACAAAGTAAAGGTGTGTAATACTTGTATAGATGATACATAATTTAAAAGAGATGACTGAAAATAAAAAAAAAAAATTAATAATTGATGTCTGTACTTCTAATTCTTTTAGAAGGGCGGACGAAACTGGTGATGGTGAAGGAGTTGGTGACTGTGACTGGCTAAAAACTGGTCTAACTGCTCAGTTGAGGTAAGTCGTTTCGTCCTTGCTGGTGATGGCTTTCTTGACCTCTTCCTTTCCTTAACACAGATGATGCTGTTCCGTCGGCAGGCAACGGACATAGTATCGGAAGGGGAAAGAAAAGTGGGGTCGGAATGGGGTGGTGACAAGAAAACAGATGAGTGGTCAGGATGCAATGATGAAGGCTCGATGTCTGGTACAGAGCAGTCCAAAGAATCCAGAGGATCATAGAGGTCATCTTCGTCTTCAACTCTGCTGATGAGACATCCCTAGAAGCTTTATAAGAAGTTGTTTTGTTTGTTTTTTTTATCAAAAAAAATTTAAATTTAAATTTTTACCTTCATAATAGTTGGTAAAATGGCCATCAAATTCTTCATCACCTAAAAAAAAAGGGGAAAAAAAGATGATGAACTGATGAGGGTTATAGTTAACTGTAATAAGTGACTTACAGTCAGAAAGCGGGTCCTCACTTCCTGGAGCCATGGCTTCAGCGTCAGCTCCACCCATCATGTCCAGACCATCACGGTGGCTGAGGTTTAATGCTCTAGCAAGATTCTTGGCTTCACTCATGATAGCCACTGTACTTACTACTACACGGAGAGCTGTATTTTGACGGCGGCATTTACAGCAGATTGGGCCACTTGCCGCGTTGTGCCCGATTTTCCCGTAGAGGGTCACATATTTTGGATAGTATGTTTAGTTGCATTTATGAGCGTGTTTAGAATTGAGTGTTTAGCTGAGTCTGGGTGTGTGTTTAGAATATGTGTTTACTAGCATTTATGAATGTGTTTGTATATTGCTTATTGATTTATGTTATATTTTTATGTGTCAATGCAGGTACATTTATCTTGAACATGATGGATCATAAATGGAGTGCATATCATGATATTTCATCTACTCATGTTGAAAGGACAGCTTTAAAACTGTTTAGCTACTTTATTCAATCTATTTTTATATATTCATTGTCAATCATTTATTTATCTAAAAATTTTGAGGTTATGTGAATGAGGTGTGGTCATTATTTATTAGCAGTGCCATTGAAACATGTTACTTAGTGTTGTAATAAGCTTGCAGAAGGTGTTAATACAACTCTGCTAAAGATGTTGTCCAAACACCTCTCAGAGTGTTATATTATAACCCTCGTGCAGTGTTCAGGAAACATGGGTGGGGCATAAATTCCTCCCTCTACTGGGAACGCTCCTAGCAGTGTTACTGGAACACTTCATTTTTAACAGTGTAGAAATGGAGCTCCCATAAGTTTTTGCGTTTTAACTGCACCCGCAAAACAATTCAAAGCGGTAAACAATTCAATTTCTAAGGTGATACGGGTAATGGTCGCTAAACCGGAGGATTCTGTTTAGTGAAGTTTGGGACGGGGTCGAACGCGGAGTGAACACAAAAATACGGAGGGTCAAAGTACAAAATGACATACGTACGTCCAAACATATATACAAATAAACATCCCCGATTTTTTCATTTTTACCCCTGTAAGTGTCTCGCTCGCTACGCTCGCTCGCCAATTAGAAGCGCGGGCGAAATATTTTGACGTAAAAAGTGTACGGCAGTTTCCCTCATATAATTTGTGCTGGTGAACGCATCTGAAGTGACTTCTCATCAATTAAAGCGTGTATGACAGTTTTCCCTCATATAATTTGTGATGGTGGATGCATCTGAAGTGACTGCTCATCAATTAAAGAGTGTACGACAGTTTCTACTCGTATAATTTGTGATGGTGGATGCATCTGACATGACTTCCCATTAATTAAAGAGTGTACGACAGTTTCCCCTCATATAATTTGTGATGGTGGACGCATCTGAAGTGACTCCTTATCAATTAAAGAGTGTACGACAGTTTCCCCTCATATAATTTGTGATGGTGGATGCATCTGAAGTGACTTCTCATCAATTAAAGAGTGTACGACAGTTTCCCCTCATATAATTTGTGATGGTGGACGCATCTGAAGTGACTTCTCATCAATTAAAAAGTGTACGACAGATTCCCCTCACATAATTTGTGATGGTGGACGCATCTGAAGTAACTTCCCATATAATTAAAGGAGTGTACGACAGTTTCCCCTCATATAATTTGTGATGTGGACGACAGTGACTTCTCCCTCATCATAATTTGTGATGGTGTGAATGACTTCTCATCAATTAAGAGTGTATGACAGATTCCCCTCACATAATTTGTGATGGTGGACGCATCTGAAGTAACTTCCCATTAATTAAAGAGTGTACGAAAGTTTCCCCTCATATAATTGTGACCGTCTACAGGAAAATCGGGCACAACGCGGCCCAAACGAAAAATTTTTTTTTGGCACTTACACACCTTTGGCAAGCAGATATTAAGCTCTCCAAGTTTTATCGCCGTAGCTTTAGCCATTCCCGCTATATATCACCTAACCGTTCCCTTCGTTAGGCTTATTTAATACAATTTTAAGAACTAAATCGATCTTTTTGCGATGTCTACGCATGCCGCGTTGTGCCCGATTTTCCCATAGACGGTCACAATTTGTGATGGTGGACGCATCTGAATGGTGCACTTCTCATCAATTAAGAGTGTAAGAGTGTACGACAGTTTCCCCTCATATAATTTGTGATGGTGGACGCATCTGAAGTGACTTCTCATCAATTAAAGAGTGTACGACAGTTTCCCCTCGTATAATTTGTGATGGTGGACGAATCTGAAGTGACTTCTCATCAATTAAAGAGTGTACGACAGATTCCCCTCACATAATTTGTGATGGTGGACGCATCTGAAGTAACTTCCCATTAATTAAAGAGTGTACGACAGTTTCCCCTCATATAATTTGTGATGGTGGACGCATCTGAAGTGACTTCTCATCAATTAAAGAGTGTACGACAGTTTCCCCTCATATAATTTGTGATGGTGGACGCATCTGAAGTGACTTCTCATCAATTAAGAGTGTATGACAGTTTCCCCTCGTATAATTATCTTAGCAGATCTTATAACCTTTCTATCAGAATCTTTTAATTTCTGACACTTCAAGATCTGTTAAAATCTTACCAGATCTACTTATTTAGAAGAGTGGTGTTATAGAATGGTAATATAATGCAAGATCAGAAGAAAATATTTGAATAAAAGATACCTGTATGTAATAGCTATGTGAGTGTAATTAAAAATAAGATAGGAGTTAATAAACATAACAAAATAAACATTCGAAAAATACACAGATAACTTAACTTAATAGCAAATGCAAATTGATCAACTTCATTGGAAATAAGAACAACATAAAAAAAAAAAAATACATACCCATTTGTTATTGTCCCTCCCATACACAAACCTGTTGGGATGCAGTTGAGTCTGGCGCAGGTATTACCTCATAATCACCAGGCCTTGGAGCTTTGCGTCCAGATTTTCTTTCTAATCGGCTACGCATATTTCTCAGCTGCGTCAAATTAACTTTTTTTTGGAGCACCTAGAAGTCGCAGGGCAAGAGCATGACTCACTTGGAAACAACTTCACAACATGAATTGTGGCACACCAACTGATTTGCTACAAGTCATCTGAAATTATTTAATGTTTTAGTTCATGTATTATTAATTAAATGATTGAGATATCTAATAGCACTGGAATGAAATATTGCTGATATGTCTGAGTGGACCATATATTATTTTATGAACTAAGGAAGAGGAGAAAATATTATGGTAACAGATGAAGATTACTACACCTGTGGTAAAAAAATAATACATACCCATTTGGCCATTGGGTGAGACACATTGTATGAAAATTTTGCACACAGGGTGAGAACACAATAACTACAAGAACATGTCCCTATCTAAGAGAGGGAGGAGGGAGGGCAATTACTTTACAGACCTGTCCCTGCGGCCAAGCCCTTTTATGCGACCTTTTTGTTTAAGGTATTTTGTGCTTTATAACAACTAAGCAGTAGCTGTACAGCACACACAGACATTTCACTGGAAATATCAACTCAAGATATACATTGTAGCTGTTCTCTTTCTTGACTTGACTATTCCACAATGGATTTTCAAGTAAAACAGTCAACATCCTCCGAAAAAAATGAGAAAAAACAACAACAATAGCAAGCTAGAGTCATAATTGAGGTTTTGATGACTTGAATTTCCAACTGTATTTGTTAAATTCTTCCATGTTGACATAACTGTGATGCTAAATTCCCTGCATATTACTTATATCTACAATCAATAATAAATTTCCTGCATTTAGCTTCTTTTTCTTTTGTTCTTTACTTTGGAGGATGTTTATTTGTTGCATAGAGTGTATGGTATGACCTATCTCAGCCAGAACTTCAATATGTCTGTAAGACCTATTGCCTCCCACAACATTCAGATCATGTTAGTCAAAGAGGTATGCAAATTAATTCCTCTATGATAATGGAAGATCGCTAACTACGAAGTTCTGTTTAGTGACAAGGTTGACAACTACAAAGCGAACGCAAAAAGTGAGGGTCAGAGTACAAAATGACATAGGCACGTCCACATATACATAAACAAACAATAATTTTCAATTTTCGATGTGTTACTCCTAGTAATCTCTCGCCCACAATTTGTTAGCTCGCCAATCAATCAATACTAAATAATGATGAAAGTTTAAATCGGCCAAATTTATCCTTGTTTATTGTAGTCTTGTGTCATTTTTAGATACGGGATTTAAGTAAATGTAAGTATATTTCAAATTATTAATATGGTTATAATATTGGGCTCCCTTTAGAGCATTCTCATACATCCCATTAATTTATTGATAAATATGTACTAACCTTGCTCTGGCCTGCTGACTGCTACAGGGAAGTTCATGATCCATGTTGTTGTTATCAGTTGTCACTTCATCTAAATTACCAGTAAATAATAATTTTGACTTATGAATGTTCATAAATTTACCACAGCATGGTAGAGACGTGGATTTGTCAGGTTTCTTCTTCAGCATAACCATCTCCACTACTTCTTCCTGAGTATAAGTCTGGATGAAATGGAGATCTTGTGGAGACCTTGTCCATTTGGAAAACCTAGGACAGAGCTTATAATCTCCTACACCTGTTAAATGCAGGAAGTGCGAATAAAAACATAGTATAAATAATTATCTATTGGCAATGTGATTCAATGGCACCAATACAAGGAGCTGTACATAACAATATTCTATGATGAACTTATGTGGCTCCACCTATTGTATTACTTGACTCATTTCACTCCGTTATGAAACATCCTAGGACCTGACTTTCTCCAGCACAGTAATGGCTGTTTATTATACCATAACAGTCAAAAAGCGGTAAGCATTGTGCCCCATAATTAAGGTGCCCACACTGGCATCACATCTCAATTTAACCTTTATATTGAAAATTTGATTGGAAAACCTATGCTACTTTGGATTTGAGAGAATGGAATTAAATACATACAGTGCATGTGGTCAAGTGGTTTAACCCTCTCGTTCCCAAATTGTTTGGACGCGCGCGGAAAAATCTAATCTTCCACCGCGGAATAGTGCATTACCGTTTTATTTTTTTAACTCGATGCTGGCTGGGAAAACCCCATAGCAACCATATATCACTAAATAGACCAAGAGTTTGGGATTCCCCTCATTTTTTGATTGAGAAAATTGAATAATATTTAAGCCATCTATTAATATTTCAAAAAAAAAATTTTTTTTCCCCCAAAAAAATCCACTTTTCCCATCAATAAAAAAATAAAATAAAATAGAAATAATATTGTTTGATGCATTTTATACCAATATTATATTAGTTCAACAATAAAATATGTTGTTTGTTGTGTGTGGTGCTGATTATGATCATGTAGGAGACATCTATGAGTGTCCACAAGGAACGTATGCCATAGGACGTCGAGCTCCACTACAAAACAATTTCATATACACAAAAACACAAACAACAAAGATATTTGTAATACAAACAACAAATTATTCATGATCCTATATAATTGCAACTTTATGATGTATTGTATGCAGGATTTTTGTTTGGGGTGGGGCTCCGAGTGTACTTCGCCACACCCATTTTTTGGAACCTACACTACTTTGATGCACATCTTTGCATACGAGTCTATACTTCACACTGATGATCAGTGTTCGGTCCTATGCACTAAATGGCTCAGTTATGATAGGAACATAATGGGATACAATATCAGACTAAAAATAAATGCTTCCTAAATGTTCATTTCTATTCAACTCCCAAAATTCTAGGGGGGAACCCAGCGCTAGCCTCCCACTGTATGAACCCTGGTATGTATACTCCACACTGTACATGAGAGAAACATTGTATTGAGAAAGTGTAATTTGAAAATGAAAAGCAGTACAAGCACACACGTGGAATTCAACTTACTCGGCATGGATGGTGTCACAGACTGAACGATCCCTCCCATAGGATCCGGAACCTCCATACAATACCAAAAAAACACAAGACAACAATGATATTTGTAACATAACAGCTGGCCTCGCTGAATTGCCCCCCCTCCCCCGTCATTACTTTTCACTGACATTCTTGTACCATAACCCCCCCTCCCCCGTCATTACTTTTCACTGACATTCTTGTACCATAACCCCCCCTCCCCCGTCATTACTTTTCACTGACATTCTTGTACCATAACCCCCCCTCCCCCGTCATTACTTTTCACTGACATTCTTGTACCATAACCCCCCCTGTCATTACTTTTCACTGACATTCTTGTACCATAACCCCCCCAGCCCTAGCTGGACACCCAAATATCAGTAAGTTGAAATGAAATTCAACTTACCCGGCATGGATGATGTCACAGACCGAAAAAGACCACCGAGTTCGTTCTCTCTCAGGTTGGATCCGGAAGTGCCACATACTGTTTGTTCATGGTTGCTCTCTCTCTCTTTCCACAAATGCACGCACACACATACACACACACACACACAAACAAGAAAAAAGAAGCTACAGGTGAATACAGATCATAAAAATAAATGTATAATTTATTATACATAAATTGACTGGTGTACACACACACACACATGAAATTCAACTTACATGGGCATAGTAGTCACGATCCAAAAAGATCCAGAGTTCCCTCCCAGGTTGTATACGGAAGTGCCACATACTGTTTGTCCACGGTTGCTCTCTCTCATTCCACAAATGCACACACACACACTAGAAAAAAGAAGATACAGGTGAATACAGATCATAAAAATAAATGTATAATATAAATTGACTGGTGTACACACACACACATACATGAAATTCAACTTACATGGGCATAGTAGCCCCGATTGGAAAAGCCCCCCCCCCCCCCCCCCCCGAGTTCGTTCCCTCCCCGGTTAGATCTGGAAGCGCCAGAATAACATTTCAACTCCACGCACACACATATACATCGAGTGTGAAGCTCCACTACAACACCACAAAAACACAGACAACGACAACGACAATAACAATACATATTACAACTTTTGGGATGTTCAGGGGGGGGGGGGAGCAGCCACAAATATCAAAGTCTGTGGTCCTTCACACAAAAGATTATGGAATATCAATGGGTGTGTTGTCATCTTTCTTCCACTCTCCCCCTACCTCATCCACCCGACTCTTGTTCTTCGATTCCCGCCTTCTCCGACCGCGAGGACGTCCAGAACTCGGAGCAGGAGGAGCCACTTCCTCTTCTTCATCACTGGAACCTGCTGCCTATTCGTGTTTCATCATTGGAAGACTCAGGTCCGGTATCCTCTCCTTCATGACTGGAAGACTCTGCTCCTGTCGCCTCATCTGCGTAATCGGGGTCGGCGACTGCATTCACATCTGGTCCTAGTAGTATATGTGGTAAAAAAATTTTTTTAATTTTTTTGAAAATTTGAATTTGTTCAAAAAACCACAAGCCACTTTCAAATCTCAAAACTCAATGAAATATATATATATTATAGCTAAACAGCTTACTCTATCTCAATATAGCTATAAATAAGTCCTTTCCACAACAGAAGCTTGCTATTTTTCAAGAGAAAGACAAGAGAAAGACAAGCTTACCTCGATCATCTTCTTGACTCCCATTTTCAGTATCAGAGTTGACGGGGTCTGGTCCACCAACCCTGATACAGGGCCTCCTATAGCCCTAGATGTCGTCTCCTTTCTTTCCGCTTGATCCTGAGTCGCTAGAGTCAGCATCAAGCAAGTCTAAAACTTGCACCGCATTGTAATTTCTAGACGCCATCTTCCAAAAAATGACTTTGAAAAATTTTTTTTTTTTGCATAGTTACCGGGGTCACACGACACGCTCACTTTTATCCTATGATGTAATAAGCATTACCTAAGACTGTACGTAATAGGGAGGTCCCCAGTTGAACTGGCGATTTTATAAAAAATGGAGAAGACAGTAAGTCAAACCGCAAAGTCTTGGTCGGCAAAGAAGCGGTTGTTTCAATGTGTTATGGAATGCTACTGAGCTCAAGCAATTTTTTGCTGCTTCTACAAAGCTCTGGAGATGACTGGATCCATAAATGAAGCTGCTGTGAAGAAGGTAACTTTTTTTAAAATTCGACGGAGAACCGATGTTTTTTTTTTTTGCCGAGGAAGAAATAAACGCAATTGCTGTGAGGTACTGTCGAAGCAGTCCTGGCTGAAAGCTATTTTAAATGCTTCTCCAATGCATTGGGCACCTGTGTATGCAATCTGAAGGTTCTAGCTATAAAGTAACTATTTTAAAAAATTCGGAGAAGTCAATCGGTCTTCACCCGCTTCAAAGCGGGATTGGGAACGAAAGGGTTAAAATGAGTATATATGTCACTTGACTTAGAAGAATCACCTTACAACACTGTACTGACCCTTTAAAAAACCATAGATGGTATTTGAAGGAGTTACAGACTCAGTATGATGTGCTTACCAATAAATCCTCTCTGAATTTCATTGTGAAAATATGCTTGTACATGGTACAAGGTAAGCACAATAGTGTCCAATGGAACTTCCCTCCATCAGCTTGCAGTCTCTTCAAAGTAGCATTAAAACTCTCAGACATGTTGTTGGTGACACCAGAGAAAGGATGATAGATTTTTAGAGGCTCTAAAATGAACCTACCAAGTGAAGTTTTCATCTACAGCAAAGTTAATTGTTTTACACAACACGGCAATGACATGTGTACATGTTGAGAGAAAGTTTTATATGTTAAAATGAATCGTGACCATACCAGTGCCTCCTCCCTCTCCTTCAAATCCTTATGGGTGAACTGGCCACTAATCACCCCCACCCCCACCCCCACCTCCACCCCCCCTCCCCAACTCCCCAACCTGTGCCTACAAAACAGCAAGGTCTGTCAGCCTGGCTCAGCTTTGAGTAGACTAGCTTCTGTGGCTCACCATCAGCTTGCTCAGCTTTGAGTAGACTAACTCACACCCCCATGCAATGTACAAACCACCTGGCTCCCATAAGCTTGGCATGAAGTGTTGGTTCTTACTCCAGATCATCAACTACAAGCAGAATGCTAGCCAGTGAGTTTAGCTCACTAGACATGCTAACCACTATCTACCATTTAATAATATTCTCTTCATATAATATACTCTTCATAAATACGCACACACAATCAATGCCTAATTAATTAATATCACATGGTACAACACATGCACAATAAGTATTGCATTGCATTGACCTTACTCACCTCAGAATGAATCATAGCCATGTAATACTGATGAAAAGATTGGCTCCAAGAACTCTCAAATTCCTTCAGTTTTCTTTCATAACTGTCACTGCTGCTCTGATTGAGAAGGTCCCGAATGTGGCTGATGTACACATGAATTTCCATTGACGTAGCTCCATGGTAGCTCAACCATCTCTTAACAGCATTGATAGTATGGTTCCAGCAACGAACTCTCCTTACTTGGCAAATACTTTCCAATTGCCTATACAATCAGTTTGGAACAACACCGAATTACAAATAGCATGCAAACAATCTAACCAACATGAAATAGTTATTGATTATAATTATCTTCTGAAACTCTTTTTTTTTTTTTAATAAAAATAACTATAATTACAAGTAATTCTGTGTGTGTGTGTATGTATGTATGTATGTATGTATGTAACATGACCAAGAGTAGTTCTGGACAACTATATTTTTAGATGTATGGCCAAGTTATGTCTAAACGACGAGTCTTTGAAGCAAAATGTTGTCTAGTGTACAATAAACAATATATTAACCTCACGCTTTATGTATTTTCACTCACCTTCAGTTCATGAAAATAAATAACTATGCTTTTGAAAAATCTCTCCATAGTGTATACTGACTCACATAATAATTATACATACATACATACATGCATGCATCCATCCATCCATCCCTACATACATACATACATACATACATATACATACACACATACATACATACATACATACTAAACAAGTCAATTGCTAAAATGATTGGATTCAGAATGGACTCCTGATGTAAAAGCAGATGTTATATAGCTTTTTTATAATGAAGTATTATATGCACAATTGTTACAATTTCACTTCACATCTCACAATAGTATGTATATTTAAATAATCATTAGATACTAGAAGTTGTACCACAAAAAGCTGTGATGGGGGACAAATGAGCAATAATCTAAGAGGAGGATTTTGGCAAGGAGTCCATAATGTGTGAAGTTTCAAAAATAACTGTATACTGGCTGTATAAACTGAGAAAACTGCGGCCTATGTATGTAATCTTAGCATTTCAATCAATTTTTAGAACTTTTATTCTATAAACCTAAAATAGCTTACCTTATATATGCCAGATTCCTCATCAGTAACCAATGGTACTTCTGCTTGTCCATTTACTAAACGTGGAACACGTAAGGCAATTTCACGCATGAGCTCTTCGTGACATGATTGAAATTTTCTTTCATGTAATAGAAACAAGCAGGGAATCACTGGTGAAAATGAAAAAAATGGTATGTCTGAATAAAAAAGCAGATAAAAAAAAATCACCGAGCTGGAAGGTCGTATCGTATGACAGAAGTTGAGGAGATTCTGATTCAGCCTGAAGCATTGAATTTAGCTCTTCAGACAAACTGCTATGGCCACATACAATCAAAACATCAGGAAAAGTTTTTATTGAAATAACAAATGGACTGATGTCATATGCCAGTTCATGAAGTGTAGAGAGCATCATGAGATAATTGAGACTTTTGGCGCTCACTTTGTTGCATATTTGAAATTTGTTTAGTGTTGCGAGGCTTCATTGTCCAATCGCAGCTTTGAACACTGCTTGATGAAATTACATTTTTATACACATTTGCTGGGAATTCAGCCCTCTTCCTGAGTGAGTCTAGCACTGAAGGGCATGTACGGAAATAAGGCTGCTTATGAAGAGCATTTCCGTGTGGAAAATCAATTACAATTTCTTCATTACCTAAATAACGTACCAATACAACTGAAACTTCATCATCTTTAAGAAAATATGCAAATTTTCTGAATCTAGAGTCACTTCCCATAGGTAAAACACAAATAAAATAAATTTTTTTATATTGGGATTTTTCTTGGGAATTAATTTTGTCCCATTTTGATGATACCCATCACTTCATTATAAAAATCAATTGGCTTTAGCTGTACTATTTGCATCTTTATTGCCCTGAGATAAGGAATACAGAAACAATTCTCCACCCTTAGGCCTCACAGCAACACTGTCTGTGTGTTGTGAGATTTCTGCAAATACATGGCAGTGGTTTCCCCATTTCTTCTCGCTTTTCTCAGCGTAGCATCTAGACTACTAGATTAGCTGACTGCATGAGCAATAGTGAGCAAGAGATGCCCCCTAGAACGTGTTTTGGGCATGCGCGTTGGTGGTCCGCGAGATTTTAGGGAATTTAGCCCGGTCCGTAGGTCTGGTCCGGTCCGAATTTTAGTCTCACCCAAATACTCCGTGGTTGTGTTCGGGTCAGCGCGACCTGCAAACTGTGGGTGCCCTAATGTAATTGATAACCACTACTACCACATTCCTTAGAACAGCCAGGGTCATCCTCTAGAACAGCCAGGGTGCATGATTGTCCCCAGACCCTTTCTCCTCGTAGTGGTTAGGTAAAGGGTCTGGCTATGCCAGACAAGCCTTGTATTGTATTCTTTTCTTGAGTTAAACATGTTTCTTCTCTTTTAAAACGAAGCTGGTCTTACCTGATTATTTCCTTTTAATTTCGTATTCATGAATTATTATACTGCCAAATCAACTATTTCTTGTTATTTTAATAATAAGGTTGATAATATTTTGCCAAACATCAAAACACTGCATTCTCATACAACAAGTGCACAAGAAGCAATCTTTGTATGAAATGTTTCATAATAATGTAAAGAATGCACCATCTGCTCTACATATTAATTCCTATTACACTGATAATTTGTTTTTGTTAAAATTGTTCCAGTAACACTGATCAGTTCTTTCTTGGAATTGATGGAGTAGCGCCAAATTTATCAGTAGTATTTGGAAGTAATGGATGGTTAAAGGTATTTAATGAACAGCAAAATAGATATGAAGATGGAGTCATTGTCGAGAGTAACTTAGCCACCAATAGAACAGAAAAACAAGCAGAGATTATGGGATATAACATTACCAGTTTGTCTCTAATAAACACAACTAACAACGTTGTTACTACAATCAATCACACCGGGTTTAATGCATTTACAGAAAACACTGAAATATATATTCAGGTAAGAAATAAATAAATAATTATATATATTATAATAATATACTAAATTTATTTCCACTTTAGATAAATGAGGAGTCTCTTTATTACCCCATGAATCATTATGAGGGTGAAATATTTCGGCTAAACATGAGTTGCCACTTCAATAGAAGGATTGACTGTATAGTGTTCAAAATAAATGGAACAGCTAACGCCAGAGAAGGTTAAGTTGAATGCTAGGTTCTTTGATGTTGTTGTGGCTATAAATAATTTTTTGGGTATGAGGCAAATTTTTGGAAAAAAGTTACTTGGACAGAGTTAGCTAAATGGTACAATAGATGTTTTGCAGAGTCCAGCTTGTGTCCAGAAGAATATTGATGAAATAAAGCACCACAAATGTGAACTTTGGCACTACTATAAACTATCTAGCTATTACAAAATCATTTTTCAGACCAAAAAAATAATTGTTTTGGCTATTCTAAGATGGTATTAATATTACTCGGGCAATGAAAATGGTAGATGTAAAAAAAAAAGACAGGTCAGACACACTTACTGGTATGTATATATATTTTCAATGCATAACTCCACTTCCAGCAATTTGCTCACTTCCTGGCATAAACAAATTAAATATTAATATGAGTTATTACCATTATTAGAAACATGAATAATATTCTAGATGGTTACAAGCCTAAGGCATATAGAAGAATTCATACGCATTCCAAGGTTTTAGAGTTATAACACACATCAATGGAAGTTTCAAGATACTTTATGGCATAATAAAAGATCTGATCTACACAATACTTACAATCATCGCAATTATCAAGTTCTGACCCTTCATAAAAACTAGATTAAAACTCACCTAAAGGGGTCTGGAAAAAAAGCAAAGAAAAAATGTATAACTGATAATGTGAACAGGTGTTCTGATGGCACATAATTGATGGTCTGTTGAGTTGCAGCAAGCAGTACTACTCAACAGTATAAAGAAAAAAATTTGAAGGTCTTGGAATAGAAGGAGTATAGCCCAATTTATTAGTGGCATTTGGTAGCAATGGACGGTTAAAGATTTTTAATGAGCAACAAAGGATATATGAAGATGGAGTCATTGTTGAGAAGAACTTATTCATCAATAGAATAGATAGACAAGGAGAGACTACGGGATGTAACATTACCAGTTTGTCTGTAATAAACACAACTAACAATGCTGTTACAATAATCAATCATACCGGGTTTAATGCATTTACAGAGAACACTGAAATATACATTCAGGTAAGAAATAAATAAATAATTATATATTATACTAAATTTATTTCCACTTTAGATAAATGAGGAGTCTCTTTATTACCCCATGAATCATTATGAGGGTGAAATATTTCGGCTAAACATGAGTTGCCACTTGAATACCAGGATTGACTGCATAGTGTTCAAAATAAATGGAACAGCTACCTTCAGAGAAGGTTAAGTTGAATGCTAGGTTCTTTGTTATTGTTGTGGCTATAAATCAACTTGATAATTGTGATGATAAAGCCTTTTCAATCCACAAATTATGGCTCCTCTCCGGAGGGGGACGTGTTTCCGATTGACACCGAAAAATGGCAATACCTAATTGTTGGTCTGTTGAGTATGAGACTGCAGCAAGCAGTATTACTCAACAGTATAAAGAAAGAATGTGAAGGTCTTGGAAGTCGAGGGTTGTCATAGCTCAGTGGTTAGAGCACTGGTGGCTAAAGCCAGTGACCCTGGGTTCCAATCCCAGGCAACAACTAAGATTTTTTCACATCTTTCCTTTGCTATTTTCCAGACCCCTTTAGGTAAGAAATTTTCAAATCTACTTACAATTATGTTGATGTTAGAACTGAAAAGAAGCAGGTAATAGTAAAATGTGAACCTTTATTGCTCAGAATCAAGAAGCTCATCACAGTATTTTATGAAGTAAACTTATTTGGATCACCATTTGCTAATTCATACAATGTTCAGGACCTGTGAGCATGAGTGCAATGCTCAGCCTATCATTATATTTGATTAGCTTCTATGGTGACAGGCACTTTTGATTACTGAAGAAGTATGTAGTCACATTTATTCTTATTAGATGTGATACAACCTCTTGCCTTCCTGATTCGCTCAGAAAATAATGACATAAATGTTGCTGGAGAAGAACTCTGAATCAATGGAAAAATAGAAGATTATTAGCAGTGCAGAAAATACATCGACAAATAGCAAGTTTAAACTTACCCCCAACATCTGCTGCTGCTAAGTTTCATCGTCTGTGTGTCTACTATCAAATACAGCAGCGACAAGGCACTTGATGGGGAGCTTTGTTTCTTTAGCTACTGATATGAAGCATGCCCCAAATAAACTGCAAACAATAGTTGCCCAACTGACTAGACACTTAGGCACTCATTCAGGAAGAGTAAATGTGATGCAAATTTCAGGATCTTCCCGTCTTAAAATTTCATAAGACTTTAGTAAATAGAGAATATTATATTTGTGTAGGAAAGACTGAAAAACCTTTTCTTACAATTAGTTTCAGGTATATGCGCTTTTGCCCTAAAATGACTGGACTGTTATTGTATTTTACCATGTCATCTAATTGTGTTAGGGCTTTAGATATTCACAAATTTTAATGAAATTATATATATATATATATATATATTATATATAATATATATATTATATATAACTTAATAATGCCAGAGTATCCAAGACTAAAACTTTGCTTTGATTGAGATTGAGTTTATGAACTAATCTAACACATTTCATTATCATTGCAGATGATGAATGTTTTGTGACCAAGCCTGATTTTACGAATCCCTCCATTTTATTCAATACAACGAATCCCTCCATTTTATTCAATACAACGAATCCCTCCATTTTATTCAATACAACAATTCCCTCAACATCGGTCAACACAACTCCTACAAAAGTGACCACCAACTTCTGGGAGGATCCAACTGTACGATTTATTGTAATTGGATCAGCAAGTGGTATTGGACTACTGGCATGCATAATAATTATATTATGTATTGGAATAACATATTATCTAAAGTCAGTGAGAAGTAATAAAGAACCTAAAATCATAGAAAAAAATGTTGATGAAAGTCAAGGTAGGCTATTTATACAAGAACAAGTGTGTTTTATGAAATGAATGAATGAATTAATGTGATGGAGTGCCCCCATATCTATGAAAAGGGACATAATTTACTATTATTAATTTATGTTATAGATGGTTTTATTTGTATTCTTTAAAATATTTACATGAAGAATGCTAGGAAAGATATCCGATCTCCTTTTGGCTGTTGAATGTAGAAAGAGAAGATGATATGACTTTGATTATAAAACAACAACAACAAAAAACAATAACAGATATAATGGTACACTCTCTAATTTATCTTCCTATAGATGTCTTAGAATTTTCAATTTCAACAAAACATTTTTTGGCATAATATAACCTTGATTATAAAAACAGTATATACACACAGCATAGCTAAGAAAAAAGAACAATATTCTGAGACACAAGAAGATACTGGGGATTTAGGACATGACATACAAAACGAAGGATGTTATAAAAAATACTACAATCATTTTAATGCTTGTCATTCTTTTCTTGTCAATAGCTATAGTGCTGCTCTCTTGGCTTCAGTAGTCACAACTTTACTGCTACTAAGTGTGCAGGAATCATATCCACATCAAAGATATTCCACGATGCCTAGATTTGTGTGACAAGCGAGCGTGGATTTCTGTCATCGTTGCGAGCGTGGATTTCTGTCATCGTTTTGCATGGCAGAATAGTCCTAGTACTTGAAGATTATCATTTATGCACGCTTTGCTATTTAAAGTTCAATAATCTAAAAATTTCAGTACAAGTTTTGTGGTAGCTATTATATTCAGACCTTAACTTATCTTCGCCACACACTTGTAGACTGAAATACTCAAATAGAAATTATCTGATAGATTATTTACACACTTTTCAAGCAATATTTTCAAATTGTACTGAAATCCACCACTGCATTTAGTAACTCGGGAATTGAGATGAAAAACGTTTTTTTCCTGATTTAAGATAATGATTTCAGATTTAAAAATTTTTATGCAAAATAATTTATATATTTTATTAGAATTTTTTTTGTTACAGAGTCTTTAGGTATCATTGAAATGAAGCAGAACTCGAGCTATGCAGTTGTATAGTCTTCTTAAAACAACAATGTTATTGATTTGATTGCTAATGCATTATTAATTGTTTTGTACATCAATTATTGCAAAATATTTGTTAATCTTGTGTTTTACAGTTGTTTTATGTATGTGTTCCATTATGTTGCTACTAAAGCATTATATATATTATATATATTTTATTTGTTTAGTAAGAGGTACCATCTCAAACCAAATCCATTATTAGGTATTTAAGTCCATTACATCAAGTAGAATAATAATTCAAAATTCTTATAGACTCCAAATTTGTTTGCAATAAATATCTTTTCAGATACATTAACTGTCTGATCCAGACAATACTTAGGCTTTAACAGAAGTTTTGAGAATATGGATTGGTGTACACTGAATTAATATCAACTTTACACAAATACGTTAATAGGAGCAATCCATAGTAGCAATTGTTTGCCGATATACTTCATAGAGTTCCTATCAGTTCATCAATTATTTTATAAATAATAGTAATAATAATAATAATAATAATAATAAAAAGTAATATAATAATAATAACAATAATAATAACACAAACAAGAACAACAATAAAAATAATGATAGTAACAATAAATAAAAATAAAACTTCTTACAACAATAATTGTAATAATAATAATAATTATATTACGATATTTTTGTGGAAGAAAAAGTTGGTAAACCTATGCAAATCTGTGTATTATAAAGCAGGTCCAAAATATTGGCCAAACCACGGCCTGACCTGCCCCAGTTCCCCTAAGCCTGTATCAGTTCTTTGCAAAAAGCTTTGATTTTTACAACAGCTTTATTAGTCTCGCATAGCCAGACCCTTTACCTACCGCTACACTGGGGAGGGTTCTGGTGACATCTGAACATAGTACCAGTTCAATACCATCCAGTTCTCAGGGTGAAAATGTGGTTCTTGTCATGGTTGTGAATTTACATAGCTACATAGCTAGCCAATAAACCATGGTGCACTCTATGTCCGGTGTTACCACACTCAATTGAATTGCATTACTTAAGCTCCAATTAATTGGCATATTAACAGGTTGTGTGAATAAACTATAGCTATATCTGGAAACATGTTTACAAAATACTCTAGTCCTTTAGATAGAGTATTTCCTTATCAGTCTTCTCCCTACACATGGCAAATCCCACATTATGAAAACAATAAAACAATAAGCTGTACTAACTGAAGGATTTAGCACCAGAGGACTCTTCTTTCTATACACTCCTTGCTCTCCAGATACCTGTACATGTCTGTTTACATTATGTTATTATGGTTGCTAGTAACTCAAGAGAGCTGAAATCTCAATAACAAATAACAAGCTAATTTTGGGGAGAATTTTGAATACAGCAATTTGCGTAAACTGGTGAGCTCTTCAATAAAATATTAGATGTTTACTCGAAGAAGAAGGCTGTTTTGGAATAGGTTTTATTCTTAGCAGTGATACAGGCTAGTAATAATATTACGTAACTCTATCAATTCAAGCTGTGGTCAATTTATATTATATTCAACTGAGCTTAATACAACCATATTGGATCAGACATTAGCTGTGATACTGAAATGGATTACAGTAATAACAGTTTTACATAATGTCAGTTTATTTGCTTTATAGCACATTTACACATGGAAACAATACTACTCTATATTTATTGGAAGCTCTGATATTATAGCTATGCACACCTTGACCCACATGCACACACACACACACACACACACACACACACACACGGACACCCACACATAAATATATAATAAGACCTCTTATTAATTAGAGTACTGGGTAATAAACTGGCCTAATAACCTTAAATATACAAGTTTTGAGGATATTTATACAAACTAGTGGAATATAGCTAATGTGCAGTAATATAATAACTACTGCATATAATAAGCATCTGATCATTCCATGTTGATCTGCTGGTACATGTGACTCTATGTTATCTATTACTTCAGTAAAATTTGTTAATAATGATGATAATAATAATAATAATAATAATAATAATAATAATAATAATGATAATAATATATTATTATTATTATTATTATTATTATTATTATTATTATTATTATTATTATTATTATTATTATTATTACTATTATTATTATTGTCATCATCATCATCATCATCATCACCATAATCACCATGGAATGAGAGGATGTAAGAGCTCCTCAGATATGACCTTTGTAGCTTCAAGTGGGCATGAAAAAGGCTGTAATCTTTTGTCATGACATTTTATTTTTGCAATGTCCCAGACTTCAAATGAATTCTATATAGCTACATATCAAAGAACCCTACACTAGAGATATTAGACGTAAGGATTCTTCGGACGATGATTATTGTTGGCAGCCATTTTGAAATGTTTGAAATGTCCCAGCTTTAGATTGAAAAAAAATAAAATGTTCACTCCTAATAACCAGGACTTACTATTACATGTAAAATATATTATTTCTTTGAAGCCAATTATTTATGGTGGCTATTTTAAATTTTCACAGTTCCCCAGAGTTCCCCAAAGTTGTCAACTGGGCAAACACCTATGATAAAATACAAAATGGATTGACTGAGTGTCAGACCATTGGCTCAGTGCTAGCTGCAGATGATGTAACACTAAACCACAGGAGCCTGCCAACTGACCATATATGATGTTGAACATGCTACACTTGTATACACTCTTCATGCTCTCTAGATACATGTACATGTATATTTACATTATCTACATTAGATACATGTACATGTATGTTTACATTATCTACATTAGATACATGTACATGTATGTTTACATTTGTTATGATTGCTAACTCACAAGAACTGAAATCTCGAAACTGATAACAAGTTCCTGGTACTTAGTTAGGAGAGATTTTTTAATACAGCAATTAGCCTATACTGGTGAGGCCTTCAATAAAATGTCAGCTGTCTACTTGAAGATGGCTTTTCTGGAATAGGTTTTCTTCTTAGCATTGAGGCTATTAATAGTATTGCACATAAACTCTAGCAATGGCAGCTGTGCTCCTTGTATTCTCTCAACTTTTAATACAACTATTATTATACAGACATTAAATACTGAAATGCATGCAGTGGTATTAGCTTTAGATAATGTAAGTGTATCTGATTTATAGAAAATTACATGGAAATAATACTATTATATCTTTTATTGGCAGCTCTGATATTATATCTTTGCACACTCACACATGTCAATATACCTATGACATCTTGTTAGTAGACTACCGAGTCATAAACTGGCCTAACATTCTACTAAATGTGTTATTAAGATTTTTTCAAACATGAAGATTAGAATGTGATGTATATAACTATTAGTTGGTATCTTATCATTCAGAATTGACTTGCTGCTACAAATGACCCTTTATTGTTGAACACTGTACTAGATTTATTAAATTATGATTAATTGGACAAAATCTGAGGCATTTGGGATAATTACAAATGATAATGTGACATTTGGCATGGATCTTAGCCAAGGAAAAATATAAAATTTATATCCCAAGTGACACTTTTTTTAAGCATAATTATTCTTGCTATTATTATAAATTATTTGTATAAGAGTTACATACAATGCCTATCTTTGATGAAAAATGTATTAGATTTATTGTATAATTTATACTAGCTTGATTGTTGGCCTTCCAGTTGTTTCACCGATATATCCTTAAGTGTTAGACTGTGCATGCAAATCACCCTTCACGATATAATAAACAGTAAGCGAAACTACAGCAATCTCGCCATTTACATGATATTAATTATATCACCATGGAGAGTTCAACCTCAGTTGACCCCTGAAGAAGTCGAAATGCCTGGATAAGTTTTAATTAACACAATATTGGCTGCTAGATTGCTATTATGGTAATAACAATAAATATTATATTACCATTAAAATTTACTATAATAAATGTTAAACTGTAGCTAGCTAGAGGTCAGTAAAAGAAACTAAAAAAAAAACAGCAAGTACCATAATCTTCAACTGCACATTGAGAATTGTATGGAGGATATCTCTTTAAGAAATCAGTGTAAGCTTCTTTGTTGATTCATAATACACAGATACAATAATAAAGTCAGCTAGTATAAGATGAGATAAGTTATACTTGTATTCACATCTGTACTTTTGAAGAATTAAATAAATTACACACTTGATATAGCTAAATATCAGAAATAGAGGGAGTATAAAAAGTTTATTAACTATGAAATTTTGATATGAAGTCCTGTAGTTTGTTCTTTTCTTGAGTTAAACATATTTTTTCTCCATTAAAATGCAGCTGGTCTAACCAGATTGTTTTCAAACACTTTCAGTTTGAATATTATAAAAACAACAGCTTATTTCAGTTTAATTGTTAATCTAATGCAATTGATGTTTTCCAATTGTGAGGTCCTATTAATTGCATTATTAAGTATCCATATACAGCCAAATCAACTTTCTCTTGTTATTTTAATAATAAGTTTGATAACATTAGTCAGACATCAAAGCACTGCATTCTCATACAACAAGTGCACATGAAACAATCTTTGTTGGGAATGTTTCATATAATGTAAAGAATGCGCCATCTGCTCTACATATTAATTCCTATTACATTGATAATATGTTTTTGTTAAAGATTGTTCCCATAACACTGGTCAGTTCTTTCTTGGAGTTGAAGGAGTACAGCCAAATTTATTAGTAGTATTTGGAAGTAATGGACGGTTAAAGGCATTTAATGGACAACTAAATAGATATAAAGATGGAGTCATTGTTGAGAGGAACTTATTCACCAATAGAACAGAAAAACAAGCGGAAACTACGGGATGTAACATTACCAGTTTGTCTCTAATAAACACAACTAACAACATTGTTACAACAATCAAACATACCGGGTTTAGTGCATTTACAGAAAACACTGAAATATACATTCAGGTAAGAAATAAATAAATATATATATATATATATATTATAATATACTAAATTTATTTCCACTTTAGATAAATGAGGAGTCTCTGTATTACCCCATAAATTATTATGAGGGTGAAATATTTCAACTAAACATGCATTGCCATTTGAATACCAGGATTGACTGTATAGTGTTCAAAATAAATGGAACAGCGCGCTTCAGAGAAGGTTAAGTTGATCTGCTGTTGTTGTTGCTTTAAAATAATTTTGGTTATGAGGCTAATTTATGGAATGAATTTACTAGGATAGAATTATCTAGTATGATATATAATAGTAGCTCAATGGCAACTAAAGATGCTTTAACTATGATAATAACCTCACTACGCAGCCAGAATGTACACTATAATGATTAGATTTATAGTATTCTATACTTTGATAAGATGTATGTACTTTGGAATGATAGACCTGTCAAATGGGCCTAAAAGTTGCCAAATATTAGAATGATTTATAGCTCTGCACATCTTGAGGTTGAAGAACTGAACGTTAAAACTTTTATGGTAGCCGGCTCTGGTCAACCAAGCTGAAGCAAAGTTATTTTAGTGTATCATTGGTGTGCTTATTTTCAGGATTTTCCATTCCTGGAATTTATGAGGACTTACAGTATGTTATAGAAAATGTTTTTTGGTATAGAAAACAATGAGAAACTTGTTATAGCAATTGATCTTAAGTTACGCAACTTTTCTACCTTAAAGTAACTTACAATGTGATCTTATTGTGTTAAGGCTTTAACATATATTATTTGATGCCACAGCATACAAACCTAAAAACTTGCATTGCATGACATTGAGTTTATGAACTAATCTAGCACGTTTTATTTTCATTGCAGATGATAAATGTTTTGAGACCACATTTCCTCATTTTACATTTCCCTCAATATCCGTCAATACAACTCCTACATCAGTGACCGAGGTTATACAAATGGCTGCCAACTTCTGGGAGGATCTAACTTTACGATACATTGTGATTGGTTCAGTTAGTGGTATTGCACTGCTGGCATGCATAATAATTACATTATGTATTGTAATAGTATGTCTACTGTCAACAAGAAGTCATAATAAACCTAAAATCATAGATAATAATTTTAATGAAAATCATGGTAAGTTATAAGACAAATGAGTTGATGTAGTGGAATGACCCCATTTATGAAAATGAACTTAATTTACTATTGTTAATTTACATTAGTCTTAATTATATTTTTATTGTCTATCAAACATAGTATTCGATCAAGTATTGTCACTAATTAGGTACCCAGATGTTAGGTAGATTGATGGAATTCTGACAACAGTCAGTTTTCTAAGTCTCAGCTATAAAAATATGTGATAATGTATTTGAAGATAAATATTAATACACACTTCAATGTGAAGTTCAGTAAAAATTTCAGTAAAAGTTTCGTAGTAGCTATTGCGTGAATTCATCATTTCTAATAAGTGAACGTTTGTTCAGGCGCCATCAAGACCTTCACACGGAGGCTCTTCCTGAAGATGCAGGCTGGCTGGCCACCCTTCTTCACGGTAGGTTCTCTCCTCCACAGCGAACTCAGTCATGCGCACACATTACCTGTAACGATCATTCCATACATATAATTATATTCATAGCTCGGTCAACCCACCGTCTTTATATCACCGTGCCTCACTACTTAAATAATGTAATTAGACCGCAAGGCGTGTTCTGTGATACTTATACTATAGCCCTAGCCAAGTTATAGAGTGCGCTCTTTGCGGGTGCGGCTTCAAGACTGCAAGCGAAAGCCAGCGGTTGCGAGGTTGATTCACTCGGCGCCAATAGGCCACAGAACTCCTGGTCCTTCGGGCGATAACAACATCTACGCCACACCCACCAATCGGTTCTGAGGAAGTTACGCCCCCTCCGACATTGGTCCTTCGAGCCGGATCTGATCCTTGTCAACACGCCCGCGCTGAGACTCGACTGATCGACGATCCGTTCGAACCAGAAGCTCCACCAAACAGAAGGACTTCAATTGTTTGACCTCTGGCTATTGCTGCTCAGATTTCACCTTTGAGATTTCACCTTTCTCATAGAGCAAGGCACCAGAGCAATAACAATTTCAATCAAGACCTCAGAACAACGATGAACGTCGAACTTAAAGCTATTGCGAACCTCACCGACATCAACTCTGTCAAGATTAAGCGTGCCAGCCGTCGTAGACAGCTCACCAGACTCAAGACCCGGTATGAGCGCCTCACCAACGATTCTGCGCTCTGCGACATTCCTTTAGATGACCTCGCTGAAATCCATCAGCTATGCAAGGACAACGTCAGTCTTCACCGAGCACTCCAGACCCGCTACGACGAAATGAGTGACCCAACTGGAGTAGCTTCCTCCGAGAGGGAAGAGGAACTGCTCAAGGACGATGAAGTCTTAGAGGCTCATTCCAGACTACTGAGATCAGTACAACGCTACTACAAAGCAAAGACAGTGATCAACCAGGGAACTGCTCTACAGGAGTCACTGACTTCACTCAGCGAAGTCGAAAACCTTTCTACATCCACGGTTGCCGCCGAAATCAAAGACATCAGTACACAGGTCACTGCCCTCAGGGAGCAGACGGTCGATTTCAAAGACATCCCACCTGTGAATGTCGCAATGACCTCACTCCGCAAGCAGTTGCAAGATCTCTTCGTCCGTATGTCCTCTGAACACTCTGTCAAGACAGAAAAACCACACCCCGCTGAGACAACATCGCCAGCCTCTTCCATCTCTTCCAGCATAGCCAAACTACAACTCGATCTACCGAAGTTCTCTGGTCTCGCCACCGATTGGCACAACTTCTACGCACTGTTCTCCGCTGCCATGAAGACCCGCGGAGCCGGACTTTCAGATCCCGAGCGATGTTGTTTTCTCCTCAAGTCCATGTCCTCTTCTGAAGCAGAGAAGATAGTGCAATACTACCAGTCCGGTGCCGATGGATACGATACAGCGATAAGAGCCCTCCAGGACGCTTACGGGCATCCACATCTGGTATACCCTCTGCATCTTCGGAAACTGTGCCAGCCTACAACAACCTACACCTACTCCCGAAGTAGCCTGCGCCACATGAGGGAGAAATGGGAGACCAACACTAGGGGACTAGAGCGCGCTGGTGGCAACACTTACAACCAGCTTTTGGCCGCAATGCTCATGGAGGAATGGGACGACAAGCTTCGACACGAGTGGACTTCGCGCTACAACGAACCCGACCGCCTTCCAGACTTGGATGAGGTCTTGGACTTCTTCCGCAAGAGAGAGTTCAATCTACCTGACGATACAAATACAGGACGCGTTGGAATCTCCAAGGCAACCAGACCCAGCTCTTCATCTTCAGCACGTTCCAAACCACAAACCTCACTCAAAGTGAACGCTTCCGTTATTTCCTGTCCGGTATGCAGCGCTCCTCACGGGCTTGCCCGCTGCTCTCAATTCCTCAGCTTCAGTGCTGACAAGAAGAACCAAGTGGTGAAAGACTCAAAGAGGTGCTTAAACTGTCTGTCACCTGCTCATCTAACTCCCAACTGCACGTCCGCATTCAATTGCCGGGAGTGCAACAAGAGGCATCACACGTTGATACATCGGGACTCCCCTGGTACTCCTACTAACACCACGGCGGACGCCTCCGTGTCTTCTGCATTTGTCTCTTCTGCCACGTCCGCAGAATCTTCAATTACCACTCTATGCCCGGGACTTCTTAGTACTGCCGTGGTTGACGTGATGCACGGCCGACGACGACAGAGAACTAGACTAGCGTTCGACGGCGGATCCTCTGTTTCCCTGATGACGGAACGTCTGGCTTCAGCACTCCGTCTTAAGCGCCATTCCCAGGAGATGGAACTAGACGGCCTGACAGGAGGAGGAAGATCCAGGTACTGTGTCCAAGCTACACTCAGATCTCTACACGCTGACGAGAGGGTCACACTGTGGTTCGGGGTCGTCTCACGGATACCTCACGCAACGGTACCCAAATCAGCTGAACAGATCTTATCGGCTCCAATCTTGCAAGATAAGAAACCTCTCGCCGATCCCGCTCTCGGTGGTTCGCTTGACCTTCTCATTGGATCTTGTGACATCATCAAGTGCGTGACGGGTGCAGCAGTGTACTCCAAGATGGCAGAAATCTCCGCTACTCCAACACTTTTTGGCTGGTCCATTGTTGCCCCCATCAACAGTGACCAGACGCAGACAGTACTCAAAGTACGAGTCAGCGAGGATCCCCTCCACGAAGCCCTGCAGTAGATGTGGGAACTAGAGAGGGTCCCTGAAGAACCGGTTCTTTCCAAAGAAGACCAAATTGCAATGGATCACTTTAACGAGACTCACTCCAGACAGTCTGATGGCAGATATGTGGTGCGACTACCACGGCTGAATCCCACGCCCAAGCTCGGCACTTCTCGACCAGCTGCAGTCCGAAGACTCGTCCAGAGCGAACGATCGTTAGAGAAGAAGGACCTCCTCTCCAAATTTAGAGAAGTCCTCGAGGAATACAGGACGCTCAATCATGCAGAACTTGTTCCTCACAGCCAACTGTCACGTCCCAACTTCTACCTTCCCGTTCAAGTCGTGACCAAGAATCCACCACTACCAAACTCAGGGCAGTATTCGATGCTTCAGCTCGGACCTCAACAGGCATATCATTCAACGACTGCTTGCTCACGGGGCCCAGCTTATACCCAAACCTGGTGAACATTCTTCTGCGTTTCCGGACACATCTCATCGCATTCAGCGCCGACATCTCAAAGATGTTTCGGGAGGTAGTCATCCATGAGGAAGAAAGGGACTGGCACAGATTCCTCAACCGTGACTCCGAAGGACGAACGATCGACCTCCGTATGATGCGTCTTACGTTCGGAGTGAAGTCGTCTCCGTTTATTGCCACTAGAGTGATACGTCATCTTGCAGAGACGCATCGGAGCTCACACCCACTGGCATCGCAAGCCATCCTTCAAGAGTTCTATGTGGACGACTGCCTGTCCGGTGCTTCATCCGTCGCTGAGGCTGATTCCGTCCGACAGCAACTTTGCCAGCTGCTGGCTTCAGCGGGCATGACTCTCAGGAAATGGCGGAGCAATTCTCGCGAGTTCCGAGATACAATTCCCACCAACCTGATCGAGACTGCCGACCTCCAACTTCCATCCCCACTTCAATCATCCAAAGCTCTCGGAATGCACTGGGACGTTTCCCATGACACGCTGCATGTGGCCGTGCCCAAACTTCCAGAAGATTCCAAGATTACCAAGAGAACGATCGCCTCTACGTCCGCACGAGTTTACGACATCCTCGGCTTGTACGCTCCCGTCGTCATCACTTCCAAGATTCTGCTGCAGCAGCTCTGGAGTTTGAAGCTCGACTGGGATGATCCTGTCCCTGATACTGTGACTCAGCTGTGGAACGAATGGATGGCCGATCTACCTCTCATTGCAAACCATCCCATCGACAGAAGACTCACCAAGAGCACCATTCCTGCCGAATTCCGATCTCTACACGGATTTGCAGACGCATCGGAGCTCGCATACGGAGCGGCCATCTACCTACGTACCGTGCATCGAGACACTACTATCTCCACAACTCTTCTGTATGCTAAAGCCAGGGTAGCTCCACTCTCTACCGCTTCAATTCCCAGACTAGAATTAGTTGCGGCACACCTCCTCTCCAAACTGCTCCCTCATGTGGCCGATCTCCTCGGACTGGATCACAAGCAGACGTACGCCTGGACAGACTCTGCAATAGTGCTGTGCTGGCTCCGGAAGTCACCGTACTCCTTGAAAACATTCGTGGCTCATCGGATCGCCCACATCCAGGAGAAAGTGCCCACGTTGAAATGGAAACACGTGAGATCAGGAGACAACCCCGCTGACTTGTTAAGTCGTGGACTACCGGCTAAAACTTTACTCAAGTCCTCACTATGGTGGCACGGTCCTCGCTTGCTCAGTCTACCTCCGGACCAATGGCCTCCGCCTAACTTCCAAGCTCCTTCAGCAGTTCCCGAGATGAAAGCAGTCATCTTACGAGTTACCTCTGATCCTCCCGATAACGAGCTCTGGAAGCGGTTCTCTTCCTATCATAGCCTGGTCAGAGTAGTCTCTTGGATTCGACGGTTCGTGCAGAATGCTCGACAGCACAAAAGTTCAAAGGTCCTGGAACCTCATCTGACCACGGAGGAAATTCACGACACCAAACGGTACCTCATCATTAGATCCCAACGAGAGACTCACTCGGACATATTCGATCACCTCACTCGTAAAACTCAACTGCCCAAACGGCACCCTCTTCACAAGTTCGACGTGACTCTTCTGAAAGACGGAAAATTGAACGTGCAAGGCCGACTGAGGAACCCTCAAGACGTCAAGCAGCCGAGATCTCTAACACTTCTTTCGCTCAAATCTCCACTGACCAGACTGTTGATCGCTACACTCCATCAAGACTACTCCCACGCAGGAACCTCAACCATGCTATGCCTGCTCTCGGACAAATACCACATCGCAGGACTCCGGAACCACTTGAAACACCTTAGCCGGACGTGCGTCGTTTGTCAGAAGGCCTACAGCAGGACGCTCAATCAGAAGATGGGCTTGCTTCCTCTCGCGAGGACGACTCCGACACCTCCGTTCCAGACCACGGGCGTCGATTTCGCAGGACCCCTCTATGTCCGTCAAGGCCACACCAGACGACCGGTTCGCATCAAGGCTTATGCCTGTATTTTCGTTTGCTTCTCTACGAAGGCAGTGCATCTTGAGCTGTGTGCCGACCTGACAACTCCAGAGTTCATGGCTGCATTCCAACGCTTCTCCGCAAGACGAAGTCTTCCCCTGCACGTATACACGGACAACGGCACCAATTTCCTGGGAGCCAGCAACGAGATACGAGAACTACGACAGCTCCTGACGTCTGATGAAACACAGAAATCCATCTCTCACCTCACTACCAGCAACAACATCACCTGGCACTTCAGCCCTCCGCGTGCTCCTCACTTCGGTGGCTTGTGGGAGGCTGGAGTCAAGGCAATGAAGATCTTGCTCCGGAAGATGGTCGGCTCACACCTTCTCACCTTCATCGAACTAACCACCATACTCTCCGAGGCAGAAGCAGTCCTTAATTCCAGACCGATTATCCCAATCTCATCGACCGATCCAGACGACATCATCCTAACTCCCGGACACTTCCTCATCGGCAGACCTCTGAAAGCTGCTCCATCAGACAACACCAATCCTGAAGTCTCCATCACTCGTCTCAGGAGATGGAACCTAGTCCAACGACTCAACCAAGATCTGTGGACAGCCTGGAGGACAATCTACCTGCAATCTCTGGAAGCCAGGCAGAAGTGGCATCGACCTGCCAAGGATGTCAAAGTTGGCGAAGTCGTGCTGATCAAGGACGAGACACTGCGAGTCCGAAACTGGCCCCTAGCTCGGGTCATCAAGATCTTCCCAGGCACAGACGGTATAACCAGGGCGGTGGACGTCCGGTGTTCCGATCACACATATCGGAGACCCGTCCACATGCTGGTCAGGCTCTGCGCAGATGACACTCCTCCAGATGATCTACAACTCAACGCAGAGGACCAGCACTCTCCCCCCCCCCCAGGATGTTCAGGTGCCATCAAGACCTTCACACGGAGGCTCTTCCTGAAGATGCACGCTGGCTGGCCACCCTTCTTCACGGCAGGTTCTCTCCTCCACAGCGAACTCAGTCATGCGCACACACTACCTGTAACGATCATTTTCATACATATAATTATATTCATAGCTCGATCAAACCACCATCTTTATATCACCGTGCCTCACTACTTAAATAATGTAATTAAACCGCAAGGCGTGTTCTGTGATACTTATACTATAGCCCTAGCCAAGTTATAGAGTGCGCTCTTTGCGGGTGCGGCTTCAAGACTGCAAGCGAAAGCCAGCGGTTGCGAGGTTGATTCACTCGGCGCCAATAGGCCACAGAACTCCTGGTCCTTCGGGCGATAACGACATCTACGCCACACCCACCAATCGGTTCGGAGGAAGTTATGCCCCCTTCGACAGGAATTTATTTATTATTTTTATGATTACTTTATTACCTGTAAATTCAGAACTTCTCTCATTTTCTATTATATTAGTTATAATTACAGTTTCTGCAGCAGGTAATCCTGAATAAATTTTATTGTTATACTCAATATCATAAGCTGAAATAGTGTTATAGAGATAAGAAGAATTTACATAATAAAACCCAGTTTCTGCTTTTTCTTTTTTTACAGGATAAAAATATGGTTGATATTGTCTATAAAAATTTTGTCCATTTATCCAAAATACATATAGAACACCTCTTGCTCGTGTTCCATTGATAAATGTGGAAGAGACATTTACTCCATCAATTGTTCGAGTGGCATTTACATTTCTGACATCAAAGATACCTGTAATAATTCAACAATTGACAGTTTCAATATAATATATTACAAGGTAGATATCATCACAATGTTATTTTTAGGTATGTGACCAGTGAGATAACTCAAGTTTTCACATTGTATTACCTTACCGATATTTTGAGGAAGCTTTTTACATAATAACATGCCTGGCTTATCAGTTTTCTGGGTTTTCACAGAAGCCTAAGTGGCCAGTTTAGACTCAGTTGCTAAAATGTCAGCTGGGTAATGTGGGAGCCCCTAGCTAGTTTCAAGGCCAACTTTACACCAGTAATTACCCACCCTAGTACAAACTACTTTCATGACAATATCTAGCATGGAATAACTACTTATTTCATGAAAATATATTAGCCTGCTCATGAAATATTTTGCCATATCACACTTGAACTAAAGTAATACATACTATAATTGTATGTATGTTTTTAAAATTCCCTATGTTAATTTAAATATAACTGACCACTAGCTAACACTATACTAGATTCATCTTTCCTGTTTGTTGATTTTGATGAAAAGTGTAAACAATAAATTGCTCTATACAAAAATCAGGATATTAATATTACTCAAAACATGTATAAATTATTCGGAACTGTGATAATGTTATGAATGATCAACAGCAATATGTCTCCATGACATAATTAAACGATGGCGAATTCCACAATCAAGGTCTATAAACAAAACTACAGTTGTCTAGTTATTATTATGCAGTCATTAACTTTTGAGTTTGAAGCTGCCACTAGTTTAGTCAACTTTGTAGGACAAAAAAAAAATTATTTTGTAGTTATTCACTTTATTTGGTTTATGACATTTCAGTGGAGTTGTTAACATGTGTATGTCATAATGTACTCAGCATGTTAATTTCATTCATTTATGTTACTCAGTTTGGGGTTAGGCTAATATACGTAAGATGTACATACAATATATATATATATATTTTTTGCTAGATTCCTTAACAATATTATTATTAAGTTCATGACCTGTGGGATAACTCAAGATATCTCACTGTGTTATCACACTGGTAAAGCTCATTTACACTGGTACATAATATCAAGGGTACAGATGAAGGTATAACTTGATTTGTTTTAGGCAACTTTAAACCATATTAATCTTACTCATTTGAGTTACATGGTGAAATATTTCACTCTCAAACTCTATGTTCACTTTCCTGCAGCTTATGAAAATATATTAGCCTGCTTGTGACATATTGTCTCTCCATGTTATACTCCAGTCATGCAATCAATACAGCAATAATATTTTATATTTAAATAACTCTTACTATGAGATACTAGTGAAATGTTGCCAAGATGACTTCTTAGAGACACACTGCGGTAATGCTTGTTATCCTCCAATGTGAACTTGATAATTCTTGAATGATCTTCAGTTCCAATAATGGATGTACTCTCATAGTCAACTATAATGATCACATCAATTGTACATATACTCCGGTTCTAGTAATAATATTACACATTTTTATAATAATTGAATAATATAATTTAGAAATATAACTTACAAATTCAACTTTAATCATTTTAATTCTATTTCCATATGCAATTACTTCCACGTCATCAACTCTGTTTGATTCTATATATTCAATATGACAATAAACAAACTAAAACATTATACTGACAAACAACTCTCAGAATAGATTTTTTTAAATTGCTTTAGGTTTGTTTCAGAAAAATTATAGACTACAACTACAAGGGTTTTAAAAAATATTAAAAGTACTGACTGTATCAGAGGAAATAGTAAAAATATTAATCAACATCATTGGTATAAAAATGGATAACAACATATTCTATTTCATGTGTGTTTTATATTAAAATTGTCAAGCTTAAAATCACATTGACAAATAAGCTGCACAAACCAGAAAAGCTATATTAGTTCAAGTTTTGAATGTTGTTTTATCTTTGAAAAAGATTTAACAAAGTTGAAACATCTAACAGATATCTGTTAGCTGGATATCTGAGTATTTTATAAAGTACTAGCTATAAATACAATACTGATTATAATTATATTTTTAATTCATCAGTATTATTTTAGGTAAAACAAGTTTTGACTTCATAACAATGTCATGACAATATGGTTTTATATGCTTACAGCTGCATTCAAGGAAATCTCTATAACTAAATGCACTTTTACTTCTTATTCATTCAATGGCTATGACTGCTTTACTCAGCAGATTTAATTTTCAACATTAGATTAAAAACAAGACAGAATAATGGTATCATCAAGTGTGGTATAGTCACAGAGAGCTGTCACCAGGTATAGGGGAAGACAGACCAAGTAGGCTGCCACCATAGTTACTACTGCTATTATTTCCAAGCTGTTTGAAGCTTCTTCACAACCCAATCCTTGATATCTTAATTCAGTTCTTAGGTTAGGCCAGATAAAGGATCACTTGACTCTAATCGGCCAAGCGACACCACAGTAGTTTTGTATTAAAACAAAATCATTCTGATATAACGTAATAGACTTTCAATACCATAGTAACCACTTGCAGATACTATTTGTGCCTTGAAATTAAGATTAGCATTTATCACACACTATTGAGCCTAAACTACACAGGGCTTAATAGCTATGACAAATGAAATAACTTCCACGGACACAAATTACATGAACTCAAGCAATAGTTGTAAAATGTTTGTCAAGCACAATAATAAAACTGGTCAGAAACAAACTAATTAAAAAAAATTATGTGAATGAAATGATTAACACTCGATTTTGTTTAGTTGTGAACTGGAAATCAAAAAAAATCTACAATTTTAGATTGTATAATCTACAATAGTGTCTCGTTCACTTCACTAGATTACCTAATTATTTGTGTTCTGGAGCCTAAATAATTGTCAAGCCCTAAGGAATTAATATGATTCAATACAATTGTCTGTACATGAAATCATAATAACACTTATAAATTTAAACCTTAAACTAAAGTCTACATTTATTTAGTTTTTCTGGAGTCAATGTTCTAGCTCCTATTCACCTAGGGACAGCCTTTAGTCCAATTGCATTCTTAAAATTACGAGCATGTAGCCATTCATCAGCAAAATTTGAAATTACAATCTTACCTCAATTTTCCCAAATAACTAGAGATACCTCTATACTGTACCACTATACTTACCAACAAATTGAAATCTTGTGTTTTCGACATATCTGGAAAATATTAAAGTAAAAACATAAAAAATTGTAACAATGTATTATTAAGCCAAAGATTACAGCGACTACATCAGATATGTTGAATGTGTTTCAACATTTTCATTTCCTTCTGTTCAATCTTATTTGTGGGTGGTAAGTTGTACTGGTTAGCTATGATAAACTTCATTACAGCTGATCTGTGGTTATAATTGTCTGAGCTTAACTCCAGTCCAGACCAGAGCACCAACTTTAACTGAATTATAGGCTATTTATGATATGCTTGACAAATGCTTGCTGTGGTACGAGTGACAGAAGGAGGGTACTCCCACATCAGTGCTATTGTTGAGCAGATAAGAAATTTAGCTGTCATCAAGAGAAATGCAAGTTTAAAGCAAATGACTTTAAAATCATTCAATAATTAACTCTTTCATTCACATAAATCATCAAAAAATCATTAAAACTCATTTTATGAAGTGGCTTCACATATCCAGAAATTTCACGTATCCGAAATCTATCTCTGTAGCCATAATAGTCAGAAAACCACAATTGTATTTCAAATACTGTAAATCCACAAGTGACTGGGACTAGAAGCGGTTACATGCATAGGAATGACCAGGTACCAGAACTGTTGACAAGCATATTTCACACTCATTATTGTTTGCTGTTCTTATTAGTTAAATATAGTTATACTTACATATACTGAATAATCTGTAAGCAAGAGGTTCGGATTCATAACAGAACAAATCACATTAGGGTGACATAAAAAGTCCATAGTATGTCCAAATTGAGTTGGCACGACCGCAAGCGCGGTAATTGAGGAATGCATTTAGTACTTTACCGGAAGCAATTTAGTCATGTGAATCCAAGTCAACTAGTGGTGTGCTTGAGCACAAATGGCGAGCGAGCCTTAAACTACACTATTGTTATTCAAACTACTAAAATAAAGTCGAGTTGTTAAATTACGTATATACGGTAAAGGGGATTCTATGCCATAGTAACCACTCCCCTCAACTGTTTGAATTGAAAAAGAAACAACAAATCAAGTCACGTTATTTAAAATTTTCTTTGTGATATTCTTAATAGTAGTTGTAACGCACAATACTTTCACACAACTGAACATACCTACGCAAGACTTACCTTCGTGGTTCGTCTAGTGGACAATGAATTGTCAAGTAAATGCTGTTGAGTAGTGCTTATAACTGTGACAAATAGCGTATTAACTTACCACCGCCACTAACTCGAATAGAAATGGAGCTCCCAGCACCCGCAAAACAATTCAAAGCGGTAAACAATTCAATTTCTAAGGTGATACGGGTAATGGTCGCTAAACCGGAGGATTCTGTTTAGTGAAGTTTGGGACGGGGTCGAACGCCAAGCGAACACAAAAATACGGAGGGTCAAAGTACAAAATGACATACATACGTCCAAACATATATATAAACTAGTGGTGTGCTTGAGCACAAATGGCGAGCGAGCCTGATAGTTAGGAAACATAAAATGTCACTATGTTTTAGTTTACTTCATGCAAACTCTATAATAGCAGTTATATGTCATTTTATTTCAGCAAACAAATGCACAATCACTCTCTTACCTGATTAATGTTAACTTTTGTAGTATCAAACATCAACCATTCTGATAATCTCAATTACAAGTAACTAAAAAATAAACCAGTGTTATTATTAGCCAACAAATATGGAATTACTACTTGCCTCAATTTCCTATTGATAACTTCTGTACAAGCTCTCAGCTACAAAAACAAAAGACAATCAATTTTAGCACACAAATACAAAATTACTTTCTTACCTCATTTTCTTGAGCAGTGGTAACTTTTGTAGTACCAAATTTGAGCCATTCTGACTGTTTGAATTTGCCAGTCACTGTTGACAACAAGCTCTTAGCTACAAAAAAAAGGCCAGAGTTATTTTGCATATTTAGCTAACAAATATGGAATTACGTACTTACCTCAGTTTCCCTCTAGTAGTAGTAGCTTCTTTAGCATTAATACTACGGCATTCTGACTACCAATGGCTCTTGACAACCAACAATCTGCACTCCGTATCCCCCCCCCCCGAAAACGGCTAAGTTTTGAAATTAAGTCTGGAATAGGGTATTCAATGCCATAGTAACCGGTCGAATCAACTTTTTGTTTTTTTGAAAAGCAAGCGTTTTCGCAGGAATTTTCTCACACTTCGGAGCTTAAGTATAAAGTAAGGCTTACTTAATGCTGTAGTTTCAGAATAAACTGGGGTCAAGCCTAAAAAGCCGTGTTTTTTGGAGAAAAAAGTGTACCGCGCGCGCGTTTAAAGTGCATACGTACCATCGATACATACATACATATATATAACATATACCCGATTTTGCATTATCCACCCCTAGTACTGTCTCGCTCGCTCCGCTCGCTCGCCAATAAACTAGTGATGTGCTTGAGCACAAATGGCGAGCGAGCCTAAAGACTATACTTATTTTATATGAATGATTTTGACTTCTAACACTGAAGCTACTGAAAATAAGGTCCAGTTTTTTAATTTAGCATACAGGGTAAAGGGATTTCAGTGCCATAGTAACAACTCTCTGCAACTGCTTGGAAGGAAAAAAACAACAACAAAACAATACACGTTATTTAAAAGTTTTCTTTGTGATATTCTTTAGCTAAGTAGTGGTTGTAACACACAATGCTTTGACACAACTGGACATGCACCTACACAGACATACCTTCGCGGTGGTCTAGTGGACAATGTATTTTCAAGTAAATACTGTTGCGCACAACTTGTAACCATGACAAAGAGCACATTGACTTACCACCGCCACTAACTCGAATAGAAATGGAAGTCCCTTAAGTTTTCACGTTATAACTGCACCCGCAAAAGAATTCAAAACGGTAAACAATTCAATTTCTAGGTGATACGGGCACTGATCGATAAACCAGAGGATTCTGTTTAGTGCAATTTGGGACGGGGTCGACCACATAACTAACACAAAAACGCGAGGGTCAAAGTACAAAATGACATACGTATTATATACAAATAACTAGTGATGTGCTTGAGCACAAATGGCGAGCGAGCCTAAAGACTATACTATTTTTATATTTGACTTCTAACACTGAAGCTACTGAAAATAAGGTCCAGTTTTTCAATTTAGCATACAGGGATTTCAGTGCCATAGTAACAACTCTCTGCAACTGCTTGGAAGGAAAAAAACAACATCTAACTGTAGTGCACAGTGTAACCCTTTCCATTCTCAGTTAGCATCAGAGAATCTAAAGTCTCTGATGATCCCAGACTAAACTAACAGAATTACCTGAATAAACTTCGAAAGCAGTGGCAAAGAAGCGCAGCTTGACAAAGACTTCACAATTGTTTCAAGAAGAGAGTAGCTGTAAACTTTTGGTTGAAACAAAGTTGGGTAAGGCAGAGCAGCAGGATGATTCTCCGCGCTCGTTAATTGAAAATACTGGAAACTGTGAACGCTTTACCTAACTTACGTAATTAGAGGCGCGGGCGAAAACAGAAGTCTCACGTACCCCATTAAGGGTGGCCGCACATAGCAACGCGCACTGCCTGTAGATCCGGACATTAATTTATTCCCCGCCAATACCCCACCATTTGATAATACGCGAGCAGAAACTATCGCGCAGTAGTAGCAGAAGTATACTTTGCGAAGTTGTGTAGTGTTTTAGTTTAGCTTCTTGTTGTCTCATATCCGTTTACAGCAACTCCATACGCCGTCTGAGCTCACGCAGCAAGGTGCCACAAGGCTTGCATCTCACTCCTGTAGGTTTCGGACTCTGGCACCTGAAACCAAAGCGGATGGATTACCTGAGGATCGATTGATTCGGGGGATAGCGAAGACTTTCCAAGCTGCTGATCTAATTGGCGAGGCGAGCGTAGCGAGCGAGAACTTACAGGGGTAACACAATCGAAAATCGGATGTTATTATTTATTATATTCTTTGTATATTATGTTCGGGAGTAGTATGTCATTTGTACTTTGACCTCGCGTTTTTGTGTTAGTTTATGTGGTGATCCCGGTGCCCAAATTGCACTAAAACAGAATCCTCTGGTTTATCGATCGTAACCCCGTATCACCCTGAATGGAATTATTGTTTTACCGTTTTGAATCTTTGAGGGTGAGTAAAACTTGAAAACGTAAAGGATTCAATTTCTATTCGTTCGTGGCGGTGGTTGTAAGTCAATGCGCTCTTTGTTAATGGTTATAAGCCTGGGTGCGCAACTAGTATTTATCTTGAAAATCCCATGGTCCACTACTGCGAAGGTAAGTCTGGTACCGTTTTAATTCTTTTGCGGGTGTGCAGTTCAAACTTGACAACTTAAGGGACTTCCATTTCTATTCGAGTTAGTGGCGGTGGTAAGTCAATGCGCTCTTTGTCATGGTTATAAGCCGTGCGTAACAGTATTTACCTGAAAATACATTGTCCACTAGACTACTGCGAAGATAAGTCTGTGTAGGTGCATGTCCAGTTGTGTCAAAGCATTGTGTGTTACAACCACTACTTAGCTAAACAATGTCACAAAGAAAAAAACTTTTAAATAACGTGTACTGTTTTGTTGTTGTTTTTTACCTTCAATTCAAGCAGTTGCAGAGAGTTGTTACTATGGCACTGAAATCCCTTTACCGTGTATGCTAAATTTAAAAACTGGACCTTATTTTCAGTAGCTTCAGTGTTAGAAGTCAAAATCATTCATATATAAATAGTATAGTCTTTAGGCTCGCTCGCCATTTGTGCTCAAGCACATCACTAGTACCTTCACCTATGGCTATCTCCAATTAACTGCTCTCTCTTCTGACTCTCTTATTATTGTTGTATTGATGTTTGTTTACTCTTGATATAGGCGGGCTCTTTTTAGAACCAATACAAACTAATTGAAAAAAAAATTGCTCGCGTACTCGTAAGTACGAGATATAGGGGTGGGGCTATTTCTTAAGAATTGCGAGTGGAATTAAAGTTCCAAATTTTGTAACAGTTTTTCTTGGAATCTAATAATGAGAACGGCACAAAAATTTTATACACGGGTAAACCAAAAAAAAATGAACTGCACCACGTTGAGAATTTTTCAATATCTTATAAATAGAAAAAAATGCGAATATATCATAAAGTAATATTGAAATGGATAAGAACTCTTTGTCTTGCAGTAGAGTATCGGCTCGGCTAGTAGTGTACCAAATTGCAGAGCTCCAACTTACCGCACCAAAAAATTGCTACAAAGTTTTATAACCAGGCCCCGATATTTCCTCCAGATTAGCTCTAAAATTAGTGAGCGGCTCCTTCGGCAGGTACTGTGTCCTTGTGTTATAGTAGAGAAGCCCCTGTAAGTATACAATAGTAGTAATCGTGCATAGCAACCATCAACAAAAAATTGCGTAGGCGGTGTGCGGCCACCCTTAACAGATAAATAGTGCGCTCGAATAGCGCAAATGCATGGCGAGCGAGCAGACTCTTTTTACAGAAAAATAGGACAGAAATTACATCTAACTGTAGTGCACAGTGTAACCCTTTCCATTCTCAGTTAGCATCAGAGAATCTAAAGTCTCTGATCCCAGACTAAACTAACAGAATTACCTGAGTAAACTTCGAATGCAGTGGCAAAGAAGCGCAGCTTGACAAAGACTTCACAATTGTTTCAAGAAGAGAGTAGCTATAAACTTTTTGGTTGAAACAAAGTTGGGTAAGGCAGTGCAGCAGGATTCTCCGCGCTCGTTAATTGAAAAATACTGGAACTGTGAACGCTTTACCTAACTTACGTAATTAGAAGCGCGGGCGTAATTTTTTGACGTACGTATACATACCTATATATACTAGTGGTGTGCTTGAGCACAAATGGCGAGCGAGCCTTAAACTACACTATTGTTCAATTTGATTTTAACAACTAACATTCAAGCTATTAAAATAAAGTCGAGTTTTTAAATTACGTATGAGGTAAAGGGGTTTCAATGTCATAGTAACCGCTCCCGCAACAGTCTGAATTGAAATCCCGATTTTCAATTGTGTTACCCCTGTAAGTGTCTCGCTCGCTACGCTCGCTCGCCAACAATGAGCGGCTTCTTCTCAGATTGCTGTGTTTCTAGCTTTATATCGCGATTAGCTTAGGTTGCAGTGTGGAAACAGGATAGACGGAGTGTTCTGTTGTTGCAGAGGGTACAGGACCACCTGATAGGATGTTGGTATGATTATTTGTCTACCTGTTCAATAACAAATGCCATATAGCCAATATATTTCAGTGATATAGCTATCATTTAGCTAGCAACTTGTAATACAGCCACACTTATGCTGTTTGCAGTTAAATTGTGTGCTTGTCAAAGCCGTGTTTATGCCAATTCCTTTTCTTCACTGTTATAGATGCCGTTTATTGTAAGAATTAGGACCAACTCAGGCAGAACTCCACCTTCAACTCGGATCACAACTATTTTTTGTATGTGTACTATACTTAAATTCTATCATTTCATCAATTTTCATATACCTTATTATAAATAAATGAAAGAATTGATAATTTTATTTAACATGAAAGTCTAGTAACTTTAGCTACAAGTTTACAGTGCTGTACTGCTGAATCCTGTGAACATCAGAATCTTTCTTGGGACACTGTAGGTAGAATCGACTGATTTTAATCCTGTCTCTTTAGAAGAACTCCCACCAGTTTGCGTTTTCCATCTGCTGTACATTATCTGCGCATAAGAAACATAAATATCATTGAAAACAGACGAGATGAGCTGTACAGCGCCCGAAAAACTCCATAAACTTCACTAAATTTCTTTCTTTCAATAGTTACAGTATTAATGCGCACCTGTGCTACCGCCCCTTTTTCACGTGCAACGTTGACGTTTGCGCGCTTAATTGACTTGGATTCACATGACTAAATTGCTTCCGGTAAAGTACTAAATGCATTCCTCAATTACCGCGCTTGCGGTCGTGCCAACTCAACTTGGACATACTATAGTTTTATGTACATTATACAATTATTATGAAACCAAATTTGGACATTTAATTTAAAGTTTCTTTAAATGGCATTTATTCTGTTTGTTTTTGATAAGCAAGCTCACTTGTTATTGGTACTAAAGCAAAACACTAGTTTAATTACAAGTCATCTTTGACACTTTTTATGCTTGTATTTATGGGAACTTACATTTCCTAAATAATAAGTGACAACTACAGTCAGACTTTTCTTTTCATCTCAACTGTAAGTCTGTAAAAACTTACTTTATCAAGATGTGACTCCCTAAAATGAAGATCATTATCACTTTTGCTGTTAATCTTTTTATCTTCTCTCAGGTCACAATCTATATCACCAAAGGACTGACACTTCACCATCTAGTAAATAATAATGCAACAAACACAGCAGATAATGGCTCCCTTTTAAAAAAAATACTGTAACTCTAGAGTATGGAGCTAATTTCTGTGTAGCAATTAATATGGCCATAAGAATAGCAGTTTCTTAGGGTATAGTCACAGATGTGTGGCAACTTCTGTGACATAGTCTGTCACCTGTAGTTTGTGTGTGAGCTTGTACTATCAATCCTTACATGTACCTGAACAGGTAATTGAATGTCTGTATTTTTAGCAGGTAATTCCACTGCTACTTCTTCACTTTCATCAGTTTGCACCTGAAATGAATAACAAATATACATGTACAGACTTCATACTATTGTAATCTAAAAATGATCATATTTAACACGATTAATTTGAGTTTTACTACATAATAATGTATATAAAATTCAATAGCTAACACTTTGGAAATTGTATTGTATGGTGTTTGACAGCAGTGAAATTAAATTACAATGTTCCTTTGTGTAAGTATATGAGACCATGAACAGATTTTTATAAGACAAATAAAAAAATTTAGCATAAATTTTTAAAGCAACACTTTCAGCTGCTTAAATAAATAAGAAGTTATCAGTAACAAACCTAATCATACGATTGTGAAGATATATATATATATTTGTATTGCATTATGTAAATGTATTAATTAAATTCTATCTGCATGACATAAAATTTCAGTATGGCTTAATATTTGCTATGCAAATTTAACAGTACTTTATTACATGCAACAGTATGTACATTTCCTACGCTAATCCTTACATGTACGAGAACAGGTAATAGAATGCCTGTATTTTCAGATGTGAATTCCACTAGTACTACTTCTTCACTTTCATCAGTTGGCATCTTTAATGAAAACACAGAATATACATCTACATGCTTTTGTCCTAATGCACTTTAAAAATGATCATATCTTAAAAGAATACCATAATTATAATTAGAGTTTTACTACATATATTGCATAAAATTCAATAGTTACCAATCGGGTGTCTGACAGCAATGTAATTAAATAGCAATGTTCGTGTTGCGACGTTGGACCATAAACAGGTTTTTACAAGACATTATAAACTATTTTGGTATAATTTTAAAAAAGAACACTTTTCATTTGGTATAATTTCTAAAAAGAACACTTTTCATTTGATTAAAAGAGAAGTCATCAGTTGATTTCAGATTACATCCTGTAGATGCAGGTTGTTTTGCACTTCATCTTTGCTAAGCAGTTTTGTTTGTTAAGCATCCTTCCCAGCTTATAAAACACCCATTTCTTTAATGTTTGAAATTATAAGTGGGACACTTAACTATCTGCATCTACACAATGTAGTTTTTTTGTTTTTGTTTTATTGGTAAGTAGCAAATCATTTACGTGAAATGACTAACATACACACAACAAAATTATGCAATAGCTGTTAATGAATCTTGTACTAGCCTTTGTTTTACAATACTTAGCTAAATATTTTAAACACTAAATATCAAATCAATAGGTCAAAAAATATTTAAAAAAAACCTGTTTTGAATGAGCGAAATAAGCAAGACACAGGCCGAATTCTTATGTTATAACCAAAGAACAAGTGTGTGCGTTAAAACGTGTGTTACAGTTACTGCTTTGCTAAAGAAAAGCACAAAAGTAAACATTTAACTAACCCATATAGTTTTACCATTATATTGAAATTATTACTTCCTCCATTATTTAAGACAAAAAATCTAGCAGTTTGTGAAAATATGTAGAATTTTTAAGGTATGGCTGCTAATATGAAAATGGGATATAATGTCCAGTCTAGACATGTTACACTTAACTACTAGAGCAGTTGAGAGTAATGAGCTTGCATTATAACTTGTGATCTCTTAAAATAATATTCGAATGATCAATAGTATTAGTTACAATAACTATACAATTTCATAAAACATTATTTCAACTGAAATGACAAATATACATAATACTTACATTTGGACTAGTAACTTCATGATTCTGTGATTTTCTTGATGAAAAAATTCTATGAAAGTCCCATAAATACTTGTTCAATACTTGACCAATAAACAATAATTTATGGAGAACGCATTATTTCAATATTTCACTTAATGTAGCAAAAAATTATATTATAACATTATGTTATATACAGTGCATTATATTATATTTTAACGATGTAATTGCCTCAGATTAGAACATCAAGTGACTTTATCATAGTATTCTTATTTCAGGCAGACTAAAGTCAAAAAAATATTTCAATTGTGTAAACTCATGATAATACTTTTGCATTAACCCTTTCATTGTCAAGTTTATGACGACTAGTTCAGTATAATGAAAACTTAAGAATATTTTTCTGAATAAACACTGGGAACATTATGTTAGATAATTGATTTTTTTTTAATATGAAGCATTGCCGATCAAATAAATTGCTCCATATGTGACCGTCTACGGGAAAACCGGGCACAACGCGGCGTGCGTAATATCGAGAAAAGATCGATCGATTTCTTAAAAATGTATTGTTTCAAGCCGACGGAAGGGAACGGTTAGGTCTATTATAGCGGGAACGACTTAAGCTACGATGATAAAACTTGGAGAGCTCAATATCTGGACGCCGACAACTCCGTAAGTGCAAAAAAAAAATTTTCGAAGGGTGCCGCGTTGTGCCTGGTTTTCCTATAGACGGTCACATATGGGGAGCTTGTGACAGTGAAAGGTTTAATATAATCTTTTTAATTATTATTCGTAAATTAAGTGTAGAATGTTCAACAATATGACAACAAATAAATTAAAACTGTTCTTTACATCATACTCAAGTTTAAGAGTGAAAAAAGAATACCTAAAATCTTGCTTTTTCTCAAAAATCAGCCCGAAATTTGAAAAAGTAGCACAATACAAGGTCTTAAATCGTTGTTGTCAGTGAATTTAGCTATACCTAAATCAGCAGTTACTTGTAAGAAATCTTCAAAATCAGAGTGTGTGACCGAAAGACAGACATGACAATTATTAAACCCTCTCGCGCATCTGCGCTGAGGGTAAATGATATGTAGTTTCAAATATTAAGACAATTCAGAAATTAAAAGCTGTCAATTTATATTATAGTCAAAATACTAATATTACATAATGAAAACAGAAATCTCTGATTAAACTTACTTTTTTATCATTATCCATTGAAAGAGTGTAAACAAAAACATGAGAATAAATACTGTCAGTATCCCGAAGACAATCAATGCTGCTACAAGTCAAACAAAAATTTTTTTTTTTTTGATAATTTTATTGTTACTTACTTGTTGTGGTGCTAAATGCTGCACTAGTTGTGACATTCATTTCAGTAATTGTTGATGAAAAAAAAATGCCATCAATTTTCACCACATTAGAAAACAAAATATCAACTTCAAAAATTCCTTCCATATTCTCATGAAAAATAGTCACCCAATAACTTCCACTTGAATTCAGGCTGTAAGAATTTGATAAATTACAAGTTCCATTAAATGCATATATATATTTCATACGAAGGTCATCACATCTGTGGAGTATAATTTGAATGTTTTCACTGCATGTACACATTACTTCAAAAGTAAAACTTTGGATAATTATTTCACAATCATCATAGACACCATTAGACAGATCTGCATAGGAATGAATAGTATATATGAATGCATAAGAACTATTTATAACTGATACAAATGTAAAATATAATTATATATTTTATTTTAGTACATTACTGGTTTTATAATACCTGATTAGCTAATTGTATAATAATCAAGAAAAACACAAATGTAATGAAGTGAAGTCTTCAAGCTAAACTTAGGTTATAATTTGTTACAGTGCAACAATATTAACTATGAATAAACCATGTAACTTTGAGACTTTGCCTCACATATAAATACATTTAATATTCTTAAATAGCTTTTGCCATTAATTCTCCTTATATACGATTCCATAATATCAGGGAGTTGCATGGACATTACTTGCTTAAAAACGATTCATGTTGATCCCAACATTTTGTGGTAATAAAATAAATTCTACACCCTAATATATAAAGAGTTGACAATAATAAATTAAAACCCAATAAGATGATGTACTGAGTAAAAAACAACTTTAAACCAGTCATTTGATTAAGCTTCACAGAGACCCATTCAATAAACTCACAATACTATTATATAATACTAGCAAATACCCCGCCACATAGTGGTACTTGACGTATTGCAAAGTAAGAATGCAGTAGCACAAGTTATCCTGCTCAATTATCATTCTCTACCATTAGTTAAGGCTAAATAAGTTTCCCTCTCCTGCTCTCTTTTTTCTGAACTATCTGAGCTTTTCTTCTATCCCACCACTCGTATCTTCATCTCTTCTTTTTGAGTCATGGCACCCCCTTTTCCTTTGTCTATCTCTCCTGCATTTCTGTCCGACTTTGAGCAACTTTTGTCTTCTATTTCACATTTTAGCCTTTTTTTTGAAAGCTAACCCCCCTTTACTCATCTATTCCACCTGCTTTTTAGTTATAATTAATCGCTCGCCTTTGTGCCTTCTCTTCCCTTCCATTTTAAACCTACACCGCCTTACCTCGCCGATTCCATCCGCTTTTCAGTTACAATTAATATCCTTTTACCTTCTCTTCCATACTTTCGCCTTCCTTTTTGATACCTACGCCGCCTTCCATCGTCTCTATTGCACCCGCTTTTTAGAAATAACCGGCACGTTCTAGAATGTGACGACACTTTACCTACGGTAAAGAGACTATGCTTTACCAAACCGTACCTAGCTCATGAATTATTCATGAATATACACACCGTCGTCAGTCGTCGTCGTCGTTACTGACACACTAGCGTATTATTATGTTATAGAAAATTATTTTTTAATAAATTGTGTTGTTACCAGTAAACCTATGTACATAATATAGCACTAACGATATACGTACTAGTTTTAATAATATTATATTACAAATCTAGGACTACAGTTGACATTAATACACTTAATTCTTTATCTTTATTTTCAATTCACATATGCGTATAATTATTGTATACGATAGTGAATAAGTTATACTGCGAATAAAACTTCCAAATGTAAAATAATATATATTTCTAGTACAACATTTTCCACATTAAAATCTAAGTTTATATAACTCAAATGAATTACCTATAATTTCTGCAGCTCTTTCACTTTCCATGATATCAATTTCAAATTTAATTTCTGAAGCTGGTAATCCAGAATGTATCTTATTATTAAATTCAATATCATATGCTGAAATAGTACTATAATTATAAGAAGAATTAAAGAAATGAAATCCTGATTCTGCTTTTTCCTTCATTACAGGATAGAGTAAAGGTTGATAATTATTTTTTGAAATTTTTCCTTTTGTCCAAAACAAATAAAGAACTCCTTTTGCTCTTGTTTCATTGATAAACATGGAAGAAATGTTAACTCCGTAATTTTCTTTGGTGATATTAATGTTTCTGACATCAAAAGTGCCTTAATAATGGACAATGTTGTACATAACAAGTTTTGTAGACACACTATTTTACAAGGTTATATAAAACAAATTATTACTAATATTTTCAGCAGAAAGAAACTATTCGTTTCATTTTCTTACTTCTGTTATAGCTGGCCAATCAAACTTGTGGAGTAAAGAGTAACAAAAATATGTGCATTGTTTCCTTATTTTTCTTCATGTTTTATGATTACTTTGACATTGACAACAATGAAAAAAAGCAATAATTATACCCCAAAGTGCATATGTGACCGGTTTTGGGAAAATCGACCTAAACGCAGCATCTAAAGTTTTCTAATTTATTCTACCAGTAGGCTGCACGGGGCCTTGGGATGCCGTCCTCCTAATTTAGAAGCTGTAGCACAAGCCGTCTTCGCCCTACAGCATTCCAGTATTTTTGCTAAACTTATTATTGCTGATTTCGAAAAAACGCCGGGTAAAGGCATTGCTAGGGTCAGGGGGCGTGTCTTGTGTCCGTATACTATTACTGCATGTCTCCGGGACACTATGGAATAAACCGGTTACAGGTGGATTGAAAGAAGTCTAAAAGGCTTAATGCAGGGCTCCTTAAGAAACTATGATGGCGAGAATTACGTGAGTACGTGAATTATGTAGAATAGTAAGTGAATTAGTTAGCTACAGTATTTTCCCCGCTGTTAGTGAAAAGCCCGCCAATAATTTCTTAGCAACTCTCCGTACACGAGTCCAACCGGCTAGTGTTTCTAGCCTCCTAGTGTGAGTTCTAGAGCACGCCAGAGCTTACAACTGCGTCATAAGCTAGAGCTAACTGGTGTCTATCCATTTCTGCCATAAATTTTTTTCGAAAAATATCAACCCATAAGGCTTTACCTGGGGATACTGAAAAAAATTGTTTGCCGCGTTTAGGCCGATTTTCCCAAAACCGGTCACATATTGTAGCATGAAGTCTTCACTGTTTCAGCTGGAATAAAATATAATGTGTACTAATGCTGCTATTAATAAACTCAATGCTAGAGAAATGGGACTGTAGTAGAATTCATAAAAAATTTAAAACATAACAATATGATCTCACTCTCGTGAAAAGTAGTAATAATGTATGAGATTTTAAAAGCATTTATTTGTAAATAACATTGATGACATATACAAGTGTAACACTACTTCCCTGGTCCTCATAAGCATGTTAAGGTTTCAATAAACGAAACATCTTGGCATGCACACAGGTATCTTGGGTTTACTTACAACTTTTACAATTAACTTAATAATAGTTTTTAAGTGATTAATGTGATGATATATAACAACAGTCATTCTAGAGTAGCGAAAATTAACCTAACAATGAGTTGGTACAAATTGATTTCATTAGTCTTACTAAGAGATCCTAGTGAGATGAAATTGGAACCACTTCCTTTAGGAGTATTTAATGAAACATTATTGTAATGCTTGTTATCATCTAACTGAAATTTAACAATTCTTGATTGATCTGCAGTTTGAGGCACAACAGTACCATCATTGTCAGTCATAATCATTGCATCAATTGCACATATACTCTGGTTCTAATATAAAATATATATATATACATGTATTATAGAATATTTACAAAATTATTAAGAAATAGTAGACTTACAAATGCTATGTTAATCATTGTAGTTCTATTTTCATATGCTGTTAATTCTACTTTATCAACTCCAGTTGACTCTAAATATATAGAGTGAAATATAAAAAAAAATATATATATATAAATTGGTCCAGAAACTGACAATATGATGGTTTTGCAACAGATGATAAAAAAATATCAGATGGGCCCAAGTTTATATATTTATTATTTGCACATGTCCTCGTGTACATGTTAGAGTATGACCATGTATAACAGAGATCATACTCATCCAATTATTAATTCTTTTCATAGTTGTATAATTATAATATAGTGTGTAACTTATTTCACATTTGCAAGCATACAATTAAGGATAGTATAACTACACCAGCTATTCTAGGATAATAGCACAAAATTAAACAAGAGGTCATATGAAATCCAAAAAACTGCTACAAAAGTACCAAAATTCACAACACTTTTCATTAGCAGTAATTTTATGTGTCTTTTGAATCTAAACATCAGTTAAAGTGCTCTAAGTGTCTATCATAGAGTGTTGACATTGTATTTTAAGAATTAATTCGTTAACCTTAATATACACATATGATATGTGTGTTAATACATACCTTCTTAATTCATAGTATGTAATATAACTTATAGTCTTTACGCTGATAAGGACAAACATGTAGTTATAAAACTTATACACACATGCTATAACTTGCAAAAGTCTGCAATGTCAGTAGCTACTGTGTGCAGTTCAGCAAAGGCCACAGCAAACTTATAGCAGAAAAGTCATATATAAAGTAAAGTAAGTTAGTGAGTAAATTGATCTAGAAGTTAGCAAAAACTCATCAAGTGTAAGGTGTCTGCATGTTAAATGTTCTTTCTGGATGAATACACAGAGCTTATCCTTCTGTTTCAATTCAATAACATTTTCTTATACCAGAAGGAACAGCAGTCAGTATGCCTCTCTAATACTGTCATCATGGATAGGGGTAATAAAGCTTTACTTGGTATAACCAATCAAAGTAATGCTGCTCGAGCTACTGTAAGAGCAAATTTCCATGAGATACTTATAGAGGCTTTAGTATGAATACTGCAAGTGCAATGGTGCATACTGCAAGTGCAATGGCGGTTACAACTATAGGAATCCCCATCACAGATCAATGATTATTAATTATACCTCAAACTATATAACATATTCACTACATACGATAACTTATTATTGGCGAGCGAGACACTTACAGGGGTAACATAATTGAAAATCGGGGATGTTTGTTTATTTATATATATGTTTGGACCTATGTATGTCATTTTGTACTTTGACCCTCCGTATTTTTGTGTTCGCTCGGCGTTCGATCCTGTCCCAAACTTCACTAAACAGAATCCTCTGGTTTAACGACCATTACCCGTATCACCTTAGAAATTGAATTGTTTACCACTTTGAATTGTTTTGCGGGTGCAGTTAAAACGCAAAAACTTATGGGAGCTCCATTTTTATTTGAGTTAGTGGCGGTGGTAAGTTAATACGCTATTTGTCACTGTTATAAGCCCTACTCAACAGCATTTACTTGAAAATTCATTGTCCACTAGACGAACCACGAAAGTAAGTCTTGCGTAGGTATGTTCAGTTGTGTGAAAGTATTGTGCGTTACAACTACTATAAAGAATATCACAAAGAAAATTTAAATAACGTGACTCGATTTTGTTGCTTCTTTTTCAATTCAAACAGTTGCGGGGAGCGGTTACTATGGCATTGAAACCCCTTTACCGCATATACTTAAATTAAAAACTCGACTTTATTTTAGTAGCTTGAGTGTTAGTTGTTAAAATCAATCATTTAACAATAGTGTAGTTTAAGGCTCGCTCGCCATTTGTGCTCAAGCACACCACTAGTTTAGCTACATAATAAATTTTGTAGCATTCAAATATACCTTTTTCTGCCACACCCTCACATTACCCTCAATGACTATTAACATTTGTTACATCAATGTACATTTATAGCATTACCAATTAAAATAGTGTGGCCAGTTTCGGCAGTTTTGCAGCAGATATATATATATATATGATTCACATAGTTCATCTCATTCCTTAGGGACATACATAATACCCTAAAATAATTGAGTTAATCGCACAAAATTAAAGGCATATGAGCCATGTCCTAGACTATTCTTTTTGATTGGTTATTTTTGTTTTGTTTTGTTATAACAAAAATTGACCTTATAACCAGCATTAACAATATTTCATGCCCCATCAACCAATTACAATAAGTAAATGCCACATACACATAGTAGTTACTTTGATTAAAACTTTATTAATAGTTATAGAAATATATACATACACAAATAAATACCTGAATATTGGACCAGTTCTGTTGTATTTGTACTATTTCCTAGTACATTGGAAGCCAACACTTCAAGTTTGTAGGCTCCACAAGCTAGCAATACTGGAAAGGACTCACAGGAATACACAGTGACATCAATACCACATATTGAATAAGATAGTGAAGGTTGTGATTTTGTAGTATTCCATATATTCACACAATAAGTGAGATCTGGATCAGTTCTTAGTACATCATAATGAAACGGAGCATCCCAGGAAATAGAAACTAGTCCACTAGTGTAAACAGTAGTATTCAAATTCGATATAGGATCAGGAAAACCTATAAGAGTACAAATCTTAACAATACAATTCTAGAGTAAATAGTGATGTTTTCATGTAATTATTTCATAAATAAAATGAATCCTTAACATTGAAATGTGTCGGTAGTTCAATATTATTAGCTTAGTAACATTAAAATTAGATATAATTCACAAAACTTTTCGGCTTGTAAGCCTTCTTCAGTTGCGAGGTGAGGTGCATATATGACCGTTTAAAATAAAATAGTCAACGAGAAATATGCACTTAGCCGTGGGTCAATTGACACTAAAGTTTTTGTAGGAACGGAGTCCACGTGGAGTTAAGCTCGAGGCCTTTGTCTAAATTTAAGGTAGTGTTGGTGCTCTGTATATTAATGCTTCTGTTAGCCTCCTATGGAAGTAATTTGGTACCATTTTCAAAACTCTTGATTCATTCCAGTTTACTCTATGTGATTTTTCCATGCATGTACTGAGATGCCATTTTTGTCATCCATTCTTTCCATTCCAAATGGTTGTTCTTTCAATCATTTTTTCTAAATTCCGGCCAGTTTTACCCACATACACTGAATTGCAGTCCATGCATGGTATTCTGTAAACAAACTCCTTTCTTTTTCTCCATTGGTGTTGCTTGTTTAACATGTACAAGTAATTTTCTAAGAGTTGTTGAAGTCTGAAAATTTACTTTGATGTTCAGGGAATGGCAAATTCGCTCAATTTTCTCACTAATGTCTTTGATGTATGGTAAAACCAAAAGTTATGATTCATTTTCTGTGATGGAATTCATACTTTTTTATCTTCTTAATGGTTGCTGTTTCTATAACTGATAAAGGATAGCCATTAGCCAAGAAAATTAATGATGAATTGGTATTTGTTTTCTTCCTCTGTAGTAACTTGTATTGGCATGTTTCTTTTTTGGCATTAGTAAGAAAATTGAGCGAATTTGCCGTCCCTGAACATCAAGTAAATTTTCAGACTTCAACAACTCTTAGAAAATTACTTGTACATGTTCAACAAGAAACACCAATGGAGAAAAAGAAAGGAGTTGTTTACAGCATACCATGCATGGACAGTAATTCAGTGTATGTGGGTGAAACTGGCTGGAATCTAGAAAAAGGATTGAAAGAACATCTATATGCAGTGAAAAGAATGGATGAAAAAAATGGCATCTCAGTACATGCATGGAAAAATCACACAGAGTAAACTGGAATGAATCAAGATAGTTTAAAATGGTACGAAATTACTTCCATAGGAGGCTAACAGAAACATTAATTATACAGAGCACCAACACTACGTCAAATTTAGACAAAGGCCTCGAGCTCAACTCCACGTGGACTCCGCTCCTACAAGAACTTTAGCGTCAATTAACCCACGGCTAAGTGCATTTTTCTCGTTGACAATTTTGTTTATTTTAAACAGTCATATACACCTCACCTCAAAACTGAAGAAGGCATACGAGCCGAAACGTTTTGTGAATTATACATAATTTTAATGCTACTAAGCTAATTACCAGGAATAGAGTAGCAAAATGAAAATCTACGAAATATTTGTCAATGAGGATGCTTTATAAGTTTTATTTGTGAGAAACTGCATTTTACAGAAGCACTAGATTTGAAAATTATTGAAGTAAGCTTACTTAGAATAGAAAGTAAGACCTTACAAGTTAATATTTGTTTAAATGACGTCAACATTAATAATATGTGACCGTCTATAGGAAAACCAGGCACAACGCGGCACCCTTCGAAACAATTTTTTTGCACTTACGGAGTTGTCGGCGTCCAGATATTGAGCTCTCCAAGTTTTATCGTCGTAGCTTAAGTCGTTCCCGCTATAATAGACCTAACCGTTCCCTTCCGTCCGCTTGAAACAATACATTTTTAAGAAATCGATCGATCTTTTCTCGATATTACGCACGCCGCGTTGTGCCCGGTATTCCCGTAGACGGTCACATATATACACGTACATACATACATACACATACATACATACACATATACATACATACATATATATATACAAGCACATGTACATACATACATATATACATTCATACATACATTTATACAAATGGTCTCCACAGTACATAAGCCTTTCATCACAATTTTAATAGTAACACAACGCCAATATATTTTTATAGTATACCTTGAATTAATATTGTTACTTCATTACTTGTAGAGTTTGTTCCATCAGAATAACCAGCCTCACAAGCGATATTTGTATTATTATATAGTTTAGAAATAGAGTTCCATATCAAATTAGATCCTTGAGGATTATTAAATGTACTAACATTACTGATGGTTTCACTATATATTGATCCATTTAACTTCCAATGAATGTTATCAATGGTGCCGATGCCAAGAGAAGCGCAAGTAATGTAAGCTTTGTCTCCAATATACAAATATTGTCCATGATTTAATGTCACTATTACAATGTCAAAACGTGAAATAATTACAATTTCAATGAAAATTTACACAGGAATTTCTATACTATGGGCGGGCGAGCGAAGTGAGTGAGACTGTATTAGTGGTGGATAACGAAAAATTTGTTATGTTATATATATGTATGCATTGTACATATGCCCTTTAACACTCACATATTTCCTTTTTTCCTCTTTAAAATGCAGCATTCTTGGCTTACCCCCATATTATTTTTAGTACTACTGGAGTAAGCAGTCTTTTTTTTTTTAAGTTACACTCAAATTTGTGCAATAATGCTTAAAAAATGTATTGTCAAGTCACAATAACCTGTGGTTAATAGTTACTACGGTATCAATAACTCTCTAGCCAAATACAAATGAAACTCAGCTATTTTCGGTAGTGGAGTGCATTTTTTGTCAGGAGCTACTGATCTGGGCAGCCAGAATGGCTTCAATTCATGATCTGATCATTGAGGTAAAAAGTACTTTGGTATTATTTGTTAGCTGAAACTAATGGTTAATAGCTATATACAATATTCATACTTACGACACATGTAAAATCAAATCATGTGTTTTTAGAGTGAATGACATTTCACTTAGGAATGCTAAATTTGTACTGCAGAAGCTATCATTACTGAGGTAAGAGATTATTGTAGTTGTTGTAACCATACAAGCTCATCGCTATGTAGAATTAGAGCAACAAACCCTCAGCATGAGTCAAATACGGAATAATTTGCAAAAGAAGTCACTAGTTTTAAAGTGGACTTATATTCCTTTTCTCTCAAGGAGTATAAGTCCACCATATTCAATATCCGCTGTTGACAGAGTGAATGAATGAATAACAAAGGGTCTACTGTGACCCGCTCATGCATGCACGCTGAGGGTCAATAAATTAATTATTATTTATGCAATGGTGAAAGGAAACTACTGAACGTAGCAGAATACTGAAGGATAGCTCACCATTTGTGATGCTAGGGGACATTGCCCATAAAAGCTGGTACCTACTGCGGAGCTGACAGCTTCGCGTTTTCTCAACAAAAAGTAGCACAATAAAAGGTCTTAAATATTCGTCCTGAGTAAGTTCATACCTAAATCAACTGTTAATTGTAAGTATTCTCCAAAATCAGAGCATGACAGACAGACAAACAGACATGACGACTACTATAACTCTCTCGTGCATGCACGCTGAGGGTTAATAATAGAGTAAAGTTTACTTTCTTTGGTTCAATACATTGAGACCACAGTGGACTTAAAATGACTACAATGACCCAATATCACCTAACATTATATTGCTTACTATTTTCAATAAAGTTGAGGCTATTCTACATAAAACTTGGCCTTAAGCGTAGTAGAGTGAATATATCATATAGCAAATATAGCTACATGGACATATAAATCAAACAACACAATGACATAAAGAAACCTAAACCAACTGAATCCTTCATAATTAGATCTTACAAATGCCTGCCATTTACTTTCTTCAGATACGTATGGAAAATATCTGAATGGGAAGACTCCTAGTGGTGCAAAAATGGCCATTTTGCAGACCAACATTGCAGGAAGGATTTCTGAACTACGCCTTTTTTCTAAAGATCGCTTTGGAATAGTAATCAAAGGACCATGCTGGTCTGAAGCTTCAGAAATAAATTTTCTAAAAGGTTCGATATTAGCTATCTAATCCAGGTAGAAGTCACTTCGACCGCTCGATTTCGATCACCCAAGTTTGATGAGCACGAGTTTGGGTAAAGAGTAGAAGAGTAGAGCCCCTCATTGTTCAAATATTGGTGTGGCCATGGCCGCTCGGCCACACTCATTCCGATGGCCCAGAATAAACATATTAATAATATATACGTATATTTCACCACACGAGGTGGTTTACCAGGAGGCACTGTATGGACACCCCAATCTCAGCCATTCACACCAAATACCAAATGAGTATATAATTAATAGCATACCTCTAGTTTCTATATTTTAAAAAATCAATAATGGGGTGTCCAGGCAGTGTCTCCTATTAGACACCAAAACTAAGTTCTCCAACATCCCGATTTTTAACAGTGTACATATTACATGGTATATACACTAAAACCCAGTTTATTCGGACCTATTAAATACAAGTACCTGAGCTACCTTTATAAGCATAATTATTAAGGTTGGAGCTACAGGAAAAACATGCAAGTAAATAGGAAATTTGCAGCTGTGGGCAACACCTTGGTCAGGGGCTTTGTTAAAAATTCTAGTATATATATTATATATATTTTTATAGTTATGCTCACAAAGATTTCTTAAATATTCTTCAGAACATCCACACTTGTTTTTAAGATATTTATGTTTATTTCAAGCTTACTCACTGTGACTGAATCGTGAAAGCTATGCTACATGTATCAGTACTTATGTGATGAAGTATTCACAAAAAATTTGGATGCGCTTAATTATTTGGATGCATCTGTGCATAACAATAATGAAAATGTCCTAATAAGCACTACATAGTCACATTATGTAAATAAAACAAGTGCTTATGAAGACTTTAATACCTGAAAAACATGACAATGCAGCAAATTTTAACATGATCGATGACAATGTCGCCCCATTCATAATTAACAAAATAAAGCAGGACGTCCCATCACACATATAGCAGTTTTAGAGTGCAAAATAAAGATATGACTGCCACAAAACAAAAACAAGTATAATTTATCAGAAGATATGCAGGCCTAGGAGAGCTCCACGAACATTTTAAAGAAAAACTAGCTACACTACGCATGCAATATATTCTTGTAAAGCCTCACTGACCACTGACGGTAAGATGCAGGTTTTATCCATGCCAACCATTGCATTATCTTGTTAGTTTTCAGTTATATCCTAGTTTTCCATTATAACAAACTCTATTATTATCCCTTATCGAACCTGTGAAATTATTAACTATTTGTGGTGTGCAACTACTGTTTCAACCCTAGCCAGCCAATTGTTCAGTTAGCATCTAGTTTCCTGCTCAATTGCAAATCCCAAAAGTTATGCACTAAAATATTACAATTTTGTAATGGTAACAACTTCAACAGTTTCAGCATATATGGCTCTTGTGGTCAAAGTGACAGTACTTGGGAAAAGGGACCAATTACGTAAAAAAAAAATGTACAGTAGAGCCCGAACACCGACAATTTTTTTTTTTATTGGCCCACTGGTATCTCCTACCCTTTAGCTACACTGACACCAAATTTGAGTGGGTGAAACCGTTGTTAAAGGTCCAAGCGTTCCGTTTAAACACAGCCACCTTTTATTCTCTTTTTTGACCTTCCTTGCGTGCACGGAAATCCAACCCGCGAGTAATTGAAAATCGTGGGTGAATTCAATTTGTTGCCTAGCAACAAATTACCTCGACCTCAGAAAATCGCTGGTAAATTCTTATAAGTTTTTGTTATAGCATTGCAGCAACAAAATAGAAATAATAAACGTGAATAATCAAGCTATATAAGTTAATGTTGCTATTTATGGGGTCTTGTAATTGGGAGTCTGCAGATCTGGAGACTCTCCTGGGACTATTATTGTGTAGACACTGGAAGTCTGACTGGACAAAGGTTTTAGTGATGATAAGGACTTCTGTCACACATTATCTGGAGTCTGCAGATCTGGAGACTCTCCTGGGACTATTATTGTGTAGACACTGGAAGAATCAGCTAGTTTCTGACTAGACAAAGGTTTCAGTGATGATAAGGACTTCTGTCACACTGCAACAAGAGAAGGCAACACATTGTGAAAGTCCATCATTTTGTTCATTTTTGTTCATTGTTCAGAGATTCCTACTATTATTCATTGTTCATTTGTTCCAAAACAGGCAACAAGTAGGCTGACACACTTTCCTAAACTTAACTAGCCAGTGAAATAACAAACCAAGCTAGTTGATCATTTCTAAAAGAGTGACTGTATTACAGTCACTATGACTTACTGTAACTATTAAACTGTTGGAAACAGAAAGAAAAAAAAAGAAAGAAGAAGCACAAAACGGCCTGCAAAACTATGTCTATACTCATCTAGTGCTACTTAAAGCCATGCCTGTTTAGTACCCTTACACAACATAGGGTTTGAAATGAGTAGGGCCTTTCCCATAAACGAAGTAAGCGGCCCCAACTATAACTTACTGCCGTTCAACTGAGCACCGCCATTTTCCAAGCACAAATAAAAGTCTTACGTAACCCGTAACACTGACTTCCGGTTAGATTACGGAATTCAACGCTAACTCCATCAGAAATTGAATAAGAAGTTTTAATTGCAGTTTTCTCAAAACGACTGTGCTCAAGTTGATTAGATTGCCGCTCGTATATTTAGTGAACCAAGCAGCGCCTGCCTATAAACTTGGTACCAAAGTACCTCATTTTTTCAATTTTTGATGCAATTGGTCCCTTTTCCCAAGTACTGTCACATATAGTGTTAATCGTTGCCCTCATATGTTCTTTTCAAAACCTATTGATGGCTTTCTATCAACACTGTGAAAATTCAAACTATTAGAAATTTTGTTTTCACTGAATTTAGTAGCCCTTGCAATCAGATCCACAATATAGGGATAAGTGCCTATCTAATTTGAATCGAGAAAATTCATAAAATCACTTGCTTGCTCTTTGTCAGCAGTGAAGTGGAACGTTAAATTTCGTGGTATTTCAAATATTTTTGTATTAAAAAAACAGATATGATTTTTTGTATTATGGTAGCTTTGTAAGCCAGCTTAGCGAAATCACAGTTCATTGAAGATAACACTTATAGCTAATATATATATATAATATATATATATATATTTTGAGCCTCCAGGTGTTGTAATATATCTGCGATATCTCCATGGAACGGTGTTGCTCTTCTATTAGTAATTACATGGCAAAAACAATGATGCAGAACAATAGATAAGTAATAAGGTACAGTGAAAAAAAACAACTTTTTGTATACATTTACACTCTAGAACTTGTCCGTTCTACACACATAATATAAACAAACTAATATCCCCGATTTTCAATTGTGTCACCCCTGAATGTGTCTTGCTCGCTCTGCTTGCTCGCCAATTAAAGATGGTAGATGGGTTACCCTTGAGGCACAATAAGTGTTCCTCATATAAACAAGACCCATATTATCTCAAGCTTCAGCTGAGAATAGTGAGAAGCCATATGAAGATGGTCTTCACACTGAGATGTAGCAGTTATCAAGCACAATAGATAATATACTTGCTCATGGAAATAGTGTCAACAAATATTGTCACAATAAATTAATTCAGAAAGTCTTCATAAAAAACATGAAGTGAAAAACTATTTAATCTAATTTTAATTTCAACATGAGCAAAATTAAATATTTGCAATTTCACAGAGCTCCTCATCTGCTGACAACTGCCCAGCATGCAACTTTATACCACTTTCTATGTGCACCACAGCTAATCATAAAAAATAGTCTATACCTGATTGAAAGGTATGGTTAACATTTTGCCGGACTACAACTAACAATATGTAATATTTATTTACTTTTAGTGTATATGTTACTATAATACATTTCCAAAATTAGCTTTAGAGTGTTTATAATCATAATTTTGCATCTTTAATATGAATGACTCCTCTAACATAATTATGATGTATTATACAGAAATAGTGTGATGATACATGGTTAATAATTAACCACATTCACATATGACCCTTATGAAACTGCCACTTAGTCAAAAAAATCATCAAATAATGATACCAATTATTACAACAAAACTACTATTGTCAATCTTTATCAGTTTTACAATATAAGCAGTATGAGTTACTTAATAATAATAGCCAAATTGCACACTTATATTAAACCTAAAATACAAATTGCTTAATGTAAAAAGAGAAATACTATAACAAATACAGTTAAGATTGTATTTTTAATCACAACTTGCTAATACTAGTTCCATCTTACCTGTTACAGTTCCTTCAGCAGGTAACATTAATAAATTGAAATATAACAGTAAAAATGAGACTGTTCTAAATCTTCCATGGTACTGATAATTATTGATCTTTTTTGAAGTTTTCCATGTCTGCATATATAAAAAATCAAAACCAGGTAATAAGGATAAATCTTTGTCTAATAGTAGTTGTTTGTGTGAATTAATTTGATAAAAATGGGTTTCTAATGAAAATACGATAGAATAACCACAATGAATAATATTAATAAGGTATAGATTATTATTGTCATTGATAAAACAGTAGTTTTTACCTCAGCCCATATCTAAGTCAGTTCAAATTAAGTTTGCCAAACAACAAAACTGTACAAGACAAATGCATTTTCCCAATTGGAAACTAATTGTTGTCACAAGACTGTAGTAATTATAACATGTGAATAAAATCACACTCATGAGATATACCTATATAATTTCCCTCCAATATATTTGATGTATGATGTCTTTTAATATTGCACACTGTATTGTTAGCTAAGCTTTACTACAACATCTTAGTCTCAACTGCCCACTTTTTACCATTCACATTGCCATTATCCATGACAGTTTCTAAAACAATTACTAAATGTTTACTTCTGAAACAATCTACATCACATTTACTGATTTCTCCAAAGGTAGCCTCGGAGCAGATGTAGCGACTCACACTACTCTCTTGTTTCTCCTTGCACTATCGATGAACACATCCACATTAATGAAAAAATGCGTGGCACTCATTCAAATTGATTAAACCGCCCAGAAATGACTCCAAACTTCATACACAGACTGACTACGACCTTAGCTACGAAAATTGCGTTGCAATTTCTTTTAAAGAAAAAAATTCGGGCGCGCTGCCGCGAGGACCAAATTAGCAATCAACTAGCTAGACGAAACAAAGCAGAGTTGAGAAAAAGTACAACGAAGTTTTTGAAGACCATCAACCAATATAGCAGTAGACAAAGAATTGGCTCGTCAGCAACGGCGTGCCGCGGAGGAGTTGTGGATTATATACTTGAGGCTGAGGAGCTCGTAACTTGGATGAAACAGGCTTCCAAGGCCCGTTTTTTTTAATCTAGTTAGTTCATTAGCATTACTCTTTCGGATCCACCATTAGTTGGGGCTCTACAAACACCAAGAAAAAAGTTAGTAATCCCTAGCAACCAAAATCCAATTATTATGAATATTTCCGTGGGCGATGTCCCAGCACCCTTAAGTGTCCACATTGTATTAAATTCTACAACTTGATTTGTTAGTTAATGAATAACCACATAGAGTGTGATTAATAAAATTAGGTTAACATTCTGTATAAAATAAATTTCTTTGTAGAAATTTTGCTACTTTCCATTGCTCTACTAAACTAAGTAGTTACACTGTACATAGAATAATTTCGTTAATTGAAAAATCACTATTTAAGTATTAATATAATAAATGCTAAATGAGAGTTTACTGAAAGCATTGCAAATAGCATATTAATATAGCCAGAAATACTTTACCATGAAGGCTAAGATAACACTCAAGATCTTTCGTATCGCAATATCCACACACCAATCTGACATTTCATCCTGTAGACTTGGTACTACTCTCTCTTCATAATCCTCTTTCTTTCTTATTCTTTTTCTCTAAGAAAAATTTAAAACTTACCTAAATTTACATCACATATTAACAACACATTTAGCTTTATGTTAGCATAATATATTCTGCATAAATAAAAAAATACATGAATCCTGAAGTTATGTTGTTATGTATCCTGACTTTATTGTCATATGCATTCTGACTTTAACCCTTTCCTTCCGGACTTAATTTTACCATGCGTCGACGACCTCAGGCAACAACGGTTAATCCAAATAATTAACGTTATATTTTTATATCTTTTTTAGGCTCATTGATACCCTTAAAAACAAATTTTACCGTATAGAGCTTGCTTTGAGCTTTCCAACGCTATAAATAATGAGACTGTTAGGTGATTCTACCGCCCATAACAATTCCATACATTTGAGCTACCAAAAAATGTATTGACAATATTTGTAAATACTTGTACCTAAAAAATAAAAAAATATATAACCACTTGTCAAAAAAAGTTATTATTGCAAATACATATCATTACAATGATGCAGATCTTAAACCTTCTGTTCTTTCATCATAGGTGAGATAAAACTTCTGTGACCGAGGTAACTTTTTATATAATTTTTCATAGAGACCACGGTAAAAATTTGTGACCGACCTAGGCATAAATGCAAAAGTTGTGAAATACTCTCGAAGCTACCTTTTTCCTAGCTTTAGTAAAGCTCTGGGAACATGTATTTCAAATTTTAAGCATCTAACTAATCGTTAAGTGTCCCTAAAATATCGAAGAAGCCGACAGGGTCTTGGAACGCTTTAAAGCGTCTATTGGAAGGAAAGGGTTAACAGTGTCACATATCTTAAATATATATATATTTATATATATAATAACAAAAGTGTGGTTACACCTTAACATTTCATTCGTTTGCCATCAAATATTTGTATGAGTAATAGCACAGGTAACCGCGCTATTCGGGATTAATAGCACAGGTTACCCTTGCTATCACTCACTAATAGTAGGCAAACTTTTTAAAATGTCATTTGCAATTGTAGCTATACTATATCGTTCACTCACTATCTCCTTACTTCAGGATTAGCTTCCGCTGGAACTTCGTTTTCAACCTGCGGCTCCTCCTAATCTTTTGAAAAACATTCCGTCTAATACCGGTAGAGCTTCTGCGGTAAAGAAGACATCTTTCTCCAACTTGAAACTACTCGAACTGTACATTTCCAAGGTTAACTCTGCACGTGTGCGCACTTACCTGTGCTATTTCACTTAGCTACCGAGGTATTTCACTTAGTTTCCACTTAGTTACCGAGGTATTTCAATTAGTTACACGCTATTTCACTTTTCCCGTGCAATTTCAATTGAACAGTGGTTAAGGGACTGATGCAGAATACTGACGTTAGAGCATTCCGTTGTAATTGTTTCTGGACTGATGATTCACAATAGTGTCCTTGGGCTGCCAATTCACATGGCTCAATTTCACAATGCTAGTCAAGACATTACAATAAAAGACAAGTTTTTAAATGGTTATGAATCAACCAAGAAATATAATATGTCAAAAGCGCTTACCATTCATTGTTTAGCTTGGAGCGCTTCTACAGGCTATACAAATGCTAAAAAAAAATTGCATTTAAAGTTTTATGAGTGACTTCCGCGAACAGACGTTTACACTATTATGAAAGAATTACATAATGTTAATAAGATTTTCCCAGGTAAAGGTGACCTCACGGCCACAGTTTTTGTTCGGAGTATTGGCTCATTACTTGTCCAAGACTTCATGAAAAAAGTTTGTAAGCTTTTAGGCTTTAGTACTACTTAGTCATACTGACTAAGCTAGAGTTTATGTAGTAAGCTATTCTTCCTTCAGCCATATTTTTCGTAAGCTTCCGCAGGTATCATCATAGAAATGGCGACCAGCATTCTCCATTTGCAGATGGGTACTATTAGAATGGTAGATTATAACTAAACCCTTATTTTACCGATGAAGCTTTTGCCCAAGTCAGCCGAAATTTTAACCTTTGGTAGTTTGATAATGAGGTTGCAGAAAACGCCAATAATTTATTATTTTTTAATTGAGGTAAATTGACTTTACTGAGCATTTACTCGACTTTAATTTGTCATAACAGTCGACTTTATCATAGTTGGTCATATATGGAAATATTATTATTTTATTTATTATTTTTATAGCAAAGTTGCCTGATAATATTATACAGCAACCAGTCTTGTAGATATGTTGTACAGATAGTTATACCCGTATACAATCTGTGATGCAATTCTGGCTAACAGATAGACTCCAGTATTCCACTGTATAGGCTAATAGATATTATCATCTTTCTTGTGAGATAAAATACTGAGGTACTGGGGGAGGTTGGGATGTGCCCAATGCATTTGACTGTAAATCAGTAGCCATAAATATTTTTTTTAAATCTTTATTAAATTTAAGTCCCAAATAATAAGATGTGATCCAACCAAATTAAGTTTTTAATACACTGTAATAACATCCTTGTTCACTTACATGAAAAGGTGTACTTCCTTCATAAGGTCTACTCCCGCCAGCTACAACCACCATGTACTTTCTTCCCTCTTTCCCCTGTACTTTCTCTCTGTCTTCAATTGTCTGAACTTGAATATCACCATCACTTTTCTGATCAGTCAATTTTTTTACATCTTCTTTATACTACACAAAATGACCAGGATAGTATATAATGCTGAAAGCCAATAAATTCAGTAAGAAACTACTTTACCAAGATTACAACAAAACGAGGAAAATACAACAACATTTTAAAGGGATAACTTGACCATTATTTGAAATGTGTACTAATAATATATTTATAATATCTGCTGTTGCTAGAAGCAATATCCATAACAATTGTTTATCTTTACCACTAGCATATAACAATGAAGCAATCCAGACGTTTCAACACCTATACAGATGTCATCATCAGGACATTAAGGTTTTGTCTGTTTGTAAAAGTAAAAACAAGCATTGTGCATTGGAATACTGGTTTATTAAAATGTTGGATTTAAGAATGAACAGGGACCAGGGTACTCTGTCATGTGATTATGATTACCAGGTCAGGAAAATCATAAAGCAGCAGAACAGCTAACAGTCATCTTACACAATTATTCTTGCCCCAAGACATTTCCTTTTGCATCCACCCTCTAGCACAAACATGTTCATTTTTTTGCTAATTCCCTGGGCATTTCACTTATTTGTACTATTCTCACTGATGATGACATCTGTATAGGTGCCTAAATGTCTGTATTGTTTCATTGCTATATGCTAGTGATAAAGAAAAAAAACAGTTATGTACTAATAATAGCAACAAATACTTTATATATATATGATTCAAATTGACAAAATATGACACATCACTCTTAAATATACTAATCATGTTAATTATAAGGAATCTACAGTAGGGGAAAAAATTTCCCATTGAATTGGTTTAAGGACTTTCTAAAGTCTGTACGGAAGACTTTTAACACAATTTTTTTGTGCAACTTTTAGCTGACTTTTTTGGCAATTTTTTTTTTTTGTATCAGACTTTTTTATCTAGAGACCTTTCTGAGTCTGACTTTTTTAAAGTTAGGGGCAGAACCCTTCTAGAGCACTTCAGTTATTGTGGTTAAACAAGTACAGGACAGCACCTGCTTGGTGTGTAGCAGCTACAAAATCAGATTAAAACTAGGCTGCTAACCATTTTTAAAAAGAATAAATGGACTTTAAAAACAGGTTTAAAAGTTGGTTCAGCAGCTGGTGACTTGTGTAGTCGGCAGGCATTGGTTGATAAAAAGTCATTAAAAAGTCTCCTTACCCTAGAGACTATTTTTCTGTTAGTCTCTAAAAAGTCTGGTCACTATGGGAATTTTTTTTTACCTCTACTGTAAGTTTAAAAATAATTGTTCTCATTTGAAAATAATATTAATAGTTTTCTCCACTTTTTCAGATGTAATACACTCATGTTATATGTAGTTATAAATTATGCATGCTAATAATAAGCATACAAATATTTATTTATCTCTGTAGTTATGTCATACTTAATTCTTAAACCATTTTGTATCTCTGTAAATTGTTTAAATGTTAAAATATTTAATTAGCACATAATAATTGTTATGAAAGTAATAATAATCAGGAAAAATAAATAAATAAATATACTGCACGCAATATCTAATTTCTACTTGGAGTATAATCACTTGTAGCATTACCATTCTAACGTCAATGTAGTTTAGCAGATTCTCAACTGCAAAAGTCTTCAGTTGAAATACTAAGTCTAACTTTTCATTATACTTTCCCATCTATAACAAAAAAAATAATGCTTGTTGTACAAACAAAAATTTGATGAAATATTTATATATCCATATAAAATTATATACTGGATTAATTTATTTGATTATATCTGCATCTTGCAAGCATTCAATATTTTTCCATATAAAACACCGCATAATGATACTCCAATGTGTAGCGGTGGAAAACTGAATTTATAGGTACCTCTGAATGTTTACTGTTTTCTTGACATACACTATGAGGATGACTTTTCACTTTAATGCTTGTATTTTCACTTGCATTAGGCTCATAACAATTTATTAAAATATCTACCAATGATGACCGACGACATACTTATTCATGAATAATTCATGATTTGGTATCATGTGAGACTCCAACCCTTTACCGCCTCAGGTGCACTTATCACGCATACTTATTATAATACCGCTTGGACCTGCACTTCTAATGTATCCTGGAGTGTCTTATTAACACTGTTGGGAAAGAGTGTTCACTTACACTAGCTAACTGTAATCCATCACAAATCACGGGTGGAAGAAAGGCAGAGAAGCAGGAGAACTCAAGAGTCAAGAAAAATAGTAGCAGGTGAGAAAAGGTTGACTGATATATCTGCTTCAATGAAAAAGTGAAATAAAATGTAATGAAGGACAGAGATGAGGGGCTGGAGAGTTCAACAAAGGAGGAGAAAGGAATCCATGAGTTCAAGGGATTGAGAAAACATGAGATAGCTCAGGAAAAAAGGGATCAGCAGAGGGAAGCCATGGATAAATATCTTACCTTATTGCAATCTAAATTTGCAAAGATTAGTATATTAACCCTTTCACCGGTATAACTGCCTTATGGCGGTCGAGGTACCCATCGACACAAAAAGAAGTATAAAAAATGAACCGCTCACGCCATCGACTTGTTTTAAACACCAAAATAGAGCTTAAGCTTAGCCTTATTGCATATAATTTTTATTAACACGCAGGTATACGGTAACTAAGGAAACCGTAACGTACTATTCCGTCAAATTTTATTAGCCTACTCAGCATAAGCATGGCTTTGTGGCTGAGTGTAGACGGTGTTGTTAGTTTGTTGTTTGACGACGAGTTTGGATTATCTGAAGCGGAGAGCGATGAAAGGGACTTGCAAGAGAGCAGTACAGATATTTTTGCTTTCATTGGATCGCCAACAGTTACTTTTAGGGAAGTGAAAGCTTTAGAAGATGCTGTGCATTCTTCTGATGATCACTTGCAATGGGTCTGAATCTTCAGATGCTGAAGGTGAGTCATAAACACTGGGCATGTCTTAGATAGCTGTGCTTAGCAATACAAGGATAGTTAGTTCTAGGTTTAGCTAATAGAGCATAGTAATCTCGTATTCAATGCTCCTTTTGCAAGGTCCATTTACGTGTTGCACCTGAATTAACTGGGTTTTTTTAATATAGCTACTCTTACAGATTTTTCATTATAAACAACATTTTTGTAAAACTTTAGATTTTTCATTATAAATATATAATTCAATCATCTAGATGTAAATCTAATTGTATAATCAACATATTATCACTTTTATATTAAAATAATTCAGAAAATATTATGAAACATTAATTAAAATGTTGTGGTTTGTTGCTAGGCAACATACATGCGGTTTTTCAAAATCCCTAACGAGTGTGCTACATGAATATATATGGTTGCTAGGTACTTTTTTCAAATGTTTAATTTGTTATGATTTTTTTAAATCTATTTACATATTTTCTTTTTAAAAATCTACTGGTGAAAGAGTTAAGAGCCACGGAGTGGTGGGATACTTGCTATATATATATATTATATATATATACATATAATATTGTTTGTTTTTTCATAAGTGGATAAAGTTACAAAAATGTCTATGTGACATATCTAGGTATACGTCTCACACAGCATCAAAGTCAAAAAATAAATATATAGAGTGGTGGTTACAGCAATCAATACCGCACTTTATGCACTAGTTACTATCACAGCGGGAATTCCTGTGCAACTCAATATAGCAACAGGAAGTCTGAATAACAGCTGACTCAAAGTGGAATAATTGATTTGATACAAGAATGATTTCTTACCTGCAGAAGCAAATTACTATCTTTGGCTATTGTATTAACATATGATAACACAGATAATCCGGAATATCACAGTTTCATGCCATTATATCTCAATATTGTTATTGAGTTGACTTCCTCTTAGCAATGCAATAATGAAAGTCACCAAAATTATCCAACTCTTACTACTAAAGTTCAGTTAAAAGAACTGACGCATGAGATACACTTGGCATGTATACAGATGTTTCTACTAGCAGCCTACTATATTATGTCAACCATTACATAAAATTATATAACCTATGTATTCACTATTTCACTGAAGATATGATCTTTATAATCTTTAAAACTTGTACGTCCTTCACATGCATCTGCAGCTATATCTTCATCAGGATTCTCAGCAGCAATCTGTGGAACAATAAAACAAATAGCTAATAGTAATATTATTAACAGTCATAATAAATGAAAAAAGTCTGGAATTTGCTTAAAAATTAAAATAAATAAGAACACCTAATAAACATGCACATATAATTTTATTATTGCATTGCATTTTTTTAAATTTACTATGTTTCCTCATATTAGTCTCTGCTGTTTCTTAACTATAGAATAATATGAAGCACCATAGGTGTGAACCCTCAGCGTTACTATAAAGTAGCTAGCTATTACAAGACCCAAACACTATTTATTTATAATTTGGTGTAGTTATAGTACGTCAATATGTGGCTAATTCAGGCTGATATGTAGCTCGTGCTAATTAAACCTCAGTGCGCATGCACCTGAGGGTATAAGTAGTCAACCTGTCAGTCATTCAGTCATTCACTCATTCAGTCATTCAGTCAACAGGGGATCTCGAAGAGTACGGCTACCCAGGCTTTGAAAGCGACATCAAACTATAGCACTTCACAGAGTAAGTCCCTTTAATGTGCCAGAATTGTTAGTTTTGACTTAGTTTTCAAGAAAAAGCGAGTAGAATTTCAGTCCTACAATCGTACGTTACGGTAATGAGAACCGCCCATTAAAAAACTTGCTTGTCACATGAGCCAGCTTGCAGGTTTGCAAAACATTTCATAGTCGCTAATAGCGCTGAGGGTTTGCACTTCAGTGCTCTAGTTGATATGTAGCTCGTGCTAATTGATATGTAGCTCGTGCTAATTGATATGTAGCTCGTGCTAATTGATATGTAGCTCGTGCTAATTGATATGCAGCTTGTGCAATGAAATGGCAGAGTTAAATGCTGTCTTCATAATAAAAGCTAAACATGTAAAAACACCCACCTTCTGTGTAGATTCAACAGGAAATTCCATTTCCAATACTCCGGTAAACCTCCAAGAATATGTAGCGAAACTACATACTACCATGGGAAGCAACTAATTACTTCCTCATGTGATTATGGTATGACAATCATTGCCAGTAATATCTTATAATCGTACAGCTAAAAAATAACTGGCTATTTCTGAAAAATTAGTCAAAGAATAATTTTGACTCATTAAATTGACTAAAGTTGTCCAGCACAACATTTTAGCGCCTGTTTTAATCTATAAGATCCATAATTTGTGTGTGATAGAGATTGATAAAACAAACTGAGTATTCATTTCACTCCTGCACGCTGAGGGTTCATATTTCTCTTTAAATAATTATTACACTATAGCTTACTGTAGGACGTACAATAATATGGTGACTGAATTAACAAGCAACTGATACATCACACATCAAACCCCTTGCCTGCTGACAGCCATTAGTTTATTATGCAAGCAAATACCACAATATACTAAAGTTATGTATTCACTTTATCACTGCAGACATAATCTTCAAATTCTTCAATTATTTGTGAAAGTGTTGGCTTTTCATTAACACGTGGCACTAGTAGATCACAATCAGGAATCTCCGCAGCAGTCTTCTGAATAATAACAGAAATAATAAAATAAAGACAATAATAAAGACAATAATAATAATAATAATAATAGTAATTATTATTATTATTATTATTATTATTATTATTATTAATAATAATAAAAATTATATTAATGACAATAATAACTAATGTGATACAGCACAAATGTAGAGTGAGCCATTTGTGCACAAGTAATTCACAAAAGGTAGAATCTGATACAATTGATTACAAAATATGTATACAAAAGTAATGAAGCACCAAAAGTGCGAACCCTCAGCTCTATTAAACACTACCTAGCTATTACAATGTAATAATCACCTTCCAAAAGAACAAGAAATCTGCTAGCTATTTCAATGAGGCATCAATATAGCTCGAGTAATGAAAATAGTACATGGAAACGCTGTCTTCACAAGAGAAGAAGCTAAACAGACCAGAAACAATTACTGGTATACATTTTCAACATGAAAATTCACTTCTTTCAACTCCGTTAACTTCCCTTAGCAAAAAGCAAACTACACCACTAACTGTAAGAAATTATTTGCTCACGTGATTATGATGTGATGTTAGGGGGCATTACCCATTAAAGCTGGTACCTACACGGAGCTGAAAGCTTCATGTTATCTCAGCAATTTAGCCCAAAATTTAAAAAGTAGCACAATAAATAGTCCTTTCATCCCGAGTAAGTTCATACCTAAATCACCAGTTAATTGTCAGTAATCTCCAAATCAGAGTGTGACAGACAAACAGACAGAACTACAACCCTCTCGCGAATGCACGCTGAGGGTTAACAAAAGGCTACATTCATTTTGTTTGCCTGATTAATGTAATACATCCTGTTCTGGTTTTAAAAAGCATCATTCAGTCTATTAAGTCCTAAAGTACTACAAAGCTATGTAGCCACTAACTGTAATAGAGATAGCTTCATCTAAATGACCTGCGGTGGTCTGGACATAAAGCACTTCAGCTACTTAAAAACGGCCAAGATTTAAATGACATGTGGTAAGGGACTTCACTGCCATAGTAACCACTCTCCACAACTATTTGACTTGGAAAAATAAGTTAAAAAATGCATTATTAAGGAATTGCTTCACAGTTTATACACTTACCCTAAATGGTAACTTGTTTACTACAGTAGAGCCAAAAAAAAAAAGAGCATGGTATTTGGTAGTTGTTTATGTAGTGTTATACTTTAGCTAAGCAGTTGTAACACTATAGACTTTCACATACACTTGTTCACTGAATACTATTGGCCAATGGATTTTCAAAAACTGTTCAGTAGGGCTAAAACTATGACAAACAGCGCATTAGCCAAGATATATCACCATGGCCACTAAATCTAATAGAAAATGAACTCTAAGTTGGTACGACTTAACTGCATCCGCAAAAAAAAATCATATACATCAGACATAACATAATTCAAGGGGGTCAACAATTGATTATACAGGTAAAGTGTTAACTGGTATTGGTGAAATTCTCAGCATGGCAAAGTAATCTTATAACTCAAGATGTGTTGGGATTACTTGGAATGTCCCTAACTGTCCCACCAAAGGAGATCCATAAATCATAGTACTAAAATATCTAAAGAAATATCGAAACTACTTCAGACATGTTGTAAAAGTAAATAGGTAAGATATTATAATATATGGAATTTATAATCATTACACACACTATATATTATTTCTTGACAATTAAAAAAGTCTTAACTAATTAATTGATTTTACAAGCATGCATGTTTTACATACATACCACATGTGTGTAAGCTGAATATAATATTACTTACTACTTGTGTCAAGTGTGATGTGATTGAAAACAATGCATGAGAGTGAAATATATTTTTAAGCCAAAGTATTATCTTGGGAGTAAATAACACTCATGAGATTGTTGACTCTGTGGTTAATTCTTAGGGGATTGTTGCATGTGTACTGGAGGTATATTTTGCCCCTCCTCTAGCGATGATATCACTCCGCCTAGCTGGGATTTCGGTATCTGACCCTCACAAAAGAAGTGGATGCATGTGTGCCTGCTGCTGTCACAGTATATGTAAAACTCGTCAAAAAGTTACACACATTTTGCATACCAGAACAACACACACACACACCACCAATTGTTTCCCACACCATTTGTAGTGCACTGTATTACTCATATTCACATACAGACTCCATTTGACGCCGACACTGATCAGCTGGAAAAGGCACTTAACCTGAAGATAGGCAGGCTCTGATTCTATGCGATGATGAGACTAATGGTCATCCAAGCCCTGCTAACCTGTGATGTCAAACTGACTAAGCCTGTTACTTGAAAACTGGTCATGCAGGCACAGTCTGGTATCATGATGAATGGAAGTATTCTCACCCAGCATATATCATACTACCACATATACGAACACAATAAGTTCAATCCCTACTAATCGACTTCTAAAATGTTGGCTGTCATGACAAGCAAATAATGTGGCACATGTGTGGCATGTGTGTGTTGCATGTGTAAAATAATTGCATGCCACATGGAAGTTAGTAGCACGTGTGCAAAGTATTTATGTTAGGTATATAATATGTGACCGGTTTGGGAAATCAGCCTATATGTGGCGAACTTTCAGTATCCATGGGTACAGGCTTAACGGTCAAATTAAAAAAAAACACTTAGGGAAGAAAAGGACAAACATTGATTAGCTCTAGATTATGGCATAGTTGTAAGATCTGGAGAGCCCTAGAACCCATGCTATGAAGCTAGAAACACTAGCAGGTTGGACTTGCGTATGAGCATTGCAAAGAGATCTTTTGACAGGCTTTTCACTAACAGTGGGAAAAACTGTAGCTAAATAATTATCTTACTGTTCTACACAATCTGCTTACTCATGCAATCCTCGCCATATTCTCGAAAAGGCCTACATTATGCATATATGACTTCTTTCAATCCTCCAGAAATCAGTTTAGCTCATAGTACCGTAGAGACATGCGGTAATAATAAATGGAATACAAGACAAGCTCCCTGGTCTTAGCAACTCCTGTACACGGCGTTTTTTTTTTGTTTTTTTCCCCTCAAAATACACAATATAAAGTTGAACAAAAATACTGAAGTGTTGTAGTGTAATAGGGCGAAGATCACTTGTGCTACAGCTTCCTAATTTGTAGGACGGCATCCCAAAGCCCCGTGCAATCTACTGGTACGGGAAAAAATACAATAATTTAGATGCCGCATTTAGGCCAATTTTCCCAAAACTGGTCACATAAATGCAAACTGCATGCATGCAACTCATTAATATGCCGCATGTGTTACTTAAACATATGCAGACTACACATGGTTTGCATATGTGCAAATTACATGTGTTCATGCGTACATGCTGCTACAATGCCACATGTGTGTTGCCTAAGCATATAGATGTATAGCTTTCACACATGCAAACTGCAATACTTGCATGATGCTACAATGCCACAAGTGTATATTACCTGGATTGCACACAAAAAATAATACAATATATAATTCATACATTGACATACAAAAGCATTTACTAAATGAGCAAGTCAATCAGGTTATGTGATGCATTGTACTTACACCAACATTATATATATATACATGTATATAGAGAGAGTATTATTAAGCTATGTGTATATAGGTTAATTGGGCTTTTGCTCATGGACTGCGGCCAGTTTACATTAGAACTTTAGTTGATTGTATTCCTACAGAAAGTTTCAACTGAACATGTACAATGAAAACATTTCCAACATGTTTTGTGTACTGACTGCCACTCACTTCAGAGATTGTACCTATTAGTATGAAAGACCTGACACTGCCCAGCCTAAGCTCTGTATGTATACTAGTGAGGGAAGTGAGCTCACCAGCTGAAAAACTGCCTAGTGGGTGAGCTCATGTGCAGCTGTATTGCTGACAAGAAACTGAATACATAGTTTAGAATTTGGAGTGAACTAAGTTGGCTACCATACTTAGAACAGAAGTGTCCATAATCCTATTATAATAGCTTTCGTATTTCGTAATGATTATTAATTCATAAGATTTCAAGGATAGTTAAGTATCTAGAATATAAATACGTGACACACTCATCCGGAATACATGCCACACTCATATGGAATATGTGCCACACACATATTACATTTACCAGAATTGCATGTTGCACTACAGTGAATTATATACAAACAGTGCAACAGTAATACATCTTTTGTTTTATAAAGTTATTTAATAAGTGCATTATATTAGACTTTATAAGTAATTGATATAACGTAGCTAGCTTTACTCGTGCCATTATGAGTTTTGTAGCTAAGGAGCTCAATGTGTATTAGGTCACTTAGACTCAAATTAGGCTGTCCATCATCGCAGGTTCAGTCACTATTGAACAACTATGATGTTCCAGAAGTTATTGTAGGGTGTGGCTAAATGATTACTTCCGGTCATTCAAAAGTGGGTTTCGACTGAATTTCCTCAACTCCCCTAGTCTATGGCTATGCATACATCAATTGTATTTGCCATCATTTACAAAACAGTTTGCTACGGTTTAGTCAACATTAAATGAGTGTTAAATATATACATTATATATATGTACTATGAAACGATAAAGGTTTCAAGCTAAATTTTTGTCAAAATATGGGCAAACGTAGGGAGAATCTTGTGATAGCTCTAATAACTAGAACCGGAAAAAATTTGATACACTAGAATAATTTAGCATTGTAGATGTACATACTAACTTACAATAATATAGTAACCAACATATACACTAAGTATTCATTCACCTTATCACTGATGACATCATGTGTACAGACCTCATTTACTTCCAATGCAGTATGTTCATCACTAGCATGCGCCCTGAGATCACTTTCTGGAGTTTCAGCAGCCACTTTCTAAATAACAATGGTAATAATACCAATAATAATTATTCTAATAATAATAATATTAATACCAATAATAAATATTCCAATAATAATAACAAAAATAATTATTATTATTCTAATAATAATAATAATAATAATAATAATAATAATAATAATAATAATAATATGCTCAAGTGTATCAGTAATGATGATGACGGTGACAGATAATGGTGTGTGTAATCATAAATGATTCATGAGCCGAGCATAGTTGGTAAAGCATTGTATCGTCATTGTCTGAATGGGTAAAGTATCGTTAATACCTCGTTGGGTAAAGTACCTACATTAAGTGAATGGGTACCGTCATTACGTGAATGGGTAAAGTGTCGTCATTAAGTGAATGGGTAAAGTGTACAGTTCTACCCTCAAAATATGTGCTAAAAATCTCGTAATAACTGAAATGACTAGAACCAAAATAAATTTGATACATTGTAAGAAATTAGCATAAACTTAGATATAAATACTTAACTTACAAGAAAATTAAAGATAGAGAAAATTAATACCTTCATTTGGTGTTCGAACCCAAATTTCCAGGCACACACACTTACTATTAACTGTGCATAACTAACAGCTCAGTAAGTCTTGAAGCAAGTTATTAACCAATTGTATTATCAGCAGATTGTTAATTTAAACTTAACCAGATGTTTTGACTTCTTGCTGAAGTTCTCTTCAGGAGGCAAGAAGTGAAAATGTCGGTTTAAGTTTTAATTAACATATATTGGCTGTTAGAAAGAGAAAATTAGCTATTATTATTATGGATAATAATAATAATAATTATTATTATTATTATTGTAATAATTCACATTGTTTCACACTATTATACTATAACCTTGGCATGTCAAGCTACCAGTTGAAATACAGCCAACACCCACATTTACACAGCCCCACTACTCCTAAAGTAGAAAGCTCTGGCTAGGTGTAAAAAGGTCACTTAGCCAGCTAATAAGAAGTCTGTCAGGCAGCTGCCTTGCATAGAGTGTGAACAAGAAAGATCTATGGAGAGATACAATAAAAAGCAGCTGCTAACAGTAGAATACAAGGCAACAGGGTTAATCAACAAGCAAGCATTATACTTGAGTGCTGCCTCTATACATATGTGACAGTCTATGGGAAAAGGGGGCACTTCACTTAAAAATTGAAATTGAGATATAGGCTCCAAAAGTAAGTCATAGGAAAAATTCTTTCTTTCTCCTATTTTTGTTTTTTGCAGAATTAGTCTTAGTGACCCTTACTCTAAGTCTATGCCAAATTTCAAATGCGGAAACAACTTAAAAGACCCCAAGCGTGCCTTGGAAAGACAAGCTACTTTTTATTCTCTCTCGTTCTCGAAGTACAATAAACGGGGAATGGGCGGAGTTTCAAACAAGCCGCTAAAAAAAACTGCATAGCTTTGAGAATAGTGCAAGCAATCTACAGCTTACCTCTGGTTGAAAGTTTACCACTACATGGAGTAGAGTAGCCAAGGATTCCGACAAGACCGGCTGTGAGACGCTCTGAAAGCTAAAAAGAACTCTACGCAAACTTCGTTAGTCGCCGTTAAAAAGCGGCTGTACGATTTAATTGCGTATGCGGAGTACGCCGTTAAGTATACGGAAACATTAATTATACCGGAAGTGGAAATTCAATTTATGTTTTCTCGATTTCTAGTTTAATTGCTTTGCTGAATACAGCCCCAGTTCAACTGACAGTTTCTCTGCAAGGGGAATGTTTTACCCTCCAGTATTTTAGCACTAAGTTGAGATAAATTGTAGCTTTTTATTAGCATAAAAAACTCAATTTTTTTTGTTTGAGTGAAGTACCCCCTTTTCCCATAGACTGTCACATATATATAATACTGTACATGTACTTCATAATTTAGCTACTTTTTATTCAGGCTCTATTACCAACTTAGTTATTATAACTTTACTTTTTAACACACATTTCTTAAAGATATTATTTTCTAGTGTTCAACATTTGATTAAATTATTAATTTACTGGACTTGAATCATTAGCTTGACTTTAATCACCCAACTGAAGGTAATTATTTGCAAAATTAATTCATGAAAATCTAAAGGCATAAGAGAATTCATATTCAATTTTTAAGCAGTCTGTGGTATCATCATTATATCAATTATTTCTGTGGTCACATTTACATCCTGTCAAACATATACTATTGTCGATACTTACCAAAAAGGAATATAAACCAACACGTGAATATTTAGTTTGTTCAGTGAAAGAGTTGTTAGTCATTTAGCTAGTAGTGGGTGAGTCAAACGACACGGCCAGCCGTTGATGGCGACCAGTGGGTCTGGTATTTATACCTGTCGCCTATTGCACATCACTGACCGCTCAAATCATCTCACCTTTCTCGTAGACACTGGTGCACAAATTAGCGTGCTGCCACCTACTCATACCGATCGTCTCAGGAAACAGGAAGGTCGAAATCTTTCAGCGGTTAATGGTACTGGAATAGCGACATACGGCACACGCTCTCTTACTTCGGACTTGAGTTTGCGCAGAACTTTTCGTTGGATATTTGTGATCGCAGACGTTCAGAAACCACTACTGGGTGCTGATTTTCTACACCATTTTTGTCTTTTAGTGGATCTCACGAATGGGAAGTTAGTGGACACTAACACACCCAACTTTCGATCATGGGACTTCTCGCCAATGATTTTCCTCCGACAGTCACTATACCTACTTCCAACCACATGCATGAATATACTTCACTTCTTTCCAAGTTTCCTGAACTTACTCAGGTGCATAACTACCATGATAATCCAGTCAAGCATGATGTAACTCACCATATTACTACCTCTGGACCTCCAGTTTCATGTCGAGCACGGCGTCTCTCTCCTGAAAAACTCACTATCGCCCGTAAAGAGTTCGAACATATGCTGGATTTGGGCATCATTCGCCCCTCCTCGAGCAACTGGTCATCTCCACTTCACATGGTTCCTAAGAAGACCGAAGGAGACGGGAGACAATGTGGAGACTACAGAGCTCTCAATCATATTACTGTATCAGACCGTTACCCCATCCCACATATTCAGGATTTTTCCACGTCACTTCACGGTTCTACAGTTTTCTCTAAGATTGATTTGATTAAAGCTTACCATCAAATTCCAGTGGATCCTCCAGACATCCCAAAGACAGCTATCACAACACCATTTTGTTTGTACGAGTTTGTGCGAATGCCGTTTGGCCTAAAGAAAGCGGCACAGACTTTTCAACGTTTTATCGATCAAGTTCTTCGCGGCCTCACTTTCTGTTATGCTTATATCGATGACGTTCTAGTTGCTAGCACTTCGCCAGAAGAGCATCTACGACATCTCCAACTGGTTTTTGAACGTTTACAACACTACGGCATAATCATTAAACCGTAGAAGTGTGTATTTGGTGTATCAAGTATTGAGTTTTTGGGTCATCGAGTTGATTGTCATGGAATACATCCACTTCCGGACAAGGTCCAAAGCATCCTGGATTTTCCTCTTCTCGCCGCCAACTCCGGACATTCCTTGGCCTCATAAACTTCTAAAACCGTTTTCTCTCAGGTTGCGCAAAGATCCTGGACCCACTGAATGTTTGCTTTCAGGTCGCAGCGAGACGTTGGCATGGGATGATGTCACTCAACAGGCTTTTGTGACTATTAAAGAATCCCTAGCATCTGCCACTCTATTGGTACATCCAAAGCCCAACACTCTCACTTGTGTGATGGCTGATGCTTCAGACACCGCTGTAGGCGCAGTACTCCAGCAATACGTTGGTAATCGATGGCAACCAGTGTCATTTTTCTCGAGGAAGCTTAAACCAGCTGAGAAACGCTACAGCGCCTTTGATCGAGAATTACTTGCAGTTTATCTCGCAATCAAACATTTTAGATATTTTCTAGAGGGTCGTACATTTCAGGTTGCAACTGACCACAAACCCCTTACCCCTTGAAAGAGTTGTTAGTCGTTTAGCTAGTAGTGGGTGAGTACCAGTCTATCATCGCCCACAAGTCAATAACACACTTATAACCATACAACAGCATTACTTACTCTATTGAAGTCATTAAAATGGGTTAATACACCATACTGTTTTGACTGTGAATCATCTAAAATTACACAGAAAAAAAAATATGAATTACAACCTAGTACCATTTAGTTACATAAAATATAGAATTATGGGTGAGTGAGTGAAGCGAGAAACTATTAGGGGTAACACAATTGAAAATTGAAGATACTTTATATTGATATGTGTGTGTAATATACATATGGACATACACAAGTCATTGTGTACTTAGATTCTAGAATATCAGTGCGTGCTTCAGGGTTGATTTTTTCCACATTCCACTATGCAAAATCCTTGGGCTATCGATTATTAACTATATTATCAGAGTAAAATTTAACACATGTACAGTGCTTCCAGCTTAAAGAGTGGATTTTTTAGCTTTTTGGTTAAGGTTGCTAATTCTGCTATAATTTCTCAAGTATGTGTAATAGAAAGCTAATAATTTGTATTAATATACATTAATGTCATATTAACATACAGACAAAACAATTGTGTGGGTTTGTGGTTATTGTTGTGGTTATAGGTGATGGAACTGGGAGCTTCAAGACAGTGAATTTGGAAGTGTTCTGAAAAAAGAGAAATTATTTTTCCTTATCTCTATAACTTGGTATACTGAAATACCTGAAGTTTCATATGAGCCTGATTTTGTGGGCACACGAAATTTGAATCTCGAAATATTTTAAATTTTAAGAAAAAAAGTGTTTAAGCCAGGATTTTTGAATTTATTGAGTCATATCTCTAAAATTTTGATACATGATGTAAAATTGCTTAAAATTGTTATGTATAACTTTGGTAGCTATACCTTGAAAATTAAGTGAGTTGTGGCTGTTTTTCACCAAAAAAAAAATTACGCACGGTAAGGGTCATCAAATGATGACGTTTGGAGCGGGTTGTGGGCCTTTAGTACACGTAAACGCGACGTCACAAAACAGCGCATGCGTATTTGTTAGGGTGCCAGTTTACCGCTAATTGTTGCACGGGTATGGCTGATTTAGCTACGGTTGTATCTCAGGCCCGTGGGATCAAGTTTTACGGCGCTACTGCCTATCACAGCCAGCGTTTTAGCTGCCGTCTGGAGCTGCACAACTCGTAGGACTCCAACTGCATCGCCCTGATGGGAGCCTTGGGAGTATTAAACTCCTTCAGCTTTTCTTCAGCTCTTGAAAAGGAGGACCTCTTGGATAGGCTTGGCTCCAAGTTAGGAATACCAGCCAACAATTCTGACTGATTTCGACTTCGATTACTGCTGCTAGTAGAACAAAGAGAATCCATACAGCCGCTTGCAGTTAGGGAAAGTCCCGTCTTACCGCTCAGGGAAATAACCGTTCAACTTTAGCTCGTTAACTAGCTACGTTTAATGACGAACTACCGCAAAATCTTGACGTAAAAAAAAATGGCGTAAAATGTATTAGAGTGAATGAGAAAAGTGCTGTTCTCCGTTTTCCATTCTCTAAACCGGCAGTTTTACTATTGCAAACATTATTGGGATGATGAAGAAAAGGTATGTGTATGTTAAATGACTAGTGAGGGTCTATACAGTAGTTTCAAAAAATCCACTCTTTAAGTTGGCACTGCTAAAAAGTATTTTTCATTTTTTTTTAAAACAATGCCTTTTAGGCTTATCTCCAGTCACTAAAGCAGTAAACAAAGTCTTATTTTAGGATTAAGCTCAAAACTGTGTGATAAACGTCTGTTTTGCTTTTTCTAAGTCAAAATGCTGGGGTGAGTGGTTGCTATGGTAATGAAAACCTTTACCATACGTTACTCCTAAAGCTCGGTAGTTTTTCTTTTGTCAGAATGGCTTGATTTTACTCACAACTATCACTACGTCATTTGTGCTGAAGCACATCAAAGAATAAACTTTAAAAAGGATACATTTTTGTGCGAATTTATGGTGGCTTATTAAACTGATTAATTTTACAAATTGTGACAGTCTATGGGAAAAGGGGGCACTTCACGCAAAAATTGAAATTGAGATATAGGCTCCAGAAGTAAGTCATAGAAAAAATTCTTTATTTCTCCTATTTTTGTTTTTTGCAGAATTAGTCTTAGTGACCCTTACTCTAAGTCTACGCCAAATTTCAAATGCCGAAACAACTTAAAAGACCCCAAGCGTGCCGTGGAAAGACAAGCTACTTTTTATTCTCTCTCGTTCTCGAAGTACAATAAACGGGGAATGGGCGGAGTTTCAAACAAGCAGCTAAAAAAACGGCATAGCTTTGAGAATAGTGCATGCAATCTACAGCTTACCTCTGGTTGAAAGTTTACCACTACATGGAGTAGAGTAGCCAAGGATTCCGACAAGACAGGCTGTGAGACGTTCTGAAAGCTAAAAAGAACTCTACGCAAACTTCGTTAGTCGCCGTTAAAAAGCGGCTGTACGATTTAATTGCGTATGCGGCGTACGCCGTTAAGTATACGGAAACATTAATTATACCGGAAGTGGAAATTCAATTTATGTTTTCTCGATTTCTAGTTCAATTGCTTTGCTGAATACAGCCCAGTTCAACTGCCAGTTTCTCTGCACGTCGAAGGTTTTACCCTCCAGTATTTTAGCACTAAGTCGAGATACATTGTAGCTTTTTATTTGCATAAAAAACTCAATTTTTTTGGTTTGAGTGAAGTGCCCCCCTTTTCCCATTAAAAGTCACATGCACATGCATTATGTTCAGATATCCTAAATACATTTATACATAGCACACAAAGTACTTTCACACAAAGAACAAATATTGCAATAATTTTCTTTGCTTAATGGCTAGACTAAATAATGATATTTACTTAAGCTGAGGTTCTACTGTACCTAGGCAGTACACAATTTAAGTCAATTTAAGTATATACCAATTGACAACAAAAAAAAAGTATCGTTCATTTTCTTAATGAATAGTTTCACATTTTGGCTAGTTACCACTCACCTGTACTATCAGGAAATTCATTGAAACAAAAATTCATCTATACAAAATAATATATTAAGTTTGAATATAAAAGTGAGTAAACTACATTATTAAAGTCATTAGTAAAAGCATAAACACCCGGTTTATTTTAATAGTGTCTTCACAGTGAATACCTAGCTAATTAGGTTAGCTGACTCAAAAGCCAAGAATATAATGTAATTAGCTTAATTGAGCGAAAAATCTCAAGAATATGAGTGTACCAGTGTGTGGTTTACTATTGCTACAATACCAATATAGCATACACATTATGCCATATTGTTCAGATTGCACTGATCTGGTAAGTACACAGCTCCTGGGCTACATAAGCTACATATGCTGGCCAAAGAAGAAAAAAAGCTGCTGCCCTGTTGAAAAAAAAATGGAGAAATTAAATCTAACAATTATATCTAGAAGGCTGCATAACATACTATACCAGCTAATAAAACTCACCATTTGTAATCCCACAAAAACTGTTTTACAGCTATAATGGCTCTGCCTATCTCAACTACTAAAGGACGGTGAAGTCATGCCGCGCCTTGAATTGACCATTTAAATGAGAAGCTATAGCTAACCAACGTGGCTAAATAAGCCAGACCCCAGCCAGTTAAACTTACAATGGCCTCCTCAGGTTTACACTTAAAGGAGCGCCCCGACTGAGAGCTCACAACCCACGACGACGACGACATCTTTACACGCCCGATCAGACTAAAGTAGTGCCCCACCCGGATAACTGACGATAAACAAAAACAAAATACAATAAAACAAACTGTGAGCAGGTCTGGGGGGACCTTACGGCGCAAAAATTGCTCCCGAAGTAAGTCATCGGAAAAATTCTTCCTTTCTCCTATTTTTGTTTTTTGCAGAATTAGTCTTAGTGACCCTTACTCTACGCCAATGCCAAATTTCAAATGTCAAAACAACTTAAAAGACCCCAAGCGTGCCGTGGAAAGACTAGCTACTTTTTATTCTCTCTTGATGTTCTCGAAGTACAACAAACGGGGGATGGGCGGAGTTTATAAGAAGCAGCTAAAAAAAAAAACGGCTCGAGACTATTGCATGCACTCTACAGCTTACGTTACCTCTCTTACTCTTCTACAATCTACAAATGGATTTGTCATGTTACAATTGAATCACTATAGTTGTAACATGACTACATAGTAATTGTATCTTATGGACAAACCATGTCTGAATACTTGAATAATCAAGACTAATGGTAAGTTGTATTATACTTATATAACAGTAAAGCTACTCATGTGAAATAATAATAAAATGAAAAGGTTATGTTAAGTGTAAATACTGTTAGTTTAAAATGTATCTTCAAGAATACTTTTCCTTTCATTCCAAACACTATTTCTTCACATTGAAGCAATGCAAAACAGACTACAAGATGAGCACCCTCTTAAGATAAACCAGGATATGATGAAACCTGAAACAACAAAAAAATGAAACATAAACATAGTGTAAAATTAATTTACTTATTATAAGTATTTCAAATTTTAGTACAAAAGTTGTATGCTTGATTCATAAAAAAAAAATCCAAGCATGTGCCCTAGTTATATTAACAGTAGAAAAACTAGAAAACATATAATGTTACAGGAAGTTTTCTGTAAGCATCTACCATGTGGCTGTTTGATTAATTATATTTTTGATAACAACATACGTATTCACAATTGTGGCTATAATTAGTTAGAAATTATCCACTTCATTGATGTATGTGGCACCTTGGAGCAGTTATTTTAAGTACCATACTATATTTCACTAAACTGCATTTGTATTCATGAGCATGTTATGTTATAGTTAAAGCATGAGCGCTTAGTTTCTAGTCAATTTATTGCACGACAGCCCGAGGGCCGTAGGCCCGAGTGCTGAGTGCGATAAATGTACTAGGCACTAAGCGCTCATGCTTTAACTATTTTAAATACCGGGCAAGTGTTATTGCACACTTGCCAAGTTATTACACCTGAGAACAATATAGCAACGGTATTTAAGTAATAGTTAAAGCACGGGTTCGAGTGCACTGGTTGATTTTACATGCGAGCATTAAATCGACCAGTGCACGAGACTCCCGTGCTTTCACTAATTTAGATCATGTTGCGCATACTCTATTCCGTTGTTGCTATCGTAACCAAACTAATGCACTCTTGCCTTTAGGCTAAACACTTACTGATTTAATGCACATAGCAACAATATAGCAACGTGATCTAAATAATTATTTGGTTTTATCTCTGTGCATATAATACCTGCCCTAAACCTGTCTACCTGGTATTGTACACTTATTATACTTATACCTAGGTTGTGTAATTACAACATGCCTATAAATAAATAAAGGCTACATAGATATATATTTCAGTAACTAGTGAGTTCCTGTGAAGATTTCTCATTTATAAAACTATACATTATACTAGTATGCTGTCCGTGTAACTATTCATTCCTTTAGCACAATTTAGAGTTCCGTTAATTTTTAAGCAACACTAATTTTAAGTTTAAATGAAAAAAGAATTAAAGTATCTAATGAAATTATCTAATCATTAGTCTATGCCAAGTAAGTTTGTACATTTGTTACATAGAAGTAAGTACAATCCATGTCTGCAACACAAGTGGATTCCCATTCAAGAATATATAGTTAGAGGTGTATCTAAGGTTTCATTGCTATTCTGCTCTTTTATAACACACATATTCCCCCATTTCCCATTCAGGAAATATTTACTCACGTGTAGCTACATTCATTTTGAAAAAAAAATGCATGAGTTAAGTTAACAGGTCAATAATTCTTGATAGCACATGATATCTGTTCAGCTATGGACTCATCCATAACTCTTCAATGTCTATTCTCCACCAGTAGCTACAACTCTTGGCATTGGTTCTGAGAAGAACCAGCAGCAACACCACCTGTCAATGAATTCTATATGAAGAACTATCTAGCACGCAAATTTCGCCTCCCATTTTTCCACAACACAGTCAGGAACCGGCCATAATATTTGTATGAAGGTGTTAGAAATTTAATAATCTACCATTTCTATAATTTGGTAGCTCTGCTGCAAGCTATGAGACCTGTGGAACGAGAAATAGAGTGCGCGGTAGGATAAACCAATACATTTTCTATGGTACAGGTAGGCCAGTGATACCATAAATGGGTGTGGCCCAGATATAAATGATGTCATCATGCAAGTCCTCTATTAAAGGCAGGATTGGTAATCTGCTTGAGTCTCACACCTCAGCTAATGTATAGTCATAACAGCACACCCAAACACCCATCCCTATAGCTAACATCACATTCTAGACGCCAAGCCCCTGCACTCCCTGCTTGCTTATCACCACATAAAGCTATACAAACTACTCTGGTTTATTTTTATCTTCAGTTTGCCATCCTTAGCTAACCAGAATTCCCCTGGGAATGTAAACTATTAACCACTAACTGCTATTATGAATCTGTATAGTGAACACCAATCATTGGGTTGCACTAGCTACTTTATGACTGTAGCAAAACATGAAATTATAATAATGTTTTATAAAGTTAGTCTAATTAGTAAATAGAACTCATAAATTTTGGCCAACATTTGAACAATGCTAGGAATGCGGCCACCCACCCCCCTCTCCCCCTAGGGGAGGCAGTAGGGGCACATGCCTTCACCCCTATTATTATCTATTTATTTTGTGCTTATAGTAAGAATTGATCAGCTGCAGTAATTATACATAAGCTGCATGTAGAGAAAGAAGACAAAAAATAAATCAAATAGTTTGAGCATTAGCTAATGTATCTGAACGCTAGGTACATATTATATATTATATGGTACTGATTACTAGCACAAATATCTTTGCGTGGAGACATCAATTTCTGCACCAAAGCTTTGAAATTTTAAAAGAAAATTACTCCAGCACATGTGACACACTGCTACATCAACACTTTATTGAATATACAGAAATTCATGCAAAGTGCACATAAGACATGTTAGTATGTTAACTTCCTTATCTTCCTGTGGGAACGATGAAATATACAATAACAGCAAAATATTATCATTAAAATATAGACACAAAATACAACTGCATCAAGTGAATAGAAATCAAAGTTTATATACGCTTAGCTACTTGTTTTAAGAAATGAAGCTGAAACGATGAGCATGCACAGAAAGGCAGTTGTGTGTGTGATTTGTGAATTCTAGACTCCTGTTAGCCACTAGCTAGTATGGTGGAGCAACATTAAAGTATTAGCATATACAATAGTTTACAAATTGGCAAAAATCTCACTTTTGATTGGGTGTACGTAAATTTTGATTTCTACGTCCGTTCAACTGCTTTTGTTTTTTATTCTTTTTTTACAGAATGCTTTTGATAAGTTGTTCAAACACATTTCAGTCGAATAGCTTGTGCAATCTATTCAACACCATCTGAATAGTTACACATGCTGAATATGTGTTTCTACACGACTAAAACAATCAAACACAATAATGGCATTGGGAAAATGTACATGTTCATGTGAGGCATTTTTACTCTTTAACTTACAGGAACTTATAATATAAGATATTTGCACGATTTATTTCTTAGCAAAACTTATTCAGTCCTTGTAAGATCTTGTTAGTACAAATAAGATCTTACCCATTCTTATAGGATCCTACTGATCCTATAGGATCTGAAAAGATCTTATAGGATTATTTTTTCTGGGTCCTCTCAAGCACACTATATTTTACAGCAGTACACTCCAGTAAATCATATGCCTGAAAATACATTTATGATATGGAGCAATAAACACATCATAAAGGCAAGGAAGATGAATTGACAACAGATAGTATCTATAAACACTATCTTCACGGCATCTGCCATAACACACATAGTGGTTAGATTATCATATTTCTAAAACCACCAGCATATCAATATACTCACTCAAACATGTAAAAACACTACTGCTACATGATGGTTACATGCATGGTTTTGTCAACATACATTCAACTGGGGGAGAAGGGAGGGGGGAGGGGGGGGGGGGGGCTAACAGGGCATGTTATATGACATTATTTTGAGAGAGACAAGTGTATAAAATGCTGTGCTACTTGAAGTCTCCCATTACTCCCATAGTCATTATTATACTCTTGTACAAATTCTGTAATCCTATTAGGAGGATGATGGAGGGGTGGGGGTGGGGGCAGGGGAAGGATAGGGAGGAAAACAAATACAGAATACATGAAAATTGACTGTTACAATAGAATTATTATTGCTCTACTATGGGTTTTTAGTGCTGCTAAAGTATGTCCAAGTTGAGTTGGCACGACCACAAGCGCGGTAAATAAGGAATGCATTTAGTACTAAGCGCGCAAACGTCAACGTTGCACGTGAAAAAGGGGCGGTTACAAAGGTGCGCATTAATTGTAAGTAATGTACAGCTCATCTCGTCCGTTTTCGGTCTATGTTTCTTACGTGCAGGTAATGTACAGCAGATGGAAAATGCAAACTGGTGGGGGCGTTCTTCTAAAGAGACAAGATTAATAGCAGTCGATTGTCCCAAGAATATTCTGATATTCACAGGATTCAGCAGTACAGCACTGTTAACTTGTAGCTAAAGTTATTCGACTTTCTTGTTAAATACAATTATCAATTGTTTCTTTTATTTATAATATAATTGATGAGATGATAGAATTTAAGTAGTACACATACACAAAATATAGTTGTGATCCGAGTTGAAGGTGGAGGAGTGCAGCCTGAGTTGGTCCTAATCCTTACATACAATAAACGGCATCTAGTAGTGAAGAAACGGGAATTGGCATAAACACAGCTTGGACAAGCACACAATTTAATGGCAAAAAGGCACAAGTTGGTAGCTAAAATATAGCTATATCTCTCCGTGCTAGATAAATGATAGCTATATCTCTCTGTGTCCCATTACTCCCATAGTCATTCTGTAATCCTACCCTTAGGAGGATGATTGAGGTGGGGGGGGGAAACAAATACAGAATACATGAAAATTGACTGTTACAATAGAATTATTATTGCTCTAATATTGGTTTTTAATGCTGCTAGTTTGATTTTTGCTGTAACTCTCCTGATTTGTCACACAACATTGACAGAACAGATGTAGTGAAGCGAAAATAGGAAAATTGAACAAAAAAGAAAGCAAAAGTTTAATCACTTTAAATAAAAACCTGACAAAGATACCAGAATATTTACAAATAGTGAATTGATGAAATTATAAGAGTAAAAATGAAAAATGCAAATAATGTAACACATGTAGCATGCATACATATTCATTCATGGAAAATGTCCCAAATCACTTCATGTTACATAAAACATGCATCATTCGCTGAACAATTTGCATATAGCAATTGGGAATAAGTTGTGTATTGTTACAAAAACTGACAAATAAACTACTAAAATGGTCATACTATCATTGTTTGTTTAGACTACTATTTTTAAATTTGAGGTTGGGAAAAATTTAAAATAAACAATCTTAGTATGCTCATTTGTCCTATTTAATTGAATATTCCCAACACTTCACATGTTGCACCAATCAAAATAATCCATGCTATTTTTGTATTGCTGTTATGTGATGACAATAACCACACCTACTATTAGCACCATTGAATATTTTTGCTAATATATTATTTGTTATGCTTTTTGGCGGGCACTTTATTTTAAAGATATAATAATTGCAACAAAGACATGAAGATCCTGTTTATCATCCACCCTTGATACACATAAATATTTTCTCTATCAATCTTGATCTTGTATATTATTAAGATATTGATAGCATGTATTTATTCAAAACTGAAAATGTGTAGGATTTTTTTTTATATTTATCAATATCCCAATGGATATATTCATCCAAGATTTAGCAAAGAATGTATTAATATTAACTAAAATCTTAATTTTCATGTGTTCATTTAAGATTTAGCAAGTGTTTTGTTAGCCTAAATCTGTAAAATTTAAGAAATTTGGCCCAAATGTTATTACTTAGCCTTAATGAGTTTATAACAATATCCTAATTGGCGTGCATTTTTTTTGTGTGTTAATACATGGTCGCAATTGTTCTCACCCTTGTCAAAGTTATTAGTGCATGGTCTATACCAAAGTTGCAAGTCTAGTCACATGGTAATTTTATTCAAGAAAGATATAATGTAAAAACTTCACAAAAGATGCTTAATATTGCTTCTCTGGTTGTACAGAAGTTTAAAAAATAGTATACTTGAGGATAGTTCATTGGACTTACAGAAATGTTTTGGCTACTTTTCACATGATTTGCAAACAACTTAATGAGTGGCATTCACGTGTCTCAGGGGATCTACCAGGGGCTCCCCAAATATGTAACATTTTTGTATACGTATCCCATAAGTAAATTTGCACATTACAAATGTACAGGATATATCAACTGAGAATTTAGCACCAAAATAGTTAGAGTGAGGATGGTGTGTTGTGGCTTATATAGGCGTGAATTTTGCAAGGATAGAGGCACATTTTTGCACGTATGAAATAGACAGTAGACAATACAAGCAGTACCCACAGTGTACATTACATAAACTCCATATTTTGCATTATATTGAAAATCTTTACTATTAATATTAAGCATCTTTTGTGAACTTTTTACATTTTATTTATTGAATAAAATTATCATGTGACTAGACCTGCAACTTTGCTATAGAACATGCACTAATAACTTTGAGAAGGTGAGAACAATTGTGACCATACACACACAAAAACTGTTGTGTCAGCACTTTCAATTGTATTGAGTTTATAGTACTAATGTTTATGCAATCTGGATAGATAGTGTGTTAGTATACAATTGTAGTAGATCCAGATAATGGTTACACTTCCCTTTCTTCCCTAATTTGGTAACATCTTACGTTGTCCAAGTGTACTCTAACATAACAATTGACTGATACATTTTGATTTTACAAAGTTTATCTTTGTGATGACATTGTTAAACACATGGTAGCGGAACATCCGTGACATTGTGTTCAACCTGCGAATTCAATTGTTCTATTCTGTACCATCGAGCTGCTTACACATGTTGAGCGTGGCCTCAACAATCTTACACAATGCTATAGATGAGAACACATCTAACATAAGTAAGTACTTCGGAATTTTTAATACACTATAGCTCGATGGAGCAAACTTGATTCAGTTTATTCTGTGTCTATATGACACAACACCATTTATTATGATTATTATCATGTTTAACTATACTTATATCCACATTGCTGATGTAAATGGTTAGTGATAGTTTATTTTATTGTAGCAGCCTGGACATTGTATATGTCAAACATTGGCATAAGCTATTTATGCAGTGCTAAGTTAAGACTCCAAGCAGCCACTTCTAAAGGTATAGCAGATACTGCAGCATTTTTGTGACAAAAGATTGAAGTAGAATATAAAATAAGTCTTTATTTATTACATAACGAGTCTGACAATCGTCACAATAGCATCATTACGAGTTTGCAATATGCTTTGTTTTAATTATTTGTTGGAAGGTATTTAATTTTTTTTACTAATTCTCTGAGTAATAATTGAAAAGTGGGTAAAAAATCTTATTAATTGTGAAGGATTATTTGTATCACTAATCCCAGTTAGTTTTAGTGCATGATTTTATCTGGTAAAGTATCTTCGCAAATCAGTACTATATTTTTTACTGTAGCAACTAACAATTCTAGTTTATATGAATCTGAACTATTACAAAATTTAATAATTTTAGTGTGCTCTTTGTCAAAAGCCAATTTGCTGAACATACGACTTCTATTATTATGTTAATGATAGTACTTATGATGAAAACACTATAATAACTTTGAATCAGTGCACTGTTAGGTCCTACACATGAGAACATTACAGACAATACTATGTAAAAGGAAATCTTATACTTAGATTTTAGTAGTTCAACTTTAGTATTTATTGAAGAAAGTTAATTGTGACAAATGCAGAAGAAATGCTAAAACGCTTCTAATTATGGATAATAACAATATTATATTGGACAGAATTAGTCAATAGTTAAATTGTGCAGGATAATAGTGAAAAGTGAGTGCTATAGCTGATGAACATGATAGGATAAGCTGTGTGTACATTGTTGTTTAGAGGTTGTTCTCGCCAGAAAATTAAACTAAAAATGTTTTAGTTCTATTGTCTGGCTAGAACCATTCTTGTCATCATTGAGTATCATAACATTATGTCCATCTGTATAAATGGAATATACACCTTGATACAAATAAATATACTCAATCTTAATCTAAATCTTGATTGATGATTATTAATAAGCAAATAACATTAAATTAAAAAATGCAATCAAGAACCTGTTAATTATTTATTTATAACCGAGAACGCGTAAGATTCACAAGATTTTAATTGCATTTTTTTTATTAATGTTTAGCCAAGAATAGAAAATTAAACAAGTCTTTGATCACACATTATGTTTAGCGAGACAATTTTTAATCTAAAATATGTAAGATTTATTAAAATTTTGATTGATCTATTTATCCAAGATTTAAGCAGGAATATGATCTTCATTGCATGTGTACACTTGAGATTTAGAAAGATAATTCCTAGCCAATGATGTGTAGGAATTTTTTTTCAATTCTTCAAGATTTTCCATTGATATCTCCATCAAAAATTTAGCCAAGAATGTATCAACAAGATCTTGATTGCTTATGTACGTACAATTTAGATTTAGCAAGAATAATTCTTAGTCTAAATTATAAATTTACAACATCTTTATTGATATGTTTATCAAATACTTATCCTAGAATGAGTAAAATATATTCTAATTTTATGAAAATGTTTGAGATTAAACACAATCTTTATTGCCTTGTACTGATTAGTAAGATAATTCTTAGCTAAAATCAAAAGTATTTATCGAAAATTGGGCAATACAATTCAAGTCAAGAAGATAAGATTTATTAAGATCTCGATTGCATATTATTTTTACAAAATCAGGATTCTTAGTCAATAAATTGATGATTGCATGTAATTTTTCTACATATGTGAAGGGATAAATCCTATAAGAATATATGTAAGTTTAACAGACTCTTGATTATGCATTTTGTCAGCAATATGAGAGCGATAATTCACAAACAAGAAAACGGTAGATTGATCAAAATCTTGGTTTCAGGTATTTATCCTAAATTATATTAGATTATTCTTAGTGATGAACATACAAGACTTGACAGGATCATGTCAAGAATTAAACAGTAAACATAGAAATCTATATACAAGAAATTGTCTACTGGTGTAAGCACTAACATATTTAGCTATAAAGTTCACATGTAATTCTCCCATTTATTAAATAGGACAGTATTATAAAAGTTTTATTAACCAACATTGCAATTACATAAACAATAAAGAGTTTACAATCACTTGCAACAATATAACAGAAATCAATTATTTTCATTAAAAAGGGTTTGTTATTTTAGCTATAAGTATAAGTTTATATGATGTATTGTTATTGTAGTGGCACAAGTATTTAAAAGCATAATAATTATTGAGAAGAATTTATAGCTCACAGAAATATTGTGGTCAGTACATACATTACTTTCCACAATATTAGCAAACAACATGATAAATGACATTCACATGCTACAGGGGGGGTTCACCAGGGGCTAACCAAATATGTGAAGCTTTTGTATATGATGTCCGGTAATTAAGTAATTAGTACATTGCAAATTGATGGCACAGAGCAGCAACAGAGAATTTAGCGAAATAATAACAGTGAAGATGGTGGGTATCTGCTTATGGACTATAGTGCAAAACATGAGATAACTGTAGACCATTCAATTAGTTACTCCAAGTGTACATTACATACAACCCTTTATTATTGTAATATATTAAAGTTCATTGCTATCTGTATTTAGTATCCTGTAGTCATGTGAATAGCATGTGTAATATATTTAATAAATACCAGGTTTTGGTACAAAAGGTGAATGATTAATTCAGAAAGAAAATCCTCTGTTAGCCATATTAACTTCCACCTTATCTGTACGGCATCTGCCACGAGCATGTGGTGGTAAAGATTAATCACGTTACTGAAACCAACATTCACCACAATAGTGGTTAAGATCAATTAGAGCCTATCCACTTCATTGTGAGAGCCACTTAAAAGCAAATTGTATTTATCTACTGTAACGAGAACACTTATCAATAATAATATTTTTACAACAATTCGCAAATTATAGCTGTTATTACAAATATTATATTTCTGTACCAATGCATTTAAAATACTAGCTATATTTATAATATGAACTTGTTGCACTATTTTCTTGAATAATTCTAGTATGGTGTCTGTGCATAAACCTGTTCTAACAAAAAAACTAAATAGCTAGAGCTATGTATTTACAACTTGTGCATTATACATCCCGGTGGTGACTAAATATTTTTAATTTTGTATTGTTTAGAGAAGCCTGTGAAAGAGAAAAAATACATCTAATGAGTAAAAGAAGGCTGTAAAAGAATTTGTGAAGTAAATTACAAAACCATACTACCATTTTTGCAGCTCGATTTTTATTACCTGATTAGAACATGACCGTAGGGGACATTACCCACCAAAGACTTATAATCTGCCAAATTTGACTAGCTTTTTTAACCAAGTCAGACAAAAATTAAGAAAAACTGTAGAACTGCTTCTCCACAACCATAGCAGACACAACTCTCAATAAAAAATACACAATTCATAAATAAGTAATTTCTATTGCCCACGTACATCAAATATCTATGATAAAATTACCTTCTATCTCCACACAGTTTTATGATTCCTTAATTATAATATACATATTGTGTGGTTTGAATTTTGAATCTTCACAATGACAATATTTTAACAATCGTAACATGATGTAGAAACACAGAAGAGTATATTCAAACACACAAACATATTCAAACATAGATTAACCAAAAAGTAGGCAGATGTAATTTGAGTAAAAACAACTGAAAATTTGTGTTATGATGACATGGACATAGTTTTAATATTAGTGTCATAATTACAAATCATATCTTCAGTTATGTAGGCTAGGGAGCTTAATTAAGCCCTACATGTTACAGAAATATTTTGTGGACATTTTGGGTAGAATTGGGTATTATGGCCAGGCGATTTAGAGCTATTTCCTATCTTTTCTGCAGAGAATAAGAAGTGCTATCAATCAAAGTTTTGTGCCATTGCAAATATTTAGGATTCTTGCTGAGAAATGTCAACTCAATTCGTAAGCTTTGTTTTGGACAGACAGAAGAGACATAATATATATAAATGGTGATTATTTCAGCATCAGTGCAAATGGAAAGTGAACTATTGTGCAAAAGTATCAAGGTAAAACATACATGAAATCATTAAATTAATCATTGATTAAGCTGTTTTTCAATCTGCACATTATTAATTATTAATTCCAACTCATTATTACTTATAATGATCATTAGTACTTTTTTTTTTGTCTGAAATATAAAATAGATTCTTCCGTCCTTGTCTTGTAACTTGACTATTTGCAGCAAAAGAACAATACCAATAACTATGACAGACAGTACATTAACAAATATAGTTTACTATCACTTCTAATTCCAATAGAGAACACTCGAGTAGGTTTGTAATGCTTAACTGCTTCCCATAACATTATATTTTCAAAAATATTTTCAAGTAGTCGTTAACCGTCAGCTACATTCAGCCTCCCATAATATTCAAGTCATGTCTGAGACAAGAATAATTCAAAGCAATAACGATCAATAAATCAATCATACCAAGTGTAGTTTGTCATAAGAATTACCAGAAAGAAAACTATACAGACTCAAATAATATTATAATTAAAAATTTTATTTGAGATTAATTTTTGGATATTATTACAGAACATAACTTTTGTTTACTCACATTGTTGTATGAAAGCTAGAAATGAAAATATTTATTACACAGGTTTATCAATGTACATAAACATAGTCAGTTAAAATATATCTCGTTTATAAATTAGATGCCAGTGCTTATGAGTGTTGACATTTTACCATAATGACAAAATTTTTGATAAAAATAAAAATCTAAACCAAACGTCTTCTTAATTTGTGAAATAAATCAATACCACATAAAGCTTCAGTGTAATTATTTGATGGTTTAAACAGTTTGTATTTGTTTTATGTGGAATTTTAAATGAGCTTCCTGGAAAATATTCGATACAATCAGAGCTAAAAATATAATGAATCTGAATAACATGCATGACAATTAAGGAACACAAAACATTAAGGAAAAAGTTAGCATTTATTAGCTAAATAATGATGTTTGAAGGAACTCTTCTCCCAATTATTATGTACATATGTGATGTCATCACAAAGTATGAACCCCCCTCAGTAAAACAACCCCCTCAGTAAACAAGCAGCAGCAGCTAAACACGTGGGTAAATTGAAAAGTGATTGAATATCTGTAGAGCTTTTGATGGAATGCTTTGGTGATTTTTTTCTGATTTCCAATAAGTGAAGTCATGGCATTGCTGATGTGAGCTTAGCAATGAGCTTTATTCAATGTTATTGTGTGATCAATTTCTTTGAAGCTTTTTAACAGGTTGTTTTTTCCTAATAATGATAGAAGTCATGTTATTAGACTTTCCATGTGTGGAGTGCACACATACTGTACAGCTACAATATTTGGAATTATCATTTTTATTTATAAAAGCACCCACAAGTGACTGAATTTCGTGCTAATTCAGTCAATGTGGTTTGACATGGGTATACTTATGTATATTTATACCATGGTTGCTGCGGTAACACCCATGGATTAAAAGTGATATTTTCCCTGTGATTTTTCCTGGGGCTATGATATTTTCCCGGTGTCAAGCGAATTCTTCCTGGGACTATGATATTTTCCCGGTGTCAAGCGAATTCTTCCGTGTTTCCGGCCCAAAATTAAAATTCAATTAAAATTCAATTGAAGCACGCCAGAAAGTTTACTTTAGCAAGTTTACTTTAGCAAGTTTACTTTAGCATTGTAGCTGCCAGCTGTTATCTCCAGATCTAACTCTACCTGGGCTGCTCAGCAGTTAACTCTAGTCGCTTCAGCAACTTGGTTGGTTCCTTACCTCCTTAGATCCTATCTATTCATGTTTGGCAGGAACTGGGCCGGCTATCAGGTATCCCAGCTGGTCGGTTTGCGCATGCGCCTGGCCCGCGCCTGTGACCAGCTGGGATTCCCCGCTTTGGGGGGAGGCCCCTTCTGCGCGAATGGCCTGCGCCGCCCGCGTGATGGGGCCAAATGGCCGGCCCAGTCTCACACCACATAGTGGTGGATTAGAGACTTTAAAGTAGGAGGAGTCAGGGGTTGGATGGTGGGAACAGCTAATAGCTCGAATTCTCCTGACACCTTCGACGCTTTGGCTAGGCAGAGTTCGATTGCAATGCAGCCACGTGCGTATCACCGCGTGTGCAATCACGTGCACCACCCTGCCTAATGCCAGTGCAGCTTGCCGTAGCGGCCCATCCTGGGCCGCTCCAGGTGGGTTTGCCCAGCTCCTGCCGTTAACTCTAGTTAACTACCTTAACTAGCATTTAACTCTAGTCGCTTCAGCAACTTGGTTGGTTCCTTACCTCCTTAGATCCTATCTATTCATGTTTGGCAGGAACTGGGCCGGCTATCAGGTATCCCAGCTGGTCGGTTTGCGCATGCGCCTGGCCCGCGCCTGTGACCAGCTGGGATTCCCCGCTTTGGGGGGAGGCCCCTTCTGCGCGAATGGCCTGCGCCGCCCGCGTGATGGGGCCAAATGGCCCAAGGAGGTTGGCTGACTAGGTCGGCCGAGCTACCCCCCAAAGCAAATGTTAAACTAGATAATTAGGGTATATTAATGTAAAGTAACATACCTGGTAGCACCGAACCCCACTAACCGTGACTCGAGTGAGCACTGCCATGAATCCCCCCCATTGCCCCGAGAGACCTCTATTGCTGGGTGAACAAAATCGAACAATATAACGGCAATAGCATAACGATTGTTCCAGTTAGTGACTGAGTGTGTGTGCAGGCAGGTTGTTCCTCCTCACTCGCTACCCTACGGTCGGGTGCGCACCAATGCTGCTGAGGCCCCGGCTAAACGTGCCTTCGGCGTCCTGATGTACCTCAGGAATGCAGCGCTATGCCACCTCCCTAAGGTCTGGATCAAAGAGTCCTCCATTCCCGCCAGTGCAGCTGAAGTTGCAGCTCCGATTCTGAAGCTGTGTCCAGCGTATTGGTCAGACGGGAGGCCTATGCCTTGCAGGGTGACCCTGAGCTGCTGGGTGAACCACACCTTGGTCACAGTACGTCCCTCGTGATCCTTGAAGAAAGGGCCCTGGGCGGGGCCCCTGATCCTCAGATAGGCGCAAATCGCCTCCACTGGGCAAATGTTAGTGCCGGTTCTGCCCACAACCACATCCGCACCATTCCCTTCTTGGTCGCACTTAGACCTTTTCAGGTGGATCTGGACCATCGCTGGCGCCGCAAGGTTATCCACGGCCACGTCGCCCCATGCCAGGTTCACTGCAGCATCCCAGGCCGATTCTGATTCCGGGAGGAGTTCCCCGAGCCTAAAAAAACCGAAAAAGGCCATTGCTGCCACCGTCCAGAGCATGGTCTTGTCTGGGTTTGCTGATCCTACCCAAGTCCCGTAGAGTCTTTCGAGTACCCGGGTGGTGATTGGAAGTCTTACTCTGGAGGACTTGCCCCCCGACTGCTGTCTTATCCTACTGATACCCGCTTGGACCCTCTTCAGCAAGGGGAGCGAGGACTGCTCTCTCGGATCTGGCAGGCCCATAGAGATCTGGGCACCCCTTACCCCCGCCAAGTAGCACTTTATTGTCTGTGGTGCTAAGCCGAGTTGAGCCAGGTACGAGGCAAAGTAGCACAGGAGGAGTTCCTGCACCGGGAATGGGTCCCCAACCGTGTAGGTTGCACAAAAACGTGTGAAATGTCCCATGGCTGATTTGTACGTCTTGTGCGTGGAGGTCGCTAGGCCTGCCTGAATGTAGCCCCGAAGTGCTGGCGCCAGTTCGGACTGCTCCAGTCCGCCGTCTGGTCGAGGAGGAGGTCCAGTAGCTGAGGGGAGACTGGTGAGGGGCGTGGATCTGCTGACTGCACCTGTGAGAGGAAGTGAACAGCATTGTCGCGTGACAAACTATCCGCCAAGTGGTTAGCCCTAGTGTCAATGTAGACTGGCGAGAGGGAGCATACCAGCCTGGCCTCCGCGAACACCACTGTACGCAACAGGTGCATCATGCCCTTGTGTCTGCTCGAGCGAGACTTCAAGTCTGCCACTACCGACTGATTGTCTGAGTGGCAGATGACCTGCAGGCCCTTCCACTGCCCCCCCCAAGCCTGGCATGCCACTATGATGGGAATAAGCTCCTTCTCGGCAATTGAGAGTGCCTCCGCCCGGGCATCCCATTTGACCTGAAACCAGGAGCGTTCATACCAAGCGCCACAACCCCAAGACCCGGACGCGTCTGTGTACAGGTGGACCTTGGGAAGTGAGGATGGGGGATGGAGGAAGGAGGTACCGTTCCATTGTACGACGAACTCCACCCACCATGCTAGGTCAGCCCTGAAGCCGTGGGCCAACCTGATCGGGACTCTGCTGTTGGGAGGGCGGTGTACTGCCTGGAGCAAGTCAATCATCCGCCTCAGGAAAGGCCGGCCTGGCCTCACGACTTTACATGCGTGGTTGAGAAGGCCGATGAGCGATTCCAACTCCTTCCGTGTGCAGTTCTTCCGTGCCTGCCATTCTGCCAGCAAGCTAGTCAGCCTGGTCAGTTTGTCCTGTGGGAGTCTCAACTCTCCCTTGACTGTGTCGATGACAATGCCCAAGAAGGTTACCTCCGTGGCTGGGCCCTCCGTTTTATGGTCAGCAATGGGGACTCCCAGCCGAGCGCACTCCTCCAGCAAGATCTGCAGCTGAGACTGGCATACCTGGGAGCGTGGGGGTCCTACCAAGATGTAATTATCCAGGTAGTGAAACAACCTTTCCACGCCCGCCTGGATAAGGTGCCACTGGAGGGCGTCGGCTACAGCATTGAAGATCTTGGGGGCTGACCGCAACCCGAAGGGGAGCATGGGATCGATGAACACTGCATCGTCCCACTTCACCGCCTGGAGTACTCTGTCCTGCGGGTGGACCGGTACCAGCCGATAGGCAGCCTCTATGTCCACCTTCGCGAGCAGTGCCCCCTGTCCGCTGCGTGAGGCCTCTGCTGCGACCTCCTCTACACTGGTGTAGGTCAGCGAGCAGAGGTGGGGGTCTACACCGTCGTTGATGCTGTTTCCCGCCGGGTGAGAGAGGTCCGTGATCAGCCGGAATTTCCCCTTCGACGCTTTGGCTAGGCAGAGTTCGATTGCAATGCAGCCACGTGCGTATCACCGCGTGTGCAATCACGTGCACCACCCTGCCTAATGCCAGTGCAGCTTGCCGTAGCGGCCCATCCTGGGCCGCTCCAGGTGGGTTTGCCCAGCTCCTGCCGTTAACTCTAGTTAACTACCTTAACTAGCATTAAGCAGTAAAGCAGCTAGCTGTGGTATGAGAGCGGCAGGAGAGTTATATGTGGTAGGGCTGGTCCCATATAGGTGGATATGAGAGAGTAGTAGTAGCAGCAACTATGGTATAAAACAGTTATGCCATGGCAACATCTGGGTTATGGAATATCACCGCCCTTATCCCTCGGGCTTCGCCCTCGGGATGGTTATATTCCATAACCCCTCGTTGGCCATGGCATAACTATTACATAATGTACATACATTTTAGTGTTATAATAAGCTTTGACTTTTTATTTCATTTAGCTCAATAATACAAAATTATTTTCTGAATCTTGCTACAGTATATAAGTTATTCATTCAAGATGAATACCTCCATTATCGAGTAACCATGTGAGTCAATGAAAAACATACTAACATCTTGTCACCAGAAGTTTTCAAACTTACATTATCTGTTGTAACTGTTACTGTTGCAGCTTCTAATGATACACTTATGAGCAAATGATCTTAACAATAAAGACATATGGCATTATGTCCAATACTTACTCATTCCTTCTATCAATACAATATTTCCTCTTCTTATAATAACAACCACAAATTAAGATGATAGGTAGAAATATGAACAGTAGAAGAGCAAATGTTACTGCAGAAAAAATCAACACACACAACAGGAAAATATGTGAAATTATGAAAAGAATATTTTTCACTATTGATATAATTAAGTCAATACAAGTCCTTTAATCAAAATTCATATTACATCCTTGCTATATACAATTAATCTTTTTTGCATTGTGTAATTGTAATATGTGTGGCCTCAGGTATACAGTAATTAAAAACATTACTCAAAGACGTTTCATAATATCATGTATCTTAATAATTTGAAATGCTACTGTTAATAAGTTTACAATAGTATACCAGTAGCTACCAAATAATCTTCATCCCAGTACATATGGTATTCTTCAGGAGTTTCAAATGCTTTATTATAGAAGTGACATTTAGGATCACCCCTTGTACACTCCTGAGACTGATCCACACTTTCTAAAGCTGTTTTACATGCTTGACACTCAGTCTTACGGTTTTTACGACATTGTGAGGTTCATTATGGGGACTTCATGGCATTCTCTGGCTTTAATATTAGCCTTGGCTTGATAGAAGAAAAACAACCACAGGAATATTAGACTTTCTGACAAGCACGCTATGCGAACACTTACGGCACACTTATTGGAGAGCAGGCATACTTACAATTGATGACAGAATCACACCTCCAGCATTAGCGACTACCCAACACCAGACAAAAAAGTTAAGCACTTTGGAAGTACAGAATTACACCACAAATCTGAACCATGCCCAATAAATTTGTACGCTCACACGTGAGCACTCATAATTCTAAATGGTAGATAAACGAACGAATGGGCATGGCCGTATAGCAGCTCATTGTAGGGTTAATAATCCGCCTCACTTAAACACTGCAGGACACAACAAAACAAGCTTTACCTACAAGGATAACAGATAAAGTAGAAGTATACCTATGCTTTAGTTAGCATTGTAATTAAATATCTTAGCATTTAGTCATGTCAATGCTAATTACAATTTAAGTGTACTTAATCTTGGTTAACTTAGAAATTACTATTATAATAGCTATGACATTGTTACAGTGGATTGGAAAAGTTACTAGTTTCATACAAAATTGATAAAAATAAGATTAAAAAACGTGAGTAGCTATATTACTGAAAATGTCTTATGTGTTAAATGTAATTAAAACTTAAGATTAAGTCTCAAATTGCAAATCTATAATATTATGCCAAATAAAATAATCAAGTAACAAACTTGACCTTGAACTACTTATTTTTAGTACAGTACGTTAGTTGAATCACTACAATTGAGTTTTGTTATAACAAGCAAGTGCACTTTTATGTTAACTTAATTACATGGCTTACCTATAAAAATATAGAGAAATTGAAGGGTGGACATTTTGTTTATCTAATTAATATAATTTGTATTACAGGCATAATGTATGGCTATTCAACATTTATGCAAAAAAATTTTTTTATGTTTATAGCTATATACCTTATTTCCAGGGTTGAATATGAGTGTCTCCATTCCGTTGGATACTATTGAAACAGGTGTGTGATCTGTTCAAATTACATTTTTTTATTAATTTCATATAAGAAACTTACTACAAAGTGAGAAAGTTAATTATTCCTAACATTAATCGTAGAGCAAAACTTTCCCAATAGGTGAACCTTATTTTGGTATCACAATAAGTATGCTATTATTTTTCAAGTGTAATAAACCAGATAACTAAATCAGAATAATTAATATCCTCAGAACAAAATCAGATGATAACAATCATCATGGTAGAGTCATAATTGAGGTTTTAATGACTTAAATTCCAATTATATTTGTCCCAATTCGACAAAACTGTGATGCTTTATTCCCTGCATCAGTCATCTCTCTCACTAAAAAACTTTCCTAATTAAATTAAGATACAAAAATAATTGATAAACTTTATTGTAGTAGCTATTAAGTGAACCACTTTTAGATCTATTAGTTTATACTATGTTCATTGTACTGCACTTAAAGCTTCTGTTTATAAATAACCTTAGCTTCATGAAATTTAAATGGAAAGAACTAAATAAAAATAATTGGATATAGCTCTCACAGAGCTCTACTATACAATAGCACATTACGCATATATTATATATATTGTTGACTAGATAGATTAAAAGAGAACGTTATTACTTTTAAGTTGAATAGTAGTTGATGATGATATAGCTGGTGTTGTTGTAGCAGGCCACTCTGGAGCTATAGAGACATGCAAAAAGACTAGAAATTGAAATGCTTAAAGACTAGTCAACTTACACTTTTTAATTAAAGTAATGCTGTTACTAGAACATAATTCATCCACATTCTCCAAGCGTCCTCGACATTGTAACCTGGTACCATTATGAATTGAGGATCCATTAAGGACAACAGAAAAATAAAAATAATTGTTTTGAGAGGAATTTCCAGAGTATGGATGTCCATTGATCAGAAGTTCAGTGAATATCATATGTTCTGTAGGACTATTACATGATATCCAATATTGCTTTATGGTATATGGAATTTCTGGGGCATCATTATCATCAATTCTCAAGTGAAGATCTCCGTCTATTTAATAATAGTAAGTCTCACTAGAATAAAATAATTAATACCACATCTTTCATCTTACCTGTACACCTTCTAGCATTGGCACATGATAGAACATAAGCTAATGTCATCAACACTATTAGTGACTTAATCTTTGAGCATGCCTAAGAAATCAAAGAGTGATTATTGTTCGTAAGAATATTCCCCATGTTACTATTCATACTTATTCACATTCTAACTTACACAACACCATCTTTGCCCTGATACTGGCTCTGGCACACTCCAAGTATCTTCTATGGCATCCGACATTATGCAAGGTTTAGTTAGTCAGAATCCTAATGTTAGCTACAATGAAATGAACACAGCTGAACATTTATTCCCATTCTGAATCAAGTAATTTAACATTTGGAAGAAGTTGTTTGTTACATTTCTTTTTAAACTACAGCCTACTACCGCCATCCTTACTTCACTGACAAGCCCACAAAGTAGCTCAAAACCGACTCCTCACGCTGCGCTAACTGCAAGCTACGGCGAGTAAGCTATCGGCTACATATATCCGGGTTAGTCTCGCGTAGACAATGGAGGGGCGGTAACATGTATGCGAGCTGTAGAATCATAATCTCGTGGTGGCAGTAAAAAAAGTCGCTAAAATATCACACCCATTAAATCCTACCGCAGCGGAGGGAAACTTGACCACAATCACCCAGTATGCTGACAGAGCAAACACAACTCTTACACGGTCAGTTTTACCCCGCATAGCGGTTGGTAAAGGGTCTATATCCGGGTTTCCCCAGGTGGTGTCCGCTTTACATACCAGGGTTTCCCGCTGGTAGTGTCCCCAAGCACGTGATCACCACTTCCCCAATTGTGCTGGTCCCTTGCTGGTGCAGATCTAAGATGCGTAAGTTGTTGTTGTTTTTTCCAAATAAAAGGTATTTCAGCCATAATAAATAAAATGACTGAATTAGGTAACATAATGAAAAAATCTAACAAACAAAAAAAACAACAAACGAAAACAAATATTTTACAAGAAAATTACCAGAGCTAATTTGAAAAGTCAATTTTATGACGAAAGTAGTTATAGCTATATATTTACTTGCTCGATCTTCTTTGACATACCACGAGCTTGGTCTGCTAAATACCATAAGGACAAATATAAAATGCCTTACTCTCCACAAAGCGTACATTAAGATCGCAATTACTGAAGGACGACGAAAACTATGGCAAACCAAGAAGTTAATACTATTTACCGCTTGGCAGGTACGTATAATAGAGTAGTTAAAGAGAAAAGGGGGCACATTTTAAATGGATGTGTGCAAGTAAGAAGCCGAGCCCCACCTCCTTCACGAAATTCGCCACAGCGGTGAAGGCAATTTACAATAATGGAACTACCAAAACATTCCTGCATGGCCAATGAATTCACCTGCAGTATAAGTATGTCCACGTTGAGTCAATCTAATCACTCGTA